>VOFE01000459.1_pt1 | contig 40000 bp, 62 predicted proteins | sample 5384071 | NCBI WGS metagenome assembly VOFE01 (sample SAMN12384724, study PRJNA508395) | human gut metagenome | isolation source: healthy gut D | host: Homo sapiens
GTAACCGTTCCTCCGGGTCCGGAATGCCGACCAGGCGGAGCATTTCTGCAGCCCGCTCCATCGCCTCTTTCTTTGAGATCTTCTCATGCTCCAGGATTGCCTCGCTTATCTGGGCCCCGACAGTAATCAGGGCGTTTAAAGAGGTCATGGGATCCTGGAAAAATCATGGCTATTTTGCTGCTTCGTATTTTCGGATTTCCCTCTTGTTTTTTGAGCAGATCCTCGCCGTGAAAGAGAATCTGTCCTCCCGTCACTTTACCCGGATGCTGAAGCTGCATGATGGAAAGGAGGTTACGCTCTTGCCGCTCCCGGATTCGCCCACAATACCTACCGCTTCCCTTTTCGGATGGAAAAGCTTACATCCCGTATCGCTTTAACTTCTCCCACGTGGGTAAAAAAGAGGTTCTCAGGTTTTTCACCTCTAATAATTGTTCTTCCATGAAAAATCACCTCTCTTTATTTTCTTTGTTTCGGGTCAAATGCATCGCGCAGGCCGTCGCTGAACAGATTAAATGCCAAAATTGTGACAGAAATGGCGATGGCGGGCGTCAGCATCTGATAGGGTAGACATAAATCCGGGAAGGGCGTCGTTGCACAGCGTTCCCCAGGAGGCCATGGGAGCCGAAACGCCGAGACCCACAAAACTCAAAAATGCTTCGGTAAAAATAGCATTCGGGATCTGCATGGCAATCGCAACCATGATAGCGCCCATCATATTGGGGATAAGATGCTTAATAAATATGCGCTGTGTGGATGCGCCGAGAATTTTAGCCGCCAGAACAAACTCATTATTCTTTAAGCTGAGTACCTGTCCACGGACGATGCGGGCCATTCTTACCCAGTAGGTCAGTCCCAGTGCAATAATAATGGATTTCATTCCGGTCCTATCACGACCATGATGAGGATTACATACAGCATCATGGGAACTGAATCCACCACGTCTACTATACGCATCATCACATTATCCACCGCACCGCCCTTATAACCTGCAAAACAGCCGTAAAAGACCCCGATAAGGAAATTGACGAGGGCGGCGACGAACCCCACCGTCAGCGACATCCTGGCGCCGTAGATGACGCGGATAAACAAATCGCGCCCGAGTGAATCGCTTCCCAGGATATATGTCTTATTCCTGAGCGTCCGCGTCTCAGTCAGAGGCTGTCCGTCATATGTAATGCTGCACTTGTCAACATCTTCCTCCAGGATTCTTTTGGCTTCCGCCAGCGAGACAAGCGTTCCCTCCTGTCCGCTGCCAAAATAAGAGGAAAGGTAAGGTGTCTTTGACACCGGTATACAGTCTCCCTCGGCATCCGAATATTTCTTCTCCAGTTTCCTGTATTCCTTTTAGCGCCTGTGAATACATGCTGTAATCAATCGACAGTATTTTACCGTTCAAATCAAAGGTGCTTTTTCTGGCTATCGTATCCTTATAGACCGGCTCCAGCAGCTCCACCAGAGTTCCGTCTGCAGCAACCTCGACAACATCGTAATTCTGCGTGATATAGATATTCCGCTCATTGGCGTCATCCGACAGCGGATATACTTTGAGAACCGGCGGAATGTTCGACAGCGTCAGATTCTGTTCCTGATAGCTGTATTTCCAGAAAAAAGGGGATAAATATGGCGCCGAGTACCAGAATAACTATAACGATCATGGACAGCATTGCTGTTTTATTCTGTTTAAGCCGTCTCCATCCGTCCTGCAAAAGGTCAGGCTGGGTTTTCAATTTTATCTGAATGTTTTCTCCTGATTCCAATGGCTCCCCAAAGAGAGGCCGGAATCTGTTCTGCATTATTCGTCATCTTCTCTCTCCTAGTCATACTTAATTCTCGGTGCACAAAGACATACAGGATGTCCACAATCAGCGTGCAGACTACCAGAAATACGGCAAAAACACGGTAATTCCCATGATAAGCGTATAATCCCTGCTCAGAATACTGGTTGTAAATAAACTGCCGATTCCGGGAATGCCAAATACTTTTTCTATTACAAAGAGCCTGTGACCACCATTGCCACCATGGGACCGATATACGTCACGACGGGAAGCACTGCATTTCTGAGCGCATGCCTGGTAACCACCTTAAACTCTGAGATCCCCTTTGCCCTCGCTGTCCTGATGTAGTCCTGGTTTAACTCTTCGATCATGGATGTACGCATCAGGCGGGTGACAAAGGCCATGGAAAACAGGCGGAGGTAACCAGGACAGGGCCGATGTATCCCTTCCAGTTTGCCACTCAAAGGCCGGTACAAGCCCCAGGATTTTGCTGAATAAAAACAGATACAGCGTCGCAAACACAAAACTGGGGATGGTGGAACCGAGCGTGGATAAAACCATCAGAAAACGATCTACAAATTTGTTTTGGCGCAGCGCCGCCAGGATTCCGGCTGCGATGCCGAAGATAATAATGAGCACGGAGGAATAAATACCGATCCGGAGTGAATATGGAAAGCCTGCGGCAATAATCTCATTTGTGGAAAGCCCGACTTTGATGTATGAGATTCCAAAATCACCGTGAAGGTAATCCGCCAGGTATTTCAGGTACCGCTCATATAACGGTCGATCAAGCCCATACTTTGCCAGCATGGCCTGTTTGAGTGTAACGTCTAAAAACTTTTCCGAATCCAGAGGGCTGCCTGGAATTGCATTCATTAAGACGAATGTAATGGTCATAATAAACCATATCGTGATAAGAGCTGCCAGCACCCTCTTTACTATGTATCTGGCCAAACCGATCCCTCCCTTAAAAGCAACCGGGGAGCGCCCGCCCTGCGGGCACTCCTGGATTTACTGTTGTAACAGTTCTGACATCATGAACTGTTACCTACTGTTACCATTAATCTACAAATTCGCATTTCTGAATAACCAGTTGCCGGTCTTGGAAAATTCCACATTGGCAACGACATCTTCGTTAATCAGCGCTTTAAGCACATAGTAGTAGATTGGACACGCCAGGGGGCCTCTTCCATCAGAACCGCCTCTGCTTCCATCCACAGCTCATCGCGTTCGCTGCCCTGTGCGGCCATTGCAGCCTGGTAAGCGTCTTCAAAGCTTTTGCCCCGGATTCAAAATATGATCATGGGGTGCGCTCGGATGCTCCGCATATCTCCACTGCGCATAACAGCCGGAATCAAGCTTAAACTGTTTCATCATCTGGCTGGCGTCATAGTATCCGGCGCTCCAGCCCGACAGGCTGATATCATATTTACCGTCAGCCTTTGTCTGTAAGGCTACGCTCTTATCCTCATTGCGCAGCTTGACGTCAATATTAGATTGTCCTTCCACATCTGCTGAATCGCTTCACAAATCTTCTTTATCACTTTCTCTGTGTAGTATAAAAGCTCAGCTCCGGGAATCCTTCTCCGTCCGGGAACCGGCTTCGGCGAAGCTGTTTTGCCGTATCTACGTCGGCTGAATCAGGAGAAATTCCATATGCCGGCTCAGGCAGGCCGTTGGCCTGTACGGTGCGGTAAGAACTGCCGTCCGTCTTCTGTGTTGTAATCGGAAGAAAACCGCTGGCGGGGAATCTCACCGGGCGTGTAATCTGATCCGTGATTAATTTACGGTTGATGGCAAGTGTCAGCGCACGGCGGACCGCCCGTCACTGACCGGATCCCTGTCCACGTTAAAGTCCAGGTATTTTGTTCCGGTAAGCGGGGATACGTACAGATTGGGATCCTCAGCCAGCAGTGTCGGTATTTCTTCGGCCGGAATTACCTCCGTACAGTGAATGTCGCCCGCCTTATAGCCCTGCAGGGACGTATTCTCATCATTTACCATAATTCCTTTAATAGCAGGCATCTTAATGCTGTCCGCATCATAATATTCGTCGTTCTTGACCATCAGGATATGAGAGCCTATCTGATATTCGGCGAGCTTGAAAGCGCCGTTACAGATAAATGTCTCCGGGCGTTTTTCCCAGCCTTCGCCTAAATCAACGCACTTCTTGTTAACAGGACAGTAGATATCGGCGGAAATACGGTTTAAAAAGAACGGAGCCGGATTTTTCAGGACTACCTCAAACGTATAATCATCCAGGGCTCTGGCCATAACCTCATCCGCGGTTCCCGTTCCCGCCAGATACTCGGCCGCACCGACCACGTAATCCGTTACACCGGCCGCAGAAGGAGACGCAACCGACGGGTCACACAGACGTTTCCAGGTATACTCAAAATCATTGGCAGTCAGCGGGTGCCGTCCGACCAGTTAGATTTTCTCAGATGAAACGTATAGGTCAGTCCATCGTCGGAGACATCCAGGATTCGGCCACACCCGGCTCAATACCGTCTGCACTCTGCCTGGTCAGTCCCTCAAACATCGAAATTGTTATGTACTCGGATAGAGTCTCCGAGCTGAGGGTGGGATCAGGTTTTAGGCTCATTTCCCATATTCCACACAATGCTTCCGGATGATCTGCCGACGGTTCGGCGGCAGGCTCCCCGGCTGACTCTGCGGAAACCGGAGCAGATGATGCGGGGGCCTCTGTCGTCTTCTGGCTGCACCCTGCCAACAAGCTTCCGAGTGCTGCAATTGCTAAAATACCGGTGAATAAACTGCGTTTTTCATAAAATCCTCCTTTATTAATTTATGCTGACGGAAACCGCTCTTAGTTTCCTGGCCATCACTTATGTTTTATAAACAAGCAATTTATATGCCAATTCCTGTAAATTTAAATAGTTTTTGTAAATTATTTTGTATTTTTATGTAAATATTGTTTTTTATTTGTTGTTTCTGTACTTCCGTCAGCACTTTTTCAGTATAAAAATTCTCCTATATATTTAAAAACGGCTGATTCGCCAATTAAATGGTTATTAAATATAAAATAATAACCATTTAATTGGCGAATCAGCCGTTTAAAGTACAGCTGTCCGAAACAGGCATATGCACAGAAACGGTAAAAAAACACCGTTTCGCGCTGTGCACCGCAAACCCGATCCTGCCTACTCTTCCAGCACCTGGATTTCCAGATAATCAAAATCAATCGATTCAATAAAATTATCACTGGTAAACCTGGCCTTGTCGTGGCGTTTAAATTCTTCGACCGTAAAGCGTCCAGCCAGACAGGATGGCCCAAATCAAACTGGTAACACAGTTGATCCATGGCATCGAAAATCATGGCCGTTCTGGACATGGTATAGTCACTGTTGCAGATGACCGCATCCTGCAGCATTCTGTTATCTTTAAATATTTTTCCCCACAAGCGGAACATGGCAGGTCTCCTTTGCACTTCTCTTGTTATTTTATATTATTATCAGCCTTCTTCCGGCGCTCTGTCCATCCAGTCCCTGCCCTCTACCAGCCTTGTAACCATCATGGACGCAACGGTATCTCCCTGTTGCATTGATCCAGGTAGCCGGAGGGTCTACGAGGAATCCGATTGTCGCAATAATCGGAAATGCCTCCGGCGGGAATCCGGAACAGGTTTACAATGAGCATCTCACCAATCAGTCCGCCGCCGGGGACGCCGGACATGACGACGCCTCCCAAAATCGCAATACAGACACAGGTAATATAGGTTCCGATTCCGGAAAAATCCTGGCCGAATATTCCGAATAAAAACGATATCTTTAAGATCGAGGACAGACATGTTCCATCCATATGCATTGTTGCTCCAATCAAGCACAATATCCCTGATGTCTTTCGGAACGCCGATGGTTTTGCAGCATCCAGATTGACCGGAAGCGTGGCGATGGAGCTCTGGGTAGCCAGCGATGTCACCGACGCATTTAAAATGTTTTAAAAAACTTCCTGGTGCCCGGCCTTCCCCCTGCAAAATAAGAGTATGCGGCAAATGCGGCAAAGAAATACACAACGCAGAGCGGATAGTAGATAATCATCGCTTTTTGCATAGGAGCCCAACAGCTGAGGTCCAAACTCACCAATCAGGGCCGCAAAATAGGCTCCAAGGCCGATGGGCGCATAGTACATTATCAAAGAAATCATCTTCATCATAACTGCCGAGAGCGCTTCCAGCCCTTTTGCAACCATACTGTTATTATCCTTCCCCGTCAGGCTCACACATACCCAAACAGGACGGAAAAACAGATCAGCGGGAGCATGTTTGCTTTTGAGAGCAGTCCGGCAAAATCATTCACCGTAAGCGCCTTTACAATCTGTTCGCCCAGATTGACGCTGTCTAAGGCTTCCGGAGCGGTCAGCGCTATATTGACACCCTCAGCCGGCGGAAATAATTTTACCATAACAATGATAACAACAGATGCAATCGCACCCGTCACGATGAAAACCCCAGCATATAGCCAAGAATCTTTCCCAGGCGCCTCATACTGAGCATATTTCCCACAGCGCTCGATATGGTTATAAACACCAGGGGAACAACCGCACAGAACATCAGGTTAATGAATATGTCCCCTGAAGGGCTTTAATATTGTTGCCTTCTCGCCAAATACGAGACCGATGATACTTCCGATTGCTATACCTGCAATCAATGTAAGAGGAAAACGGTAGTACTCCCAAAATTTGGATTTATTTTTCTCCATCCCCCATACCTCCTGATCTGTCTGATTGCTGCAGTTCAGCCTTCGGCCAAACTGCAGCAAATGATGCTCCCTATAACGCGCGCTCCCGGCAAACGGCGGCATTCAGCTGCTCCATTGCCTTTTCCTGTATCTTTCTGGGGCAGGCCGTGTTCAGGCGCATATATCCGCTCAGCTCCCGGTCAAAATCACAGCCTGCATTTAATCCGATGCCTGCTTCCTCTATCATAAAACGGTTTAATTCTTCATCTGTTTTACCAAGGCCGCGGCAATCCAGCCACATAAGATAGGTACATTCCGGAATATTGGCTTTTTATCTCCGGAATATTCTTATCACAGTAATCCCGGACATATTTGACATTCCCTTCCAAATAGGTCAGAAGCTGGTCAAGCCATTCTTCACCTTCGTTATAGGCAGCCATTGACGCTACGAGACTGAAGCAGTTATTCCTGTGTATCTCCAGGCTGTGCCAGAATTTTTCGAATTTGTCCTTCTCCTCCCGGTTGTTAAAAATAACGGAGGACGCCTGAAGTCCAGCCAGGTTAAACGTCTTGCTGACTGCCGTACAGGTGATGGTGACTGCGGCAATTTCCGGCGAAATCGAAGCAATCGGCGTATGGCGGTTCCCCCACAGCATCAGGTCGGCATGAATCTCATCGGAAAGAATCGGAACCCGGTATGTAACGCAGAGATCCCCCCATCCTTTTTAACTCTTCCCGGGTCCAGGACCGCCCTACCGGGTTCTGCGGGTTGCTCAGGATAAATGCCTTTGGCCCCTGGGGCTTCAGCTTTTCCTCAAAATCCCGGAAATCAATCTCATAACGGCCGTCCTCCACGGTCAGACGGTTTGTCAGCACCACCCTGCCTGCATTTTCCACAATCTCATAGAATTCTGGATATACCGGAGGCTGAACCAGAATCAAATCTCCTTCGCTGCTGAACTGCCGCACCAGAGCCGCCAGTGAAGGCACTACTCCCGCAGTTAAAGCTCAAAAGCGATTTGTCCACTTCCCAGCCGTTCCTTCTCTTCTGCCATCCGGCAAGGGCATCCCAATATTCCCCGGGCCTGGAAACATAGCCAAAAATACCCTGATGCGCCTTGTCGGCCAGAGCATCCTCGATCGGCTTTGCCACACGGAAATCCATATCGGCAATCCACAGTGGTATCACGTCTTGCGTTCCGAACTTTTTAATTCTTTCGTCATTTTGGCAGCATTATTGTGAGTTCTGTCAATTATCTCATCAAAATTATAAATCACATCAACCGCCTCCCTTCTTTTTATAGTATATCAAGTTCAGTGTCCATTCACAACGTAAACTTTAGCCGGTTCAGAAACCGGAAGGTTACTGTTCGACCGTGCCGCTTTTGGGCATGGTCTGAACAGTAACTTTGGAGGTTCCCGCTTGAACCCCCGGCCCGCCTATGCTAAAATCAAAGGTATCAATTATTACGTATTATAGAATGGCAAAATTTCAGAAATGGGCAGGGATCTGCTGCCGGGAAGGCATTCATATGTATCATTATACACTGCCTGTCAGCAATAAAAACATTGTTGAAATTGTGAAGCGGGCCTTCAATATGGTGGATAAACGGCTTATCGGCCATGGTTCCCGCGTTTCCTACATCGTATTTCAAATGTTAAAAGCGGCAGACAAATATTCGTCCCGGGAAGTCAGGGATCTCCTGATCCTTGCGGCTCTCCATGACATCGGCGCATACAAGACAGATGAAATTGACAGAATGGTGGAGTTTGAAACAAACCACGTCTGGAACCATTCCATCTATGGCTACATGTTCTTCAAATATTTTACGCCGTTTGAAAAAAGCGCTCCCGTTATCCTCTTTCACCATACACCGTGGGAGAAGTTAAAGGGATTGATAAAATAGCCGGATCCTCTGAAGCTGTCCGCCCAGCTCATTAATCTGGCCGGACCGCTTTGATATTTATCTTGAACAGGCAAAGGAGTACCGTTGTTACCAGACATTCAGCCGCTATATCGAAGGATGCTGTCGGACCGGTACTGCCCGGAGGCAGTTGCGCTCTTTAACAAAGCCGATTTTTCTTTCTGTTCAGGGAGACATCCGGCGAATCGGCCGGGGCTTTACTGAATGATATACTGAAACTGAATTTGATAAAGTCCTGGAGGACGTTCCTTTTACGGAGGACGAGAGGAATTCCCTCCTGAGGATGATGACTTACGCCATTGATTTCCGAAGTCCGCATACGGTTACCCATAGAATCACCACCACTGTAATCAGTTCCGAACTGGCAAGAATATTTACCGGCTCGGGCCGAGGTAAATGACATCATATGCGGGCCATGCTCCATGATCTGGGTAAGATCGGCATTCCCTCCGGAAATCCTGAGTTTCCGGAAAACTGAGTCCCCAGGCCATGAATGTAATGAGAACCCATGTCGATCTGACTGGAAATCATATTGGGAGACAGCGTGACCCGGAAGGTAAAAGATATCGCATTACGTCATCATGAGAGAAGCTGGACGGTTCCGGTTATCCCCGCGGCCTGAAGGGATGCGATCTGACGACATTCCGCAGCGGATTGTCGCCATCGCCGATATTGTCAGCGCCTGACGGGAACCAGGAGCTATAAAGACTCTTTCCCCAAAGAAAAACATGTTCGATTCTGAATGATATGGCGGAAAGAGGATTGATCGACTCTGTGATTGTGGAAAGAATTGTTGAAAATTATGACGTCATTATGGGAGCGGTGCGTGAAAAGGCAACGCCTATCCTGGAGATTTACCAGGAGATGCAGACCGGTTATCTGAACTGCTCAAACAGCTTACCGCATATATGTAGGCGGAGTGGTTGAGGCAGCCATCATCAAAAAAAGAATTGGCAGGCCGGAGTGATATTCTCCAGCCTGCCAATTTTTTTAAGACATTATTATCTATTCTTACACGTATTACAGTCTCTTTAACAGCTCTTCTCTCGTCTTCTCATACCCCGGCTTTCCAAGAAGCGCAAACATGTTGCTCTTGTAGCGCTCGACGCCCGGCTGGTTGAACGGATTAACGCCCAGCAGGTAGCCGCCGACGCCGCAGGCAAACTCAAAAAAGTAGAACAGCTGTCCCAGGGAGTATTCATCCTGCTCCGGAATATTTACCTTCAGGTTCGGTACATTGCCGTCCGTGTGGGCAAGAATTGTACCGTTCATCGCGCTCTTATTGACAAAGTCCACATTCTTTCCTGCCAGATAGTTCATACCGTCCGTATCAACCTCTTCCTCTTCCAGAATGATTTCTGCCGGGGATTCCTCCACGTTCAATACGGTCTCAAACATAATTCTGGAACCGTCCTGGATAAACTGGCCCATGGAATGAAGGTCGGTGGTTAAATCAACGGAAGCAGGCATGATACCCTCTGATCCTTTCCTCGCTCTCGCCGTAGAGCTGTTTCCACCACTCAGACACATAGTGGAGGCTCGGCTCATAGTTAGCCACAATCTCAACCATCTTTCCTTTTCTGTGGAGAATGTTTCTGACTGCCGCATATAAGAGCGACGGATTCTCCTCATAAGACGCCTCAAAGCGCTTTTCTTTCTTCCGCTTGCCGCGCCCTCCATCAATTTATCAATGTCGGCTCCGCTTACAGCGATTGGAAGCAGTCCTACCGCCGTCAGAACCGAGTAGCGTCCGCCCACGTCATCCGGAACTACGAAGGACTCATATCCCTCCTCATTTGCCAGGTTCTTAAGCGCGCCTCTCGCCTTATCCGTCGTCGCATAAATTCTCTTGTTGGCCTCTTCCTTGCCATACTTGCCGATCAGCATTTCCTTGAATACGCGGAAAGCGATCGCCGGCTCTGTGGTTGTGCCGGACTTAGATATAATATTAATGGAAAATCTTTTCCTTCCAGTACATCCTGAAGATCATGGATATATTTGCTGCTGATGCTGTTTCCTACGAAATAGATCTCAGGAGTTTTTCTCCTGTCCTTCGGTAAATTATTGTAAAAGCTATGGGATAAGAAATCGATGGCTGCTCTCGCACCGAGGTAAGAACCGCCGATACCTACCACCAGAAGTACATCCGAGTCATTCTGAATTCTCTTTGCCGCTTCTTTGATTCTTGCAAATTCCTCTTTATCGTAATCTACAGGCAGGTCAATCCATCCGAGGAAATCATTTCCTGCGCCTGTCCTGTTCACAAGGATGTCCTTCGCAAACAGTACGGTATCTTTTTTAAATTGTCCAGCTCCTCTGATTTACAAATCCGGCCGCTTTTGAATAATCGAAGCTTACTTCTCTTCCCATTGTCTTCGTCTCCTTTTCACATGCCTTACGGATACTCTGATGTCTCCATAGGGCTTTGATAAAAACTTGTCTATGTTTTCTTTCTTATTATAACAATGCGGCAGGTATTTATCAACCGGGAAACTGGAAAAATTATGAACCGGTAAAGTGCTTCTTGACTTTACCGTGGTACAATACTACAATTGATGCAATCGGCACGCAGTCCGGGATGTCCGCTATTCCGAACGGGCCGGTGATGCTTTTGAGGGGAGCATGTGAATATGAGGAGGATAAGTTATGTCGTATGTCGATGAAGTTTACAGTAAAACCGTGGAAGATAACCCCGGTGAATATGAATTCCACCAGGCTGTAAAAAGAGATTCTGGATTCTCTTAAGCTGGTTATTGATTCGGATGAAAGAAATACCGGGATGCATCTCTGCTGGAGCGCCTGATTGAACCGGAACGTATTATTTCCTTCCGGGTTCCCTGGGTTGACGACAGCGGGCATCTTCAGATAAACAAAGGCTACCGCATTCAGTACAACAGTGCAATCGGGCCCTACAAGGGAGGACTCCGCTTCCACTCCTCGGTAAACCTGAATCTCTTAAAATTTCTGGGATTTGAACAGACCTTCAAGAATGCTTTGACCGGCCTTCCCATCGGAGGCGCTAAGGGAGGCTCTAATTTTGACCGCAAGGGGAAATCCGAACGCGAAATTATGGCCTTCTGCCAGAGCTTCATGTCGGAGCTGTTCAAATATATCGGGGACGATCTGGATATCCCGGCAGGCGATATCGGGGCCGGCTCCCGGAAATCGGCTTTCTCTTCGGACAGTATAAAAGGCTGGCCGGGCCCACTGCGGCGCCCTGACAGGAAAAGGCCCCTCTTTCGGAGGTTCCCCGATCCGTACCCAGGCAACGGGGATACGGCCTCGTCTATATGCTGGAAAATATGCTGCGCCGGCATGGAAAGGGACTGGACGGCAAAGTCGTCGTTATCTCGGGCGCAGGCAGCGTAGCCGTACATACCATTGAAAAATACAGCAATTGGGGCAAAAGTCGTAACTCTGAGCGATTCGAACGGTTATATCTACGACAGGGACGGAATCCGTCTCGATGTGGTAAAGCAGATCAAAAGAAGTGCGCCGGGGACGCATTAAAGAATACCTGGATGAAGTTCCAACTGCCGTTTATGAGGAAAATAAACGTATCTGGGAATATCCATGCCACATTGCCCTTCCCTGCGCGACACAGAATGAGCTGAATTTGCAGGATGCCAGAACCCTGGCCGCAAATGGCTGCATCGCCGTGGTTGAAGGCGCCAACATGCCCTGTAACCGGGAGGCAACCGACTTCCTGCTTGGCAGCAATCTCCTGTTTATGCCGGGTAAAGCGGCCAACGGCGGGGCGTAGCCGTCTCGACACTGGAAATGCGCCAGAACAGCATGCGGATGAGCTGGACCTTTGATGAGGTGGACGAACAGCTCCACAAGATTATGGCTGAGATTTACGAGAAAACATCCGATGCCGCGAGCGCTACGGTGTAAAGGCAATTTGTGGCCGGCGCCAATATTGCGGCATTTGAAAAGATTGCGGAGATGCGATGATGTCGCAGGGGTTTGTGTAAACACCTGGGTTAATCCCATATTATTTAGGAACAAAAGCAGAAAGCGGAAAAGGTATTGTTTCCGCTCAAACAATACCTTTTTCCGCTCAAAATTATGTAAACAATATTCAATTTTCAATTGGCGCCCCGAAAGGCTTCTTCTGTAACATCTATAATAAAGTTATTTTCCGATTCATTCTTTTTCAGCTTCCGGTAAAAATACTGTCTCATGATTTCACCGATAATCTTCATTTCGTCGCCATTCAGGTTTTTCATCCAGTCCTTATCATCGCGGCCCTTCTCCTTGCTGGCGGCAATCTGATCAGGCTGTGCTTCAGATAGTCAATATCCCGCCGGACCGTATTATCTCCGTCCCGGTTCCTGGACGGACCGTCAATTTTCACTGTCCCGGGCCATGCTGTCCCGGTTCCTTCCCGCAGAGGCAGCGTGTCCGCTCTCGACGCGGCTGTCTTGTCCACGGCAGAACCCTCCTCCTCGTCGGGCCGCATATCGTCTTCTTTCATATTACGGACCGTCCTGAGCAGTTCCTCCGCTTTGGAGTTTCTGTTTCTTATATTTCTTGGAGACAGCTGACGCGGCTCTTCCTCACGCACCAGGCCGTCTTTGATTTCATTCTCACGGCTGAGCCGCTCTCTTCCTGCTATTCCCGCAACCGCACGGGCCTGTCCCGCCGTTTCCCGCGTGGAATTCTTCTCTCTGGCAGCTCTGACAAATACTGAATTATCCCATATTCCAATAATACGGTTTCCAGCTTCTGCTGTTTTCTGGGTGATGTTAAAGCTACTGTCCATAAAAGTGAGGAACAGGCCGCTGAGCGCACCAATCGAAGCATACAGGACAATATAATAGGAATCCAGCCTGTACCAATAAGACATAAAGGAACCAAATCCTCCCGCCAGAAGGCTCAGGATCGTCATCTGTAAAGACAGATTGTTCCAACTGTCCAGTGAAACATGCATAAACCGAAACCCATACAGGTGCTTGTCCAGATACGCCTGGGTATTGACGATATTCTGGTTTAGACGATACGCATTTTCCAATTTCTGCTTTAGTACCTTTAAATTCTTGTTCTTGGTCATTGCCATGTTGTCAGTTTCTTTTTAATAATCTTTTGTAGAGGCTCCGTGTGATTAATTTGCTGACGATTCCTATAATTCCTATTGCCGCCAACACGGATAATGCTTTTCCGGTTTGTAACATTTCCAGCATAAAAAAGCTCCCCTTTCTTTTCCAGATTGTTCCAGATGGCTTTTATTATAGCCGCCCGTCCCTGGTTTGGGAAGATGAGAATGGGAAAAATCGATCGTCAAATATAGCCACAATTCGATTATCAGGTTAAAAAGCAGTCATATCTAAAACCTCAGGCGCCGATGCTCAGGCCCTGGAAACCATTTCCAGAAGGAGCCGGACGGAGTGCTTAAATTGCCTGTTCTTCAAATACGGCGTAATCCATTCCAGCGCTGTCGTCTGCTTTAGCAGAAATCGCTCTGATTACCAGGTACGGGATCCCGTTAAGATATGCCGCCTGGGCAATTGCGGCCCTTCCATCTCCGTACAGCTTGCACCGAACGTCTCAATCAGCCATTTCTTTTTATCTTTATCGGAAATAAACTGATCTCCGCTCACCACGCGTCCCTTAAATGCCTGAATATCGGGATTAACCCTCTTATTACACTCCATCGCAAGCTCTAAAAGCTTCTCGTCCGCTTGAAACGCAAAGGTATCCACCCTCGGGATCTGCCCTTTCTGATAACCAAACCCGCTAGCATCCATATCATGCTGGACCGCGTCTGTGGAAAGCACAATATCACCGATATTAATTTCATTCCGCAGGAGCCGGCGATACCGGTATTAATAATCGCACTGACGCCGAAACGGTCGGCCAGGATCTGGCTGCATCCCCGCATTCACCTTGCCGATGCCGGAGCGCACCACCACTGCGTCCCTGCCGCTTAACTTTCCTTCATAAAATCCATTCCGGCCACCGTTGTGATCGTAACATCCGTCATTTCTTCTTTTACTTTTGCCACTTCCTCGTCCATTGCTCCGATTATTCCAATCATATTTCATTCCTCCATACTTTCTCTGCTTCTTCTATAATATATAATTATAGCCATTTTTGCACAGCTATCTCATCTTGCGCATATCTAGATTATTATAGTGTATTTTTACATTCTTGACAATTCCTTTAGAATAAGGCTATAATCAATTTTTGTATGGCTCATAACAGTTCATGCTGTTTGGATTGTTACGATGGCCCTGAAGCCGTCCGGGCTGTATAGTAACCTTAATATACATATTTTCATACATGTCTGTATGATTTAGAACGTATACAACGCATATTTACAAACGAAGCGGCTGTATGGATTTACAGTTCACAAGTAGTATTATTATTAATTCATTTGGAGGTAGCAACACATGAAGTATAAGACGCAGGAGTCTGTTCCCGTGAAATCAGCTTTGAAGTAGAAAACAATAAGCTCAAAAATGTAAAATTTGTAGGCGGCTGCGCCGGTAACACCCAGGGCGTGGCCCGTCTGGTGGAGGGCATGGATATCGACGATGTAATCGCCCGTACGGAGGGAATTAACTGCGGTTTCGCCCAACTTCCCTGTCCGGATCAGCTTGCCCGGGCTCTGAAGCAGTATAAAGCAGAACAAGCCGGAAGATAGTAACGTTGTTACTGTTCACACGGCAACGTCCCGCGAGGTGTTTTCGTGCGTTTTCTGCGCGAAAATCCCGGGTTACACGGCGCGAAACTGCGTTTTATGCAGTTTCTGTGTATCGCGAAGCGTGTTATTGTTTACATCATGCCGCTTTTGGGCATGGTGTGAACAATAACGCTGTTACTTTTATATCTTGGGATATTTTATAGTTTTGTAATATATTTTCCCATCTATCCATGGTATAATGGGGCTATCAGAAGGAGAGATAAAAATGAATGAGAAGACAATGTTTAAATTAACCTATGGTTTGTTCGTCTTGACAGCCAGACAGGAGAGAAGGACAATGGATGCATCATCAATACCGCAGGCCAGGTAACCGCTGTTCCTAACCGCATCAGCATCGCTGTCAATAAGGCAAACTATACCCATGACATGGTATTGGCTACAAAGAAATTCAATGTCTCCATTTTAAGTGAAGATGCAAAGTTCTCCACATTCCAGAGGTTTGGATTCCAATCAGGAAAAGATGTGAACAAATTCGAAGGATATGATCAGGTTAAACGGGCCGAAAACGGTATTTACTATGTAACAGAGGGGACTAACGGCTATATTTCCGCCACCGTGGAAAGCACGATGGATCTTGGAAGCCACACTCTGTTTATTGCCGCCGTGGATGATATGGACGTTCTGAGCGATGTTCCCTCCACGACATACAACTACTACCAGAGCAATATCAAGCCAAAGCCTGCCGCACCGGCCAGTAAGACCGGAAAGACAATCTGGCGCTGCCGGATCTGCGGATATGAATATGAGGGAGAAGAGCTTCCGGCTGACTTTATCTGCCCGGTCTGCAAGCATCCCGCTTCCGACTTTGAGAAGGTTATTGTGTAAGAATAATACCTGCCTCCGTATTGTTTCCGACAGTGCGGAGGTTTTTCAATCTGATCACTCATTTTCCTCCCGATCCAGTTCTTTCATTTTAAAAGCATAACGCCATGAAATCTTTTGCCGGCTTGTTCAGGAATTTATTCTGATGATAGATAATATAAATTCACGTTTCAATTCCACGCCTTTAACGTAAAAACTGAGCCACTTTACCAGCAGCCAGATACTCCTTTGGCCGCCTGATGGGAGATGGCCGCGATACCCAGATTTTTCTCCACAGCCTTCAGAATTGCCTGATAGCTTACACTCTGCCACACTGTGCGGAACCGTATTTTATTCATCTGCAGAAGTTCGGTGAGCAGCTTCCGTTCAAAGGAATCACGTTCCCTCATAATAAAACTGCAGTCGTCCATCTGCTCCATTTCGATCACGGAACCGGCCCAGGGATGCTCCCCGGCGCAGATAAAAACGAGGGAATTATCCATGAAAAGCTCACTCTTTATAAAATGGTTAAATACCGGGCCTTCAATAAGCGCAAAATCCAGCTTGCTGTTTAGTATGAGCTGCTCAATTCTGGCCGAATTGTCAACAGTCACCTCTATTTCGATGCCCGGACAGCTATTATGAAACGCCTTCACACATTGGGGAAGAAAATTGTTTCCGATTGTGACGTTACTGCCGATTCTCAGGGAACCGAGTGAATCCCAGTTCTTAATTTCAAATTCCATCTCATCAAACAGAATGACTATCTGCCTGGAATATTCCAGAAATCGCCGGCCGGCCTCCGTGATACGGAGACGGTTTGAGATGCGGTCAAATAGTTTCTGTCCATAATAATGCTCCAGCTCCGCAATGGCAAAGCTGACTGCCGGCTGTGCAATATACAGTTCTTTGCCGCCGCAGTCGTACTTCCGGTATCGCAAACAGCTATAAATATCTTGATATGTCTCAACGTCATATAGTTCTCCCCAATCCTCTAAACCTGATTTCTATCACATTTTCCTTGATAGTTAGTATACGGATTCCATATAGTCTGTATACTTTTATATTATTTTACATATAGTCCGTCAAGATATACAATATTTTCATAATTTACCACCTTCAAAAGGAGACCGGCATGGATATTGTAAGTCTGGCTAATGAACTAGAAGATTATATTATTGGACAGCGACGCTATTTTCACCGCTTTCCGAGCCTGCATGGGAGGAAGTGCAGACGACGCTGGCCATTGAACGCCAGCTTGAGGAAATGGGTCTGGAACCTTTGCGCTTTGATGACATTTCCGGTGTCTATTCCTATATACGGGGTAAAAAAAGCCGGCAAAACCGCAAAGACCATCCTGCTGAGCCGATATTGACGGTGTATCTGTCCAGGAAAAAAACCGGCCTTGCATTCTCCAGTGAAAATGCCGGCATGATGCATGCATGCGGACGTGACTGCCATATAGCAATGCTGCTCGGTGCAGCAAAACTCTTAAAAACATGGAAAATTCCCTGGCCGGTCATGTGAAGCTTTTTTCCAGGCCGCAGAGGAAAGCGCCGAATCTTCCCAGTATATCAGAAGGGGCTTTCTGCAGGATGTACGCAGTCTGCGGAGCCCATGTCTACGGGGGCTCGAAGCTCCCTACATCGATATTTCACCGGGATACAGGATGGCCAGTGCAGATAAATTCGATAGAAGTCACGGGACTGGCCGCTCACGGCAGCCTTCCGCATACGGGCAGGACGCACTGGTCGCAGCCGCAGCCATAATCAGCAGCCTGCAGACCTATGTTTCCAGAAACAATGATCCTCTGAATCCTCTTGTCATTACTATCGGAACAATCCGCGGAGGCTCTCAGAGGAATATCATAGCGGCAGGGTTAAAATGGAAGGCACCGTCCGGATGCATTCTGCCGAAAGGAAAAGTTTATCGAAAGCGGCATGCAGAAAATCATAGCCGGAACAGCGGAAGCATTGGCTGTGAGGCGGTTCTGTCTTATCAGTACATGCTGCCGCCTCTGTATAATTCTCCCGGACTGAGCGCGATTGCCGGAAACGCAATCCGAAAGCTTTTTCGGCGATCATATCCGCCGGGACATGCCTCCGGTCATGGCAAGTGAAGATTTTGCCTGTCTTACGGAAAATATCCCCGGACTGTATATCAATATCGGATGCGCCAATAAGCAGCCTCGGTTTCACTGAAAACAACTACAGCAGCCGGTTTATGGTGGATGAAAGTGTATTAAAAACGGTTCAGCCCTTTCTGCACAAATAGCTGCCGATTATTTAGGAGGAAACGAATGGCCAAAAGACTGAAATATTTTAATGAAGTGCAGATTATGCGAAACAACATGGAGCTTGTGAAGGATACGAACGGCAGTGCCAGCGTAACGCCCGAAGAAGTGACGGTCCAAGACAGGGGGACCTTTGTCATCACCTACACCGTCGGGGGACGATCCCATCCATATCGGAGGCGTTCTGCGTTTCACCATCCCCTTTGGGTTTACAAAGCCCCAGATATCCATGCCGATTTTTCCAGGATATGTGACTGCAAAAACCACGAGAGCAAACGCCTCAGTAAAAACCTTTATCGTAGAGAATGACTGGTGGAAGCGTGGGCCTGACCGCACCAAGACAGAGAATGTATCCGAGCACGTCGGCTCCCATGTATGGGTCCGGATACTGGGGCATGGACTCACCAAAGGGGATCAGGTTATCCTCACCTACGGCGATACCTCATACGCCGCCCAGGCAGCCGCCGGATACTGCCGGACTACAGGGCCGGTCCAGTTTGATGTGGCGACGGATCAGAAGGGCACGCTTGAAGCGCCTTACAGCGGTTATTATCTTACCTCAAATCCGCCAATCGTGATGGTTCACCCGAAACCGGCCTCCTTTTTTGAAATTTTATTCCCTCGGATTTGAAAACCGGAGTTGAGGCGGAGTGTACGGTCATTGCCGTGGATCCCCTGCCACAACCTGGCCGAATCCCACACCGGGAGACTGCAGTGCTGGCTTGAAGGCGGTATGTCCGAAACCACTCTTTATCTATGACGGTCAGTTTGAAGCGGACGACTGCGGAATAAAGAAGATATGTTTCATACCTCAGACAGAAGGTACTCTGAGCATCCGGGCCGGGGATGAAAGCGGCTGTCTGTCCGGAGTGAGCAATCCGGGTATCTGCCGCAGGGAGGAATGCGCTGTCAGGCATTATTGGGGAGACCTCCACGGCCATACAGGCATCCAGTGGGGACGCGGCAGCGGTCGGTCTTATTATGAATTTGCCCGGGAAGCTGCCGCCATAGATTTCTGTGCCCTGACGGATCCGGATGCAGGAAGATACACCAACGATAATAAAACAGCCCGCCTCTCATTGAGCTGTTATATGACGGAGCGTCAGTGGAAAGAGATACAGGAGGTCAACAAGGCCTTTTATGAGGAAGGCCGGTTTGTTCCCATACTCGGCTATGAGTATCATAATGATGCTCCGAACCCGGAGTTCGGAGGGATCGGAATGTTTATTATGAGTCTTATGATGAACCTATCCGGCGCTGTGTCGATGAGGGAAGCTTCTGCCCGGAAGAACTGTGGGCCCAGCTAAAGGAACAAAAGGTGAGAGCCATTACGGTTCCCCCACCACACTGCCAAAGAGGTCATGCTGGGAAGCTGGGAAATCCATGACGAGGAAATCCAGCGTCTGGCGGAAATCTATTCCTGCTGGGGCAGCTCCGAATGCGAGGGATGCGAACGTCCGATTATCGGAGGTTCGGTCTACGAGAACCATTCGATCCAGTATGCGCTGAACAAGGGGTACCGCCTCGGTTTTGTGACCGGCAGCGATACGCACGCAGGAAACCCCGGCTATGCCCACTGGGTATTTTCGGCGGAGTTAGAAAGCTACCGGGGAGGATTAACCTGTATTATGGCAGACCGCCTTGATAAACACAGCCTGTTCGAGGCGCTGTGGAACAGGCGGGTATATGCGACGACCGGTGAGCGCATTATTCTGGATTTTACGGTTAACGGCGCCTGCATGGGACAGGAGATATCCCTGTCGGACAACCGGGTGCGGACGCTCCATGTAAAGGTTACCGGTACCGGGGAGATTGAATCGGTTGAAATTATTTCAATGGGGCATACAATTTACAGAAAAGGGGGGTGCGGGAAGGAAATGGAATTTGACTGGCAGGATGAGAGCCTGCCGGAGGCCGGATGGCTTTATTACTACGTTCGTGTAATCCAGAAGGACAAGGCTATTGCGTGGTCCAGTCCAATCTGGGTGAGCTGATAAGGGGAGCATACCATGGAAAGTGAGAGAAAAAAAAAAACTGAGGGGATTCAGAAACAGGAAGGAACCGTGAAACCAGAAAGGACGGAAGGCCGGGAGGTGATGGAGAGGCATCTCTTATCCTCCTCCAAATCATTGCTTGTAATGGCGGTATCCCTGGCAATCCTGCTGTACTGTGTCGCTATCTTAAAAGTAAATCCCGGTGTAAGCTTGATTCTTTCGGCGTTGTCCGCCGTCTATCTGGGCATGGCCTTCGGCTGTCCCTGAAACAATTCGAAAATGACATCGGGGACACCTTTAAAACCATGTTTATGGGCATGCTGATTATGATGTTTGTGGGCATTCTGATCGGCTCCTGGATGGTGTCGGGAACCGTTCCGCTGATGATGTATTATGGCTTAAAGCTGCTCCCGGCTCCTATCTTCCTGGTAGCCAGCTGTCTGCTCTGCTGCCTGATGTCCCTGATGACCGGCACCTCATGGGGAACCATGGGAACCGTGGGCGTTGCCCTGATCGGCGTGGCGGAGGGGCTGGAAATCCCTGTAGCCTATGCGGCCGGCTCCATCGTGGTGGGCGCCATCTTCGGCGACAAACTCGCCGCTTTCGGATACGACAATCATGGCTCCCTATGTCTCAGGGGTGGATATTATCGACCATATCAAATCCATGCTATATACGACCGTTCCGTGCCTGGTTATTTCATTGATTCTCTATGCGGTACTGGGTATGAAATTCCAGGGAGGACATATTGACAGCCAGGCTTACAGTCAGATTCTTAGCACCCTGAAGGACTTTCAACTTAAATCCCATACTGCTGCTGCCTCCCGTTGTTGTACTCGTTCTAATCTTCATGCGCAAGCCGACGATCCCGGTCTTTGAATCGGGATACTCCTGGCAGCGGTACTTGCCGTCGCTGTCCAGGGAAAGGGAATCAAAGAAGTTCTGTCTGCCATGACAAGCGGACTCGGTATCTCCACCGATATGGCGCTGGTCGACTCCATGATCAACCGCGGAGGCCTGCTGAGCATGATGCCGTCCGTAGCCCTGATCATCGGCGCAGCCGTGTTCAGCTCGGCCCTGAAGGCCACGGGCGTGTTCCAGATGTTCCTGGACGCCATCCAGAAGTACGCGACCGGACGCAAGTCGCTGCTGGGATTCAGTTACCTCCTTCACCTTATCCTGGCATCCTTTACGGGCGTCTATCTGGTAACCTTCTCCATCGTCGGCCCTATCCTCGGCCCGATGTTTGACAAGTATGATCTTGACAGGAAGAATCTCTCCAGAATGCTGGAGGACACAGGAACCGCATTTTCCCCGATTGTACCATGGAGCAATATTCTATTTTTATCCTGGGCACGCTGGGAGTCAGCTCCTTCCAATACGTTTTATATGCGCCGATCACTTATCTGGGCGTTGTATTTGCTGCTATTTACATAATGACAGGGTTTGGGATATTCAACAGGAAAGGCGAGATGCTGATTAAGGAAAAGAAATGATTCATTACCGGCCCGGAGAACGCTTTCAATATGAAAGGCGTTTTCCGGGCCGGTTGTTCTGACCAGAACCGCTCATATTTTTGAAGGAGATTGTTCAATCTATCAGTTATTAGCAATTTAAGTTTTGCAGGTTCTACTTTGAGTAAGTTATCGCCATAGTGAATAAAATAATCAGCAATAAAGTTTTTGTTCGTCCCTATTGTAAAATCCCTTAATAACATGGCACCCCATTTCCGAACATAATTGCATGGAAGGATAATGCTCTTTGTAAAATAAGTCTACTCCTTTCTCTGAAACCGTAACTTGAAATTCAGTAGCAGAGCCGTCTTTATATAGCTTATCCGCCGGACGCTTAAACTCTTCTATTGGCTTACCCTTAAATAGGGCAGTAGCATTGACAGATTGGATTCTGTCACATCTAAAAAACCTGGATTTTTTCGGTTTCAAAATTATAGGCGGTTCCGTACCATTGTCCAAACGCCGAAGAAATGTCAAAAAATTGTACCGTATATTCATGGATATCTTGTTTTTTGTATTCAATAATGCATGGACTTTCTTTAATTGCCATTTTAATATATCTTTTAGACATGTACTTGAATTTGAGTGCTCAACAGTGTTTAGCCGGAAAACAGTCTCCATCTTATGCAAAGCGTGAATTTGTTCTTCTGATAGACATTTCTCAAATTTTAGTTTTAACTTTTTTCTACACTTAGATGAAATGGCGTGGACTGATATGCGCTTAATGTAAGCATGGCAAAATAAAGTGAATACACTTCATCAATGGTAAACACAATGGGAGATAAGAGCCGGTTAGGCAATATTTTATAAGAGCCATTTCTACCAGACTTTGAGTATATTGGCATACCTAATTCTTCCAACGACTTTATATCTCTAATAGCAGGCTTCGAGATATATGGTATCTCTCCATAATATCCTTGATGTTAAAAGAGTTTTTTATTGTTCAAAAACATCATCATATCATTAAGACGTTCAGATTTTTTCATTAGTTTTTCCATTTCTATAAAAGGTGTCACATTTTGACACCTTTATCTATTATACTATATCTAAATCATAAATCAATGGAGGCGAACAGAAATGAGAACAAGAGATGAATTTTTAGGATAATGGAACAGCAGACAGAAATAGCCCTTGCCACAAGTGCAGACAATGTACCGAATGTGCGAATTGTAAATTTTTATTTTGACCATCAGAGTAAGATTTTATATTTCTCAACATTTAAGGGTAACAATAAAGTAAAGGAAATGAAAATAAATTCCAGTGTTGCTTTTACCACCATTCCACATACAGGGAATGAACATATAAAAGCAAAGGGTATTGCTCAAAAGAGTGAGCGGACAATTTTTGACCTCGCAGACTTCTTTATCAAAAAAGTGCCAGATTACAAAGACACCATAGAGCATGTGGGAAAATCTCTAGTGCTATATGAAATTAAATTTGATTCTGCAACAGTTACGCTTGATTTAAACAATATCAAGAAAGTCAAGATATAATCGGCCGTTATATAAAGTAGCAAAGCCAGCCGAGCCGGTCAGCGTCAAGGAAAAGGGCCCTGAAAATCCAGAGCCCTTTCATTATAATTACAGTTGTGCAATGCACTCGACTTCTACCAGACCGCCAAGCGGCAGCTTGGCCACCTGGACACAGGATCTTGCCGGAAAATCACCCCGAAATAAGACTCATAAATCTTATTAACCGCTGCAAAATCGTTCATATCCGTCAGGAAAATCGTAGTCTTAACAATCTTTGTATAGTCTGTTCCCGCCTGCCTGAGGATGGCTCCCAGGTTCTTCATGGAGCAGTGCGCCTGAGCCTCTACCCGTCGGCCAGCCCGCCTGCGGCAGTGTCAATTCCAAGCTGCCCCGACACGTAAACCATCCCGTTTGATTTCACTGCCTGCACATAAGGCCCAACCGCCTTTGGCGCATTTTCTGTAAAAATGATTTCTCTTGCCATTTATCTGATTACCTCTTTTCCTTTTTTCCGAAGTACCGCTCCGTTTCTCTTACCGGTGTGTTTTCCGTTCTCAACCGTCAGCTCGCCGCCGATAATCACATATTCAATTCCTCCGGGTACTGAACCGGATCCACGAAGGTTCCTTTATCAATGACAGTATCAGGATTGAAAATACACAGATCGGCGCAGTACCCTGCCTTCACTTCGCCTCTGCCCGTCATATTAAATGTCACAGCCGGTTTCTTCGTCATCTTGTAAACGGCTTCCTCCAGTGTCAGAGCCTTCTCTTCCCTTACATACTTTCCGAGAATTCTCGGAAATGCGCCGTATACGCGGGGATGCGGCTTGCCGCCCAGCAGTCCGTCGGTACATGCGTTCATCTCCGGCCGTTTCATGATACGGATTACGTGTTCCTCCGTTCCGTAGAAATCCACCATGCCTCACCGCATTCTCCTCCTCAAAGAGAAGGTCGAATGTGGCCTCATACGGATCTTTTCCTCGCAGTTTACCCAGTTCAATGAGGTTTAACCCGATTGCGTCCTGATTCTTTTCGGTCTTCACGCTTGTCACAAATATCTGGTCAAGCCCGGCAAATTCCACAAAGTTGTCCCATCCCGGAATACCATGCTCGATATCATAAACCATCTTTTTCTCAGCTCCGATCAGCCAGACGCTCCAGCACTTTATCTGTGCCTCCGTCATGCACCCATGGAGGAAGGATTACACCCAGCATCGTGCTTCCGGCCACATATGGGTACTGGTCGAAGGAAACACGGATGCCCTCCTTCTTAGCCTCTTCCAGAAGCTCGATAACCTTATCAACCTTATCCCAGTTCTTTTTACCGCATACCTTGAAATGGGAGTAGTGAATCCTTACGCCCGACTCACGGCCGATTTTAATAACTTCTTCCATAGAATCGAGGATGGTATCTGCCTCACTTCTCTGGTGGATGACAAAAGCCCGTCGTACTCTGCCACCACCTTACACATCTCAATGATTTCCCTGGACTCGGAATATGCACAGGGCATATAAATCAGGCCCGTTGATAATCCTACGGCTCCGGCCTCCATCTCCCGTCTTGTGACAGCACACATTCTCTCCAGCTCTTCATCGTTTGAAGACGGTTTTCGAGAGCCCCATCGCCTCCATTCTGATATTGCCGTGCGGCACGAGATAACATTCATTCAGTCCTGGTTTTACGTCGTCGATCATCTGAAGATAATTCTCAGTGGTCTCATAATTCCAGTCAATCAGGTCGCTGTCACCGTCCAGTCCCGCCAGATTCTTTCTCCACGGGCTGACATATTCTTTTGGAAGAGGCGCCATGGAGATACCGTCCTGGCCGAGAATCTCGGTTGTGATTCCCTGCAGTACCTTTTGGGGCAACCCCCGGCTCTACCAGAACCTGAAGGTCACTGTGGCTGTGCGTATCGATGAAACCGGGAGCACAACAAGCCCTTCGGTATTAATGATTTCTGCTCCGTCCCTTCTTCAATCGTCTCCGCTATCTTCTCAATGATACCGCCGTTTAATAATACATCAGCTTTATATCCCGGATTACCGCTTCCGTCAACGATAAAACCATTTTTTAATTAATTTTTTCACTGTTATCACCTCTGTTTTTCCACGTTAGCCGCCATTATTCCGGAAAGGTATATCCTGTCCCAGCTTTTGATCATATTTTTTCAGAGTAAAGTTTTTCATTAAAATTACGTAGATTACAACACTGATAGCAAGTCCCGCAAAGAAGAATAATCGCCTGCCAGGAGTGACAGTCCAAATGAAACCACCATAGTGACTACTGAACTCATATTAAAGCCGCGCGTATACTGATACTGGCCTCCCACATTATATAAATCATCCACGTTAAGCGTGCATTTGCGCACCAGGAAATAGTCCGCCAGCATGATACCGATGATTGGCCCTAACAATGTTGGAGAAATTTGACTGAATTACTACCAGGAAATCACCTCCCTGCTGTTTCCACGGCATCATCAGAAGTCCGATAACACCCGAAATGATTGTCGTCATCCAAAACTTGCATTTAGGAAAAATATTTAACAGGATATAAGCCGGAGGCATCAGGTTTGCCGCCGTGTTCGTCGACCACTGGGCAAAGGCAATCGCAATGAAACAGAATACAAGCACTACCATATTATTTGAGAATAAACTGTATACTACGTTGTTTAAATCCCACTCATGTGTATAGATACCGGCTGCCATACCAACCATCATAGCGATGATGCCTACAGCCATCAGCCCCACAAGCTGTCCCAGGATTGCATTTTTATTACGCTTTACAAGGCCCTCATTTTTTATAATTATCACTTCGTTTAATCTGTCTTGCCAGATCGGGCCGTTCAGGGCCATCGTAATCCATCCTCCTGCAATGCCGGAAATGGCAAATGCCATGGAATAATTACCTGCCGCCTGCACTCCCATGATATCGGGAATCGACACTCCATATTTACTGCACACCGTCACTACTATCGCCGCAAACATAATTCCCAGCATCGGAACCGCAATCCAGTCAAATTTTGCCATTGCCTCCATTCCGAACAGGGCGTTAATAATCTGAAATGCAGCAAACAGAATCAGCATCAATGTTACATTGTTAAATGACGGGAACATAATTCCCATAATCATATTTAACGCATTGGCTCCAACCCACGTCTGGAATCCAAACCAGTAAAAACACGGAACACAGCGGACAAGTCCTGCAAAGAAGGAACCTTTATATCCAAATGCCGCCCTGCTGTATACAGCGAACGGAACACCGTATTTAGTTCCGATATCACCGGCTAAAACAGTCAGGGAACGTAACAAGGCCGTAGCCCAGAAATACCACAAGTACCAGCATCCAGGGTGATAATCCGTCGCCGCCGTTAAAATACTGGGCTCCCAGGCTGAATGCTACGATATTGATGGTCATGCCTGCCCAAAGTATTGTATAATCCCACAGGGATAAATTCCGTTCGCTGTCCTTGGTCGGGGAGCAGTTCCGGGCTCCTTAAACTGAGTGACTTTTCATTCTGCATAAAATAACCTCCACCTCTTTGTCTTGTGTAATAACTATCAGTTCAACCCATACCGCTCCAGATAATCGGATTAATCTTTCTCTTGATAAATTTCTCCTTTGCCTTTTTCCCCTTTGAATTCACCGTCTTCCACAATTACATCGCCCTTTGCAATCGTCATCACCGGATAGCCCTTAACCTGGAATCCGTCATGCAGGCAATAGCTGATGTTATTATGCAGGACCTCTTTTGACAGCGTAACCTCTTTATCCATATCAACTATGACGATGTCCGCATCGGAACCTGGCGCTATCACGCCTTTCTGAGGATAGCAGCCATAGATCTTTGCTATATTGGTACTTGTAAGCTCACATACCTTGTTTATGGAAATACGCCCTTTTGACACACCCTCGGAGAGCATCAGCGGGAGTCTTATTTCAATGCCGCTCATTCCGTTTACCACTTTGGTGAAATCCTTCTTCCAGGTTCCGTCCGGATTCTTTTCGAGGAACAGGGATTTTCATCCACGTCAAATGTGCAGTCATCGGAACCGGTCAGCAGGATAGTGCCGTCCTTCAGGCCCTCCCATAATTCCTCCGCCTCCTTTGGCGTCCGCAGCGGCGGTGAACAGATAGCCAGATGACCGTTCTCGCCTTTATACAAATCATCAAATAAAGTGAGGTAGTGAGGCCCTGTTTCCACATACAGGGGTAGTCCCTTTTCCGTGCGCCCGTCTGGCCGTATTTAACGCCTCTCCGTTTGTCGTATGTACAACCAGCAAAGCATTTCCTACATATTCCTGGAAATAAACGGCCCTGGCAAATGCCTCCGCCTCGCAAAGCACCGGTTTGCATTTTTGCAAAATTAACCCAGCTCAGATCGTTTTCTTCCATACACTTTTCAATATTCGTCTCCGCAATTGCATTGCTCTCGCAGTGAACCATAGGAAGGCCGTTGACGGATTTTGCTTTTTCAAATACTTTCAGCATCGTCTCATCATCACTCATTACGCCTTCTTTTTTATAGGTCATAAACATTTTGAATGTCGGTATGCCGTATTCAGCCATCTTTTCGATGTCGGCAATCGCCTCCGGCGTGGACTCCACAAATTTACCGTGTACGCTGTAGTCAATTGCCGATTCTTCCATCTCCTCTGCTCTTGCCAGCGCTTGTGTATATGGGGAATCCCTTTTCCCATATTGGCAAAATCCATAAACATTGTTACTCCGCCGTGTGCTGCGCTGACGCTCTGCTCGTAAAAGCTGTTGGCGCCCAGACATCCCTGGAACGGAGCCTGGCAGTGCATATGAGCCTCGATAACACCGGGAGAATATATTTTCCCTCCGCATCTATAACTCTTTTTCCCTCGGACCCGCTATAGGTGCCTAACCCGGCAATCTTTTTCCGCTGACGGCAATATCACATTTTACTGTCGAAGACGGTGAAACTACATACCCATTTTTGATAATTAAATCATACATATAAAAACCTCCTCTAAGTTTTCAGCGGCGGTTAAACTGCCGCCGTCCAAATTATTTTTAACAGCGCTTCCATAACCCCATAGTAGCACTCTGTTACTTTTGTCAACTGTTCGATTTCCACATACTCATTCAGCGTGTGGGCCAGGTTTTCTCTGGACGGCCCAAGTCCGAAGGTCTTGATTTTGCTTCACCTGCGTAATGGCTGCCGTTTGTGCAGAAGTTGTACTGGGTAATTTCGGGGAGTAAACCCTTTTTCCGTCAGCTTTGTATAAACAGCCTGAACAAAGTCGTCATCCTTGTCATATAACCAGCCCGGGAAGAAGCGCTCCCTTCTATCTCATTGCCGGTATGGCATCTCTCCCTGCCTACCGCATAGGAAGCCTTTACCTTAAGCTCCGGATCTTCTGCCATCAGTTTTTCCAGTAGCCCGTTAATCGGCTCCAGCACGCTCTCCTTTGTCTCTCCTACCAGAAGACGCCTGTCATATGTGGCCCGGCAGTATTCCGGCACAACGGATGCTCCAGGATAAGGGGCTGATTTAATGTCGGTCAGTTCCAGGATTCCGTCACCTAATACGGGATGATGGGTGGGAACCAGGGTACGGATTGCCCCGATTACTTTTGCCATCTTATACACGGCATTGATTCCTTTTTCCGGATTCGCAGAGTGATACGGTTTTCCAAAGGTCGCAATTACGATTTCGGCTCTTCCTCTCTGTCCTATTTTCAAGTTAAGCTGGGAAGCTTCTCCGATTACCACGTAATCCGGCCGGACATTCTTACTGATTTCCCTTGCCGCAACACCTTCAAAACATTCCTCATGCACCACGCCCGCCACATAAATCTCACCAGCAAAATCTTTTTCCCGTATCCTTTGCGTAATTGGATGCCGCACAGGTCATTGCCGCTACGGCTCCCTTCATATCGCTGGTTCCTCTGCCGTAGATTTTGCCGTCATGGATTTCTGCCGCAAAGGGAGGATAAAGCCACTCAGCTTCCTCTGTTACCGGAACCGTATCGATATGTCCGTCAAATAAAACTTTTTTCCCGGTCTGTTTCCTTTGATGCAGCCAATAATATTACCGTATTTATCAACCGTTACCTCATCAAAGCCCATCTGTTTCATGTTTTCCGAAAGAACGCCGACCACTCCGCTCTCCTCTCCGGAATAGCTTTTCTGCTGAATCAGCTTCTGACACAGTGAAATCACCTGTTCTTCTCTCTCTTTTTCCATTTTCCCATCCTCCTTAACTGAAACCTTTGTCAATTTCTCTGATACGCTCCGTCCCAAACGATAGATTTATAATTTTCCTTGTCTGTGTCTCCTCCGTACTGAAAAACAGCACTTTGGAATTTTCATCCAGCTTCAATTTATTCTTAAGCTCCACCAGCGTTTTATCCCTCATAATCTCGGCAATACAGCCAAATGCCGATGCCCCGCTTTCACCGGAAACCACCTTTGTATCTCCTGCCTCCGGATTTCCAAGCACCCTCATTCCCTGGGCTGCCGCATAGTCGGGGCAGGAAATGAAGTTGTCGGCATAGTCCCTCAAAACATTCCACCCGATGCTGCATGGTTCTCCACAGGCCAGGCCCGCCATAATGGTATCCATATCGCCGGTTACAAAATGAAGTTTCCCGTCGGCTGCCTCCGCCGTCTTGTAAATACAGTCTGCCTTATTAGGCTCTACAATCGTTATTATAGGGCGATCCCCGCCATACACGGAAGCGAAGAATCCGGCCACTGCCCCGGCCATGGAACCGACTCCGGCCTGGAGGAAAATATGAGTCGGCTTCTCAGGAAGCTGCATGTACGCTTCAAATCCCATTGTTCCGTAGCCCTGCATAATCCATCTTGGAATATCCTCATAACCTTCCCAGGCTGTATCCTGAACCATCACCCAGCCCTTCTTTGTTCCGCCTGGCTGTTGGCAAAGCCTGACGGCTTCATCATAGTTGAGGTCGGTGATGGATGCATCTGCGCCCTCTGCCCTGATATTCATCAGGCGTTCTTCGTCGCTGCCCTTCGGCATGTATACCACCGATTTCTGCCGAAGCTGTTTTGCTGTCCAGGCAACTCCCTGCCGTGGTTGCCGTCAGTCGCAGTGACAAATGTAATGTCGCCAAGCTCCCGTTTAATTTCTCCTGAAACTAATTTCTCATACGGGCATCTCTGTGATGCTTTTCCCCAGGCGCTTTGCAAGATAATTGCCAATTGCATAGCTTCCGCCCAGCACCTTAAATGCATTCAGGCCAAACCGGTAGGACTCATCTTTTTATGTAGATATTGCCAAGTCCCATTGATTTTGCTGTATGTTTTAACTCAACTAAGGAGTCTCTTTATATACCGGAAAGCTTGCATGAAAACTTTGTACTTTTTAGCACTTTCAAGATTCAGGAAATCCAGGTTATACTTCGGGCCTGATTTGCGCTCATACTGAACAACTTTAAATTCCTCTCTCATTGTGATTCTCTCCTTTGGGTTTATTCACCTTTTATAATAAGCAAACAGCGTGCCAAATTTAACTCCAAAATGGTGCTGTTTCGACATGAAACTTTATTTTTGTAAACATTACACAAAAAGCACTCTCACAAAACCCGTGAAATACGTAACCAGTTTTGTTAATATTTTCAGAAAGAAACGCATTAAAATCACTGCTTAGATTTTAATGCGTTTCTTAATCCTGTCCCAGGAATTTTTTGAAAAACCATTCCTGTTAATTCATATTTTAGTTCTCATAATGAGAATGAATTCTCAAATCGAGAATTGCTTTTTTATCAAAATGAGAAATAATTCCAATACGAACCATGTCCTTCCTGAAAAATTCCTGCGGTTCCCCGTATACGTCAAATCCGCTCGGCGAACAGATATCCCGGTTCATCTGCTGATAAAAGGATCCGGTGGATTTCCCAGCAAAAAACAGGTCCTCCGGTTCTCCATAGGATTGCTTCGGCAGATTCAGGTACTTCTGCAATGGTATCGTAATCCCAAGCTGCATCGCACATCTCCTGTAATTTATTTATCTTCCGAAAATTATTTATCTTCCAAGCAATACTGATAGGCAATTCTGGGACTGCCATCCTCCATATAAACAATACCGCACCGCCGGAAGCCGTTCTTCCCAATTAAATGCTGCATTGTGGAGTTATCGTGATGTGTATCAATCCTCAGATTGGAAATCTGATCCCGGCAAAAATGCCAGGCAGTTGTCAAAAAACTCCTTTTACTGCTCCGTCACCGGCAATCGGTGAATTGTCCCATACTCTTTATCATTCAGCCACTTTCCATCCTCAATATAAGCATATATGGATCCGCTCCGATTATAAATGCAAACACACCATGCAAAATTCCGTCTTCTGCCGTAAAGACATATACCTGCTCCTTTTTAATATCCTCCTCCAGAAGCCTCTCTGGGCGGGTGGTTCTTGCCCCACTGAGACGGGTTTCCCGTCTCCTCCATATATTTTCTGGCCGTTTCGTAGATTTTCATTATTGCATCTAGATCTTTATCTTTTTGCCAGCCGTATCATCTGTACCCTCCATTTTGCGGTATAAAGTTGCCAGTCCAATTCCCAGTTTCTTTGCCGCCTGTTTTTTTCCTTCGGTATCATTGCCGTAAATGCGGATCGCCTTCGCTATCTCAGAGCGTTCCAGTTCCTGAGAGGTGTCACCATATCCGTGACTACTGTGCCGCTTGCACCCGTTTTCCCGACACCGGGCTGCGGCTCCGATATGTTGGCCGGGAGGGTTCCCATGTTAAGAACACCGTCCTCCTCCATCATATTAATCATAAACTCAACCGTATTTTCCAGTTCCCGGATATTGCCATACCACGGATACTCATAAAGATGTTCCATCGTCTCTTCTGAAATCTTCTGAAGATTTTTCCCAAAAAGGCTGGCATAGCGCTTTGCAAAATAATACACCAGCTCCCTGATATCCTCACGGCGCTCCCTAAGCGGTGCAATCTTCAGCGGGATAACATTCAAACGGTAGTATAAATCCTCCCTGAATTTATTATTGTACATCATCTCTTTCAAATCTTTGTTCGTCGCAGCGATAATTCTTACATCAATCGGAATTACCTGGTTGGAACCAATACGGGTTATTTTCCGCTCCTGAATCACCCGCAGCAGCTTGACCTGAAGATACAGGGGCATATCCCCTATCTCATCCAAAAAGATAACCCTTTGTTAGCCAGTTCAAATTTACCCATCCTGCCATTCGGATCCGCCCCGGTAAACGCCCCTTTGACATAGCCGAAAAGCTCCGATTCCAGAAGAGGCTCCGGTATCGCGCCGCAGTTGATTGCAATAAAGCGGTTATCTCTCCTGTCGCTGGCCTTCCAGATGGCAGTCGCCACCAGTTCTTTTTTCCTGTTCCGCTCTCGCCTGTAATCAGAACCGTCGAGGTACTCCTGGCAATCTTCTTAATCTCCTCCTGCATCTGCCGGGTTTGAGGGCTGGTTCCGATAATATTAAAGGTGCTGAGCGGATTCACCGTATTCGTTATCTCGTAAAAAGCGCTCCTGCATCTCTCTGGTACTCTCAAATATCAGTACTTTTGAGTAACGCCTCGGATCCTGGTCTCAAATCATAGAGATGTCCCATGACAAAATACTCTTTACCATTCAGCAGAATTTTGTACTCATTCTGGCGGCTGAAATTATCTCCCGTCGGTGTAACTACTGCCATCTGCCCTTCCGGCATATCGACTGAAAGCTGCCGTTTAGCCGGTTCGTTTGCCATAGTGACTACATTATCCCCGCCTAAAATTAAAATCCCCTTCTCCACATGATTGATCACGCAGTCCAGAGCGTCAAGCAGAACCGCCCGCTTCTTAGATTCCGTCAGTTCTCCCGCTTTCACCGCAATGAACTCCGCAATCTGTGCCAGCAAATCAAGATACATCTTCTCATTCGAAAGGACGCGCTCTTTCTGCTCCGGGGTACTCCCCACCAGGCCAATAACTCCGATAATCTCCCTCCCAGCCGGATGGGCATTGAAATCTCTATCTCTTCATTGCAGATATCCATTTTAGGACATTTCTGGCAAAGTCTTTCTTTGCCCGGATTATATATAATTTCCACATTGCCGGTACGAAGCAGATGCTCATAGACATACCCCTCCTGAGCCATATCTTCATTGACATGCTGCTCAAAAATACCTGTTCCGGCTACCCGGAAGAGATTCTCGTCTACTACTTCTACCTCTACCTGCGCAACCTTTGACATGATATCGGCGTATTTCATTACGGTTTCCTGGATTTCTAGGAGGATACTGGGCATGGGGTGCGGGTCCTTTCTGAAGGAATGGTTTTCTGTCTTGTGCCTGTGTTATGGTATATCAAAGCTATAATAACCTTATATTATTTTTAAAGAGACAAATTGTCAATAAACATTTTATTTATGAAATAATCTTAATCTATTATAAAATCAAAAAGCTGCCGCATTAGTACGACAGCTTATAATGGATTGACTTATATAATTATCTATATATCTGAATTCCATTTGTCCTTGAAGCAAATGATTCATAGTCATCTCCCAGATAAACAGCATGTAGTCCACGAGCCCTATAAATACCTTTTGGGAGATTTTCAACATCTACTCCATTAATTAAATAATTTAATTCCTCGTCTGGATTATCTTCATGTTTAGCTTCGAATTCAAAACAGTAACCTGTGTCCAATCATTTAAAGACTCATTCCATACTTGTAACGTCAATGCGTTACATATTTTATCACAGGGTACATGGGCCAATGTTTGTATTGTTAATTCAACTTTTCCTTTACCACCGTCAGATATATCAACGATTCCTGTTGAAAGGATACTACCTCTAACTACACTTCTTGAAGACCGTACATTTTTCCGGTAATATAATTGACTCGTCATCGTCATCTATTACTTCAATGCCATTCCAATAAAAAACTTCTGACGCATAAACCGGTACCGAATTAATTAATAATATTGCTAAAATACTTAAAATCGTTCGTTTCCAAAATTTAATCATTTCACCCTCTCCAGTTTCAATATATAGATTTTCTATTATATTAATAAAATCCGCTTTATCCATAACACATGATATGTAATAATATGAATTATCTAAAATAATTTCCGCACTATATTCTATTTTTGGTCTTCTATAGTTGCCGTTTGTATTTCTATATTCTGATTAAGCCATCTATTATATACCTCTTCCTTATTCTGATTATTTCTATCCGAAGTAATACCTGATGAATTACCAACACTTCTAATTTGCTGTATTACATTAAAGTTACTATTACCATACTTAAATAACATTGTTGCAGTATCACCTGAGATTACAGTGTCTTTATATACCAGCTCTGGAGAATTTGATCTAACCGTATTGCATCAATTCCTAATGTTTTCTTTATTTCTTCATAAGCTACTTCTAGCTCTCCATAGTCTTCTTTGTTCCTATCATTATCCAAAACTACGGCATTCCTAATACTTGGTTTAACCGTCTTCCTATATGTAAAATACTTCTTAGCCCCAACCGTAAGTGTCGTTGCCATCATTACGCCCACAACAACAGCCGCTACCAGAGCAACCTTAAGCATTGGTTTGAGCCGGCGTCTCTTTCCACTCCTGCTCTCCGTTTCCCTGTCGCGGATATATTGGGGCTCAATGCCTTTCTCTTCAATTTTGTCCAACAGCCGTTCAAAACCATCTTCCGGTTCCGGAGGAATCTGACTGTCGTCAATCTCAGTCTGTGCACGCTGAAATCGTTCAAGGGAGTGATTTATCATCCATCCTAAAGACTCTTTCAGAAGCTGATCCAAATCATATTCTGTTTTATGCCTGTCCCGATCCTTGTCCACTGTTTCCCTCCTGTATATTCATACATTTTTTAATCATGGAATTTTATTCTGTTTTTAATGTTATCATCTTCCCGGTATTTTTAGAGGCTGAATGGCAACCTTTTCCGTAACAGTTCAACCGAGATGTATTCCGCGAGGTGTTTCGCTGTTTCTTGCCGTTTCTGTGCATCATTTGTTGCAGTTTGGCCGAAAGGCTGAACGGTCATCCTTTTCCCTACATTCCTCCGCTTTGGGCTTGACTTTTTGTCATTTAAGTTACTATACTAATATAAATGTTAGTTTAGGATACCATTATACTGAGATGCATGAACTGACTGGTAACAATTCAGATAACATGAACTGTTATGCCGACCGAGTCTAAGGGGTTGTAACAGTTCGGCCATGATGTATTCCGCAAGGTGTTTTCGCTGTCTTTTTCCGTTTCTGTGCATCATTTGTTGCAGTTTGGCCGAAAGGCTGAACGGTAACTAAGGGTTTAATTGCACTGGATTTGCAGTATACCTTTTCATGTGCATATAGTATAATATTCTAGTCGTTCTGCGGCTGCCGCCGCAGGAAGCATTCCGCTGTCCGGGAATTGCAATTGCCGGACAGTTGGGGTTATGGAGGAAACCTTTATGAAAAAATCATTCTGACCGGAGGCGGTACCGCCGGCCACGTCACCCCTAATCTTGCGCTTCTCCCTTCTCTTCAAAAGAAGAATTTGAAATCCGCTATATCGGTTCCTATAATGGAATCGAGCGCCGCCTGATCGAGGAGACAGGTATTCCCTACGATTTTATCTCGTCCGGAAAGCTCAGACGTTATTTTGATATTAAAAACTTCTCCGATCCTCTGAGAGTCCTGAAAGGCTATGCAGAGGCTCTGAAAATTATGAAAAATACAAACCGGATGTCGTATTTTCTAAGGGCGGTTTTGTCGCCGTCCCTGTCGTATTAGCCGCCAGGCACCACAAGATCCCTGTTATTATACATGAATCTGATATGACGCCCGGCCTGGCTAATAAGATTTGTATCCCTATCGCTAAAAAAGTTTGCTGTAATTTCCTGAAACCTTGAAGTATCTTCCTGAAGACAAGGCCGTTCTGACCGGCTCCCCTATCCGGGAAGAGCTGTTGAATGGCGATCGTCTGGCTGGATTGCAATATACCCATCTTTCTGCCGGCCTTCCCGTCATTCTTGTAATCGGTGGCAGCCTTGGCTCGGTAACTGTCAATCAGGCCGTTCGCAGTATTCTTCCTGAACTGTTAAAGAATTTCCAGATTATACATATCTGTGGCAAAGGTAATCTGGACGAAAGCCCTGATTGGTATGGAAGGCTATGTTCAGTATGAATATGTGGATAAACCTCTCCGGCATCTGTTCGCTGCCGCCGATCTGGTCCTGTCCAGAGCGGGAGCCAATTCCATATGTGAATTCTGACTCTCAGAAAACCCAATATTCTGATTCCTCTTTCTGCCGCCGCCAGCCGTGGAGACCAGATCCTGAACGCCAACTCTTTCGCAAAACAGGGATTCAGCACTGTTCTCGAAGAAGAGGCCCTTACAGGTGAATCTCCTGCAGGCAATCAATGAAACCCATAAAAACCGCCGGGCATTCATTGATAAAATGGCGAAAGCCACTTGAACAACGCAGTATCTACCATCATTGAGCTGATTAATGAGTGCTGTAATGATTAACGGTAATCATCAAGTAATCCGGCTTCAATAATTCTTTTGCGGAGTTCTTTTCTGGCTCTTGATAACCGGGAACGACAGACTGTTCCCGGTATTTTCAGTATCTCACACGTCTCCTCTGTCGATAATTCCTGTATTATCCTCAGAATTATAACATCACGCCAGTCCTTCTTCATACCATTGACAAGTTTCCATATCTCACGATATAGTTCATTATCCATAATGCAGGTTAATGTGTCCGTCCCCAGCAGCTTCGTCATGAGCAGGAATTCTTCATCCTGATCATCAATACTCGCTACGCAGCGAGAATTCTTCCTGATGCTGTCTCTCCATCTGCTATACAATATCTTAATTAGTATGGTTGTCTTCAGTTTTGCATCCCAATCCATCGGATAGCGTTCATAATATCCCATGATCGTATCATGCACTATATCTTCAATGTCATCATAGTGTACGCCTATACTGGCGGCAAACCTTTTGAGCGGAACGGAGTAGTCTTCGTATAATTCCTTTAAAAGCCTGCGTTCTTCCTGCCGCATACATTTCTCCTATGATTGTAATACTTCTTTTATGCTGCTGCTGATTTCTGCGAATTCAGCCGAATCAGCCTTCCCCGGCTCCCACGTAACCATGGCTGGTCCGCCCTCGTATCTTGGAATGATATGTACATGAAAATGAAAAACTGTCTGTCCTGCTGTCTCCCCGTTATTCTGTACCACATTAAATCCAGCGCATCCCAGAGCCTGTTTCATCGCCGCACCGATTTTGCCTGCCAGCGGAAGCACCTTTGCTGCGACCTGTTCATCCAGTTCACAGAGATCTTTAAAGTGTTCCTTTGGCAGTATCAGGCGTGTCCCCTGGATGCCGGACCCAAATCCAGAATTACCCGAAATTCTGAATCCTCATATACCGTGGCCGATGGTATTTCCCCTCCTGCAATTTTGCAAAAATGCAATTACTATCTGTCATTTTCACCCTCCTTATTTTCTGCATTATATATGCATCTTTTATTTTACCGGGTTTTCTATAAAAATCATCCCCAGAAAAAATACCAATTAGCAGGCCGCCCACATGCGCAGCATTATCGACTCCTGTGCTCGTAAACCCGTGATACAGAGTTACGGCCACAAGTATCATTAGCTGTTGTGTACTCAGATCTTCCAGCCGGCCACGGTTTACTGCCACCGCATACACGAGTCCGCCTACAACACCAAATATTGCGCCTGAAGCTCCGGCCGAAACAACATAGTACCCTCTCCCCATGTTTACAGCCAAAGATATAATATTTGCACCTATACCGCATAGCAGGTAAAAAAATCAGATATTTTACCTTTCCAAGTGCCCGTTCAGATTATCTCCCAGAACAAATAATACTAGCATATTATTGATCAGATGTCCAATTCAAAATGCATGAAAACAGAAGTGAGCAGTCTGTAATACTCACCGTACTGCAATATAAGAGGCGCATACATGGCGCCCCGTTTAACCATAAATCCTGTATTTAATGAGGATCCTGTAATTTCCAGAAAAAGAAAATAGATTATATTAACAGCTATAATAGCACCGTTTACATATGCCTTTTTACCATGATTTCCCATATCGCACATCCTTCAATGGCACTATTATAGCACAGCAATTAACGATATTCTATGGAATTTTGCAAAAACACTACATTGATGTAAATCGACATTTTCTACATCTTTTTTATGTTTTTGGTTACATATTTTACCCTCATACGTTTCTATAAAATAGTATTTTAAATCCGCAACCGTGATCACATCCCTATTTTGGATACTAACCGTCTCATTAGCCTGCAGCTTATATCCACCTACACTGGTACCGTTCGTTGAGTTTAAATCAGTAATAATATATACCCCTCTCTTATCGACCCGCAGATGAAGACGGCTGACCGTAGGATGCCGGATGCAGAAATCTGCCAGTTCCGGATGCTTACCGATAACAAACGGAACATAAGTAATCTCAATATTTTCTTCTTCCCGGTTAATGCTTTCAAATAACGGAATCGGTTCTTATCTTCATCCTGCGTCAGCAGGGCTGTTCCATTCTCCTGCGCATGCAGTTCTTCCTGCCGATCCTCCTCTGCCTTCCTCTGCCGGTATTCCGTAACACTTTCGGGCTGAAATCGCCATGATTCCTCTTTTATAACAGGATTCAATACATTTTCCGTTTTGCCATACTTAAATTCAGGTGCAGCAGTAATATCCACCGGGCCGGCAGCGGGTTCCTTTTTATATTTTTTACCGCCGCTCATCCGGAGTTGCAGCAATCTTACCGCCGCTGCCGCCCGGCCGCCACCGCCGCCGGAAGACCATACCTTGATATACCCTCCCGGCCGGTAAAATACCATATTCCCCCTTCCATTGCCAGGAACATAAGAAAACACTGAAGTGTTTTGGTGATTTTAGCGGTTGCTGCAGCAGCTTTTTATCCTGCCGGTATATTTTTCTTCTGTGAAATGTTCTTTGAATCCTCTTTCCCGACGTGTTCATATATTGGCCGTACGCTGCCAATACCATCAATTGCCTTGTTTTCTTCTGGTATGTATGTCCTGAACTCATCTTCCGTTTTATGCTGTTCCCTGCTGTCATCCCTGCTGTCATCCCTGCGTTTGAAAATTACATCTTCCGTTTCTCTCAAATGCCTCAAGAGATCTGACATCCCATAATTTCGCGCAGACTCTCGTGATACAGGTTATAGGCCATGACAACGCCTTCCCTGTCCTTGTGGTTGATTTTTTCCAGAAGAAACCGAAGCAGTTCCGATAGGGCTGCCGGGAAATCGCAGGAATAGCCGGGCAAAAAGACAGAGCGAAACGGTAAACCTGTCCGGATCTATATATATAAATTCCGGTTCGAGGAGTATCTGCTCCTCTTTCAGCAGATACTCCTCGATTTTTGAAAGAACCCGGGAGAGGCTCAGCAGAATGGAGCGGATTTCTCCTCCATTTATCTTTTCTCTGCTCCAGAAGCCGGTTCAGCGGCTGTCTGGATGTAATTTCATAATAGAATTCCTGTTTATCCTCATACTGCCCTCACACGGAATCTGAGCAGCCTCTATTGTATTAGATGCAAGCATCCTGCATTCATATCCCCTCCCTCAGAAGGGGCATCCAATATCCATATAATTGTGGTTAACCTCTCTTTTATAACGAACTTCCACTTATCTCTCCCCCTGTTTAAATTCCGGCAGCCCTAAGCAGCCGGAGAAAATTTTCCGGATCAAACTTTTTTACCGATATATCTGTTTCTGTTTTCATTTTCGCAGTTCCTGAGATTCTGTTTCCCTTTTCCTTCAATGA
>VOFE01000833.1_pt1 | contig 40000 bp, 77 predicted proteins | sample 5384071 | NCBI WGS metagenome assembly VOFE01 (sample SAMN12384724, study PRJNA508395) | human gut metagenome | isolation source: healthy gut D | host: Homo sapiens
GAACACAGATTTCCAGAAGAAACTGTGGAAAAGATGGCCAAGTTTGGCATGCTGGGTGTTCCATTCCCAACTCAGTACGGTGGAGCAGGCGGAGACCACATCTCCTACGCAATCACTGTAGAAGAATTATCAAGAGTTTGCGCATCCACAGGCGTAATCTGTTCAGCACACACTTCACTTTGCTGCTGGCCTATTTTCAACTGGGGTAACGAAGAACAGAGACAGAAATATCTGCCAGACCTGTTATCCGGTAAAAAATTAGGTGCTTTCGGTCTGACAGAGCCAAACGCTGGTACAGATGCAAGCGGACAGCAGACAAGAGCTGAATTAGTTGGAGATAAATGGGTCTTAAACGGAGCAAAGGTATTCATCACTAACGGCGGATATGCTGACGTTTTCGTTGTAATGGCTATGACAGATAAGAAAAAAGGAAACCACGGAATCAGTGCTTTCATCGTAGAGAAGAACGATCCAGGTTTCTCAATTGGTAAAACAGAAGACAAGATGGGTATTTGCGCATCTTCTACTACTGAACTTATTTTCCAGAACTGTGAAATCCCTCAGGACAGAATCTTAGGTCAGGTTGGAGACGGATTCAAGGTTGCTATGTCAACTCTTGACGGCGGCCGTATCGGTATCGCTTCCCAGGCTCTGGGTATCGCACAGGGTGCATTTGACGTTACAGTTGAATACATGCAGGCAAGAAAACAGTTCGGCAAGAAATTATCACAGATGCAGGCGCTGCAGTTCGAGATGGCTAATCTGAAGACAAAGATCGAAGCTTCAAGATTGTTAATCTACAAGGCTGCTGACCTGAAAGACAAACACCTGCCATACGGTGAAGCTGCTGCAATGGCTAAACTGTTTGCTGCTGAAACTGCAATGGAAGTAACCACGAAGTGCGTTCAGTTCCACGGTGGATATGGATACACGAAGGATTACCCAGTTGAAAGAATGATGAGAGACGCTAAGATTACTGAGATTTACGAAGGAACTTCAGAAGTTCAGAGAATGGTAATCGCTGGTGCGACTTTCAAAAAATAAGATAGTAGGAGGAAATAGAAATGGCATTTAAGATTATCGTATGCGCAAAGCAGGTACCAGATACAAACGTTATCAAAATTAACCCTAAAACTGGTACTTTGATCAGAGACGGCGTTCCAAGCATCTTAAACCACGACGATGCAAACGCTTTAGAAGAAGCACTGAAGATTAAGGATAAGTATCCTGATACATATATTACAGTTGTTACTATGGGACCTCCTCAGGCTAACGATCTGCTATTCGAATGTATAGCAATGGGAGCTGATGAAGGCGTACTCGTATCCGACAGAGCAGTTGGTGGTTCCGATACATGGGCTACATCAAACACTCTGGAAGCAGCAATCAGAAAGATTGGCGACTTCGATCTGATCTTTGCTGGAAGACAGGCAATCGACGGAGATACTGCCCAGGTAGGACCACAGATTGCTGAAAAATTAGACTTACCTCAGGTTACATATGTTGAGGAATTCGAGATTGCTGATAACATGAAGGATATCACTGTTAAGAGACAGTTAGAAGATGGTTATGAACTGATCAAACTTCAGACTCCTTGCATGCTGACAGCAATCAAAGAACTGAACACTCCTAGATATATGAGCATGTCAGGGATCTTCGCTGACAAAGAAATGAAGACTTGGAACGCGAAGGACATCGAAGTTGACCTCACTACAGTAGGTCTGGAAGCTTCTCCTACAAACGTATTCAGATCATTTACACCTGCTCCAAAGGGCAAGGGCGTTACAATCGAAGGAGATACTGAAAAAGAAATCGCTGACAATCTTTTAATCAACTTAAAAGGAAAGCACGTAATCTAATTTAGGAGGAGGAATAACAATGGCTATTGAAATATTAAAAGAGAAATGTATAGGCTGCGGACTATGCTTCAAATCATGTCCTTACGATGCCTTCGAATTCGAACCATATGACGGCAACAAAGCTGGCAAGATTGCAAAAGTCAATGCAAAGTGCTCATTCTGTAACCAGTGCTTAACTGCTTGTAAGTTTGGCGCTATCAAAGAAAAAGCACAGGAAGCTGCAGTTGATCTTTCCGCATACAAGAATGTATGGGTATTCGCTGAACAGAGAGACGGAAAATTAATGAACGTTGCTCTTGAGCTGATCGGTGAAGGATACAGACTGGCAAAAGAAATCAGTGAAGATACAAAAGTTTGCGCTTTATTAGTTGGTGACGGAATCGACCACCTGGCTGAAGAGTGCTTCGCATATGGTGCTGAAGCAGTTTACATGATTCAGGATCCATTACTGAAGAACTTCACAACTGATGGTTATACAAAAGTAATCAAGCAGGCGATTGACGAATATAAGCCTGAAATCGTTCTTTACGGCGCTACTCATATCGGTCGTGACCTGGCTCCAAGAATTGCTGCCAGATGCAACACTGGTCTGACTGCTGACTGTACAAGACTGGACGTAAAAGTATCCAGCTACATAGACTTCGCTAAGAAGAATACTACATTAGATACTTCCACACTGGATCCAGACGATCCATCAACTGGAATCAAGCAGACTCGTCCTGCATTCGGCGGTAACCTGATGGCTACCATCATCTGCCCTAAGACCAGACCGCAGATGTCAACTGTACGTCCAGGCGTAATGCAGAAGAGAGACAAGGTTGAAGGCGCTACTGGTGAAGTAATCAACGTGAAACCTGAAATCACTGCTGCTGACATCAGAACGCAGATTGTTGAAATCGTAAAATCAGCTAAGGAATTAGTTTCCCTGACTGACGCTGAAATCATGGGCAATTGGGACGGCAAAGTAGGAAACACGATCTTGGGAGCAGCGGTACTGGGATGATATAATCGGCATTTGGTGCTCACCATAGTTTCCAGCTTCAAAGACAGCGATGTGTCTATAAGCGGCGTACTTATAAAAATACTGCTGTACGGCATATGTATGGCGGTTTTGGCGCTGATCCTTTCAAAAGGAAAGAAACATTATAGACAGCAATATCAAAAAGCAGCGTGCCAGCACTTATATCCTTGCGGCGTGCCTTTTGATCTCATTTGCTTCAGAACACTTTTTCGGCGTTGCGGATATCACGGGGAGCATATCTTCTGGACTGTTCCTGTCCAGCCACGGGATCAAGCATGAGATCTACAGGAAGATAAATGTTCCTTCCTATATATTCTTTCACCGATATTCTTTTGCCAGCGTAGGACTTAAAAGTCAACCTAGAAGGAATGACAGGCACCATAGGTGTTCTCGATAGTTCTGCTGGTAATAGCCATATTGACCAAGATAATTGGCTGCGGCCTTGGGGCAAAGATATGCGGTTTCAGCGGCAAAGAATCAGTACAGGTTGGAATAGGCATGGTATCAAGAGGAGAGGTCGCACTGATCGTAGCCCAAAAGGGAAGCGAGATGGGACTTCTGAGCCTCACCCTGATGCCTGCTGTAGTCCTGGTTGTAATAGCCACGACCATATTTACGCCGATAATACTGAAAAGATAATGTAATGTAAAAGAGTTTCACCATCTGCCGGAAATACCTGCAGAGAGTGGAACTTTTTTATGTCGTCAGACAAATGATGAGTTTGTGTCTTGATTAACAAAAATATCATCAGATAATCTGTCAAAAAGTACAAATACTATTGATTTTGTCAAGAAATGTGATAATATGAGTGTAAATTTTTTTCGAGGTGAAAAAATGGAACACATTTTGCAGGCCGTTGAAAAGATAATGCCTGAAATAATAGAAATAAGAAGGGAAATACACAGACATCCTGAAATCGGAAGAAAAGAAGTCAGGACGACTGCGCTCATCAAAGAAAAACTGATGGAGTATGGTGTTGACGAGATACAGTCGCCAATGCCGACAGGAGCTGTTGCCCTTATTCACGGAACTGGTCAGGGAAATGCCGGTTTGTGCGCGGCAGTCAGAGCCGATATCGATGCTCTTCCTGTACAGGAGGAAACAGGACTTCCGTTCAGCAGCCAGGTGCCTGGGGATGATGCATGCCTGCGGACATGCGCATGCTTCCATGCTCCTTGGTGTGCAAAGAACAGTGAGAACAGGGAATGTTTTCCGAACCATCAAGCTGATCTTCCAGCCAAGCGAAGATACTCTGCGGCGGGGCAAAAGAGCTGGTAGAAAGGGCGTGATGGAGGATCCCCATGTGGATGTGATCTTTGGGACTTCATATGGTGCCTGATGAATCAGTTGTCGGCGAAGTGGAATTTCACAAGGGTCCCTGACTGGACAACATCCGTAGACCCGTTTGATATTACGGGTAAAAGGCAAGGGAGGACATGGTTCAACACCACACCTGACCAGGGACCCGATACTGGCAGCATGCCAGATGGTCACATTGCTCCAGCAGATACAGTCCCGCTATACCGACCATATGGAGACAGTTATCTTCCCATATGCAGTTTCCACAGCGGAGACGCTCCCAATGTGATACCTGAGGGAGGCTGTCTGGGGAGTTGTTCGTTCCTATATTCCTGAGATCAGGAAACAGGTGACCGAACAGGTTTTCAATATAGCAAAGGGTGTAGAAGCCATATCCGGGACCAAAGTTGATATAAACCATTACGAAGCGGTATCCGGCCTGTTACAATGATCCGAACTGACTGAGAAAAACCATGAAGGCCATGGCAGAAGCCATCGGAGCCGAGCATGTTTCAGAAAAGAAAGACCCTATTCTTTCAGTGAAGATTTCAGCTACTATACTGAGATGACCGGGACTCGGGAGTATATATGATGGTAAAAGCCGGACACGAAGGCGAGCTGGTCGCTCCACAATGCCAAGTGCGCCATGAAAGAGGACGCCATGCCGTATGGTATCGCAGCTCTTGTTACGGCAGCCCACAGCCTATCTTAACGGCAGAGAATGATAAAAGTCAAAAAAGATTCAGCCAAAAATCATACAAGAATCTTTTAATAAAAAAACATAGAAAGGAAGACAGAAATGTATAATTTTATGCTTGCGTTTGTTATCTGCGCCATAGCTTACCTGATAGGGTGATTTTGTGGCAAAGATAACAAAGCCTGGGTTCCGTCCGTATTCGTTACTGCGGTAGTCCTGCTGATCGGATACTGGACAGTACTTCCAAAGGAACTGGTAAGCGATTCATTGCTCATACCTTTCGGAAGCACCCTCGAATTTATCTTTTGATCACCCATATGGGTACGGTTATAAGCCTTAAGCAACTGGCTCAGCAGTGGAGGACCATAGTGGTCTGCCTTTGCAGGCCTTGCAGGAATGTGCGCTCTGGGATATTTTGTAGCGCCGATATTTATTGATAAAGTGCTGGTCATCGCAGGTCTGCCGCCTCTTACAGGTGGTATCGTAGCTGCTACCATGATGCAGGAAGCTGCTGCTAAAGCAGGATTTTGAAACAGCTGCCGTATTTGCCATCGCCATGTATTGCGTACAGGGCTTTGCCGGATATCCGCCGACTGCCATCTGCCTCCAGGTTGAGGGCAGAAGGCTCCTCAAGGATTTCGGTCCCGGGAAAGTTGTCCTCACTGAGCAGGACAGAAAAGAAATGGCCAATGTAGGAATGACTGCCGTAGCAGATGACAGCGACAGAAAGACCATCATCCCTAAAATCCCTGACAAGTGGAACTCACCTATACTGATGCTCGGAAAGCTGGGTATCATCGCATATCTGGCCATCAAGCTGGGTGAGTGGACTGGCTCCACGGGGCAGTATGGGCTCTTCTCCTGGGTGTTCTGTTCACAACTCTGGGATTCCTGGAGACCAATCTGCTCAACAGAGCCAACTCCTATCAGATCATCATGTTCGCCCTGATGATGTATGTATTTGACGGACTCAAGGACTGTACACCCGGAAATGCTGGCTTCCATCATAGTACCTATGATCGTCCTCATCCTCATAGGTGTGTTCGGTATGGCCGTGATGTCATTCATCATCGCTAAGGTGCTCAAGATGTCATTCCCTCTGGCATTTGCCAACGGTCTGACGGCGCTGTACGGCTTCCCGTGCGATGCCATCATCACAGAGTCAACATGCAATGCTCTGGGTAAAACTGAAGAAGAGACCCAGTACCTGATGAGCAAGATGTTCCCGTCCATGATCGTAGGAGGATTCATCACGGTTACCATCACATCAGTAGTAATAGCGGGATGGTTTGCAAATATGCTTGCAGCTATGTAAAAACGATTTCATAAGAAGGTGAAAAAATGAGTATTAAAGATGAAGCTTCAAATTACAATGACTATCAGGTAAAGATGCGCCGCTACTTCCACGAAAATCCGGAAGTAAGCACCAAGGAGTATAATACCAGCAAGGTAATCAAAGAAGAACTGGACAAGATCGGTGTGCCTTGGGTTGCATGCGGTCTTGAAACAGGAGTTCTTGCCACGATCAAAGGAGCCAAGCCTGGTAAGACGATCCTGCTCAGAGGAGATATAGACGCTCTTTCTGTTCATGAAACCACAGGCCTTGAATATGCCAGCAAGAACGAGGGTGTGATGCACGCCTGCGGCCATGACTGCCATATTTCAATGCTCCTTACTGCAGCTCATATCCTCAATGATATGAAAGACGAGCTGTGCGGTACGGTCAAAGCTGGCTTTCCAGCCGGCAGAAGAAGCCGCAATAGGTGCTAAATCCATGATCGAGCAAGGCGCTCTTGAAGGCGTTGATGCTGCTTTCGGCATACACATCTGGTCAGATATACCGGCAGGAAAGATATGCTGTATGGACGGTCCGAGGATGGCTTCTGCAGACCTGTTCAAGATAGATATAAAAGGTAAGGGAACTCATGGTGCTGCCCCTCATCAGGGTGTTGACGCTGCCGTAGTTACAGCTGCCGTTATAAATAACTTGCAGGCCATGACCAGCCGCCAGACTTCTCCTCTGGATCCGCTGGTAGTGACGGTAGGCACTATCGAAACGGGAACACGCTGGAATGTTGTAGCAGAAAATTCCCATATGGAAGGAACGACCCGCTGCTTCAGCCAGGAAGTCTGGGATGCCATACCTGTACTGATGGAGAGGACGGTCAAGAACACAGCCGCAGCATTCGGAGCAGAAGCGACTGTATTCTTTGACAGGTTCATACCTCCTACAGTAAATGATCCTGATATGGCTCAGCTGGCAAGGGAGGCTTCCGAAAAGATCCTGGGAGAAGGAGCTTGTGTTGAAATGCCTGCTACAATGGGAGGCGAGGATTTCTCCTTCTACGCTCAGAAAGTTCCGGCTGCCATAGCTTTGCTGGGATGCCGCAATGAGGAGCTGGGAGCCATATGGCCGCAGCACTCAGGCAACTACAGAGTAGACGAATCTGTCCTTATAAAAGGAGCGATGATTTACGCTCAGGTTGCCATGGACTATAACGCAAAATAGTAACTTTCTGCTGTCCGGTCCGGATACCCTTGTGTGGATATCCGGACTTTTTGTGGCTTTAGCGGTGGTTTTGAACAAGTGTGCGATGATGGACGCTCATCTGTTTGATGAAAAAATCCCCCTCAAAATCGTAAAAAGCAGCATTCAGGGGGAGGCGTGCCCCCTGATCGGATTTTTTGAGATCAAGGGGGAGATAATTTGCAGAAATACAGAGACATCCGGGTATTTTGACAAGTAAAATTGTCAAAATACCCGGATTTTTTTCTGCAACATTCCCCTAAATTTGAAAAAGTACATTGTATAGGTGGAGTGGCTCCCCCTGACCAGAGTTTTTGGAGTATTTCAGGTGGAGTCAGTCTCCCTGGGTATCAATCATAGTGATGCGTGGGTGGACCGCCGTATCGTATGTCTGATTGCTACACACAAACTTAGTCTGTATGTCGTTTTCCCCTTTCATAACCGTCATTATTTTGATATAATAATATGATATCGAATATACAAGAGGAGCATATGCACATATGAAAGCAAAAAAGATAGTACATATGAAAGAGGATTCGCCGAAGATCCTGCTCATAGAAGATCTGGCAGGATATGGCAAGATATCTCTTTCTGCAATGATACCGATAATGTCTCATATGGGATATAACTTTATATAACCTCCCCACTGCCCTGGTGTCAAATACACTGGACTATGGGCTTTTTCACATGCTTGAGACTATCGGATACATGAGGGAGACCCTCAAGGTATGGAAAGAACTTGGCTTTTCCTTTGACGCCATTTGTACAGGTATGATCGTGTCAGAAGAGCAGGTAAGGCTTGTTGCTGAATATTGTCAGGAACAGAGAAAGAATGGAGTCAGCATATATGTCGATCCGGTCATGGAGATGACGGGACTCTGTATAACGGTATTTCCGAAAACACCATCAAATATATGAGGAACATCTGCTCTGTGGCCGATGTGATAATGCCAAATTATACAGAAGCGGCTTTCCTGGCTGATAAATATATAGATAAGGATGATGTGACCAGGGCCCAGGCTGAAGAACTGGTGGATTCTTTAAGAAAAGATGGGATCAAAGTCCATTGTGATCACCAGCATTTCCGTGGAAGGGCAGACATGTGTGTATGGTTATGATGATGGGGAAGGAACATATTTCAGCATACCGTTTGATTATGTTCCGGTGCATTTTCCGGGAACTGGAGATATATTCTCCGCGTTGCTTGTTGGAAGTCTGCTGAAAGGCAACAGTCTGCAGAAGGCTACAAGATATGCCATGGATACGGTCAGGGGAGCTGATCCTGCAGAATACTGAAAATGCTGATAAATATAAAGGCATACCTATCGAAAAATATCTTAACGAGATAACAAAGAACATGTAGAGGTGAGAAAAATGCAGCTTATAGACAGAGTAGAAGATTGTAACGGATGCGGCGCCTGCGTGGTAGCATGCAAGTACAGATGTGTCAAAATGGAAAAAGATGGAGACGGCAACAGCAGGCCTGTGGTGAACGAAAACGGGTGCAGCAAGTGCAACGCCTGCATGCTTTTCTGCCCGCTGTACAACCCGGTGGAACTGCCTGTATTTGAAGAATTCTTCGACGCTCCGGAAGGTGTGGATGTGAGAGACAGAGACATGGCGCCTATATACAGAGCGGCCATGAGGGGCGCAAGAGAGGGAAAAAACATACGGAATTTGTGGGGACTTTGTGCCAGATTGCGGCGCTCAAATCCCTTAACGGTGATAAGATACCGTCTAATCTGCTGCTTTTCCCTATTTTCTGTGATGATGAACAGAGAAGGTCAAATCCGGCTTGCGCCGTGTGCAAATTTTATGAATAAATGGTAATCAAGATGGAAAAAACGATATATCAGAGAGTGAAAGAAGCCGAAAAAAATGTTCGGCGAGTATGAGATAACTGCAAAAGAACTGGCAAGGACCAGAAGCCTGCGTAAAGACTTGAGGACAGCCATATGACTGTGTCTCGGTCATAGGTCAGTTCAAGCGGGGCAAAAGCACCGTGATAAACAGGATACCCAGCGGGAGATCATGCCTGTTGGTATCGTGCCTGTAACGGCTGTGGTGACCATGATAGACTATGGTGAAGAACCAAGAGCATATGTACATTTTGCCAACGGGGATGGTAAAGGACACCCCTTTGAAGAACTTTCTGCCTATGTAAACGAGCAGGAGAACAGGGACAACCACCTTAAAGTTTCCAGGGTGGAAGTGACTTGCCCATCTCCGTTTTTTGGAGGATAATCTGACTCTGGTGGACACGCCGGGCGTAGGATCCCTTCACGAAAAGAATACTAAAGAAGCATATTCTTTTGTTACTGAAAGTGATGCGGTCATATTCACATTTTCCGTGGATAGCCCGCTGAACCGCATAGAGACCGACTTCTTGCTGAAAGCTAAAGAATATGCATCCAAGTTCTATTTTGCCGTAAATAAGACGGACATGATAAGCAAGGATGATCTTGAGGCTTATCTTGCATACTGCCGTGAAATCCTGCCGGCCCTTACAGGTCTTGACAATGTAAGGCTGTTTCCGGTGAGCGCCAGGACAGGCGAGGGAATAGATGCGCTAAAAGATGCGGTTGCTTCGGATATGAGGACGGAAGGCAGAAAGATACTTGAAGAATCTTCAGAACTTAAACTGAGGGACATAGTATTAAGCGCTCTGGCCCAGATCAAACTTTACAGAAGCGCCCTGTCCATGACCGGCGAGGAATTTGAGGACAGGTTTAAAGAAATGAATGTTTTTTTCGATCAGCTCAAAGCAGAGGCGAAGAACCTGCCGGAAGCTCTGAAAAGAATCCCATGGTCTGCGAGCTTCATGCAAACGATGTAAAGAACTGGCTGGCAGAAAAGGTCACGGAACTTTTCGGGATAGATTACAGTTATGATATAGAGGATGTGGAAGAAGCAGATGGTCGGGAGGAACGCGACATAGCAGCAGAAGTAACTGAGATCTGCGATAGTCTGCTGTCCACTCTCAATGAGATATTTATGTACAGAGAAGAAAATACATACATTGTTTCAAAGCGCATCTATCATCTCAATGATATGGTCAGAAAGCTGGTAAGGATGAGAGACCGAAAGTAAGCCAACAGGCCGGGAAATGTTCCCGGCCTCTTTCTTAGGTAGCTTGGGACGGCCATCTGTATGCCGGACACTCCAGTTTGTTCCGGTCCCGGCGCAAGTCAATTTGTACACAGTAAAAGAGACCGGGATCATCTCCCGGCCTCTTTGGTTACCTTGTCCATATATAGGCTCCATTTGATGACCTGACGGGGGTCAGGCTGCAATATGAAGTTGTACAGTTCTTTCTTGTGATAAAGGTCAAAATGATGGCCCACGCTTATGGGGAGGGCTTTGACAGAGGCGGTGCTTTCGGTGAATTCCAATGGCTGGCCGAAAACCTCACCTTTGAAGCTGATGTTGTCCCGGTCCATGGAGATCGTTCCGCTGCCTGCCTTCCAGTCGATATTGCCTTTGGCGTTGACGGCGGCGACGATGGTGTCGCTTTCAAGGGCTTCGTTTGTATCAAGAGTTTCTTCCTGCCAGAAGTACCAGTCGTTTATGTGCCTGAAAGGCCCGCCGGCCAGCTTGTAGCGCTGATCAAGGCGGTAAGATGAACCACAGGCCTGGCAGGTAAGGGTATAGGCTGCGGCGATCATCTCAAACTCTGCCCCGCAGGACGGACACTTTGTAGAGGACTCTGTCCAGGCCCAGAGCGGGCGAACCGCACTTGTATGAGATGTTTTCAAAATCTGGTCCTCGTCATGGAAGATCACCGCTTCTATGGCGGCTTCGATCTGATCCCCTGGTCATGGAACCGATGGCGCCGGCGTCGAGCATTTTGGAAGTGGTCACATGGATCTTTCCGGGACGGAAGCCTGACTTTCCCCATTTAGGCAAGGTCTTGTAGGCTCCGTTGCCGGTGACCGTATACACATCTACTCCCAGCTTTTTTCACAAGATCGGCTGTGCCTTCTGTGACATTAAGGGAATGGCCTATACATGTCAGCCGGCCCTCAGGAAAGAGTACTACAACATTGCCGCTTTTTTTGCCTTGATGATGTTCTTGATGGTCTGTATGTCGGGACAGAACATTTTCTTGGAAATAACATGCATACCCTCTAAAACCAGCGGATTGCCGGCCTTGCCAGAAAGTGCCTGCTCACTACGAATGTAGGCCTCTGGGGGATAAAGAGCCGCGGCCACCAGAAGGAAATCCATATTGGAAATATGACACAGGACAAGCGCAGGTCCTTTCAGCCCCTCAAGTCCGCTGCGGTCAAAGGTCGCCTTGCACTTTATGCGCAGGAAAAGGCTTATCAGGTGATATAATATGAAATAAATTATCCTGTTCGGTTTTTGATCTTTTTCTGTTTGCCGGTCATCAGGCACCTCTTTTCCAATTAGTTGCACTGTTATTATATGATAATTTACAGTACGGAGCAAGAAAAAGTATGTATGATTATCTTGACAAGAGTGGTATAATTAAAATCAGGCGGTTGACGCATTTTTAAATTCAACATCAGACAAGAGGTATCATATGAACAAGGAATCAAATGTAAAAAGTGATCGGGGTAATATCAGGCAAGGTGGAGTAGGAAAGTCCTCTGTAACATCCATGCTTGCGGTAGCTACCCAAAGAATGGGATATAAGACGGCCATACTGGACGCCGATATAACAGGACCGTCCATACCGAAAGCTTTTTGGCCTGGAACAAAAGGCCATGGGCAGCGATAAAGCCATATTGCCTGTTGTAAGCGATACGGGGGATAAAGACGATTTCCATAAACTCCCTGCTGGAGGACAGCACTGATCCTGTAGTATGGAGGGGACCTATTCTTTCTGGAGTAGTGGAACAATTCTGGAACGATGTGGTCTGGGGCGATATAGATATAATGTTTGTGGATATGCCGCCGGGAACCGGCGATGTGGCGCTTACAGTATTCCAGTCACTGCCTGTGGACGGACTGGTGATCGTGGCCTCTCCCCAGGAGCTGGTAGCAATGATAGTGGAAAAAGCGGTCAAGATGGCAGATATGATGAAAATGCCGGTAGTAGGCATAGTAGAAAACATGTCTTATTTTCGCTGCCCTGACTGCGGCAAAGAGCACAAGATATTCGGAGAAAGCCACATCGACAGCATAGCTTCCAAACATGGGATAAAAGCTGTTGCCAAAATGGCCATGGATCCTGAGATCGCCAGAAACTGTGACAAAGGAATGGCCGAATGTCTGGATGTATCCGCCCTTGAGGCTGTGACGGAAGCATGCCTGAAAGCTGATAATCCGGACAAGCATGACGGACAGAAGCTTCCTGAAGGATGCAGCGGCAGCTGCGAAAGCTGCGGTATTGACGGATGTTCCAGCAGACAATAGATAAGCCTTACCTATAATTCACAAAAACACACAATCGCAGCCATAATTGCAGTTAAAATGTATTAGAGTGAATATAAAAGGGGGGAATCTTTTTCCAATATGTTCGGCTATGTGCTTATAAACAAACCGGAGTTGAAGATCAGAGAATTTGAGGTTTATCAAAGTTACTACTGCGGGCTTTGCCACTGCCTTCAGGAAAGGTCAGGCGTTTTCGGCCGTATGACGCTCAATTATGACATAACTTTTCTGACCATGCTACTCAGCGACCTGTATGAACCGGAGACTGAATCAAAATACAGCCGATGCATAGTACATCCCATCCACAAGCATTGCAGCCGTAAAATGAAGTTACAGAGTATTGCGCCGACATGTGCATACTACTTTCTTATTACAAGTGCATTGATGACTGGAAAGATGAGAAAAACTGCTGAAACGGCTGCAGGCAAGGCTGCTTTCACGCAAGTACAGGCAGGTCAGAAAAAAAGTATCCTCAAAAGGCAGAGTTTATAGACAGCAAGCTGAACATGCTTTCCATAGTAGAGAGCTCCAATATAACCCATATTGATAAGGCTGCCAGAGTATTCGGCGAGATAATGGGAGAAATCTTTGCATACAAAGATGATATGTGGAGAGACGATCTGTACAAGATAGGTTTTTATCTTGGCAAGTTCGTATACCTACTTGACGCATATGAAGATATAGAAAAAAGATATAAAAAGCGGCGCGTACAATCCTTTTAAGGAGATTTACGGCAACAGCAATTTTGAAGAGCAGGTTCTCAAGCTGCTTCTGCTTATGATAGGAGAATGCACAGATGCTTTTGAGCGTCTGCCTCTTGTGGACAATGTGGAAATCCTGAGAAATATACTTTATTCGGAGTATGGGTGAGGTTCGGCAAGACGAAAGCGGCCAACACATCCCAGAACAGGGAGCCAAACGAAAAAACTGATGAGGAGAAATAGATGGATCCATATAAAGTGTTAGGTGTAAGCAGGGACGCCACCGATGAAGAAATCAAAAAGCTTACAGAAAACTGAGCCGAAAATATCATCCGGACGCCAATGTTGGTAATCCCAACCAGGCTGCCTTTGAAGAAAATTTAAAGAAGTGCAGCAGGCCTATAACCTGATAATGGATCAGCGCCAGGGAAAGACCCAGCCGGGAGGCGGCCCTCAGCAGCAGAGTGCTGAGGACTTTGGGGGTTCGGCGGCTTCGGAGGTTTTGGAGGCTATGGCGCATACGGCAACCAGGTACCCAGAATGAATCGCAGGACGACAGGTATCTGAGGTCGGCCCTTAATCATATACAGAACGGATATTACAGAGAAGGTCTGAATGTGCTGGAACAGGTCAAAAAGACAGGAAAGGCCCGTGGTATTATTACAGTGCCATAGCCAACTACCGTGTGGGCAATAACGCTGTTGCCCTTGAACATGCCAAAGCTGCCTGTGCTTTTGAACCAAATAATTTCCAATATGCCAACCTTCTCAATCAGCTTCAGGGCGGCGGAGCCAGATATCAGCAGCGGGCGCAGGGTACAGCGGCAACCCGTCAATGGGAGGAGGCAGCCATATAGGACAGATATGTGCCACCTGCCTGTGCCTGAACATGATGTGCGGCGGAGGATATTACTTTGGAATGCCGCTCATTTGCTGCCTGTAAGCGGGCCTGGCAGAGACACACAGGAGCTACACAGCAGACTTTTGGGCAGACGGATATTTATACTTGAAACGGACCGCAAGGTGTGATAATATGTTTTCATTAGTTTATCGCAGACCTTGCGGTTTTCTTTACCGCAGGGGCCAAAACTATGATTCTCTGGAGAGTCTCGCAAAGAGCGCCGAAGGTGTACGCGCGGATTTCCGGCCGCAGGAGGCAGGACCGTGCAATCTCTCAGGCAAAAAGGACAGAGCAGATAGTTTCTTATAATTATCCTGAATCTATATGTCCTCTCCGGAAAGATCGATCTATATCGGCTTTTTAATTTTGCGTGGTTAAAAACCCGCAGATATCTATTTTTCTTACGGAGGAGAAACATCATGGAACAATTTACTGCAATTCTGACCAGGATCGACAATGCGGTCTGGGGAGTGCCGATTTATCGTGCTCATAATGGGTACAGGCATATTGCTTACTGTAAGGCTCCCGGGCAGTCCAGTTCAGAAAGCTGGGAAAAGCCCTGCGAAGTATATGGTCAAGAATGAAGACGACGGGATAGGTGAAGTCAGCAGCTTTCGGCGCTTTGTGCACCGCCTTGCTGCCACCATCGGAACGGGAAATATCGTAGGCGTGGCGACTGCCGTAATGGCAGGGGCCCTGGCGCGATATTCTGGATGGTACTGGCTGCCTGTCTGGGAATGGCTACAAAATACTCAGAGGGGCTTCTTGCCGTCAAGTTCAGGGAAGACAGAGGCGGAGGCAGATTCCGGGAGGCCCTTCTACTACATAGAAAAGGTATGGCAAAAAATGGAGCTGGCTGGACAAAGATCTTCGCCACTTTCGGATTGGGAGCCGGCCTTCTGGGCATAGGGACCATAACCCAGGTCAACGGTATCGCATCAGCAACTCAGGGCTTCTTTGACCCCAACAAAGAGCATGTGGTGACATTGTTTGGGACAGAATATACTGCCGCCACGTAGTGACTGCCATAGTCGTAGCTCTGATAACCGCCCTCGTGGTCATAGGAGGACTGCAGCGGATATCCAGTGTGAGCACCATAATCGTGCCGTTTATGGCGATCATCATATGTGGTCACCTGCGTTTCGATATTGATTTATAATGCGGAAAAGGATACCCGATGCCATTGTCCAGATATTTGAAGGCGCATTTGGTCTCAGAGCTGTAGCAGGAGGAACTCTGGGAGCACTGTTGCTGGCCATGTAGCAGGGTGTGGCAAAGGGGATATTCTCCAATGAGTCGGGCCTGGGAAGCGCTCCTATAGCTGCGGCTGCGGCAAAGACCAAGGAGCCGGTGAGACAAGGCCTGGTGTCTATGACAGGGACCTTTATAGATACGGTGATAATCTGCTCTATGACCGGATTGACGATCATGGTCACCGGTTCCTACGATACAGCTATGGAAAAGGTCTTGAGGGTGTGGAAGTTACTGCCAACGCCTTTTTCCAACGGGCTGCCGTGGAGCGACAGCTTAGGTTCGTTTACGCTGATGGTATGTCTGGCGTTCTTCGCCTTTACCACCATACTGGGCTGGGATTATTACAGCGAAAGGTGTCTTGAATACCTCAGCGGAGGCAACATGAAAGCCGTAAGGATATATAAGTGGATGTATATTGTGGCTGTACTCATCGGTCCGTTCCTGACTGTTTCGGCTGTATGGACTTTGGCGGACATATTTAACGGCTTGATGGCTATTCCAAACCTGATAGCTCTGGTCGCCCTCAACGGAGTGATAGTGGCGGAGACCAGAAGCTACTTTAAGCGGCTGGATTCGGGCAGGATACAGGATTAGCCGTAGGCTGATCAATTTATATAGAATGAGAAAACGAGGCCCGGACGCCTCGTTTTCTCTATTCTTACTTCTCCGAATTCTGACAAATCATTTAATGAGCTAAAAACAACTGGCATAAAAAAATCGAAACTGGGATATATGGTCTTTAACTAAATAGTTTTTGCTGATGTAGGAGTCATATTTTAATAGGCCCACATCAGTGTACTATTCGGGGCATGTGCGCATTAAAAATGACAAAAATTGGGGGTAAAATGAAAAACTAACTTCCAGAAGAAAAAAGTAAGTTCAGGATGAAAGATAAAGCTCTGTTTTCAATACGAAAAAGATAGATATATCTTGAAAAAGTACGGCCTTTTGTGTAAATTTAAGTAATGGACCTGGAATTTTGCGTACTCTAAAGCGGAACATGCGGAGGCTTTTCTTTTTAGTGAAAGACAAAGTTCCACATACCCTTTTGGGATGTTTTAGAGCATGTCATGTGCAGGTTCATGGGAATCTTCTGATTAGAGCAGGTTGAATAAGGGATGCATCCTACTCTATCTCAAGCAAAAAACGGCTTTAATGTGACGGCATCGGGCTGTATGCGGACGATTCCCAGCTTATGCAGGATATCTTCGCTGTACAGGAAAGAAAAGACCTCATAAGGTGTTTTGCCGCCGAGGATCTTCCTTGGCACAGAATTGATATGGCTGAACATGATGTTTAGATCATGCTGAGTCAAAGAAGAAAGCTTTCTGCCATTAGGCAGGATATTCCTGACCAGATTATGATTGTTCTCCACATGAGGTTTCTGAGAGGGAGTCTGAGGATCACAATAGAAGATATTAGATCTTGTTTTTCCGGTCAGAGAATTGGTCTCAAAGAGGGAGACTTTTTCAAATTCAGAGCCTCTGTCGGTGAGGATGAGGGAGAAGAGTTTGAAGAAATCATCAGCGAGGATATCCTCAAGCAAGTCAAGGGAAGAAGCCATAGATTCAGAGGTCTTTTCATGATGGAGGATACCGATCATCAGAGGTATTCTGAAAGAGAAAGTCTGGATATATGGGCCGTCCGGCTGATTGTAGAGGGTATCCATTTCAGTAGTAGGGACAAGGATTCTCCTTGCAGAAGAGAAGGTAGTCGGAATACTTGTGGCCGTCGTAGTTGACAGGTTCTTTGCGTACTTTGATCTTTTTTCTCTGTCGCATGGAGACCTGCCTTCTGAGAGAGAAGTTATCGATGCCGAAATCTTTGAAAATGCCGCCCTCAATGTATGTATAAAGGGATTTGACGGAAATATCAAGTTCAGGATGATTTTCAAGGATATGATAAAGAGACTGGCCTTTATCAAGAAGTGGCTTGATAGTTTGAGCAATTAGGATTCTGTGAGGCTCAGAGAGGTTCACACCTTGCCTTGAATCGGACAGATGGAAGAGATACTCTTCGTGAGCCCTTGAAGCATTGTAGAAGAAGTGATCCAATCTGCACCTTTGGATGCGTTCGCAGTGATTGCAGGCACCGATGGAGCGGTCACGAAGTGAGCAGGACTGTTCTTTGTACTGAGGGCATTTGTCGGAGCAAAGCTTGCGAGGCTTGGTGCATGATTTGAAGTTGGCGCAGATGATGGGAGAATTAAAGCGATTGCGAGGTTTAAGCTTTCTGTGAGCTGTGATCTCCTTAGCAACGGTGGAAGGATCTTTGCCGATAAGGCGAGCGATAGCGGTTTTAGAGAGACGGTTTTCGATTCCGTCCTGGATAGCTTTTCTTTGATCTAAGGTCAGATGTTTTGATTTCATGATAGGGTCCTTTCTGTCCCATGAACAGGCACAAAAACAGGATAACCGGAAATCAGTCTTACATAAAGAGCTAATGAAAAACGAACTTCGTTAAAGGAAGGTACATCTGGAAGTTAGTTTTTCATTTCAAGGACAAAAATTGGGAAAGTTTTCTGCCATCAACCATGTTGACAATATGCTTCCCATGTGCTATCCTTATACAAGATAAAATCTTTAAAACCGATACAGAGATCGGCAAGATTTAGCAAATAGTTTCAGAGCAGGCCAAGGCCTGCTGTCTTGATGCGTATGTTATCTTGCCGCAGGGCAAGATTTTTTTATGGAAAGGATTCGTATCAGCATGAAAAAATTTGAAAAGATCAACAAGATTCCTATGGATTTTGGACAGATCCTGTCCGGTGACATTGCTCAGACGGGAGAGACTCTTTTCTCATTGAAAGATCAGCAGTTCAGTGCCGTAGAGTCTTTAGACAGTTCGGGTATTTCATTTTCCCCGGTTTCTGTGATGTGCATGTGCATTTCAGAGAGCCGGGGTTTTCTTATAGGAGACCATCGCCACCGGATCGATGGCGGCCGCCAGGGGCGGATATACTGCCGTATGCACCATGCCCAACCTGGATCCGGTGCCTGACAGCTGCGAGCATTTAAAAGTGCAGCAGGATATCATAGACTCAGACGCCTGCATAGGCGTATATCCTTATGGTGCCATAACCGCAGGAGAAAAGGGAGAAACCCTTGCGGACATGGCAGCCATGTCCGGCAGCGTCATAGCCTTTTCTGATGACGGCCATGGAGTCCAGTCGGAGGACATGATGAGGCAGGCCATGTTAGAAGCCAGAGACCTTGAAAACTCATCGTGGCCCATTGCGAGGACAACAGCCTGCTCAGAGGCGGATACATCCATGACGGTCAATATGCCAGAGAAAACGGACACAGAGGTATCTGCTCGGAAAGCGAGTACGGACAGATAGCCAGAGACCTGAAACTTGCCGAAGAAACAGGCTGCTCTTATCATGTATGCCACATTTCCGCCAAAGAAAGCGTGGAACTCATCAGACAGGCCAAAAAAGAGGCGTAGATGTGACCTGCGAGACTGCGCCCCACTACCTGATACTGGATGACAGTGACCTGCTGGAAGAAGGCCGTTTCAAGATGAACCCGCCCCTGAGAGACAAGACCGACAGGCAGGCCCTCATAGAAGGGATCAAAGACGGGACCATAGACATTATAGCCACCGACCATGCGCCCCATGGCGCTGAAGAAAAAGGCCAAAGGCCTTGCAGGCAGCCCTTTCGGTATCGTAGGCATTGAAACAGCTTTTCCGCTTCTTTATACATATCTGGTAAGAACCGGCATCATTTCCATGGAGAAGCTCATGGAGCTGCTGGTGGTCAATCCGAGAAAGCGTTTTGGCATACCTCTCGGAAACGAATTTTCCATATGGAGCATGGAAAAGACAGTCGTAGACCTGGAGGATTTTCTTTCCAAAGGAAAGGCTACACCATTTGCTGGATGGGGAAATCTTCGGAAAGTGTCTTTTAACCGTATATAATGGCAACATTGTTTTCAAACAGATAAGGAGATGATCAAATGGCAAAGAGAACAGACATCAAGAAAATACTGATCATCGGTTCCGGTCCTATAGTGATAGGGCAGGCAGCCGAATTTGACTATGCAGGTACGCAGGCGTGCCTGGCTCTCAAAGAGGAAGGCTACGAAGTAGTGCTGGTAAATTCAATCCGGCGACCATAATGACCGACACGGCCATAGCCGATAAAGTGTACATGGAACCCCTTACACTGGAATATGTGGCAAAGATCTTAAGATACGAAAGACCAGACGCCATAGTACCGGGGATAGGAGGACAGACAGGCCTCAATCTGGCCATGCAGCTTGAAAAAAAGGCGTGCTCAGAGAGTGCGGCGTAAAGCTTCTTGGGACCAGCAGCCAGAGCATAGAGAGAGCCGAGGACAGGGAACTTTTCAAGGAAATGTGCCAGGCCATAGGTGAACCCGTTATCCCATCAAAGATAACCTACGATGTATGGGAAGCCAAAGAGGCTGCCAGAGAGATCGGTTATCCTGTTGTGCTCAGACCTGCATTTACGCTGGGCGGCACAGGAGGCGGATTTGCCAATGACGAAAAAGAGCTGGAAGACATTGCTGTCAATGCTTTCAACCTGTCACCCGTCCATCAGGTGCTGGTGGAAAAAAAGCGTCAAAGGCTTCAAGGAAATAGAATTTGAAGTGATGCGGGATTCAGAGGATAAGGCCATTACCATCTGCGGCATGGAAAATGTAGACCCGGTAGGCGTACATACGGGAGATTCCATCGTAGTGGCACCAATAATGACATTAAATGACAGTGACCTGAAAATGCTCAACGACAGCGCCATCAAGATCATCAGAGAACTTAAGATAGAAGGCGGCTGCAATGTCCAGTTTGCCCTTCACCCAAAGACCAGCGAATACTATCTCATTGAAGTAAACCGAGAGTATCAAGATCATCAGCCCTGGCCTCCAAGGCCAGCGGATATCCTATAGCAAGGGTAACGGCCAAGATAGCCGTTGGCATGACGCTGAATGAAATAAAGATCGCCAATACTACGGCAGCAAAGGAACCTAGCCTGGACTATGTGGTGGCCAAACTGCCGAGGTTCCTGTTTGACAAGTTCACACAGGCGCCAAACCTGCTGGGGACCCAGATGAAGGCCACAGGAGAGGTCATGGGCATTGGCTCAAACCTTGAGGAGTGCCTGCTCAAGTCGGTACGCTCCCTTGAGATAGGAGCCAGCCATCTGCACCTGGAAAAATTTGATGATAAGACCGATGAAGAACTGATCGGCTACATATCAGAATTCAGGGATGACAATATATTTGCAATGACGGAACTGCTCAGACGGGGGGTATATCCGTGGAAAAACTCCATCAAGTGACCATGATCACCCCTTATTTTATAGAGGCGGTAAAACATGTAACGGATATGGAAAAAGCCCTGGCATCTGCTCTTGGAGATGCGGAAATGCTGAGAAAGGCCAAGGCCATGGGATTTTCCGACAGATACATTGCTAAACTCTGGGATATGAAAGAGATGGACATTTACAGACAGAGACAGGAGCTGGATATCAGGCCTTCCTACAGGATGGTGGACACTTTCCATACCGGGGCATATATACCGTATTTTTATTCGTCCTACAGCGGCGAAAATGATTCACAGCTCAGTGACAAGAAAAAGATCGTAGTACTTGGCGCCGGCCCTATAAGGATAGGCCAGGGAGTAGAGTTCGACTATTCCACCGTCCATGCGGTAATGACCATAAGACAGGCCGGATATGAGGCCATAATCATCAACAACAATCCTGAGACCGTATCGACCGACTACACAACCGGCGATAAGCTGTATTTTGAACCGCTGACAGCCGAAGATGTGATGAACATCATCGACTTTGAACAGCCGGAAGGAGTCATCGCTTCCCTTGGCGGACAGACGGCCATCAATCTGGCTGAGCCTCTCAGAGAAAGAGGGTAAAGATCATAGGCACTGACTGCGACGCCATAGAAAAGGCCGAAAACAGAGACAGCTTCGAGAAGATCTTGAAATCTCTGGACATACCTCAGCCAAAGGGCCAGGCAGTAACCAACACAGAAGACGGCGTAAAGGTGGCCGCTGAGATAGGATATCCGGTACTGGTAAGGCCAGCTTCGTTCTGGGAGGACGGGCAATGCAGATCGTAGGCGACGAGCAGCAGCTGAGACAATATCTCAAGACTGCCGTTGAGATCGACGAAGACAAAGCCGGTGCTGGTAGATAAGTACATAATCGGAAAAGAAGTGGAAGTGGACGCCATATGCGACGGCCGGGATGTGTTCGTGCCGGGCATAATGGAGCTGGTAGAAAGGACCGGCATCCACAGCGGCGACTCCATCAGCGTATATCCGGCTTTCAGCATTTCCAACAAGGTAAAGGGCATAATCCTCCAGTACGCCAAGAAGCTGGGTCTGGGCATAGGCATAGTAGGTCTTTACAATATCCAGTTCATAGTAGATAAGGACGAAAATGTATTTGTCATAGAAGTAAATCCGAGGTCCTCAAGGACCGTGCCTTTCCTTTCCAAGGCCACCGGATACAGCCTGGCGGACATAGCAACAGAAGTCATCCTGGGAAAGAGCCTCCAAGGAACTGGGCATATTCGACATCTATCCGGAAGAAAAGAAGCGCTGGTATGTAAAGGTGCCGGTGTTCTCTTTCAACAAGATAAGGGGCATAGACGCCTATCTTTCGCCGAAATGAAGTCCACCGGAGAGGCCATCGGCTACGACGACAAGCTCAACAGAGCTCTGTATAAAGGGGCTCCAGGCCTCCGGCATGAAACTGCAAAATTACGGAACTGTATTTGTGACCATAGCCGATAAGGACAAGGAAGAGGCTCTGCCGCTGATACGCCGGTTCTACGACCTGGGCTTCAACATCGAAGCTACCGCCGGCACCGCCAGATTCCTCAAGGAAAACGGTATCAGGACCAGAGTCCTCAAAAAGATCAGCGAGGGCAGCGACGAAATAGAAAGATCCATCCGTCAGGGCCATATATCCTATGTGATCAACACCAGCGACATAGGATCGGCCGGACCGACCAACGACGGCTATCTCATAAGAAAATACGCTACGGAAAACAATGTGACAATGTTCACAGCACTGGATACGGTCAAGGTCCTGCTGGATGTACTGGAAGAGACTACACTGAGGGATATCCACCATCGACGCCTGATGGCTCCAAAAGTGAGCAAAAGGCCTGACAACATATAAAGGAGATAAAATGAAGCAGGGAATATTCAAAAAATAGAAGGTAATATGCCTCTGACAGACGGAGTCATGAAAATGACTCTCTCAGGGGACACATCGGCCATAACGGTTCCCGGTCAGTTCGTGAACATAAAGCTGGACGGATTTTTCCTGAGACGGCCCATATCTGTCTGCGACCTGGAGGGAGATAAACTGACCATAATCTACAAGATAGTGGGCAGGGGACCGGCGCCATGGCTTCCCATGACCGGCGGTAAGCTGGATGTGCTCACGGGCCTTGGCAACGGATATGATATGAGCTGCTCCGGCCAGGAACCTTTGCTGATCGGAGGCGGAGCAGGAGTGCCGCCCATGTATTTGCTGGCCAGAAAACTTTTGCAGCAGGGAAAACATCCCCATGTGATACTGGGATTCAACACTGCCTCAGAAGTTTTCTACGAAGAAGAATTTAAAACCCTTGGAGCCGGGTGACAGTTACTACTGCCGACGGATCCTGCGGCGTCAAAGGCTTTGCTACGGCAGCCATGGACAGGGACTATTCTTACTTCTATGCCTGCGGACCTGAGGCCATGCTCAAAGCCGTAAGCGACGCTTCAAGAACAGGCGGCCAGCTGAGCTTTGAGGAAAGGATGGGCTGCGGGTTCCGGAGCCTGCATGGGCTGTTCCTGCAAGACTTTGTACGGAAATAAAAGAATATGCAAAGACGGTCCTGTTCTCAGAAAGGAGGAGATAATATGGGAAAAATGAACATAAACCTGTGCGGCATAGAGCTGGACAATCCTGTAATGGCCGCCAGCGGCACTTTCGGCTACGGCTACGAATTTGCCGAGCTCTATGACATCAATGTCCTTGGAACTTTCTCCTTCAAGGGGACCACGAGAGGCCCGGTTTGGCAATCCAACGCCGAGGATAGCCGAATGCGAGGCCGGCATGATAAACGCTGTAGGCCTGCAAAATCCCGGAGTTGACAAGGTCATCGAAGAGGAACTTCCTAAACTTGCCAAAGTTTTTCACAAAAAGTCATGGCCAATGTGAGCGGATTTTCCATAGACGAATATGTGGAAGTATGTTCCAAGCTGGATAAATGCGACCAGGTAGGCTGGCTGGAGGTCAATATAAGCTGTCCCAATGTCCACGGCGGCGGCATGACATTCGGCACCGACCCGGCGGCGGCAGCAGAAGTGACGGCGGCTGTCAAGAAGTGTACCGAAAAAGCCGGTCATCGTGAAACTTTCACCTAATGTAACAGATATAACGGTCATCGCCAAAGCCTGCGAAGATGCAGGAGCCGACGGCATCAGCCTGATCAATACCATGCTGGGCATGAGGATGAACCTCAAGACCAGGCGGCCTGTCATCGCCAATACCATGGGAGGATTTTCGGGAAAGGCCATTTTCCCGGTGGCCCTGAGAATGGTCTATCAGGTGGCCAAGACGGTCAAGGTGCCGGTCATAGGTATAGGCGGCGTATCTTCGGCAGAAGATGTGATCGAGATGATGCTGGCCGGAGCCACAGCCGTGCAGATAGGTGCGGCCAACCTGACAGAACCGTATATATGCCGGGACATCGTGGCTCAGCTGCCGGATGTGATGGAAAATATAAAATAGATTCACTTAAAGATATGATAGGAGGTGCCCTCTGATGGGAAAAGATGTAATAATAGCCTGCGATTTTGACAACGCCAAAAAGATACTCTGGAATTCCTGGATAAATTTCAGGATCAAAAGCCGTACATAAAGATAGGAATGGAACTTTTCTTTTCGGAAACTCCTGAGATCGTAAAGAGATCAAAAGAAGGGGACACAAGATCTTCCTCGACCTGAAACTCCACGACATACCAAACACCGTAAAAAGGCCATGGCAGCATTGTCGAAGCTGGACATCGACATGGTAAATGTCCACTGCGCCGGGACAACGGCCATGATGAAGGCAGCCCTTGAGGGACTGATCAGAGAGGACGGCACCAGACCTATTCTCATCGCAGTCACCCAGCTGACTTCCACCGACCAGGAAGCCATGGAAAAGGACCTGCTGATACACGGAGACATTAAAGATGTAGTAATGCACTACGCCAAGACGGCCAAAAACGCCGGTCTGGACGGGGTAGTGTGCTCACCGGCAGAGGCGGAAAAGGTGCATGAAGAGTGCGGAGCCGATTTCCTGACCGTGACTCCGGGAATAAGGTTCGCAGACAGCGCAGCCGATGACCAGAAGCGTGTTATGACGCCGCAGCAGGCCAGAGAAATAGGAGCGGATTACATAGTCGTAGGCCGCCCGATCACTCAGGCCGCAGACCCGGTAGCCGTATATGAAAGATGTGTAAGAGAGTTTGTAGATTAGGAGGCTGACATGGCAAAAGAAATTGAAAAGAAAATAGCAAAAGATTTATTATCCATAAAGGCTGTATTCTTCCGTCCGGAAGAACCGTTTATCTGGGCCAGCGGGATCAAGAGCCCGGTTTACTGCGACAACAGGCTGACCCTTACAGCGCCGGAAGTGAGACTGGACATTGAAGAAGGCCTGGCTGAAGTTATAAGAGAAAACTATCCCGACGCTCAGGTGCTCATGGGCACGGCTACAGCCGGCATAGCTCATGCTGCGATCACCGCCCACATCCTCGGACTGCCCATGGGCTATGTACGCTCAGGAGCAAAAGACCACGGACGCAAGAACCAGATCGAAGGCCGACTGGAAAAGGGACAGAAGGTTGTAGTCATTGAGGACCTGATTTCAACCGGCGGCAGCGTCATCGAAACGGTAAATGTCCTGAGAGAAGCAGGAGCAGATGTCCTGGGAGTTGCCAGCATATTTACCTATGGCATGCAGAAAGGGCTTGACAGGATGGCCGCCGCCGATCTGAAAAACATTTCCCTTACCAACTTCGATGTGATCGCTCAGGTGGCCGCCGAAGAAGGATATATCAAGCCGGAAGATATAGACAGACTCATAGCTTTCAGAAACGATCCGTCAGATGAAAGCTGGATAAAGGAGAAATAGAACATGAGGAATCTCATCAGCATACTGGATTTTACAGCAGAGGAACTGGACAGCCTCATCGAAACGGCCATGGACATCATCGCAAGGCCGGAGGCATATGCCCACAGGTGCGAGGGAAAGAAGCTGGCTACTCTCTTTTTTGAACCGTCCACCAGGACGAGGCTCAGCTTTGAGGCCGCCATGTACGAGCTGGGAGGCCATGTCATAGGCTTTTCAGAAAGCTCCAGCTCATCAGCTGCCAAGGGAGAAAGCGTTGCCGATACGGCCAGGGTCATAAGCTGCTATGCGGATATAATCGCCATGAGACATCAAAGGAAGGAGCTCCGTTTGTGGCGTCCCAGAATGCTTCGATCCCTGTGATCAACGCCGGAGACGGAGGTCACAACCATCCTACTCAGACCCTTGCCGATATCCTGACAATATATCGTGAAAAAGGGCAGGCTCAGTGATCTGACCGTAGGCTTCTGCGGCGACCTGAAATATGGCAGGACAGTCCATTCCCTGATCGAGGCCTTTTCCGCCAGGTCGGGCATAAAGGTGGTGCTGATCTCGCCGGATGAACTGAAACTGCCTGACTATATCAAAAAGAAGTCCTGGAAAAACATGGCATGCCGTACAGCCAGACCGCTTCCCTCGAAGAAGCTATGCCGGAGCTGGATGTGCTGTACATGACCAGGATACAGCAGGAGAGATTTGACGACAGGGCCGAGTACGAGAGGCTCAAGGACAGTTATGTCCTGACTTTGGATAAACTGAAAAATGCCAGAGAAGATATGATAATCGTCCACCCGCTGCCTCGCGTAAACGAGATCTCAGTGGCAGTGGACGATGACAAGAGGGCCTGCTACTTCAAACAGGTGCTCAACGGCAAGTATATGAGGATGGCCCTGATACTGAAGCTCCTTTGAAGATGCGGAAAAAGGCTGCCCGGCTGCTAAGCCGATGCAGGAGGGCGCCGTGATTGTGGAGCTGGACAGCAGGTGCTCCAATCCAAAGTGTATCATCACCACCGAGCAGGAACTGAAAAATATGTTCAAGCCTGCCGGAGACGGCGGATACAGGTGCTTGTACTGCGAACAAAAAACTGTAGGCAAGCAGCCTGCTGCAGCAAGATGAAACACTGAACTGATAAACCGCTGCGCCGGACCGAAAAGACGGTCCGGCGCTTTTTGCGTGCCTTTATGCGCTGCGGAGCAGGGGATGAGGGCAGTTGGGGAAAGTAGCACTGCCCAGTCTGACATGGGCGTCTGGCTTGGCAGCTTGCTGTCCGGCTTGTCAGCTTGCTGTCCGGCCTGTCATGAGCCTTAGACGGCAGTACGCCATTCGTCTCAGAAAAAAGAATGGCAGGCTCCCCCCTGGATCGCAGTTTTTTGCACCCAGTGGGAGCGACTACACCTAATGTGGCAATATTTTTTTGATCCAGGGGGAACGACTACACCGAAATCTTTCTTTTTCGTGAATTTAGGGGAGACCGTGAAAACCTTACCACGCAAAATGACAAGTTTCGTTGTCAATTTGTCGGAAATCCCCGCAAAATTTCCAGAATATTGCATTTTGCTCCCCCCTCAAGCAGACAAATATAAAAAACAGGGGGATGTCATCCCCTGCCAGACTGAATAATACGGTTTTCGGTGTACCGGCTCCCCCTATCTAAGAGAAAAAGCTGATTTGAGGTGTAGTATGACCGAGAACCAAAGGAGAAAAAGTGCAGCAACACCAAAAAGAGAGCAGGCAGAAGGCCGCCTGATTTCAAGCCTCGTCCGTAATTTTGACAGCGCACTATGGGCCCGTCACCTGAAGAAACATATTTTCATATGATAAGCAATAGCAGACCATAAGAAAGGAAAGAATCAGATGTTTTTTTTAGATAGATTGAAGATCGGAGAAGAAGCCGTTGTGACAGCCAATGACTGCACAAACCTCAGATTCCGTGATCTGGGGCTGACAAAAGGAACACGGGTAAAGTGCGTATTGAAAAGCCCTCTGGGGGATCCTTATGCCTATGACATCAGAGGTGCTATCATAGCCATAAGGCGGGAGGATGCCTCAAGGATATGTGTGGAGGTGGCAAGATCATGAACCATAAGCCCGCCATCGTTCTCGCAGGCAATCCCAATGTTGGTAAAACCACTATCTTCAACTGCCTTACCGGTATGCGCCAGCATACCGGCAACTGGGCAGGCAAGACTGTGGCAAGCGCCTGCGGAGTATGGAGATACGGAAAAGGCAAAAAGGAAAACGCTGCTGTCCTCATTGATTCTCCGGGCTGTTATTCCCTGAACACATCATCCCCGAAGAAGAACTGGCGAAGGAGCAGATCTGTGATCCTGCAGCAAAAGGGGTCATCATCGTCTGCGACGGCACCTGCCTTGAAAGGAATCTATACTTGCCTTGCAGATATTGGCTGTAAGGAAAGATGTTGTATTATGTGTCAATCTTATGGATCAGGTAAGAAAAAGAAGATCACCATAGACGGGGACAAACTGGAATCCCTTCTGGGCATAAAAGTCATATTTACAGAAGCAAATAAGAAAAGGCAGATCAGAGACGCCATGGAGGAAGCTGCCCAATGGCTGCTGGACCGGGACTCCGCAAGCGCCGGCAAAGACCGGGAAAACACACGGACTGATATGGCAGGCATTTATCAGTCTCCTGAAATTTTTGCAGCAGAAGCAAAGCCATAGCCGGTGATGCTGTATGCTATGGAAAACTGGAAGATAATATGGATCTTCATAGACAGAGCACTGACAAGTCCGGTTACAGGGTTTCCCATAATGGCAGCCATGCTTATGGTGATATTCTGATTACCATAAAAGGGGCAAACTATCCGTCGGAGATATTGAGCAGTTTTTTATTCTCCCTGGAAGGACCGCTGGATCGTGGACTGGAAATGGCAGGGCTTGGAAATGGCATAAGGGATATGCTGGTGTCCGGCATGTATAGGGTCCTGGCCTGGGTAGTCTCGGTAATGCTGCCTCAATGGCAATCTTTTTCCGCTGTTTACCTTGATGGAGGACTGGGGGTTCCTGCCGAAAGTGGCATTTAACATGGACAGGTGCTTTAAATGCTGCAAGGCCTGCGGCAAACAAGCTCTGACCATGTGCATGGGGCTCGGCTGCAATGCGTCAGCTGTGGTAGGATGCAGGATAATAGATTCCAGAGAGGGAGAGGCTCCTTGCGATGCTGACCAATGTTTTTTATGCCATGCAACGGCAGATTTCCCATATTGATTTCGATGATCACCATATTCTTTGCGAAAGATGGCGGAATAAAAAGGCCGCCTGGTTGACAGCTGTGATACTGCTGGGAGTGGCAGCTACTCTTGCAGCCACTAAGCTGTTATCAGAGACCTTGTTAAAGGCGCCCATTCATCTTTCATCCTTGAACTGCCGCCATACAGAAAACCTCAGATAAGCAAGGTCATTATCAGATCCGTCTTTGACAGGACATTGTTCGTGCTGGCAAGAGCCATGTCTGTGGCCGCACCGGCAGGACTGGTAATCTGGCTCCTGGCCCATACAGATGCAGGCAGGATGAGCCTTTTGGACCATATGGCAGAGTTCCTTGACCCCTATGGGAAAGTTTATGGGGGCTTGACGGTGTCATATTGACAGCTTTTTATACTGGGATTGCCGGCAAATGAAGTGGTGCTGCCCATCGCCATGATGATATACACAGGCCAGGGTCGCTTAGCCAGATCACAGACCTGATGTCCTTTGGCGATTTTCTGGCAGAAAACGGATGGTCCGCCCCTTACAGCGGCAAATATGCTGATATTCACTTTGATGCACTGGCCCCTGTGCAACGACATTGCTTTCAGTAAAAAAAGAATCAGGAAGCTGGAAATGGACTGCTGTCGCCGCAGTTCTCCTGCTGCTTTTCGGTATGGCCCTGTGTTCCATTACCGCTTGTATTTACAGAATCATCTTGTAAATTCTGAGAAAAAATGTAAAATATGTAGCGAACATGATACAAAGGGGGAAATAATGGATAAAAAAGAATCTTATAATCATGAATTTTTTCAGGGAAAAGGAAGCGAACAAGTATCTGACAGATATAATAGATATATTTACAAAAGGGTGGATACATGACCACGATCCTCACTACCACCGAGAGAGGTGACGGAACAGTCTATGCCTCCCGATATGCAGGAGAATTTGACCTGATAACATGTATAGGAGGAGACGGTACATTTAACGAAGTGGTGGCAGGCCTCCTTGACGGCGGAGAGGGTACCGGTCGGTTATATACCGGCAGGAAGCACCAACGACTTTGCAAACAGCCTTAAATTGTCCACAAATATCCTGAAGGCCACAGAAGATATAGTAAAAGGGCGGTTAAAGACATTGGACATAGGAAGCTTTAACGGGAGAAAATTTTCTTATGTGGCTTTCCTTTGGGGCGTTTTACCCAGACATCTTATTCTACTCCCCAGAGCGTAAAAATATGTTGGGACATCTGGCTTATATACTGGAAGGAGCCACCAGCCTTACTTCCATCAAGCCACAGCACCTTAAGATAGAAGCCAATGGGATGCCATATGAGGATGACTATATTTTTCAGAGCCATAAGCAATTCCACATCCCTTGCCGGGATACTGACTCTGGATCCCCAGTATGTGGATATGAACGATGGATTGTTTGAGCTCCTTCTTGTCAGATCCCCAAAATCCAATAGAACTGGCGGAGATCGTATATATGCTGACCACGCAGAACTACGAATCCAATAAGATAACATTTGTAAATGCCGACAGCTTTACGATCTATGCCGATGAAAACATGGACTGGTCGCTGGACGGCGAAATATCAGGAAGGATGTGAGAGGATAGAGATAAAAACCTCCCATAACGCCATAGATATAGTTGTAAACGATAAGGAAGAATAAAAATATAAAGGCTGTCGCAGTAAATTGACAGGATATTCATGTCAGTCTGCGACAGCCTCTTTCAATGCCGGCTGGTTTATTCAGCGTCATCCAGTGAATCACATGCAAGTATCTTGCATATACCGGATGTATTTTTATTGTATTCTGTTAAAAGTGATTGCAAATGCGCCTTGCCGGATTCTTCAATGTGATAGTAAACTCTTTGTGCGCCTTTTGCCTACCTGTACTTCTCTGTCAGATATATAATTGTTCCCCAGAAGCTTATACAGTGTAGGATAAAGCGTACTTTCAGTGATACCTATTTTCCCTTCAGATAACTTTTCAACAAGCGAAGTTATTTCATATCCGTAAAGATCCTTTTTGTTGAGAAGGAATAAGATTATCATTTCAACAGTACCCATTTTAAAATTGCTTCGATTTTTGTCATTGCTCGTCACTCCCTTTGCTGTCTGATTTGTACTGGTAAAAAAACCTACTGTGTTAATTATACCAAATATTATGATAAATGCAATAATAGATTTGGGGCATAAGCGACTAAATCCAACGAAGATAAGCCCCTGTATGACAGGATCATCAGATCACGATCATTATCTCATGATTAAATAATATAATTGTGTCAATAGTATGTTGACAAACAAAAGATTAGATGATACAATCTTGACAAATCCAGTGATGGGGTCAACTTCTGAGGATGGTTAAAACAGATATGAAGGCTGCTTGCGATCAGTTTTTCGTCGTTGCTCATTTACTCAAGGTTTAAAAAAATACTTATATACACGGATATACTTTTATGACACCATGCGAAAGCACTGTGCAGCAGACGCAATACTGCCTTAGCAAACGAGCAAAGGGCGAAGATGAGATTGAAAGTAACCTAAATATAATTTCCCCCGAAAACATCAGCTTTTTGGAGCAAAAGTCTTCGGGGGGATTTTTGGCGTTTATCTTGTTATTGAACGGCTCTTCAATATCCTCTTATCATAGAAAACAAGAGACGGAGCTTCAGGTGAATCAACTTCGGCCAGAACATATCCGAAACGGCCCTTACAGCGCTTTCTGTGCGGATGATCTTGGTGTCGCCCAGAGATGGATTTCATAACTTCACCGGCAGGATCGGCCATGTCCTCTGTCAGTATGCAGATCCTGGCGTTATCGCCTATAGGCCCCCATGTCTACGGCAGGGAAGTTTACGGAATTTCTGATATTGCCGTTTTCAAAATAATCCATGATCTGTTCAACGGCCATGGAAGCGCAGTTGTCCTCTGCTTCAGCGGTTGAAGCGCCCAGATGAGGCAGCAGGATCACCTTGTCTCTGCCAACCAGGGTGTCGGTAGGAAAATCTGTCACATACACAGAGATCTTGCCGCTTTCAGTGCAACCAGCAGATCCACTTCATTGACCCAGCTTATCCCTTGAAAAGTTAAGGAGGACAGCCGAATCTTTGAAGCATGCAAAGAGATCCTTGTTGAACATTCCTTGGTGCTGTCGGTGGCAGGAATATGTATGGTCACATAATCGCACAGAGGCAGCATTTCTTCGAGAGAATCAGTCCATTGAAAAATGGACTCCTGAGGGACCAGTCCGTTGAAAATGGATCATATCCCACTATGTTCATGCCCAGAGCGGCAGCGGATGCGCCTTTTTTTCCGATGGCGCCAAGACCTGCAATGCCCAGAGTCTTGCCCATTATCTCGGTACCGGCAAACTGGGATTTACCTTTTTCAACTGCGGCGCTTGTTCGACGCCTCGGGTAATTTTTGGTAAAATGAAAAACCTCGGTAAGAGAAGCGGCCCATGAAAGGGCACGCGGTATATGCCTGGCCGCAAGGAACATGCCTGCAGGTTGGATAAGGACCAGTTCTTTTACAGCGTTGGCATTGGCTCCGGGGGGTGTTGAACACGACGATGCCTTTTTCGGCACAGGCGTCGAGAGGAATATTATTGACCCCTGCTCCGGCTCTTGCGATGGCCATGAGCTGACCAGAAAAATCCATGGAATGCATGTCCTGGCTTTTACGAGGATCCCGTTTGCATCCTCGATCTTACCAGTGATGATATATCGATCATCAAAGTGGGAGAGACCAACTTTGGAGATCTTGTTCAGTGTAGAGATTTTATACATGTTTCCTCCCTATGATCGGGTAATTTTTAGGGTATATATAGAGTATATCACTTTACTCGGATGAGGTAAAGTGGTACAATAAATGTCTGGATATATTTTCATTTTTTTCGGAGGTCTAACCATGACAGAATATAACAGAGTATATAACTTTTCGGCAGGCCCTTCCATGCTGCCTCTGCCGGTACTGGAGAAGGTAAGGGACCAGCTCCTCAATCATGAGGGCAGCGGTCAGTCCGTAATGGAAATGAGCCATCGTTCAGCCGAGTTCAAAAAAGATCGCCAGGGATGCGGGAGCAAAATCTCAGAGATCTCATGAACATACCTGACAACTACAAGGTGCTTTTCCTTCAGGGAGGTGGTACCCTCCAGTTTTCCATGGTACCTATGAACCTTCTGAAATTCCTGCAAAGCTGATTATGCCGTTACAGGCTCATGGGCCAGAAGGCATATAAAGAAGCCTGCAAGTTCGGAGACATCAAGGTACTGGCTTCATCTGAAGCTGACACTTTTACATGGATACCAAAATTCGGCAGGGACGATATCCGTTCCGATGCTGATTATGTTTACATAACCACCAACAACACCATATACGGAACTGCTTATAATTATGTGCCTGATACGGGGACATCCTCTGGTGGCAGACATGTCGTCCAACATCCTTTCCCAGAAAGTGGATGTGAGCAAGTTCGGCGTGATCTGGGCAGGGGCCCAGAAAAATGTGGGGCCTGCGGGAGTGACCATAGTCATCATCAGAAGACCTGATAGGTTTTGCTGGTGAGAAGGCTCCGGTTTATCTGGACTACAAGACCCATGCTGACAATGATTCCATGTACAATACCCCACCTTGCTTTGCCATCTATGTGGCCGGAGAGGTGTTCAAACATCTTAAAGAGACAGGCGGCGTAGAGGCCATGGAAAAGAGGAACAGGGAAAAAGCCGCAATGCTTTATGATTACATTGATTCCAGCAGACTTTTCAAGAATCCTGTGGCCAAAGAAGACCGCTCCATGATGAATGTGGTCTTTGTGACAGGAGATGCTGACCTGGACAAAAAATTCGTGGCGGAAGCCAAGGCGGCAGGCCTTGTGAACCTGTCCGGACACCGTTCCATAGGCGGAATGAGGGCCAGCATATATAACGCCATGCCAAAAGAAGGCATAGAGGCGCTCATAGACTTCATGAAAAAATTTGAAGAAGAAAACAGATAGAACATCAAAACTACATCAGGAGAAGTTAAGCTATATGAGATATTTGATAGTCGTACCTGACGGATCGGCAGACGACCCGATCGAAAGCATTGGGGCAGGACTCCCCTGGAAGTGGCTGATATGCCATGTATAAACAGCCTTGCTGCCAGAGGAGATAGGATCATGCCGCACGGTGCCGGAAGGCATAAGTCCGGGAAGCGATTCGGCCAATCTTTCAGTTATGGGCTATGATCCGAGGATATATCTGACGGGAAGATCCTCTCTTGAGGCAGCGTCCATCGGCGTGGACATGAAAGATACGGACATATCTTTCAGGGTCAATTTTATAACCGTCGATCCGGCAGGAGCCGCAGATTATGACGATTTTACGATCAAAAGACCATGCGGCGGGGGACCTTACGACAGAAGAAGCAAAGGAGCTCCTTCAAGTCATAAGCCAGGCGTTTTCAGATGAACATATAAGCTTTCATCTGGGAACCCAGTACCGTCACTGTATGATCCTGGATCAGGGTGATCCTCAATGCGACCTGACTCCGCCCCACGATGTGCTGGACAGGCGGGTCGGCGACTATCTGCCCAAAGGGCCTGACAGCGTCATGTTTGCAGATATGATGAGAAAAAGCTATGACCTGCTCAAGGACCATCCGTAAACAAAGCCAGACAGGCCAGAGGCCTCAATGTTGCCAATACCATATGGATATGGGGTAAAGGCACAAGGCCTGCCCTGCCTGATTTCAATGAGAAATACGGGGTGGACGGATGTGTTATTTCGGCAGTGGACCTTATCAAGGGCATAGGCATATTCGCAGGTCTTGAGATAATTGAAGTAGAGGGAGCGACCGGTAGCCTCAACACCAATTTTGAGGGAAAAGCCCAGGCAGCCATTGACGCTTACCGGAGAGGAAAAGGACTTTGTGTATCTGCACCTTGAATGTACTGATGAATGTTCGCATCAGGGAAGCCTGGAAAAAAAAGATATTGGGAGCTGAATACATCGATCGCAGGGCTGTACGCCCGGTGGTAGATTTTCTCAGACAGGATGGACAGAGGTTCAGGATATTGGTAGTCCCTGATCACAGGACGCCTCTTTCCATAAGGACCCCACATCAGACCCGGTGCCATTTGTGATCTATGACAGCGGACAGGAAAGACCGGAGGACAGGACAAGGCAGTTTAACGAGAAAGCTGCCCTTGCTTCGGGAAATCATTTTGAACAGGGATATTTGATGACAGATTATTTTTTGGGAAAAACAGATAAGATGAAAAAAGGATAATTTCGCTTATATTGTGTGCCGTATTTGTGTGCGGCGCTTTCATACCACAAGGCGCCGCATGGGCTGATACGGCAGGGCCGGAGATAACGGCGCAGGCAGCTATAATATACTGCGCCGATACTGGGGAGGTCATCTGGGGAGAAAAATGCCGACCAGCAGATGGAGCCCGCCAGCATGACAAAGCTTTTGACTTGTCTCCTTGCGGTGGAAAACCTTGACCTGGACCATGTGGTCACGGTACCAGAAGAAGCAACTGAGGTGATACCGACAAAGATATATCTCCAGGCAGGGGAACAGATAACGGTAGAAGAACTTCTGTATGCAGCGCTGCTGTATTCGGCCAATGATGCGGCTGCGGCTCTGGCCATAGAGACCGCAGGATCCATAGAGGCTTTTTCGGAGATGATGAATGAGAGGGCTGAAGAAATAGGATGCACCGCCACCAATTTTGTCAATCCCACGGCCTGTCGGAAGAGGGCCATCTGAGTACGGCCGCAGATATGGCACTGATAGCAGAAGAGGCTCTGGACAATGAGACTGTAAGGGAAATATCCGGTACTGTGGAACATACTATCCCAGCCACCAATGTTTCCGGAGAAAGAGAACTGAATAATTTCAATGTATTTCTATATGGTAAGGAAATCGAGATCAACAGGACAAAGACGACCATCGACAAATATGACGGCGTGTTCGGTGGCAAGACGGGCAGCCTTTCGTCGGAATACTGTACCATGGTCACCGGCCTTGAAACAGACGGCCTGGAAATATATACGGTGATAATGGGCACAACCGCTGCCGACAGGTTCCAGAATATGAAGATCCTGATGGACTACGGTGCTGACAATGTTTCCAACTATACTGCTTTTAAAAAGGCGATGTATTGGGGGAAGTCAGGCTTACAGGCGGTTCGGTGAACCGGGTGGACGCTGTGGCAGCCCAGGGAGGTTATGTGCATCTGCCTGACGGAGCTTCATCTTCCCTTGTAACTACGGAGTATGTCTATACAGAGAACCTGACCGCACCGGTGGAGGAAGGCCAGAAGGTGGGTGAAGCTCACATATACATAGCGGGAGAGCTTTTATTCTACCGTTGACCTGCTGGCAGCAGAAGATATAGAAGAAGGCTGGTTTTGTCACCTTTGGGCATAAGCAATCTGCAGACTGTGATAATATTTGCGGTCCTGGCGCTGATCCTTGCTTTCCTGCTGACAGTCCTGATATTAAGGGCAAAGAATAAGCGAAAGAGGATGAACGCACGAAAGGCAAAGCTGGCGGAAGAAGCCAGAAAGCGCCTTGAAAGAGAAGAAGACCGCAAAAAGAGAAACTGGAATTTCTGATATGTTTGACATCAAAGAGAACTTAAAAAAACTCCCGGATTGTCGGGAGTTTATATGCATAAAGACAGGCTGGGGCAGGTCATCTATGTGGGCAAGGCCATTTCCCTGCGGAACAGGGTAAGACAGTATTTTCAGAACTCCGCCGGCCACAGCCCAAAGGTGAGGGCCATGGTGGCAGAAATAGCCGAGTTTGAGTATATAACCTGCCAGTCGGAGATGGAAGCCCTCATATTAGAGTGCAATCTCATAAAAAATACGCACCCAAATACAATGTGCTCCTCAGGGACGACAAGACTTATCCATATATAAAAGTCACCATGGGCGAGGATTTTCCGCGGGTAGTCAAGACCAGGCGGGTAAAAAGGACGGCAGCAGATATTTCGGCCCATACAGCGATGCCGGAGCAGTCAATGAGATCATAGATGTGCTCAATAAGATATATAAGCTAAAGCGCTGCTCTGCCGTAAAATTCCCGGAAGGACAGAGACCATGCCTCAACTATCATATAAACGACTGCAGAGGCATATGCTCAGGCAATGTAGACAGAGAAGAGTACATGGCCTGTGTGGACGGCGTACTGGATTTTCTCGGCGGAAAACAGAAAAAGTCATGGACTATCTGGAATCTGCCATGAAAGAAGCCGCCGAAAAGCTGGACTTTGAGGAAGCAGCAAGATACAGGGACTATATCGCCGCAGTAAAGACTCTCAATGAGACTCAGAGGGTGACCATGGCAGGAGGAGATGATCTTGATGTCATAATCCCCATCGGCAGAGGAGATAACGCTTCCATCGTGGTATTCCCGGTACGCGGCGGAAAGCTCAGCGGCAGGGAAACTTTGCAATGAGGGCCGAAGGGGAGGATGATTACGACAGCCTTGTGGGCGAGTTCATCAAACAGTATTACAGCCAGTGGTCATCTATACCGCCGGAGCTGCTGTTGATAAAACCTCTTAAAGAAGCCAGCCTCATAGAGGATTATCTCAAAAGTCTCAAGGAAGGACGCCGGGTACGCATTTATGTGCCAAAGAGGGGACCAAAGAAAGCCCTGCTGGACATGGCCAGAAAAGATACGGCCGAGATGGAAAAGACCCTTGATGACAGGCTGAAAACGCCCAGGAAAAAGAGAAATGCCCTGGTAGAACGGCTTTCCGCCATATTATCAACAGATAAGACTTATTACCGGGTGGAATCCTACGACATATCCAACACCAACGGGTGGACACGGTAGGGGCCATGGTGGTGTTCGGCAATCTCAAGCCTGTAAAAAAAGGCATACCGCCGGTTCAAGATCAAGACCGTAGACGGCCCAGACGATTACGCAAGCCTTCAGGAAATGCTCTACAGGCGGTTTAAGCGGGCGCAGGCCGGTGATCCGGATTTGCCCAGCTCCCCGGACCTTATCTTATGGACGGAGGCCTTGGCCAGGTGACATCAGCCGAAAAAGTCCTGAATGCCATGGGCATGGACATTCCTGTCCCTTGGCATGGCCAAGGATGACAGTCACAGGACGCGGGCCCTTGTCAATGACAGAGGAGATGAATTCCTGCTGTCACAAGATCCGGTACTGTTCAGATACTGCGGAAGGATACAGGAAGAAGTCCACCGGTTCGCCATCGAATATCACCTGAGCCTACACAATCGTAATTCCATCGGACAGTTCGGCGGCACCCTGCACGAGTATATCGGCAAAAAGCAGGCCCTGGAGCTGATGGAATATGTGGACGAAATCAACGTGGCAAACGGCGGTGAGGGCACCCACCTGTACTCCACCGGCGCAACCCCCATCAAGAAGCTGTGCCTGGAGAACGACCTGCACCTGCTGGACGCCTCTGTCCGCCACCTGGGCACGGATAAGAACCTGGTGGTGCTGGAGCACCTGTATAACCGGCTGAAGGACAGGATGGATATCTACTTCGACACGCCGGTGCAGTCCGTGGAGCGCACCGACGGCGGCTACCGGGTGGTGACGGACAAGGGCAGCTACGACGGCCGCTACTGCGTCATCTCCGTGGGCCGCAGCGGCAGCAAGTGGATGGAGCAGGTGTGCCGGGAGCTGGACATTGCCACTAAGTCCAACCGGGTGGACATCGGCGTCCGGGTGGAGCTGCCCTATGAGGTGTTCGCCCACCTGACCGACGAGCTGTATGAAAGCAAGATCGTCTACCGCACCGAGAAGTTCCAGGACCGGGTGCGCACCTTCTGCATGAACCCGAAGGGCGCGGTCGTGACGGAGAACACAAACGGCATCGTGACCGTCAACGGCCACAGCTATGAGGATCCGGCCAAGCAGACCGAAAACACAAACTTTGCCCTGCTTGTCTCCAAGCACTTTACAGAGCCTTTCAAGGACTCCAACGGCTACGGCGAGAGCATCGCCCGGCTGTCCAACATGCTGGGCGGCGGCGTCATCATCCAGCGCTTCGGCGACCTGATCCGGGGCCAGCGGTCCACCCCCAAGCGCATTGAGGAGAGCTTCGTGACCCCCACCCTGTCCGCTACCCCCGGCGACCTGAGCAACATATCGGGCATGACCGTAGGCGACGACGATCATAATAAACTGTGGATTTGTGCTGCTGCAGGCGGTCATATTGAGAAAAGGTTTCAAGATCTTCAACCTTCTGCAGATACCTGTGTCCGTATTTTCGGACTGATGATAGATGTGTGCGGCAGCATCCTGAGCAGGTTCATGCCGCAGACATACTGGCAGCAGTGGGCCATGTGCATTGCCGGCATAGTCCTGCTTGCCCTCGGGGTCACTATGGAAGTTACCGCAAAGCTGGTGACTGCGGCAGGGGAAGGAGTGGTGCTGGCCATATGCCGCGTCCTTCCCGTCAAGTTTGGAAATACCAAGGTCGCTTTCGATGTGACGCTGGTAGTCATGTCCATAGCCTTGAGCGCTGCGGTCCTGGGGACCATAGACGGAGTCGGCCTCGGGACCGTGGCATCCGCCCTCTGCGTCGGCTTTATCTCAAAACAGTTCAGCAAAACCGATGAAAAGATCGAGCAGAAAGCCATCCGGATGCGCTGGATGGAATCTGCAGCTATATTGCAGCTAAACAGGGACACGTAGGAATCGTTTTTGCGACTACGGGATTCTCAGAAGAAGATGAGGAAAAAATTAGAAAGCTGGCGGAAAAAGCGCCGGTCATCAGAAGCTATAATTTTTCATACGGCATCAATTCCCTGAAAAGAATTATTAACTTTACCGCGCCCCTCTTGAAAGATTGTTCAGATATTGAAATCGTAGAAAAGCACCATAACCAAAAGGCCGATTCGCCCAGCGGCACGGCTCTGATGCTAGCTGATGTGTGCGATCCATACCATGAAAGGGAACGAAAATGCGGACGCAA
>VOFE01000869.1_pt1 | contig 40000 bp, 74 predicted proteins | sample 5384071 | NCBI WGS metagenome assembly VOFE01 (sample SAMN12384724, study PRJNA508395) | human gut metagenome | isolation source: healthy gut D | host: Homo sapiens
GTCACATACAGCGGATACTTTTATTCACGAATCGGGGTGATCACAATATTTTGCGGTGCAATTTTTTGTCTTTCTTGTCACAATATCCTCGATTTGAGCTCGATTCGCATCTGTAAGTTCTTCTGCTTTTACTACGATATCCGCAGAGTCTGCGTCAATACTTTACAACCGCTTCGAAAATCCTTTTGAAGCCATCATTGTCTCCACTGCCGCTTCCTGCTCTGCAATCTGAGTCATCTGTACAAGCTGTGATACCGCTTCTTGTTTTTCCGACTCACTTAAATTTGTATTATCTATAATTGCCTGAAGCGTCTCTTTATTCTGAGCTCTTACCTGCTCCCGTGTTACCTTTGCCTGTGCAACTGTCGTTTCTGCGCTTCCATTCGTCAGTACAGCTTCCCCGGTGTTCCTCTACATCGGAATCATTACTTGCAATCTCGTCTCCTACCGTCTCTATATCCTCTTCCGAAATATCGAGCAGCTCCTGATTTGCAAGATCTGCATTTGCTTCCTCAGCTCCCCCGTCTTTTTTCATGAAATATTTTTCCGGAATAATTCAAATATCCTGCCACTGCGATCATCACCGCCAACGCAGCTATGATAATCTGATTTTTCTTAAATACTCGTTTCACTTCACAAGCCTCCTTTTTATGTATCATCCCCGTTTCATTATTTTTATCTTATGCGCTTCCACACCAAATAATGCCTGTACCGCTTCTGTAAGATTACGGGCAACAACTGCATCACCTCCTCCGTCCGCAATCACAATCACCCCTTCAACTTCCGGCGTCAGTTCTTTGCTTACATAAGGAACAGATGCTCCGTCTGCCGTCTGCTCATATACGCTGATTTTCTCCGACGTACTTTCCGAATCTTTCCGAACATTGCCGTCGGATGTCTCTTCTTGGGTCTGCGTACTTCCTGAATGATCTTTTCAATCAATTTCTGTCCGTTTGATTTAAGCGTCACCATCACGGTTACTTTTCCTGCTCCTTTCACCTGCGACAGCACGGAAGATGTTTTTTCTTCTATGTATGTTTCATATTCTCCCGTTTGTGAATTTTTATTTTCTTTTCTTTTATTTTCATCTAATCCGCCTTTTTCCGAAGTCGGGGCAGAGGAACCGGTCGGAAGAACAATAACAAACAGCAGCGCACCAAGCAAAAACATAATGAGAAACATATTTTTTTCGGAAACTTTTCCCTTTTTTAATGCCTTAATATACTCTTGAGCCTTTTTCAAATCCATCTTTTATCGTCTCCTTTCCGGCATCTGTATCCGCTTTTTTTTTGTTCCTGTATGTTCTTCCTCTTTATTTTCTTCTATATAATTTTTCAGCATTTCCTCATAAGAGTTCCCGGCCTCTTCCAGTTTTTTCTTTTCTTTTCATATACCTGATTACTGTAGATTGCTCCGAATGTTTCTTTCATGCCAAACACATTTTAAGACCGGCATAAAAATAAGAACGATCAATACAAGACCGGAAAAAAAACGAATATATCTTTCATAATCTTTTCCCGGTACCGCATGAAGCATCGCCGTCACTACAACAAGATATACTGCTATATTTTGAATCCATTTATATACTTCTTCAAGCATTTTTGCCTCCTTTTAACGAAACAAAGCATACACATATGTATTTTCAGTCCTGCACTTTTTGTTCTTTATATAGTTATCATTTTTCATATTTCATGTAGTTACTCCGGCCACAACCGCTATTGTAAGCAAAAAATAAAAATCCTACTGTAAAAATAACGGAAACTATCATTTCATACCCCTCGCTCACTCCGCGGATACAAGCGGTAATTCTTTTGTCCGAAACCGGCTGTACCGCTGCCGCCGCCATTTTATACAAAAAAGCGCAGACAACAACATTTGCAGAATCGGAACCGCACATATTAAAACCGCTATAAAAGCTCCTGCCATTCCGATTCCGTTTTTAATCAAAACAATCGTTCCCATTGTCACTTCCGCCATTCCTCCCATCACATTTCCTATCCACGGAAGTGCCTCTGCCGTCCTTGTAAGCGCACTTCTTTTTTACTGTATCTATCGCAGGTGCCAACAGCCCTTGCACAACATTCACCCCGACAATACATGCAACGATCGTACGAAGCGTCCATGTCACCGCTTTTTTCAACAGATCGGCAAATTCAGAAAAGAGATCTTCTTCCGTTAAGTTTCCAAGCATTTGCACCATAATATAAACATTTATCACCGGAAGAGAAACCTTACGATCACAAGCTCTGAAATATAAATCAGAAAAAGAATCAAATTATAAAAAGATTGAAGTCGCGCTTCCCGACGAAAACGCCACCGCAAGAAAATATCCGGGACAAAGAACTCTCATAAACGTCGTAAGAGACTCCAATTTTTCACTGATTCCATAAACCGCCGTCCGAAAAGACATCAAACAAAGCGTGATCAAAAGCATATATACAACGTAAAAACTCATTCCCGAAATCTGTCTGCTTTGAAAAGCTCCCGCAAAATTGCTGAATACAGCCGCCATAACGGCAATCAATATAATATAAACGAGAGTTTTTTGCTGTACAAAAAACTCATAGGCTATCTCGTCTCTTATGTATCCCGTAAGCAATTCTAACATTTCCCCGGCTCTCCTGACAGAAAAGAAAATACAACTTCTTCAAAGGAAATTTTCTCTTTTGGAAACAATTCCGATAGACTTTTTTCAATTTCTTTAAAATCAAACTCTTCTTCCAATATTTTTGTTTCCGCTGTTTCTATGCTTTTTTATCCGATTGAAAATTATCCGTTTCATCTGCCCGGACGATCCTTGTCCCGAACCCAAATACGAGAAGCGTTAAAAATAATGTAAAAAGAAATCTCCCTTTTCTTCCTTTCATGACAGAAACTCCCTGACTGTTTCAAGCAAAGCTGTCAAAACCGGCATCCCAAGCGCCAATATCGTCAGCTTTTGCGAACGTTTCTATCTGTCCCGCAATCGTTTGATATCCTGCATCTTTGCAAATTCCGGAAGCAAATTCCGCAATATAAGTAATGCCGACCATCTTAAGAATTACGGAAAAATAGCTTGTTTCAAGATGAGCGTATGCTATAAGTTCTTTTACAGTACGAACGAAAATACCAAGCCTGTCTGAGATGAGCACAAATAGAACAATGCTTACCGCTACGCTTACATAAATCCCGTATTCTGCCTTGCTTCCTTTTAACTGGATCGCCAACATTGCACCGATCACTCCGATCATTCCGGCCTGTATCATGCTCATCTGCTCTCACCTCTTCCTCTTCTATTTTCATTTTCTTTTCTCATTTCCCGCACTTTCGTTTACTATAATGAGAATAATTGTCTGACAGTACGAAAAAGATCATAAATGTAAAGGAAGCACCCATGACAACACTAAAATAAGTCCGGCCAGACTTGCAAGAAATGCCTGTTCTTCTCTGCCGCTGTGTTTTAATACCTGACTTAAAATAGAAACAAGTATTCCTACTGCCGCAATTTTAAAAATAAGACTGATATCCATATTTCCTCCTGCTGTTATCCGGTCAAATCAACAGCACTATAAAAAATAAACCCGCCATAACTCCGAGACACCTGCCGACTTTTACCTTCGACGCCAGTTCCGCTCTAAGTTTCTCGATCTCCAGATCCATTTTATTCAAATACATTTCCATTGCACGATCTGATATATCTTTTTTCAAAACTTCCGAGAAATGTTCCGGGTTCTTTTATAAGTATCTTATGCTCCTGTTTTAATCCCGGTATTTCCAAATACTTGTCCGTACATCTGTTCCATACCCTCGCAAACCCTGATAAGTCTCGACACTCCATTTCTTCCGCCGTTTTTTTCAGCCACCTTCGGTACGGTTCTTTCACACGGGCAGAGACGCCGAAAAAATTTCAGGAAGAGGTGCGCAAGCATATTCTATCTCCCCTGATTAGTCCAAATACATATCGCAGATAAACCATGTTCCGTAAATATCTTTTCAATTCATTTCCATACACAACACCGGATCCTGCAGTTGCAGATAATATAAGAATCCCTCCGATCACTTTCTGCACAAAACACTCCCCGCTCATCATAAATCTCTTTTACTTTCCCCGGATGTCCGTCATTTCCAAGCACAATATACCGTTCAAACATTTTTCTGCGTATCATTTCCCCAGAACCGGCTTTCTCGCCGCCTCCTCCATATCCATGCCATGTACACTGGCTATCAGTTTGCAGCCACACTGCATCGCATATTCAATAGCATGGATATCTTCTGCCGTACCGATTTCATCCACTGCCACGACCTGAGGAGACATCGAACGAATCAGCATGATCATTCCTTCTGCTTTCGGACAGCAGTCTAGAACGTCCGTGCGCATACCGAGATTGTTTTGCACAATCCCCATATAGCATCCTCCGATTTCCGAACGTTCGTCTACTACGCCGACCGAACAGCCTTTTTACATATTCATTTCCATCTGATATCTGACGAATCAAATCTCTGAGAAGTGTTGTTTTTCCACAACGCGGAGGTGAAATGATCAATGTATGGCATACTTTTTATTTTTCGTAATATATGGAATCAATTCATCGGCACAACCTATCACTTCGTGAGCGATTCTGATATTAAGCGATGATATGTACTGAATATTTTTACTTTCCCACGGTCGACGATCACTTTTCCTGCAACTCCCACCCTATGTCCTCCTTCCAATGTCAGAAACCCCTGCCTTAACTCATTTTCATATGCATATAAAGAGTATCTGCTCATATATTCTATCGTCTCTTTTATTTCTTCCTTTGTAACAATATGTGCTCTTTCTTTTAACGGAAGTATCTGCTCTTCACCATCGATCATAACAGTAAGCGGCTGTCCGATCCTCATTCTTATTTCCTGAAGTGCTCCGCCTTCACGCAAAATATTTTCAATAATTATACGCACCGATCTGGCTAAAACTCCTGTCACATGTGATATTTTCTTCCCTGTTTTTTCCATCTTGTCCACCTCTTTACACAATATATGTACATCTCCTGAAAATATGAATCAAAAAGTTTTAAAATAACAAAAAGGCAACTATCCGATGTTTCTTACGAATAGTCACCTTTGTTCTTACGTCTTTTTTTTATTTTCCTACAATTTTTCCTATATAATAAAAGCCTTTGCATTCATCAAGACTCACATCCGCAAACGTACCGATCATAGATTCATCTCCGGGGAAATGTACAAGCAGATTATTGCTCAGACGACCTGTCATCAACCTCTCGTCATGCTCATTGCAAGACTCTACAAGTACTCTTTGAACTGTTCCTTCATGCCTTGAGCACATTTTTGACGAAATCGTCTGTACTTCTTCAAGAAGACGTCCGAACCGGTCTTTACAACATCATCCGATATCTGATCTTCCATAGCAGCCGCAGGCGTTCCTGTACGCTTAGAATAGATAAATGTGAACGCACTATCATATTGAACTTTACACACAACATCCAGCGTTTCCCGGAAATCTTCTTCCGTCTCCCCCGGAAATCCTACAATAATATCCGTTGTCAGTGAAATATCCGGTATTGCCTTTCTAAGCTTTTCCACAAGTTTAAGATAATGTTCTTTTGTATAACGTCTGTTCATTTTTTTCTAATATGCGCGTGCTTCCCGACTGCACAGGAAGATGTAAATGACGACAGATTTTTTTGACTGTGCCATCACTTCGATCAGTTCATCCGACAGATCTTTTGATGGGATGTCATAAAACGGATTCGTTCAATTTTATCAATCTTCTCGATTTCTCGAAGAAGCTGTGCAAACGTCATCGGATGCTCCAGTGTTTTCCCCATAGGAATTGACATTTTGTCCAAGCAGCATTACTTCTACAACACCGTCCTCTGCCAGGCGCTCGATTTCCCTTATGATTGCCTTCGATCCCTGCTTCTTTCACGACCTCTTACATAAGGAACGATACAATAACTGCAGAAATTATTACATCCGAACATAATATTAACTCCTGACTTGAACGGATACTTCCTTTCACTCGGCAGATCTTCTACTATCTTGTCGGTATCTTTCCATATATCGATCACCATTTTTCCTGAATTCATCCGTGAGACGATCAGCTCTGCGAATTTGTATATATTATGTGTGCCGAAGATCAGGTCTACAAACCGGTAACTCTTTTTCAGTTTCTCTACAACCTCCGGTTCCTGCATCATACAGCCACATAAAGCGATCATCATATGCGGATTCGTTTTTTAATCCTGCCTAACTGTCCTAAACGACCGTACACACGTTGATTTGCATTTTCCCGGACAGTACAGGTATTATAAATAACAAAATCTGCTTTCTCCTCGTCCGGTTCTTCCACATAACCGATCTGCTCTAAAATACCGACCAGTTTTTCGGAGTCGCGCATTCATCTGACAACCGAATGTTGTAACGCAAAATGTAAATTCTCTTTTTTCCTCTTCCTTAAGCTTTGTTAATTTTTCTTTCGCTTTCTCTATAAAATAATATTGTCTTTCCGGCTCTGTTACCGGAATATTTTCTCTGCATCTGCTGTTATAAATGTTTTATTTTCCATAACTTCCTCTTATTCCACTCACACAAACTGATTACTGCCTGCATCATATGTATAATCGATCATCTCTAATTTACCGATCAATTCTTGTTTATCAACCTGCATATCTTCACACAACACATCCAGCGTCGAATAATAATCTCTTAATTTTGTATTTACAACACTTAAGAGCATCACCGGATCTCTTGGCAAGCCTGCCGACATGTGATCATCTCCTTTTCCGTAATAATATAATCTACAGGTACGTCATGCACTTCCGGAACAATCTGCTCCACACATTGAAAATCAAATGCCACTCTGACTTTTATGCAATCCGCCTGCTTCAAATATGAGTCATAATATCCTCCGCCATAGCCGATTCGGTTTCCCGCTCTGTCAAACACAACCCGGGCACGATTACAAGCAGCTTGCTTCCACACTTTGGAATTTCCCGACACCATGATTCCGGTTCCGGTATCCCATGAAATCCCGCTTTTAAATCTGCCATACTGTGAATCAGGGCAAACTTCATTTTTGCTTTCCGGTCACTTTCGGAACCGCAGCACATTTTCCTCTTCTAAGCGATTCTTCTATAATTTCTTCCGTAGGGACTTCACTTCGAAAGACGCATAGCAGCATACTGTGCCGGCGTCTTCATACACCTTTGAAGAAAAAAGGCGCGCCGCGATGATGCGCCCGCCTCTGCTCTTTTTTTTTCAGACATTGCGGCACGAAGCGCCGTCATCATTTTTCTAATGTCCCTTTTTGTTTCCATATTTTCTCCGAGATTGATCACACTTCCGTCCTTTTCTTCAATGTCGATATTATTGAGCTGACTTCTTAAATTTCTCTTCACCGAGTCCATATATTCTGTCCTTAAAATCTTCTGTTCTTTTTTCTCTGCTTCAGTCAGGCCTTCCGCTTTCGATTTTCTGTATAATTCATTGATCCTTGCTATCTTCTGTTGATCCATTATAATCCCTTTCACTTTTTATCTTCTATCCATAATAACTTCTTATTTTACAGGTCTGTATTATACACTATTTCTTTGATTACGTCCATCGCCATTTTGCGGCTTTATCATTCCGGCCTTTTCCGTTTTGCTTTTCAACTCGAATAATTTTCTAAAAAAGCATATAATTCTTCTGCAGTTGCAATTTGCTTTCCCTGTGCAATTTCCTGGCGCACTTCTTCCGGAAGATCTGACAGAGGTATTTCGGTAAATTCATAAATCGTTTTTTATCTTCAAGATAAACGACGACAAATCCGTGAAGTTCCTTAAGATAAAACCCCTTTTTGCTCCGCCTTTTACTGCCTCTCCTTCGGCCGCAATACTTTCTGTTTTTCCGATGCCGTCTGCCTTTGTACATCTTCGTTTCTTTCACTCACCTTTTCCATATACTTGTCCATCGTATAATCATATGTCATTTTATATGCAAGCGTTATAAACAAGAAAAATGCCGCGCCCGCACACAAAAAGCCGATCCTGTATTTTGAGTTCATATAATCTACCCCTTTTTCTATACAGTATCAGCTTTTTTCTTTTATTTATTCACTTATTTTTTATTCTTCGCTTGGAGGCATCAATTTCAGCGCCTGACATCCTCTCAATATCCGTGTTCCCATCGGAAGCGCCTGAATATCTTTCTCCGAAAGAGCTCCTAATTTTAAAATAAGGACTCCATAAACAATAACCGCCACGATAATTGCCAAAACAGTCGGGATAACTCTTCCTCCGATCAGACGGTGAAGTCCGAAATGAACAGCATACGTTATAACACCCATAATCGCCGAAGCGATCAACGGCTTTACAAATGTTCTTCGTATATTGATTCTGAATCCGCAAACCTGACGTATTTTTCTTTGATTTAAAACACACATAATAACAGCAAATACAATATTGCTTCCTACGAGCGCATATACATTCAATTTAAACACTGTGAGCATTAAAACAAGCGCTCCCAGATGAACGACCAATGCCGCTGCCGCGTTTTTGCCGGAGAAGATAAATAATTCAATCCTTGCAAAACTGCATTTGTAATTGTAGACCATCCGTACAAAATAATAACTACGGAACCTAACATTAAAAGCTGCGCCGGCACTTTTCCCGCATCATTATATAGAAGCACCATAAGCGGAGATGCCAGTACAAGAAATCCAACACAGCTTGGAAGCGTTATGATCGTTGTTAAACGAAGCGTCTGATCTATCTGATAATGTGTCTTTTTCCTGTTTCTTGCCATCACAACCGTTGTCAGTGCAGGAACGATCGATGTGCTAAGGGCATAAGGTATTGACATCGGCACGTTAATAAGCGGATCATATTTTCCGGTATAAATTCCCTGAAGAGCCATATACTCACTTTCTGTAAAACCTTGCGCATCCATAATATGATTAAAAACGGTAAGATCCAATATCTGGTTGATGTTGTAAATCGCCGTGCTGAAAATAACGGAATTGCCGTCATAACGAGAATCTTCAAAATATGAGAATAACTTTCTTTTCCTTTTGTATGATCCTTTGAATCTGACGGCGTATTCCGCCTTTAAATATCCAAAGAACAAACAACAAGAACAAAAGTCCCGCCGCGGCTCCGATTACTGTTCAAGCGTACCTCCCGCCGCTCCATAAGCAGGACCTAACAGCTCTTCTCCGCCTTCTCTCCCGCACGACTTCCCATTCCGAAAAGGACGCTTGCTCCGACAATACTGACAACTGCATTGATGATCTGTTCGATAATCTGCGATACCGCTGTCGGAACCATCGTTCCCAGTCCCTGAAAATATCCTCTTAAAACAGCCATAACAGCAACGATCAAAAGCCCCGGCGACAGCACTTTAAGTGCGTAAACACTGAAAGGCGCTTTCATCATATGTTCCGAAATCGCTCCTGCTCCGAGAAAGATCGCAAGAGATATAATAATTCCTACCGAAACAGCAAATATAAGGGAACATAAAAAATACGCGGAACGCATTGCGCCTCTGTCCGACAGCCATCCTTACCGACACAAGTTTTGATACTGCTGTCGGAAGACTTAATGAAGAAAGCATCAATGCAATCGCATATACTTGATAAGCATATCCGTAAAAACCGTTTCCCTCATCCCCTAATATGTTTGTCAGCGGGATACGGTACACAACCCGATAATCTTCGTGATCACAACCGCCACAGCCAGGATCGACCCTTGAGCGATGTAATCTTCTCCCCTTGTTTTTTTTCTTTGATTTGCCTGTGTATCCCCCATAGTTGTTCTCCTTTTATCCAATGATCCCGAACCTGAAAACATTTATCTTGTAATATTCACAAGTTCCATAATCTTTTTTGATGCATCTCCATTTCTTTTCTTTCCACTTCTTCCATATGATCGTAACCAAATAAATGAAGCATGCTGTGCGCAATTAGAAATGCATATTCCCGAAGCAGCGAATGTCCGTATTCTTCTGCCTGTTCAAACACTTTATCTACAGAGATCACAATATCCCCAAGCATCAGCTCTCCTGTATCGGGATGAAACAGTCCGGCATCTTCATCCAAATGCGAAAAATCTCCCGGTGTCTCATAATCTGCCATAGGAAATGACAAAACATCCGTTGCCCGGTCAATCTGCCGCTGCATCCGGTTTATTTCTTTAATCTCTTCATCCGTTGTAAGAAGAAGACTGACCTCTGTTTCATAAGGACATTTCACATAATCAAGCGATGTTTCGATTACAAGCTCCGCAATTTTTTCTTGCATCAAACGGCAGTTTTCTGTCTGTCTCTATTTCCATAAATAAACTCACGATTTTTTCCTCCTGCCGTTTTTCCCTTTCGGATTATTCTTTTTCTCATACTCTTCGTACGCACGGACAATCTTCTGCACAAGCGGATGGCGAACAACATCTTTACTTGTCAAACTGCAAATACTTACACCTTCCAGATTTTTACAACCTTTACCGCTACATCCAAACCTGAAACCGTTCCTGCCGGAAGATCCTTCTGCGTAGAATCTCCCGTAATGACAACTTTTGATCCAAATCCGATTCTTGTCAAAAACATCTTCATCTGAGCCGGTGTCGTATTCTGAGCCTCGTCAAGAATAATAAATGCATTATCTAACGTTCTTCCTCTCATGTATGCAAGAGGTGCCACCTCGATCAGACCTTTTTCTGAATTTTTTCAAAAAACTTTCCGCTCCCATAATCTGATAAAGAGCATCATATAACGGAGGTCGCAAGTACGGATCGATCTTACTTTGAAGGTCACCCGGAAGAAATCCCAGTTTTCTCCTGCCTCGATTGCCGGTCTTGTCAATATGATCCTGTTTACCTCATTGCGTTTAAATGCTGTAATGGCCATTGCCATTGCCAGATATGTTTTTCCGGTTCCTGCCGGACCAAGTCCGAATGTGATCATTCCTTCCCTTATAGAATCTACATATTTTTTCTGTCCGAGGGTTTTAGGTTTGATCGGTTTTCCCTGCAGAGTATGACAGATCAGATCCCGGTCAATTTCCACTATTCCCTCCTCCTGATCTTCAAAAACAAGTGAAATTGCATAATCCACATTCTGTTCCGTAATGGTATTTCCACGCCGTGATAATTCCAAAAGCTGAGTGAGAACACGATGCGTTTTTTTTCCGCAGCCGTATTTTCTCCTACAATCTTCATACTTCCGTCTCTTGCAATCAATGTGACATGAAATGTTCTCTCTAGTTTCTTTGCATAAGCATCAAACTGCCCAAACACGTTTGCCTCGTGCTCTGCAGGTATATCAATCATCAGTTCCGACAGACTCATCTGTTTCTTTCCTTTCGATCGTTATTATTTCTGTATCTGCCTCTTGTGTAATCCTCTCATTCAAAAAAAAGAGTACCCATTGCTTTGGCAGATTTTTCATACAGATGTATTTTAACACTATTTTCTCTTATTTGAATACCTTTTTCTGTAAATCTTTACAAAATCGCTCAAAATCTTTACTGAGAACCGCCCTCATCTCTTCCTTTGTATATATCTTTTCACGCAAGTGATAAGAACGGACGGTTTCCATCCCATATGAAAAAGGAAGATAAAAATTTTTTCCTGCTTTTACTCCGTATTCTTTTGATATAAATTCACAGCGGTTCGGTTTCATTTTTACACTTCAAAGGAAACCCGGGTATCTTTAACTTTCACATAAAAACGATGTTTTTCTTTTTTTATCATATACTTTTTCCTCATATGAAGCCGATAATTCATCTTCGTACTCCATCTGTGTATCCGCAAAAATGTCTGCATCGGCATGACAGTATTTATAGCCGATCACTTCCTTACTGTCGTTTACGATCTCCACTCGTCCGCTGACAAGAATATCTCCTTTTTTACTGTATCACCGACATGAACTTGAGGCGTTCCTGTTCTTGTCACAATTTTTGTGATCACCCCATCTGAAGACGCGACAAGATCTACAGCGTTCTCATCTTTCTTTTTTTTTCTTCCTTCTCGAAAGAATCTTCATTTTCTTTAATTTGAATTTTTAGTCTGCTTCCGTCCAGTGATGCGGATACCCATACAACGTCATCATATTGCGTCCTGATCTCTTTTTACGATTTTTCGGCAGTCTGCCTCTTTTTTAGCATCCCCTGCAAACACACCTTTCTCTCTTAAAAAGACGACAACGCTTCATCCGTTCGCGTCTCATTCCCCGTAAAATGAATATCCCATATAAACATTGAATAAATCTGCAGTAAAAAATACAGATAATAAAACCGGCAAAAAATAACTTTCGCTTCCGATTATTATAAAGAGAAAACGGAAATCCATATTTCTCTTTCACCCTTACTTTTGTATGCGTCTTTTTTCGCAAAAAAGGTCTGATCCTTTTAAAATCTCGTACACTCATACAAAGTTCATAGCAGTGATCTTCATAGGCCAATCCCCAGATTAAAATATGGTGATAGGAACACAGATTCAAAGAACGCTCAGGAGAATATCCCTGAATCTGTATTTTTACATACCCCCGCAGATATCGCATTCCATTTTCAATCATCGGAGATTCCTCCTCCTGAAATTCAATCAAATTGATCGAACCGGTAATCTTCATTTCGTCATTCGTATAAAACTCTATTTCCAAACAACTTCCTTTTAACTGTATCTGTCCGTGTTTTGTTCTTATACGTACGAGAGTGTCTGTATACTCCGTGATCCCGCTGTAATTTTCAATACACACTTCCGACATTCCCAGAACTGTAACAACCGAAGCTCCCATAATAACATCTTTCGGCATACTTGCAGCCGATGCCAATTTCTTTTAATCTGTTCTTTTTCCATATAAAAATGCCACACATACGCCTTTTTATAACAAGTATATGTGCGGCACTTTCTGTCCTATTCTTCTTTATTTCCGTTGATCGGCAATCAATAATCGAGACATGCTCTCTCTGTCACAAACGGCCTTACATATGTATCGGCAACAGCTACATGAGCCGGGTGTTTTTGCGTAAACAGAAATATCTTCTTCCTTCTCAAACGTACTGACTAAAGCCATATCATGAGTGCTCGATCCGAACGGACAAGCAACAAACTCAAGAGTCAAAAGTCCGGGGATTTTTCCTACAAGAGCTGTAAGATTTTCTTCCATAGCTTTTTTAATTCTTCTTTTTATTTTCTTCTATTTCCGGTTTGAATTTCCACATAACAATATGATGTACCATTTTTCTACCTCTTTCTTAATATTTTCCTGCTTTTTATGTATCTTGTATTTTTTGTTCTCCATTGTTTGCAGCGCTTTCTTGAATCGTACTGTAAACAAGATCGCCGTAAACGTCACAGCCAGCAGATCTGCCGCCGGTTCTGCAAGGTAAACAGCCATCGTTTTATTTGACGAAAACAGCAGCGGCATTATGTAAATCAGTGGAAGGAGCAAAATAAACTTACGCATCACGGCAACCACAATAGACTCTACAGCTCTTCCGAGTGCATTAAACGTCATCTGACACGCCATCTGAATTCCGAAAATCAGCATAACCGCCATATAAATACGAAGCGCCGGACGGGTAAATACGATCAAATCGGCTTCTGTCGTAAACATTCCTGCAAACACATCCGGGAAAAAAAGCATAACCGCTCCCCCATAAAATTGTCGAATAACAAAGACTTACTTTTAACAAGAGCTTAAACGCACTTTTTACACGCCCTGCATTCCCTGCTCCGTAATTATAACTGATGATCGGCTGCGCACCCCTGTCCGAGGCCTTGAAGGGGAAGCAGTGCAAACTGCATAACACTTGTCAAAATCGCCATCGCGCTTACTGCCATATCTCCTCCGTAACTTTGTAAAGAAGCGTTAAAGCAAACAGAAATCACACTTTCGCTCGCCTGCATAACGAACGTCGCCGCTCCCAATGCCAGACACGGAAAAATAATTTTCGGGCGAAGGAGCAAATTTTCTTTTCGGATCTTCAGCATCGTTTCCTTCCCATTAGGAAAGAGATTACCCAAATACAGGACAATGCCTGCGATATAATCGTGGCAAGAGCCGCTCCTTTGACACCCATTCCGAATCCAAATATAAAGATCGGATCAAGTATGATATTGGAAATCGCACCGATCAATACAGACAACATTCCCGTCTTTGCGAATCCCTGCGCTGTAATAAACGCATTCATGCCAAGTGTAAGTTCTACAAAGATCGTACCGACTGCATAAATGTTCATATAGCTGACTGCATACTCGATTGATTTTCTGCTCGCGCCAAACAGCATAAGCAGATCTCTGCTCCATATAAGCAGCACTGCTGTCAGGATTGCAGATATTATTATCTGCATTGCAAAACAGTTTCCCAATATCTTTTCGGCTGTTTCATTGTCTTTCTTTCCCATATAAATCGACACCCGCGGAGACCCGCCATAGCCGACGAGGGCCGCAAACGCCGAAACAAGCATAATCAAAGGCATACATACTCCGACTCCCGCGAGAGCGGAAACTCCTACATTTGGGATATGTCCGATATAAATCCTGTCAACAAGATTATACAGCATATTGATCATTTGCGCCGCAACTGTCGGAAGCGCCAGTTTTAAAAGCAGTTTTCCGATCGGTTCTTTTCCTAAAAACGCTTTATCCTGTTCCATTTTTAGCTCCTGTCTTTTCCGTTATTTGTTTTTAACCATAAAGAACATTATAATTTTAAAATTCAAGTGTCAAGCTAAAAATATCATATACACATCTACAAAAATATCATATACACATCTACACATCATTTCCATATGAAAACAATTAAAATTTAATCCCTTTGCTCCGTCTTTGATATGCTCCCCCTCCTCGATAAACAGTTTTATTATTTTAACTGTCTACCTAGAAGGGGACATATCACTTTCAACGAAACGGGGATTTTTTCTGCCTCTTATGTTTCACTTATGAAATCTGATTCACGATATCTTTTATAACGAATCAATTTTACCACACACATATCTTAAGATTTTCCGCAGATCTTTTATATCTACCTTATCGTCTTTTTTCCACATCAGCCGCAAGCTCCTGCATCTCGTTCAATTCTATCTTCTGACATATGCTGCGCAATACTACACGAACATCTCCGATCGCGACATTTCCATCCAAGTCCACATCACCTTTTTGTAGTCGGAAGTATCTGCCACAAAAGTGCATCCGTTTTTCTTCGCAAACTCTTCTGCATATGTACCTCTGTTTCCGTAAACCGTAACCTGCTTCAAATTCACTCCGTTAAACGCATCCGCCTCAATAGATTCAAGACTGTCCGGAAGATATAATTCTTTAATGCCTGTACAATAGTTGAATACATATGGCATAACCGTCGTAATACCTTCCTCCAGTTCTATCTTCGTAATATTTGATCTTGAATTAAATGTTGTATTATCAAGCACAACCGTTCCCGGTACTTTCACTTCTGTTTTTGCTTCCGGAATTGTCAAAAGCAACGTTTTCTCTTTGTTATATATACAGCCGTCATAGGAAGAATACTTACTGTTTCCCTCTTCCACATGAATATCTTTCAGCTTCTCGCATACAAAAAGTCTCTTTCTCATCATACTTTTCCGTCTCTTTCGGAAGTGTAAAACTCTCATCTGTCCTTGCAGCAGGATAACATAAGATCTCTTTTAAATCTTTTGTAAAAAGCACCCCATCCACGGAAGCATAAGCCGTATTTTCTTCTGCCACACGAATCTCCTGTAAAGAAACCGCATTAGATACGAGCTGTGTATCGATATGAGTAACTCTTTTTGAAATATCTAATGTTTTCAGCGTACTGTTAAAAATGTCGGATGACACAGATACAATATCCAAATCATTAAATTTTTCCGGTATCTTCACCTCTGTTATTCCGTCTTTTACTCCCACTACAGCAATACCGTTTGAAAACCCGATCTGCGTATTATTTGCTCCTTCCAAACGAACCTGCACAAGATCCTGCGTTTTATGAGAACCCGAAAATCTTTTTACATCCGAGCAAAATAGTAGTTAGGATTGGAAACTCCCCATGTAGTATCAGAATAAAACCATTTTCCATCCGCATATACGAGGTTCCATGCATGACCTTGTCCGCCTGCCCAGCCGATAACATAAATTGCCGGAATACCTGCCGCATTAAGCATCGCTTTATACAGATTTGAATAACCTCCGCACACAGCCACTTTCTTCGTAAACACATCATACGGAGCAAGTCCGATATCTGTATCATTTGATCCTGCATACCGTACGTTTTTGTAATCCAATCATAAATAAGTCTTGCTTTTTTATAATCTTCCGTCTCTCCTTTTACGATCTGATCGTCAACAAATGTTTTGATCTCCTGTGCCTGTGCATCGTTCATCGGAGCCAGAGACTGATCCCATGTTTTAAAATCATCTTTATTACAATACTTAAGCAGATCCAACGCAGCCTGATCATACTCCAAGTTTTCCTGGTTTTTCTGCTCTGCCTTTAAATCATAAACTACGGACTGTCCTCAACTGCATATACCGGCACTGATGTAACCGCTACCGAAACTACCGCCGTAAATGCCAAAACACCTGCTTTTATCCGTCTTGCTTTTTTCATATTCTTTTTCCTCTTCTGCACATATCATTACATTGCAACATTCTTTTACAACATATCATTTTTTTGTGCATTTCAACATTTTTATGCTCTTTTCTTTCTGTATTTTAGGCTGTTTTTGCACCTGATCTTTTGGCATTCCTTTCTTCATCCGGCAATATATCCGATCCCTCATCTCTCTTTACAGATATTATTCAGCAATGTTTTTATATCTTTGAGCTGTTCACCGGAATACAGTTTTCTGTCAATATACATATTAGGCGACGTCCTGCACTGTTTCAGGCAATTTCGTGTCCGCAATTCAAATCGTCCATCAGATGAAATCCCGTCTTTTTTGATTCCCAGCTCTCGTCTGAGATTTTGAAGGATCGTCATTCCATCTTTCTTTCCGCACCTCTCGCCTGTGCATGCAATAATTTCATGAGCCTGCTTCGCCTCTTTTATACTCGGATACATTTTGATTAAACAATTTAAAAATTTATCCGTAATTTCTGTCGTCTCTATAACCCGCACCTTCAATTCCGGCGTAATGCACCCCTCTGCTTCCTGAAGCTCACGCAACAATGCAATAACCATCTCCTGACTGCTCTTATCCTGTTGTTTCCATAGTAGGCAAAAATTTCTTCTATTTGTTCCGACATTTTCTTCCTCACCTTTCTTTAAAATTTTATCCTCTCATACATCATCTGTTTTCTCATTATTCATTTTTCTTGAATATCCCGCCACAATAAGCACGCAGTGCGGTTTTATGAATGGCGCGAACCGAACTGCTACAAGGCTTCCATAACAATCGGATATTTTTTATTGACAAAGTATGTGTCCGCTAGTATAATGCCTCGTTGACTATCAGAAATTCAATCGAGGTGAATAACAGCATGACATTTTATCAAGAACTTCAGCTTAATCAGGCGGGATCAAAATCCCTTTATTAAAAATTGTAAAACGCCAAAAGAAAAACTACATCATCTTTTTATTTATATCTTTAAAGTTTTTATAAATGTAGCATTCTGTGTTGCGTTTGTTACTGCATACAGTATGATTTTCGGAAATGATAACAGTATCGTAGGCGTTGTAATCCTTCTCTGTATTCTTGTATTCCGAAATGTCGATTTGGGCATCCATGCTCCTCAAAGCCTTTTGTCACTTTCCGCTATTTTCCTTATTCTTACATTCGGACCGAAAGCGGCTAATCTGTTGGGAGCATTCGAGGACTTCTTATAAACTTTGTATGCATATGGATTCTTATGGTACTGGGATGCCACAACGTAATTTATTACAATCATTCAACCCTTGTGCTCGGATATCTTCTTCTCTTTGGATATGATGCATCCGGAAGCGCCTATACAATGCGCCTTTTTGCCATGTTATTCGGATTTATACTGACAGGAGTCGTTTTCTGGCGCAATCATAGAAAGAAAACATATAAACGCGGACTGCGTGATCTTTTTAACGAATTTAATCTTCATTCTTCCAGAAGCCGTTGGCAGCTTTTAATGGCTTCTGCCGTTTCAAGCGTAATTTTTTATCGCCTCGATCTTAAATCTTCCAAGAGCGATGTGGGCAGGAATCGCCGCAATGTCCGTCCTGCTTCCGTTTCGAACAGATATTAAGAAGCGTGTATGCGGGCGTATTCCCGGGAATCTGCTCGGAGGACTGATCTTTTTCCTTATTTTTCCTCATCTTCCTGCCGGGCTTTACAGTGTAGTCGGTATCGTCGGAGGCATCGGAGTCGGATTTTCCGCAAGCTATGGATGGCAGGCTGTATTTAATTCTTTGGGAGCAATGATGATTGCCGTCAGTGTCATCGGTTTTCCGCAAGCCGTATTTTTCAGAATCGCTCAAAACATTTTCGGGTCTTTGTACGCTCTTTGTTTTGAAAAAATATTTCACACTGTAACGGAACGAAAACTTGAATCAAAAATATAATTTTCCGTTTGTTATTTATGGTACGGCTCTGCGTTTATGATTCGATAACTTCTATATATCTGTTCCAGCAAAATCACTCTCATCAACTGATGTGGGAAGGTCATCTTGGAAAACTAAGAGCATAATCAGATCTTGCAAGCACAGTTTTTCCAAGACCGATCGAACCGCCGATTATAAATGCAATACTGCTTTTCCCTTGTATCCTGAGTTTTTCAATCTTTGCAGAAAGTTCTTCCGATGAAAGCATTGCTCTCCGATTTCCAGAGTGATCACATACATATCATCTTTTATAACTTTTAAAATACGTTCTCCCTCTTTTGTTCGTATCGCTTCTTCTACTGTTTCGCTCGCCTGATCCGGCGTTTTCTCATCCGCAACTTCTACGATAGTCAATTTGCAATATTTACTCAGTCTTTTGAATATTCCGCGATCGCATCTTTTAAATATTTTTCTTTTATCTTTCCTACAGTGATCAATGTAATCTTCATCTTTTTTGTTTATTCCCCATAAATCAATATAACCTTCGTTTTTTTCTTCTTATTCTTCGTACACATACAATTCGTGAAGAGCCCGTGTCGCACTGATATACAATGCCTGTTTTTCAAACGGATTTTCTTTTTTTACTTTTTACGACAAAAACTTGATCAAATTCAAGTCCTTTCGCCAGATAATATGTTGTCACAGTCAAACCTTTATGAAATACCGACGTATCCCTGTCTACATAAAAAGCAGATATTCCGCGATTTTCCAAAAGTCTGTAAATATCTGATGCTTCTTCTTCGGTCATGGCTATGACAGCAGCCGTCTCATATACTTCTTCATTCACGACATCATCTGTATGATCAGTTTTTTCTTCTTTTTCAAGCTTTAAATTTGCTCTGACAGCCTCAAACATTTCCTCGTCAGTTTTGAATTTTCTTTCTGCCACATCTTTCCCATGTCTGTCCAAAAATTCAATATCTTTCACATTCGCGATCTTACCGGCATAATCTGCGATTTCTCTCGTATTGCGGTAACTCTTATTCAGAATAACGGTTCTTATATTTTTCCCAAATACTTTAGGAAGGAATTTTAAAACATCCTGTTGTTCTTTTCCCAAAGTCTGGGCACGATCTCCGAGTATTGTCATTTTACAGTCAAACAGTTCCTTCAAGATAAGATACTGCAAATAAGAGTAGTCCTGCATCTCATCAATTACAAGATGCTTAATATTTTTATGCTCATTCTTTCCTGTCAGTCTGTATTTTACATACAGCATCGGAAATACATCTTCGTATTGATTTTCCTTCGTTCATAAGGCAGTTCTGCCATTTGTTCCTGCCCGCATACCGCAAGCAGTTTATTGTAAATAGCATAAATATCTTTCGTTACATACATTTTGTCAAACTTTCTCTGAAGAAATTCTCTGTCTTCCTCTTCAATATTTCTGCCTTTTAACGTCTCATAAGAATCAATAAAATATTCCATAACCGCATCCATTCTTTTCAGAAGCGGTATCTGATAAAACTTATCGTAAAACAAATGAATGATTTCTTCTTCCGAAAACGCATCCCCCTGAACTCCACCTCTCGAAATTCCATCAGCTCATCTTCAAGTACCGCGAAAAACCTTCTGCCTCGCCTACAAATCCCGCCGACTGTTTCCACTCAAAACGTTCCTGCGCTCTTCGATCATCAAACTTCATCATACGTTCTAACTGATCATATCTATCCTCACAGTCTGCCGCCGTGTCCTGAAGTTCTTTATAAGCGAAGAGATCAAAACTCATTTCTTTATATTTTCCTCGCCAAGTTCCGGAAGAATATGAGAAATATAATCTGCAAACACACTGTTTGGTGAAAGAATCAATATATTCGATGATTTTAAATTTTTCCTGTCGTGATAAAGCAAGTAAGCGATCCGGTGGAGGGCGAGCGAAGTCTTTCCGCTTCCCGCTGCGCCTTGTATGACAAGAATTTTATCCTTCGTATTTCGGATGATTGCATTTTGTTCTTTCTGAATCGTTCGAACAATATTTTTCAGTTTGACATCTCCGTTGTTTCCAAGCTCATGCTTTAAGATCTCATCGTCAATCTTAACATCGCTTTCAAACCCATATATCATCTTGCCGCCGCGTATTTTATACTGCCATTTTGAAACAACCTCTCCTTTGATCACTCCTGATGGCGCTTCGTAAAATGCCTCACCTTTATCAAAGTCATAAAACAGACTGCTCACAGGAGCCCTCCAGTCATAAATAAGAGGCGTCATTCCCGCACGCTCTCCGAAATTTCCGATACCGATATAAAACGGTTCTTCCTCTTCTTCTGCTTCAAACAGGAAATCTACCCTTCCGAAAAACGGAGAATCAATCATTTTTTCAAGTCTTTTCATCAACTTTGACTTATCTCTGTTTGCATTTACCTGCTGTAAGAGCGCCTGCTGATTGTCATAGTCCTCATATCCGTACTGATCCATTTCCGTATAATTTTCCCAGTAATATTCATGCATATTTTCAATTTCTTTTAATCCCTGATTAAGATCTTTTGAATTTCTGCCAACCGGTCGTTTAGCTTTCTATTCACATCTTTCAGAAAAAGTTTTCCGTCAAACTGCCTGTTATCTGCTTCCATCTGATTCTCCAGTCTGTCTTTTCTTTGATTTTATTTTCAGCGTTTCAAACAAGTCAGTTGTTCTTTTTCTTCCTTACTGACTCTGTAAGATTCTCTGATTTTTTGTATTGCTTTATTATGTGTAAAATCATCCAACGTATCCTTCTCAAGAAAAGCCCTTGTCTTTTCCGGAAATTTTACGTAACATACCGAAAGCGCCCATGCATTTCCCATTTTCACATAATATCCGTCATGATCTATCTTTCCGCAAATAGTGAGTATTTCATCAATATGTTCCTTATCCAGAAAATGAGACATAAGTGAAACAATCATAAAACGAAGTTCAAACTCGTTCTTACTTTCTGCATATTTTTTCACATAGTCAAACCAAAAATCTGATTCTTTCTGCATAAATTTATAACTTGTCACACAGCTGTCGCACACTGCCCAGTTATTGATTTTAGGAACAAACTCATCCAAATGCCTTTCCACTTCACTTCTATCCGCTTTTTATATAAGCGATAACAAGCCCCCATACCATAAACTCTTCGTGATATGAAGCCTCTCCAAGCATTGTCCCTGCCTCATTCAAATATTCGCTGTAATTGCTTTTTGCAGTTTCCTTCGCAATTTTTCTTAAAGCCGGAAGGCGCACTCCTATGATATGTTTTACTCCTCGGGAAGGAGTTTCTCATTAAATTGTTTATAATTTTCTTCTGTAAGATCTTCTAATTGTTCCCTTATCTTCCAGATTTTTTCTCTTCTGCTATCATGTGATTCTCCAAAATGCCGACTAAATGCAAAGTCTTTTTGCTTACTTTTCCATTCATTTAAAAAGTATTAAGAAAGCTCCCTCTCCAAACCCGGAAAGAGAGCCCTTTTTATTGCTTTTTATTGCTTTTTACTTTTCTTTATTTTTCAAATACTCATCAATTCCTTTTGCTCCGGCCTTTCCTGCTCCCATTGCAAGTATAACCGTAGCGGCACCTGTAACAGCATCGCCGCCTGCAAACACACCTTCTTTTGATGTCTGTCCGTTTTCCTCATCGGCAACGATACACTTTCTGCGGTTTACATCCAAACCTTTTGTCGTAGATGAAATTAACGGATTCGGTGAAGTTCCTAAAGACATGATTACAGTATCGACTTCAATATCGTACTCTGAGCCTTCAATCTCTACAGGTCTTCTTCTTCCGGAAGCGTCCGGTTCTCCAAGTTCCATCTTTACAACTGTCATACTTGTAATATTTCCGTTATCATCTACATTAATCTTTTTCGGATTTGTCAAAGATCAAAAATTACGCCTTCTTCCTTTGCATGGTGAACTTCCTCAACTCTCGCCGGAAGTTCCGCTTCGCTTCTTCTGTACACAATATGTACTTCTGCGCCAAGACGAAGTGCTGTTCTTGCAGCATCCATCGCTACATTTCCTCCGCCTACTACAGCCACTTTCTTGCCGGCAGCAATAGGTGTATCGTAAGAATCATCAAATGCTTTCATCAGATTACTTCTCGTAAGGTATTCATTTGCAGAGAATACTTCGTTTGCATTCTCACCGGAATTCCCATAAACATCGGAAGTCCTGCTCCGGACCCAATAAAGACCGCTTCAAATCCTTCCTCTTCCATCAGCTGGTCGATCGTTGTTGATTTACCGATCACAACATTTGTCTCAAATTTTACTCCAAGCTCTTTTACCTTCTCGATCTCTTTCGCAACAATCTTCTGTTTTGGCAGACGGAACTCCGGAATACCGTATACAAGAACTCCTCCCAGTTCATGAAGCGCCTCAAATACAGTGACATCATAACCAAACTTTGCCAGATCGCCTGCACAGGTAAGACCCGACGGCCCGGAACCGATTACAGCAACTTTGTGTCCGTTCTTCTCTTCTGCACCGACAGGTTTGATATCATGTTCCAGCGCATAATCGGCAACAAATCTTTCAAGTTTTCCGATTGAAACCGGCTCACCTTTAATTCCGCGGATACACTTTCCTTCACACTGCGATTCCTGTGGACATACTCGTCCGCAAATTGCCGGAAGCGCACTTGATTTTCCGATCACTTTATATGCTTCTTCGATGTTTCCTTCTTTCACTTCCTGAATAAATGCCGGAATATCAATAGAAACCGGACAGCCCTGAATACATTTTGCATTCTTACAGTTCAAACATCTGGAAGCTTCTTCCATCGCCTCTTTATTATAACCAAGACAAACTTCTTCAAAATTTGTTGCACGTACTTTTGGATTCTGTTCTCTTACAGGAACTTTCTTTAATCACATCTGCCATTACTTGTCACCTCCACAATGTCCACATCCGCCGTGGTGGGTATCGCCTTCCTGAAGTTTCAGTAATGCACGTCCCCCTTCGGTCTTATACATCTGGCTTCTCTTCATAGCTTGGTCGAAATCAACGAGATGTCCGTCGAATTCCGGTCCGTCTACACAGGCAAACTTAATCTCATCGCCAACCTGAAGACGGCATGCGCCACACATACCTGTTCCGTCAACCATGATCGGGTTCATGCTGACGATTGTAGGAAGTTCAAGTTTTTTCGTCAAAATACAGACAAATTTCATCATGATCATCGGTCCGATCGCTACACAGACGTCATATTTTTTGCCTTCATTTACAAGTTTTTCGATCATTGTCGTAACCATTCCGGCATGTCCGTACGTACCGTCGTCCGTACACGGGTAATAATTTCCCGCAACTGCTTTCATCTCATCTTCCAGAATCAACATATCTTTTGTCTTAGCACCGACAATCACATCAGCTTCTATACCATGCTCTTTGAGCCATTTCACCTGCGGATACACCGGAGCCGCTCCGACACCGCCTGCTACAAACAGCATTTTTTATTTTTTAAAGTTTCGAGATCTTCATGAACAAACTCAGAAGCGCACCCAAGCGGTCCTGTAAAATCACGGAAATAATCTCCCTCTTTCAAAGTTCCCATCTTTGTCGTAGAAGCGCCCACTTCCTGAACGACGATCGTGATAGTCCCCGCTTCTCTGTCGTAGTCACAGATAGTCAGAGGAATACGCTCGCCTTTCTCATCCATCTTTACAATCACAAACTGACCCGGCTCACAATGACTCGCAACACGCGGCGCGTGCACATCCATCAAAAAGATCTTGTCTGCCAGTTTTTCTGCTTTCATTATCTTATACATGGTCTTCCTCCTTGAAAATTTCACTCTTAACTATAATACGCCAAAATCCACTCTATGGCAAGTTCAAATCTCCGTAAGTGCCAAAGACTCCATTACAAAAAGCCGCTGTCACGATACTTCTATCAAGACAGCGACTTTACAGTTCACACCTGCCAACCGTTTTTGTGTAAAATCACTATTTAAAAGGTTGATATCACTTTATTGTTTATCAATTACCAGTGTATTTTTGTGTTAAATTTTAGAAATCAACCTCTGTTCCGTAATATGTACATGTGAACAGTTTCTCCATAGCTGCCGGGTCGATCGCTCTCGGGTTAGATCCTGTACATGCATCTCCTACCGCAAGCTCGGAAATCTTAGCAATCTTCTCTTTGAATTCTTCTTCATTGATACCGAAATCTTTCAATGTTTTCGGTATGTTCAGTTTTGCGTTGAATTCATCGATTTTAGCTACAAGGCTGTTAATAAGAGCCTTTTCGGAATTTCCTTCCAGTCCCATTCTACGCGCGATCTCTGCATAACGTTTTGCCGCTACAGAATCTTTTGCATTGTACTGGATAACATACGGCAGATAAATTGCATTTGCACAACCATGCGGAATATGACCTGTTGAGAAAGCTGCACCTGTCTTATGAGCCATGGAGTGGACGATTCCAAGCAATGCATTGGAGAATGCCATTCCTGCAAGGCACTGTGCGTAATGCATCTGTTCTCTTGCATCCATATTGCAGTTATATGATGCCGGAAGATAATCCAATACCATCTCGATCGCCTGAAGTGCCAGCGGATCCGTAAACGGTCCGTTTAATGTGGAGACGTACGCCTCGATCGCATGGGTCAGGGCATCCATACCGGTATAGGCAACCTGTTTCACCGGAAGTCCCATAACGAGATCCGGATCTACGATGGCTACATCCGGGGTGATATTAAAGTCAGCCAACGGATACTTTACCCTAGTCTGATAGTCCGTAATTACCGAAAATGCAGTTACTTCTGTCGCAGTACCCGATGTAGACGGAATTGCACAAAATTTTGCTTTCTGTCTCAGCTCCGGAAAGTTAAACGGTGTACATAATTCTTCAAATGTTGTATCCGGGTACTCATAAAATGCCCACATTGCCTTTGCCGCATCAATCGGTGAGCCTCCACCCATAGATACAATCCAGTCCGGCTCAAATGCTCTCATGGCTTCCGCGCCTCTCATAACGGTCTCCACCGACGGATCCGGTTCTACGCCCTCAAACAACTGCACTTCCATTCCCGCTTCTTTTAAATATCCAACTGCTCTGTCAAGAAATCCCTGACGTTTCATAGATCCTCCGCCTACTACGAGGATTGCTTTTTTTCCTTTCAGGTTTTTCAACTCTTCAAGACATCCTTTTCCATGATAAATGTCTCTTGGTAAACAAAATCTGCTCATTTCCGACATCTCCTTTATTTGAATATTGTTATTTTCTTAACATAAATATTATAACTCTTTTAATTCAAAAAAAACAACCCTGAATTTGTAAAATTGCATAAAACATATGTAACTTTCACATAATATCACGGTTGTTTTTCACATACTCTATTCTGCTGTTGTAATGTAGCTTCGCGTTGTCACTTCCGTCGCTTTTCCATTTCGGTTATTGATGAGAACAGCGTTAAATGTAGTCGTTGTATTCGCCGGCATATCGATCGGTCCTGTATATTTTTCCGATGAAGCTGTCGGTTCAGATCCGTCTGTCGTATAATAAGCAGTATATCCGTCAGGTACTGTGATCGTAATCTTCTGAGGATCTGTATATCGGCCGGTAGACGGTGTCACCACAGGGGCATCTGCAATGGGAAATTCAATCGTATATGTCTGAGATATCACTCCGCTCGGAATCCCTTTCATATTTACAACAATAGCGCGAATCTCCGTTGTTCCTTCTTTTCCAGTAAGATAGGTTCTTTATATTTTTCCCTGTCTTCGCAGTCGGATCTGTTCCGTCCGTCGTATAATAGATTTCACCTTCCGTATCCGAACTGATCGTAATCTCCTGAACCTCTTTGTATGTTCCCTCTTCGGGTTTAAATTCAGGAGCTTCACAAACATATTCGGACACCGAAGCCAATACGTTATCATCTTCACAGTCTTCAAGAAGAGATGCCACCTTTTCAGGCTGTTTTGTCTCCATATAAAAATCGATTGCTGCCTGATACAATTTTTCGTTTGTGGGCTGTGTTTCAATCGCGCTCAAATAAACATCTTTCCGCACCGTCTGTATCATTTTGATCCAGATAAATTTCCGCAAGACCTACATATGCATCCGGTCTTGACTTATCTTTTATGATCGCACGATCGAAATATTTTTCTGCCGCCATATATTCTTTCTCATTAACTGCACGGTACCCTTTTTTCAGCATTCCTGTATAAGAATTCTGATATGCCACATAAATACCAAATCCGATCAATATAACAACTGCCGCCAGTGTAAGCAAAAGCCTTCTCCTCTTTCTTTTCGCCGCTTCCAGACGTTTTTGCTGCCGGGCTTGACGTTGTCGGCGCAGTTCTGCCGAATTTCTTTCAGTATTATTTGTACTTTTCTCCGGTTTGAGCGAATACGCTCCATCTCGTCCTCGCTTAAAACACGGGTAGAATTAATATTTTTTGTCAGATCTTCTCTTCTGTATCTTCTGATATCATCTGTCCGTATCTGTCGTGTTGCTCCTTCAACCGACCCTCTTACTTCTCTTGCAAGTATATCATCCAGCGGGTTATAATCGGGAACAATCTGTACTTCGGCTCCACATACGGGGCAGATCATTTGATCATCAGGAATATTTGCTCCGCAATGCACGCATTTCATGCTCTTTCCTCCCGACCGCGTATTGTTTCCACACAATTATTCATCAACATGGCGATCGTCATAGGTCCCACACCGCCCGGCACCGGAGTGATTGCCGAAACGACCGAAGATACATCTTCACAGTCCACATCTCCGCAGAGATGATTCTGTTCATCTCTATGCATTCCTACATCGATGACAACAGCTCCTTCTTTTATATAATCTTTTGTAATAAATTTTGCTTTACCGATCGCTACAATCAAGATATCCGCCCTTTTGGCAATACTCTTCAAATCTTTTGTTTTTGAATGGGCAACTGTTACAGTTGCATTTTCTCTGAGCAAAAGAGCCGCCATCGGCTTTTCCTACAATATTGCTTCTGCCGATGATCACACATTCTTTTTCCTTCAATCTCAATTCCTGATCGTTTCAAAAGTTGGATCACTCCTGCAGGAGTACATGACAAAAAACCTTTCTCTCCGATCCAGAGTCTTCCCACACTTACCGGATGAAAGCCATCCACATCTTTATCCGGAGAAATTGTACGGATAACCTTGTCCTCATCGATCTGTTTCGGCAGCGGAAGCTGCACAAGAATGCCGTTTACTTCGGATCTTCATTCAATTTCTGTACAAGATCCAACAATGTTTGTTCCGATGTATCCTCCGGCAGTTCATATGACCGGGAATTGATCCCGACATACGCGCATGCTTTCTTTTTATTATTCACATATACAGTTGAAGCAGGGTCATTTCCCACCTGTATCACTGCAAGGCAGGCATTTATGCCTGCCTCTGTTAATTTTTTCTACTTCGTCGCGCAACTCATCTTTGATCTGTTTTGAGATTACTTTTCCATCAATAATGTATGGCATTTATTTCTCCTTTAAAACAAGCCTGTTATCGTTCCGTCTTCCGTAACATCGATTCCGTTTGCAGCCGGAACTTTAGGAAGTCCCGGCATTGTCATGATCGCACCTGTGATTGCTACGACAAATCCAGCTCCGGCACTTACATATACTTCGCGGATGTGGATGTCAAAGCCGTGCGGTCTTCCGAGTTTTTTGCATCATCAGACAAAGAGTACTGATTCTTTGCCATACATACCGGAAAACTTCCGAATCCCAATGATTCGATCTTTGCAATCTGTTTTTTGCTGCCGGCTCATATACGACACCGTCTGCTCCGTAAATTTCTTTTGCGATTTTCTCGATCTTTTCTTCTAAAGAAAGGGAATCTTCGTAAAGAAGTTCAAAGTCTGATTTTTGTTTTCCAATGTATCCAATACTTTTTCGGCAAGTGCAATACCGCCTTCTCCACCTTTTTCCCATACTTCGGACAAAGCAAATTCACAGCCTCTTTTCTTCGCAGAACCTGCGGATAAATTCATTTTCCGCATCTGTATCTGTAACAAAAGAATTTAACGTTACAATAACAGGAACCTTATATTTTTGTATATTTTCGATATGTTTTTCAAGATTTACAATTCCTTTTGCGAGTGCATCCAAATTTTCTTCCGCTAAATCTGCTTTCGCAACCCCACCATTATACTTCAAAGCTCGTACAGTTGCAACCAAAACAACTGCATCCGGTTTGAGATCTGCCATACGACATTTGATATCGAAGAATTTCTCTGCTCCGAGATCTGCTCCGAATCCCGCTTCTGTAATCGTAATATCACTTAATTTCAGCGCCATCTTTGTTGCGCGCACACTGTTGCATCCATGCGCGATATTTGCAAACGGTCCGCCATGTACAAGCGCAGGTGTATGTTCAAGTGTCTGAATAAGGTTTGGTTTCACCGCATCTTTCAACAAAGCGGTCATCGCCCCTGTTGCATGCAGGTCATCTGCTGTCACCGGCTCTCCCGCAAAATTATACGCTACAATGATTCTGCCCAGGCGAGCTCTTAAATCCGCAAGATCATCTGCAAGGCAAAGAATCGCCATAATTTCAGACGCAACTGTAATAACAAAATGATCTTCCCGCACCATTCCGTCCATCTTATTTCCAAGTCCTACAACAATGTTGCGCAGCACACGGTCATTCATGTCCAGGCAGCGTTTCCAGACCACCTGTCTCGGGTCGATCTGAAGTTCATTTCCCTGCTGAATGTGATTATCAAGCATTGCTGCTAATAAGTTGTTTGCAGATGTGATCGCATGAAAATCTCCCGTAAAATGAAGATTCAGATCTTCCATCGGCAGCACCTGCGAATAGCCGCCGCCTGCCGCTCCGCCTTTGATACCGAAACAAGGTCCTAAAGATGGTTCTCGAAGTGCAATAATCGCATTTTTATTCAATTTCGCCATTGCCTGACCTAAACCGACAGATGTTGTCGTCTTGCCTTCGCCTGCCGGAGTTGGATTAATGGCTGTCACAAGAACAAGCTTTCCGTCTTCACGATCTTTAATCTTCTCCCATAACTCATCAGAAAATTTTGCTTTATACTTTCCGTATAACTCCAGCTCGTTCTCCTCAATTCCTGCCCGTGCCGCCACATCCTTGATGTGTTCCATTTTGCTTCCTGTGCGATCTGAATATCTGTCTTCATTTTCTACCTCCTAATTTCCCTTTTGTAAATAGTTTTCAAACTCTTCCTTTGTCATTAATACTTTTCTCGGTTTTGTTCCCTCTTCAGGACCTACAACTCCGGCTTGGGCAAGCTGATCCATAATCCTTGCCGCCCGGTTAAACCCAATTTTAAACATTCTCTGAAGCATTCCGATAGATGCTTTTTCTTTTTCTATAATAAGCTTTCCGGCCTCTATAAAATATGTATCACGGTCATCACCGTTTTCACCTGCCTGCATTCCATTTCCCGATGACACAATATTAGTGACCATATGCTCTTCCAGTTCATTATTATAAGAAACTCTTTCACTGTGATTGATCAGATAATCGACTACATTTTGAACTTCTTTATCTGATACGAATGAACCTTGCACACGAACGGGTTTCGGATATCCTGACGGATAAAAAGCATATCCCCTTTACCGAGCAGTTTTTCCGCGCCATTCATATCTATAATTGTTCTTGAGTCAACACCTGACGAAACCGAAAATGCAATACGAGAGGGCATATTTGCTTTTTAATAAGACCGGTAATGACATTTACAGATGGTCTCTGTGTTGCAAGAATCAAATGAAGTCCTGCTGCTCTGGCCAACTGTGCCAGACGACAGATAGCACCTTCCACTTCTCCGGGCGCAACCATCATAAGATCAGCAAGCTCGTCAATGATAATTACAATCTGAGGAAGCTTTTTTCTGAATATCCTCTCCTGTCTGACCTTGTTCTATCTTTTCATTAAATCCCTTCAGATCACGCACGTTATAATCAGCAAACAGTTTATAACGCTTCTCCATCTCTGCTACAGCCCAGTTCAAAGCACCTGCCGCTTTTTTCGGATCTGTTACAACAGGGATCATCAGATGCGGAATCCCGTTATATACGCTCAACTCCACAACTTTCGGATCGACTAAGATCAGTTTGACTTCTTCGGATCCGCTTTGTAGATAATACTCATGATCAACGTATTGATACAAACTGATTTTCCCGATCCGGTTGCTCCTGCCACAAGAAGGTGCGGCATCTTCGCAATATCCGAAACGACTACTTTTCCCGCAATATCTTTTCCGACCGCAAACGAAATGGGAGAAGCGCTTGCCTGAAATTCTTTTGATTCCAAAAGATCACGAAGCATAACCGCTGTATTCTCACTGTTCGGCACTTCAATTCCCACTGCCGCTTTTCCCGGAATCGGAGCTTCGATACGAAGATCCGCCACTGCAAGATTTAATTTAATGTCATCTGAAAGACCGACAATCTTACTTACTTTCACCCCTTGCTCCGGCTGCAGTTCATATCTTGTAACGGACGGTCCACAACTTGCATTCGTCACATGTACGCCAACTCCGAAATTGCGTAATGTCTGCTCTAACTTAAGCGCCGTAGCTCTAAGATGCGCATCTGAATCTCCACCGGCTTTCCTTCCTTTTTTCAGAAGACTGATCGGAGGTGTATGATAAACAGGATGTTCCTTCTGCTCTTCTATTCTCACCGCATCGGCCACGTTCTGAGTTTCCCTTGCCACTGCTTGGGAATCTTCTTTTTTGTTTTTTCTTCCTGACGTATTTTTCTGATTCTGAAGATCCTCTTCTGCCTTTTCTTCTAAAGGCGTGAATGTATCTGTCTGCTGCAAAGCCTCATACTGCTGTTCTTTCCCCTCTTGCCGAATAGGTTCTGCTTCCATAAAAGGTTCTTCACGATTAATGACAAATGCTTCGTTATCAGGTATCAATTCGCACACATCCGGCGATTTATTCTTCCTTCTGCCTTTTTCGGTATTTCTGCTTCAGACATAAGAGTCGTTGCAAATGAAACACCGGACACTTTATGATCGATCCTTTTCTCCGGCTCGTTTTCTTCTTTTTTCAAAGATTGTCCCGATTTCCGGCTCTCAGACAGTGTTTTTGACTCTTCCTTTTGCTTTGCTCTTAAAACTGCCGTCTCCTGACGTTTCCTTCGCACATCCTCATATGCTCTTTTTACTTTTTTCGGCCGATCGGAGCTAACAATGATTTTTCTGTAATCAATATGATGCATATCACCGATAAAACAACTAAGACAACATATGTTCCTATCTTCCCGATCAAAGGGCAGAGCATACTAATCATACAGCCTCCGGTCAAACCTCCGGCATTATGATGCTCACTGGCAGCAGTATAGTATGAAATCAGTTTTGTTCCCGGCGTATAAGAATTAAATATCAATTCCAGTATTGCCGTCAAAAATAAGAACAAAATACTCCTGCCGCGATTTTTATATAAGCATGTGTATTTCCTCTGTTTGAAATAAAAAAAAGCGGCGGCCGCAAAACAAGAAACGGCAATACATATGCCATATATCCAAACAAACCAAATAGTACAGAAGAAACTGCCTCCCCGCAATTCCGCCAATACCAAAATTACTCAAAACAAGCAGAATGCACACTGTCAATATAACAAGTATCGTAATTTCCCCGCAAGTTCTGTATTTTTGCATTGCTGCTTTTCGCTTTCGTTCTCGTCTTTTCTTTGATCTTGTATTTTTTCTTCCTTTTGTAGTCTTGGAAGCCATATAATTCCCCTTGGTAATTAAACATACTATATTTAGTATATCATCATTTGAAAATCATGTCATCAAATTTTTCTCTTGTTTCTCTTTCTCTTTGTCGATCAATGAGTGAAGCTTTGCAAAAGCCTCTTTGATTCCTCCGACCTCATCTATCATCCCTTCCTTTACTGCCTGCTCTCCTTCAAGCATTGTTCCTACATCTTTTACAAGCTGCGAAGAATCAAGCATTAATTCTAAAAGCCGATCCTGAGTGATGTTAGAATGAGACGCAATGAATTTTGTAATACGATCCTGCGTTTTTTCCATATTTCGATAACTTTGCATCACTCCGATAAACATTCCGGTAGAACGCACAGGATGAACGATCATCGTACCCGTCGGCACAATAAAGGAATAATCTGCCGACACAGCCAACGGGCCTCCGATTGAATGACTTCCCCAAGTACGAGCGACACCGTAGGTTTGCTTAAAGATGCGATCATTTCAGCTATTGCCAGTCCGGCTTCCACATCGCCTCCAAGCGTATTTAATAAAATTAAAACTCCGTCTGTTTCATCATCTTCTTCTATCTGTGCAAGTCTCGGAAGAAGATGTTCGTATTTCGTTGCTTTCGTGTTTCCTGAAACACTGTCATGACCTTCGATTTCCCCTATGATCGTCAGTAATTGAATTCCGTATTTCGAACCGCTCTCTTTCATATTAAGAGTTCCCATTTCTTTGATCTCGTTATTTTCGTCTTCTCTTTTTTGCTGCTCTTCAGCCATTTTGCCTCCTCCTTCATACCGCAAAAAAATATTCGTATCAAAAGATATCCGATATCTTTAAAATCAGTATGAAAAAATCGAGATATTTTATGCAGTTTTGGAGGAAACAATTTTCCAAAAAACACATTTCAGAATTGTAGGCAGTCACCAAAGTATAGGTGGGGAACAAACTTTCACTCGTCGTCTATACAAAAAATGGCACAGATGTAAATTGTATACATCCATACCATTTTTTAAGAATTATTTTAATGCCTGCTCTACATCGGCAATAATATCTTCGGCGTTCTCGATTCCTACACTGAAACGGATCAAATCCGGCTGTACTCCTGCCTCGATCAGTTCCTGCTCATTCATCTGTCTGTGTGTATGACTTGCCGGATGAAGAACACAGGTTCTTGCATCTGCCACATGGGTTACGATTGCTACCATTTTCAATTTATCCATCATTTCCACAGCTGCTTCTCTTCCGCCTTTCAGACCGAATGTCAGCACTCCGCACGTACCGTTTGGCATATATTTCTGTGCCAGATCATAGTATTTATCTCCTTCCAACGACGGATAACTTACCCAAGCTACTTTATCATGTCCTTTCAAATACTGTGCCACTTTCAGCGCGTTTTCACAATGTCTCGGTACTCTTAAATGAAGTGTTTCAAGTCCGATATTCAGCAAAAATGCATTTTGCGGCGCCTGAATGGAACCAAGGTCTCTCATAAGCTGAGCTGTTGCCTTTGTAATATAAGCGCCTTTTCCGAATTTTTCTGTATATACAATTCCGTGATATGTCTTATCCGGTGTCGTAAGTCCCGGAAATTTGTCTGCATGAGCTTCCCAGTCAAAATTGCCACTGTCAATGATCGCACCTCCGACACACGCCGCATGGCCATCCATATATTTTGTTGTAGAGTGGGTAACAATATCTGCTCCCCACTCAAACGGACGGCAGTTGATCGGTGTTGCAAACGTATTATCCACAATAAACGGAACTCCGTGTCTGTGCGCCGCACTTGCAAATTTTGAAAATCAAGAACAACAAGAGCCGGATTGGCAATCGACTCTCCAAACACCGCTTTTGTGTTTTCTCTAAATGCAGCCTCCAGTTCTTCCTCAGAACAATCCGGATCTACAAATGTAGCATCTACGCCCATTTTTTAATTGTATGAGCATAAAGATTATATGTACCGCCATACAAAGCCGACGCGCATACGATATGGTCTCCCTGTTCCGCAATGTTCATAATTGCATAGAAATTCGCCGCTTGTCCGGAAGATGTCAGCATCCCCGCATATCCGCCTTCAAGATCGCATATTTTGGCAGCAACCGCATCGTTCGTCGGATTTTGAAGACGCGTATAAAAATATCCCGACTCTTCAAGATCAAACAGTCTTCCCATCTGCTCGCTGCTCGTATAACGAAATGTAGTGCTCTGATAAATCGGAAGTACTCTTGCTTCTCCGTTTCCGGGTTCATATCCCGACTGTATACATTTTGTTTCGATTCTGTAATCGCTCATCTTCTTTGTCCTCCTGCGTTTTTCCTGTTTGTATGCCTGCATTCCCTGAATCGCCTATTCATTCCAGTTATGATATACGTCCTGGACATCATCGTCTTCTTCGAGAAGATCTAATGTTTTCTGGATATTTTTAATATCCTCTTCACTTGTCAAATCGACATAAGTCTGAGGGATCATCGTAACTTCCGCTCCTGCCATTACAATTCCCGCCTCTTCTAATTTCAGACGCACTTCACTAAATGCAGCCGGATCTGTCAAAATTTCAAAACTTTCCTCTTCTTCCGCGAAATCTTCAGCACCCGCATCCAGTGCAAGCATCATCAGATCATCCGCATCCATGCTGCAGTCTTCTTTTGCCACAAAAATCTGGCCTTTCTCATCAAACATAAATGATACACAACCTGGCGTGCCTACGTTTCCACTTCCTTTTGTAAACGCGTTGCGTACATTTGATGCTGTACGGTTCTTATTATCCGTCAGAGTCTTTACGATGATCGCCGTTCCGTTCGGACCATATCCTTCATATGTAATATGCTCGTAATTATCGCCCGCTCCTTCGCCTGCTGCTTTTTTAATATTTCTCTCGATCGTATCATTCGGCATATTATTCGCTTTTGCCTTTGCAATAACATCGCGCAAACGACTGTTATTTGCCGGATCCGGTCCGCCGCCTTCTTTTACCGCCACAGCAAGTTCTCTTCCGATCTTTGTAAAGATCTTTCCCTTAGCCGCATCGTTTTTTCTTTCTTATGTTTAATATTTGCAAACTTTGAATGTCCAGACATATAAATTTTCTCCTCTTATTTTTTTCTCTTGTACAGTCCGTTTCGCTCAACCGCACATTTTGCTTTACAATTTTATCACTCTTTTGATCTTCTGTAAAGAAGTCAGAACAGTCTATGTAGCAATTTCAAGACTGATCCTTATTGCTTTATCTACTTTCTGCATCATTGCGCTGTCTATATGACAGACATATTCTTTCAGCCGCTGCTTATCGATCGTACGAATCTGTTCTAGCAATATAACAGAATTTTTACGATTTTATAATCTCTTGTACTGATCTCTATATGAGTCGGCAGCTTCGCCTTATTCATCTTTGATGTAATCGCCGCACAGATCACAGTCGGACTATGTCTGTTTCCGACATTATTCTGTATGACAAGAACAGGTCTTACCCTCCCTGTTCCGAACCGACAACAGGACTTAAGTCGGCATAAAAATGTCTCCGCGTCTGATCATCAAATTTTTCACTCTCCGATTTCATACTAATATTCTCCTCATAACCTCCCGGTCATGTTCATTTATCAGTATTCCCTTTGTCATCGGATGTATTCACCAAACAATTACTTCATCAGATCAAAATCACCGCCTGTGTAAACCCTCGGAATCCGTTTTCCGAGACAACAGACAAATTCATAGTTAAATCTTCCGCTTAATTTTGACAATTCCTCTACTGTTATTTCATCTTTTTTCCGTCTTTTCCGATCAAAACAACCCGATCCATAAATGCCGCCCCCGGTATATCGGTCACATCTACCATGAACTGGTCCATACATACTCTTTCCTACGATTTTTTGCCCGCTTTCCTCTGATAAGCACACTGCCTTTATTAGAAAGAGAACGTGGATATCCGTCTCCGTATCCGACCGGGATCGTGGCAATTTTTCATCTTTTCCGGAGCAACAAATGTTCCCCCGTAGCTAATCGGTGTTCCTGCCTCTACTTCTTTCACAAATGTAATATGACTGATCAATGAAAGAGCCGGTTTCAGATGAACATTGCTCTTTTTGCACTTCGTCTGACGGATACATTCCATATGTAGAAATGCCTGCTCTTGCAAGATCATGCTTCAAATTAGGAAAATCAATGATTCCGGCACTGTTGTCACAGTCAAAATACGTAATATCTACATTCCGTTTTTCCAACTGTTCCTTCATCCACAAAAAACGTTCATGCTGCTTTAACGTATAAGATTTTTCTTTTTTCATCTGCTTTGGCAAAATGAGTAAATAACCCTTCCATATGTATATATTCGGAAGTTTACTGATCTCCTCGATCAAATTTACACTTTCGCTATTTACAGGAAATCCTATCCGTCCCATTCCGGTATCGATCTTAATGTGGAAATAAGCATTTTTCCCCTGGCGAACCGCTTCGTCTGACATCCCTTCCGCCATCTCTTTTTTGTGTAGACAGCCGCACGGATCTCGTTTTTATCATCGTTTCATATTGATCCGGAAAAACACAGCCAAGTACAAGGATCGGTTTTTAATTCCTTCTTTCCGAAGAGACACCGCTTCTTCAATACAGGCGACGGCATACCCCCATACATATGAAAATGTTTCAAACATCCGCGCAATCGGAACAGCGCCATGCCCATATCCGTCCGTCTTGATTACAGCGATCAGACGCGCCTCTTTTCCGATTTGATCTTTCATCTGTTCCATATTATAAGCGATTGCGTCCAGATCAATCTGCGCGCATACCCGATTATGTTGATCCATGTCCTTACTCCTTATATCACTCATCTGTTTCTCTTTTTTGATCTGTCAAAGCCTTTCTTCCGCATTCTTCAAACATTGCCCTATCCCATCGATCAGATCTCTTGCTAAAACACTGTAACTCCCTTTCTTTTTTTCTTGCTTCATCTCCGCCGCATGCATGAAAATATACCCCTGCCGATACAGCGTCGAAAATATCTGTTTTCTGAGCAGCAAGCCCTGAGATCATTCCGGCAAGAACATCCCCCGATCCTGCTTTTGCCATGGCGCTGTTTCCGCGAGATTCAAAAAGGATGATGTCCTTCCTTCATAACGACAGTTCTGCTGTCTTTTAACGCACATACAACCTGATATTGTTCCGTAAATTCTTTCACGACAGAAAAACGACGTTCTGCAATCTGAGGGATCTCTTTATTGATCAATCTTGACATTTCTTTCATATGCGGAGTCAAAATCACATTGGGAACTCCCTGCAGCTGTTCCATATCCATACTGAGAAGATTTAGTCCGTCTGCATCGATAATACACGGACAAGATCGGAGTTTTTCTTCTTCACTGCCATTTTCTCTTAATATTTCCATCGTCTTTTTCAAAAGCCGGCTCGCAAACACACTTGTTCCAAGTCCGCATCCGATGCATATAACATCTGCCCATTGAATCAATTTTTCCAGTTCTTTATCATCAGGCTTTCCGGCCGTTTCGTTATAGCACGATATAATTGCTTCAGGAGCAATTCCTGTAAAACAGTCCTGTTTTCTTCCGCCGTATAAATCTGAACAAGTCCGGCGCCGACCGCATATGCGGCCTTTGCCGACAAATACGCGGCGCCCGCCATTCCTTTACTCCCGGTAATCATTAAAATTTTTCCATAATCTCCTTTGTGAGAATCCGCTGCTCGTTTTGGCAAAAGCAAAGGAATATCTTCCGGATCATATGTAATACATACATCTTTGTTTTTTCAAAAAAAGAAAGATTGATTCCGATCGGAACTGATACTGTTTCCCCGGCATACAGTTTCCCCGGAAATAATTCGCATCCCAACTTCACACACTCCATAGAAACTGTAATATCTGCACGAAATGCAATTCCCAAAACTCTGCCGCTCTCCGCACATATGCCGGATGGAATGTCGATCGCTGCTTTTTTCACACTTCTTATCATTCATCCATTCAATTACAGTATGGTACCTGCCCTCAATAGCCCTGCTCAATCCTACGCCAAACACAGCGTCAATTATAACAGTATATTCCTTTTTAGGAAAATCTGTGAACACAGAAATGCCCAGCCGTTCTGCAATTTGCTTCTGCGTCCGGCATTCCTCGCTCATAGACGCATCTTGCCCTACAAATAATACTTCTGCACAAAAAACCATATTCCTTCAATATACGTGCAGCCGCAAATCCGTCTCCTCCGTTATTTCCGCTTCCACATACAACAAGTGTATCTGAAAAAATCTACTCCTCTGTCTTTCAAAACTCTAACTGTTTCAAGCGCAGCCCTTTCCATCAATACGAGTGACGGAATCCCTACTTTTTCAATCGTATATGTATCTGCCGCTTTCATCTGCGCTCCATTGGGAAGATATCTCATTGATCTCACCGCCTTTATTATGCTGTTTAAATGGGAACGCCCGCAGTTTCCTGCGGGGTTCTGTCTTCAAGTATCTATTTTTTCTGTCCGCCTTCTCGCTGACTGATATTATAAGACAATTTCATAAGACTGTCTGAAAGATGTACACTTTCCACAATCACATCTTTCGGAAGGTTTAAATCTGTATGTGCAAAATTCCATATAGCCTTGATTCCATTCGCAACGAGAAGATCCCAACTTCAATCGCTTTTGACTTCGGAATCGTCAGTGCGGCGATCTCTATGTCATTATTTTTCAAAAAATCTACCAGTTCATCCATCATGCGCACTTCGATTCCCCGAATTGCCATTCCCTCAAAACGTGGATTTACATCGAACAGACTTTTCAAAACAAAGCCGCTCCTCTCAAAAGAAGCATAATTTGCGAGCGCCTGTCCCAAATTTCCCGCTCCGATAATAATAAAATTATGCGTTTTATCAAGTCCCAATATCTTGCCGATCTCTGTATAAAGATACTTCACATTATATCCATACCCCTGCTGTCCGAATCCGCCGAAATTGTTTAAATCTTGACGAATCTGAGACGCCGTTACATTCATCTTCTTACTCAGATCATTGGAAGAGATCCTCTCGACCCCGATTTCAAGCAGATCTCCCAAATACCGATAATATCTCGGCAGTCTTGAAATTACCGCTCTGGATATTTTTCTACGCTCCACGTTTATCACCTTTCCACCGCGCCGTCTATACTCGCGCTTGTATCTATATTGTTTCACACGTCGGACGTGCCGACACTTCCGTTCCATTATATAAAATAGTTAATATTATGTCAATTTTTACTTTTTATTTACAGGACATTCAGCTATAATAGATTGGAAAACAGACCATTACTATAATCGTTATTATGAAAGAGGAATTATATCATGATACTTGCATGTCATAATCTTAAAAAAATCATTCGGAGACCGAATCATTGTCGATACCGGATCTTTTCATATAGAGGAACGTGAAAAAGCAGCTCTTGTCGGGGTAAACGGCGCCGGAAAATCAACAATCTTCAAAATGATCATCGGAGAAGAACCTTCTGACGGAGGAGAAATAATCCTTGCAAAAGGCCGCTCAATCGGTTATCTTGCCCAACATCAAAACCTGATTCCAAACGGTACCATTTACGAAGAACTTCGATCTGCCAAAGCAGACATCATCGAAATGGAACAACAGCTTCGCTCAATCGAACACGAACTACAATCATTATCCGGAGAGGAATTAAATGCCCGTCTCGAAACATACAACCGCCTTCAGTCGCAATTTGAATCTCAAAACGGATATGCGTGTGAAAGTGAGATTACCGGTGTGTTAAAAGGACTTGGATTTACCGAAGAAGAATTTTCAAAAAAACAGATACTTTATCCGGTGGACAGAAAACCCGTGTCGCCCTCGGGAAACTTCTTCTTAC
>VOFE01001054.1_pt1:0-7500 | contig 40000 bp, 41 predicted proteins | sample 5384071 | NCBI WGS metagenome assembly VOFE01 (sample SAMN12384724, study PRJNA508395) | human gut metagenome | isolation source: healthy gut D | host: Homo sapiens
ATATCCATGTTGACGGTTCCATGGTATATTTCCGTTGTGTGAAGTAATGCAATGATGCTGGATTTATAATAAAGTTTCAGATAATAAGTCTGGAACTTTATTTTTTGTCTAAATGGATTATTGCCGTCCGTTCAGGTCTGGATAATGCTCGATTCTCATGTTAAGATAACAGAAAAAGGTTAGATAAAACTAACACAAAGAAATACTACTATGTGAAAGGAGAAGAAATTTGAATGTAAATGAAATTGCAAGTCTTGGAAGTAATGTGAAGCCTGTGATTCAGAATGAGAATTGCGCTGTTCTTATGTTAAATGATGCGACAGGAGAGGGCGTTATGACGGTTTACCGAGTAATGCCAGGTGTGATGATTTGTTTTTCAGACATACACATGGAACAGTGCGCATCTGAATTTTATCTGTATTCTTTTGTGGTCTTACCTGTATGAACTGAAGAGTGGGGCTGATTGCAGTGACGGGTGCTGCTGTTTCTTTGATTCAGGATTCCCTTTGGGGTGAGCTCGACCTTGTGACCTTTGTTGCGGATGACCAGAGAAAATCCGAGCTCGTTTTCCAAAGTAGTTAACCGGTGGCTTACCGTAGGCTGGGAAAGAAATAAGAGATCTGCGGTTTTTGTAATACTTTTGGTGTTGACAATCGTTAAAAATGTTTCAATTTCAGCGAGATTCATGCTATTCCTCCTCGTTCATTTGTTATTTATATTTCATAGTTTGCAGTTATTCTGAATATAAAAATTATTTATATTATACAGAGAAATTATTCGTTATTCAATCAGTAACTTGTGTGCTATGATGAAATCAGAATAAAAGAAAAGAGGTTTTTATATGTCAGCAGGATGTAGAATCAGAAGGAATTTTGAAAGACCGGCAAAGGAGTTGGTTGAGGCATTCCGTGGAATTCCGGTTGCTAATATTGACGATAATTGCGGAAGAATCGCAGCGGTAGATGCAAGTATTTTCCCGTTAAATCCTAAGGCACGTCTTCTTGGAACGGCATTCACAGTAAAACGCACCGGCAGGAGATAACATCAACAACCTTGAGTGGACAAAGGCTGTTCTCCTCACAGCTCAGGAGCTTCAGTCACCTGTTATCCTTGGTGTTTCAGAGGGCGCTGGAAAGTATATGACAGGATTTGAGACAGTTGCAGCAATGGTTAAGGCTATGGATGAGTCACTTGGAATCACAGTTCCTGTAGCTCTTCACCTTGATCACGGAACATACGAAGGATGCTACAAGTGTGTTAAGGCTGGATTTACTTCAATCATGTTCGATGGTTCACACTATCCATTCGAAGAGAACCTTGCTAAGTCAACAGAGCTCGTTAACGTAGCTCATCAGCTTGGCCTCTCAATCGAGTGTGAGGTTGGTTCTATCGGTGGTGAGGAAGACGGAGTTGTTGGTATGGGCGAGTGCGCTATCTACAACAAAGCTCTTCTGAACAAATACTTCGAATTGCCGGATGCCAGTATCAAATCAATTGATGATCTGAATAACTTCCAGGCGAATGGTACATGGGCATATCAGAGATATGGGCTTAGTCGGTGAAGTAGCAGATGAGGATATGGGAATGCTCCCTATCTACATAGGAGCTGATGGTGAGGAGAATCAGGGACTCTGTACAGGAAGTGAGAATTACTGGTGTGTAAATGCTAAGGCTTCCGAAGCAGACATCAAGGCAACAGAAGATTTCATGGCATGGCTTTCTACAGACGATACAGCACTTAAGGCAATCTGTGGTTCAAAGGGCGCTATGCCATCAGGAGCCGATGGAATGGGATTTGTAACACCATTCAAGAAGAACCTTGAGTCAACAAACCTTCTTGTAAACATCGCAAGCCAGTATGTGGCAGATGGCAAGACACCTGTAAGCTGGAACTTCACAACAATGCCTTCTGAGACATGGAAGAACGAAGTAGGATCAGCTCTTACTGTATATGCTTCCGATCAGACAGATGCGAATTGGGATCTTGTAAAGAAAGCATTCGTTGAAGGCTGGGCTACAAATGAATAAAGAGAGTCAGGGCAGCAGGAAACTAGGATCAGGAAGCCTGATAAAACAACCTGTAATAAAAAGGGAGGAGACAGTTCCTCCCTTTTTTTAGAAAAAATTGTTCAAGGGCGTAGGAGGTATAAGATGGAAAAGGCGGTAAAAAATATTGGCCAATATTTTTGTTACCGACTATGGCTGCATTTTGATAGGATTTATTATTCCTTTTATTGAAGGTATTTACTTGTCTTTCTGTAACTTTACAACAATCAAGGATGCAAAATTTGTCGGAATACAAAACTATATAGAAGCATTTAAAGATTCAAATTTCCTTGGATCATTTAAATTCACTACGTTATTTGCAATCGTTTCACTTGTGTTGATCAATGTACTTGCATTTTTAGTCGCACTGGCGTTGACACAGAATATCAAAGGAAAGAATATTTTCCGTACAGTGTTTTTTATGCCAAACCTGATCGGAGGTATTGTATTAGGTTATGTATGGCAGCTGATTTTTGATGGTATTTTCGTGAAGTTTGATACAGCCCTGAAGTTGAATGAAACATTAGGTTTCTGGGGACTGGTTATTCTTGTAGGATGGCAGCAGATTGGTTACATGATGATCGTATACATCGCGGGACTTCAGGCGATCCCCGGAGATATTCAGGAAGCGGCTATGATCGACGGAGCTACCAGAATGCAGAGATTGTTTAAAATTACAATTCCGAACATGATGCCATCGATTACAATTTGTACATTCCTGACGATTACGAATTCGTTCAAGTTATTCGATCAGAACCTTGCTCTTACAGGTGGTGAGCCACTTCATAAGACAGAAATGCTTGCCCTGAATATTTATAGCACATTCTATGGCAGAGTAGGAGCTGAAGGGGTTGGACAGGCGAAGGCAGTTGTGTTCTTCATAATTGTAGTAGCGATTGGATGAGGAATATCCGGATCTGGAAATTATCATTTTCAGCGGTTATGGAGATTTTGCTTTTGCTCAGGAGGCGATCCGCTATGGTGTGACGGATTATGTACTGAAACCGGTGGATCCGGACCGCTTTCATGACACCATACAGAAGATTCAGAAGGAGATCGCATCCCGGAAAAATAAAGAGCAGCAGTCCATAAAAGAAAAGAGCTTTCTTCAGCAGTATTTTCTGTTGGGCTACATTTATTCCGGAGATCAGGAGCGTCTGAAGGAAGCGGAAGGAATTGTGGATTTTTCTGTCTGGGAGCAGTGGCACTGTGCAATTCTTATTGAATCGGATGAAGCTTTTTTTGATTCTGCCAGTGATGAGGTTCCCCTTGAGATCCGGGAAGAGCTTCGCCGTTCTTTCTTCTATTTGAATCTTAATGGCCGTCAGTCTTTGCTTCTTTTTAAGGATGTGTACTGTGATTATGTCCTTGTGGCAAAAAATGTCTATAATCTTCTGAAGCGTCTTCATCCTGTTCGCTTTCATCTGGCTGTAAGCCGGCGTTTTGACGGATATCAGGAACTGCCGGAAATCATGGAACAGCTGGAGCAGCAGATGGAAGAAAAATTTTATCATCCGGATATTCATGTCTATACCAGCGAGGAGGACGAGGAAAAAAATACCGGAGAAGAGGAGCAGGATTCCAGGCTCATGGAAAAAATCTCAGAAGATATTTCCAGAAAGGATGTGAAGCAGCTGTGGAGCCATTTCCGCAGCCTGGCATCCAAATATCAGTCCAATACCCAGTTTTCGGCCATGTATGTGAAATTTGTTTTTTCCAATGTGATAAGGGAGCTGTTTCAGGAGAATCGTTTTGCCGGAGAGCACAGGCTGGATCTGGAGGTGGATCATCTGTATGGCTGTTCTACCATTCAGGAGATCATTGAGGTTACAGAAAAAAATATCCGCCAGTACGAGGAGTTCCTAGACCGTTCCATGAGCGAATCCAGAGATGAGGTGGCAGCAGTCAAAAATTATATTTACAATCACTATGCGGAAGATCTGAATCTGGAAACACTGGCAGAAAAGGTATACCTTTCGTCCGGCTATCTCAGCTTTATTTTCAAGAAGGAGACGGGGATGAACCTGAATCGTTTTATCCGTGTGTTCCGCATGGAAAAGGCCAAGGAGCTTCTACGAACTACCAACATGAAAGTAGCCATGGTCAGCGAGCAGGTAGGATTTGCCAATTCTTCGTATTTCTGCCGGAGCTTCCGGGAATATTACGGAAGCAGCCCGGAGTCCTATCGGAAAGGAAACAATGAGGATGAAGAGTCTTCTGAAGAAGTATAATAATATGAAATACCGGTACAAGCTGACAAATCTTCTTGTGGTGGTATCCCTGGTGCCGATGACTGTGTTGGCACTGTATAGTCACAGTCGTATGAGTAGTCTTGTACGGAAAAATGAGATGGAGGATATGTACTCCATTTTGGAGCAGACCAGAGAAAACATTGACGGGCAGATCGAAATTTATGCCAGCCTTTTGAATTATCTTACCTATTCTCCTGAAATCCAGGAGGTGATCTTCAACAAAGATATGGATCGCTATACTGCATATGAACAGTATACGGAAGTTGTGGATCCGCTGTTGACGGTGCCGAAATCCTACCACGAAGCAATTCTGGGGATACATCTTTTTGCAGAAAGCATTCCCATGCGCCATGAATATACCTTGGCTCCGCTTTCAGAGGTTGATGGGGAATGGTGGAGTGACAAATTAAATAATACCGTGACGGTTCAGTGGATCGTGGACCGGGATAATCGTCAGATCGCGGCAGTCAGGGAAATATATGATGGTAAGATCAGGGAGGCTGTGCTCTGTATTTTGTTGGATTACGGAAAAGTATTCCAGCCTCTGGCTAATATTATTGAACGGAATTCCGGAGGCTTTGTGGTGGATGATCAGCAAAATATCGTCTATCATGGAGAAAATCTGGCGGCCAGTGATATTTCAGCACAGAAAGAAACCGCAAAAAAGCTGGATCGTCTGAGGGAAGAATATACCTATGTCAGCAGCAGCGGACATGAAACAAGATGGACCTATTATTTTTACAAACCTCCGGCTGTGATCGAGAGCTCGGTTTCAAAAGTATTGATCAGTGAGATCCCACTGATCGGCTTCTGTGTTGTGATCATCATTGTGCTTGGAATGACGTTTTCTAAGCTGTTTACCAGAAAGATTGAGCAGCTTACCAGAAATATGGAACAGGTGAACCAGGGAAGCCGTGAAGTTACGGTTTACAGTGATTCCGGAGATGAGGTAGGACAGCTGGTGAGAAGCTTTCACCATATGATGGATGAAATTAATCGACTGATCGAAGAAGTGTATGAAAATAAGATCGCTCTGAAGGAATTTGAACTGAAAGCGCTGACTGCCCAGATCAATCCCCATTTTCTTTATAATTCTCTTTCTATTATAAACTGGATGGCGATTAAGAGCCGTCAGAAGGAGATCAGCCGTGTGACACTGGCATTATCTACATTTTACCGGACAGCGCTCAGTAAGGGAGCAGATATGGTGACTGTGGAAACCTGTATTCGGAATATCGAAGCTTATCTGGAAATCCAGCTGATCATGCATGACAATGATTTTAAGGTGGAGTGGAAGATCGATCCGTCTGTGCAGCAGGAGTTGGTTCCGAAGCTTGCCCTGCAGCCCATCGTTGAGAATGCTCTGGAGCATGGCCTGGATGTGAAGGAGGAAGGGGAAAAGCTTCTGAAACTTTATTTCTTTGAAGAGAATGGAGATGTAGTGATCCGGGTTGAAGATAACGGAATAGGGATGGCGCAGGAGCAGGCAGAAAAGCTGCTCACATATCAGGCAAAAGGCTATGGTCTTAAAAATGTCAATGACCGTATGTGCATTTTATATGGAGAGAAATATGCCATCCGGATCCTGAGCAAGGTAGGTGAGGGACAAGCGTTGATATGAGGATCCCGAAAGAGGTAAAAAAAGATGAGACTTAGTCTGGGAAAAATAGTGGTATTTCTGAGTACGATACTGAGCCTGGCACTTTTGACGGGGTGTTCTTTAGGAACTGCAGAAATGGAAAAAACAGATATAGATGTTCTGTCCGAAAAAGAACAGTAAGAGCTGGGAACAGGCAGAAACCACGCCTCTGGGGAAATATCCGGAGCTTGTAACTTATACTCTGGGACAGATGAAGGTGGCTAATAATTCTAATCTTCCGGACGGGCAGACTTATGAGGACAATGCATATACCCGGTATCTGAAAAAAACACTGAATATTCAGAATAAGAATGTTTTTATGGAGAGTGAGGAGCGGTATGATGAAGCCCTGAACATCCTGGTCAAAGACCGGAATCTTCCGGATATTTTTCTGGTGTCGGACAGGGAAACTCTGGAAGAGCTGGTTGAAAATGATCTTATCGAGGATCTGACGGAAGTATATAAAAGCTGCGCTTCCGATAAAATAAAGGAAATGTATGAGAGCTATGGAGAGGAACTTTTGGCATCCGGGACTTTTGACGGAAAACTGTATGCACTTCCGGAGACTGCCATTGATGATGGGCCGCAGCTTTTATGGCTGAGACGTGACTGGATAGAGCAGCTGGGACTGAAAGAACCGAAGACACTGGAAGAGGCTTTTTCAGTGATCCGTGCGTTTCAGGAAAACCGGATGGGTGCAGAGGATGGTGAAGATCCTGTGGGACTTGTCTGTGATCCGGGACTTGTGGGTACGGTCAGCACCAGCTATTCGGTGGACTCTGTGTTTGAAAAGTTCGGGGCATATCCGCAGCAGTGGATTGAAAATGCAGATGGGGAAATTGTCTATGGATCGCTGACGGAGGAGACAAAGGAGGCTCTGGGGTATCTCAGAGAGCTTTACAGGCAGGGAATACTTGATTCGGATTTTGCTTTACGTGCACAGAATAATATCCGTGATCTTGTGGTGAATGGAAAATGCGGAGCGTTTTTCGGGCTCTGGTGGACTCCGAATAATCCTCTTATGGATGAGTATCGGAAGAATAAAGAGGCAGACTGGGAACCGTATTATCTGACTGCGGATGTAAAGCGGACTGTGGAGGTATACTCTACGTTTCGAGATAATAAATATGTAGTTGTGCGTAAAGGGTATGAGCATCCGGAGATCGCAATGAAGATTTTGAGTGTGTTGTTTGACCATTCCAGATATGAGGCAGAGGATGCGGATGAGATGAACACTTATTTTGCCTTGAATGTGGATCCTACGGCGCGTCCGCTAATGATCAATGTGGATTATAATGAGGCTACTTATATAGTGACAAAGCATATCCGTGAGGTTCTTTACAGTCCGGGCGATGAGAAGACCAGGGAGGATCTCAGTGCCATTGAGGCGTCTTATTTTGATGCGTGTAAGGAGTATCTTGAGGCGGAGGTGCCTTCGGTAGAGGCCTGGGCGGCGTATAAGTCCAGGATCTCGGCGGTGGGGCTTCTGGTGGATGCGAATTACCGTGCTCCGGAGGAGGAAGGTGGCATCGCTCCGGGGGTGGAGGCAGTCGGGGATGTTTT
>VOFE01001054.1_pt1:10000-40000 | contig 40000 bp, 41 predicted proteins | sample 5384071 | NCBI WGS metagenome assembly VOFE01 (sample SAMN12384724, study PRJNA508395) | human gut metagenome | isolation source: healthy gut D | host: Homo sapiens
TGGCGTAAACAAAGGGAAGCGAACCTGCGAGGGTGGGCAAATCCCAAAAATAACGTCCCAGTTCGGACTGTAGTCTGCAACCCGACTACACGAAGCTGGAATCGCTAGTAATCGCGGATCAGAATGCCGCGGTGAATACGTTCCCGGGTCTTGTACACACCGCCCGTCACACCATGGGAGTCAGTAACGCCCGAAGTCAGTGACCTAACCGCAAGGAAGGAGCTGCCGAAGGCGGGACCGATGACTGGGGTGAAGTCGTAACAAGGTAGCCGTATCGGAAGGTGCGGCTGGATCACCTCCTTTCTAAGGGAAAAGTAGAGTAATTGAAATGTGTTTTACTGTTTAGCTATCAAGCTGAAAGATTTCTGGTGCCGATGCGGTTGGGGGACACACCCGTTCCCATCCCGAACACGACGGTTAAGACCCAATCGGCCGATGGTACTGCACTGGAGACGGTGTGGGAGAGCAGGTGGGCGCCAGATCAAAAAAAGAAAAACAGGAGAGATCCTGATGAGAATAGATGCTGGTTTTACCAGTGATTTAAGAAGAAAAGATATTTTCTTTTTAAATGGCTGATAAAACATCAGTCAGCATTGTACCTTGAAAACTGCATACATGAGATTTGATTAAAAGTTAATCAAATATCCTTAAACGCAAAGTATTAAGAAATTAATGCAAACGCAAAGATAGGAAGACATCGATTTATCTGTTATTGAACAGAGTAATCAAACACATGTCGGAAGATACGAGAGTATCGGAAGACACGAGAATCAAACGACCGCATCACCTACGCTAGGGTGATGAAGCGAAAGGTCAAGCAATAAGGGCACAGGGCGGATGCCTTGGCACTAAGAGCCGATGAAAGACGTGATAAGCTGCGAAAAGCTTCGGGGAGGAGCAAATATCCCGTGATCCGGAGATGTCTGAATGGGGAAACCCGCATGAGCAGACCTCATGCATCCATACGCCAATCCATAACGTATGGAAGGGAACCCGGGGAACTGAAACATCTAAGTACCCGGAGGAAAAGAAAGAAACATCGATTCCGTAAGTAGCGGCGAGCGAACGCGGAGGAGCCTAAACCGGTGTGCGTGCATGCCGGGGTCATGGACTGCATTTAAGATTCAGCGAAGTTAACAGAACGGTTTTGGGAAAGCCGGCCGAAGAGGGTGAAAGCCCCGTACGTGAAAGCAGAGCTGACTGAGCAGGATCCGGAGTACCACGAGACACGAGGAACCTTGTGGGAAGTAAGGGGACCACCCCTAAGGCTAAATACTACTTAGTGACCGATAGCGCATAGTACTGTGAAGGAAAGGTGAAAAGGACCCCGGGAGGGAGTGAAAGAGAACCTGAAACCCTGTGTCTACAAGCTGTGGAAGTACTTTATATGTACGACCGCGTACTTTTTGTAGAACGGTCCGGCGAGTTACGCTTACTGGCAAGGTTAAGCACTTCAGGTGTGGAGCCGTAGGGAAACCAAGTCTTAAGAGGGCCAGAGTCAGTAGGAGTAGACCCGAAACCGGGTGATCTATCCATGTCCAGGTTGAAGCTGCCGTAAGAGGTAGTGGAGGACCGAACCCACATCCGTTGAAAAGGGTGGGGATGAGGTGTGGATAGGGGAGAAATTCCAATCCAACCCGGAGATAGCTGGTTCTCCTCGAAATAGCTTTAGGGCTAGCCTCGGTGTGAGTCTTGCGGAGGTAGAGCACTGAATTTCCTAGGGGCGTCAAAGCCTACCGAAGAATATCAAACTCCGAATGCCGTGTAGATATCACCGGGAGTCAGACTGCACGAGATAAGTTGGGCGGTCAAAGGGAAAGAGCCCAGACCTACAGTTAAGGTCCCCAAGTGCGCGTTAAGTGGAAAAGGATGTGGGATTTCGAAGACAACCAGGATGTTGGCTCAGAAGCAGCCATCCATTCAAAGAGTGCGTAATAGCTCACTGGTCGAGAGGTCCTGCGCCGAAAATGTCCGGGGCTGAAACGCGCCACCGAAACTAAGGAATCAAAAGATTGGTAGAGGAGCATTGCATGCGGGAAGAAGCAGTACCGGAAGGAGCTGTGGACTGCATGGAAGAGAGAATGCCGGAATGAGTAGCGAGATAGAGGTGGGAATCCTCTAGGCCGAATATCCAAGGTTTCCAGGGTAAAGCTGATCTGCCCTGGGTGAGTCGGGACCTAAGGTGAGGGCGAGAGCCGTAGCCGATGGACAACAGGTTGATATTCCTGTACTGCAGTATGACAGAACTGTGGGGACACGTAAGGAGAGCGGGAGCCGGGAATGGAAAGCCCGGTACAAGCGAGGTACCAGTATGGTAGGAAAATCCGCCATGCAATGGGAAGACGTGATGTGGAGCGAAGATTAGTAGCGAAGCCCGTGAGCCATGCGTCAAGAAAAGCCGCTATCGTTCATATTGTACCCGTACCGTAAACCGACACAGGTGGATGAGGAGAGAATCCTAAGGCCGGCGGAAGAAGTATTGCCAAGGAACTCGGCAAAATGGCCCCGTAACTTAGGGAGAAGGGGTGCCTGCGAGAGCAGGCCGCAGAGAATAGGCTCAAGCAACTGTTTAGCAAAAACACAGGTCTATGCGAAACCGAAAGGTGAGGTATATGGGCTGACGCCTGCCCGGTGCTGGAAGGTTAAGAGGAGAGGTCAGACGTAAGTCGAAGCTTTGAATTTAAGCCCCAGTAAACGGCGGCCGTAACTATAACGGTCCTAAGGTAGCGAAATTCCTTGTCGGGTAAGTTCCGACCCGCACGAAAGGCGTAATGATTTGAGTGCTGTCTCGGCAATACATCCGGTGAAATTGAAGTGCCAGTGAAGATGCTGGCTACCCGCGCCAGGACGGAAAGACCCCATGGAGCTTTACTCCAGTTTGGCACTGGGGTCCGGTGTTGCATGTACAGGATAGGTGGGAGGCTGAGAAACGGTAACGTCAGTTGCCGCGGAGCCGCTGTTGGGATACCACCCTTGTGATATTGGGCTTCTAACCAGCCGCCGTAATCCGGCGGTGGGACAATGCCAGGCAGGGGAGTTTGACTGGGGCGGTCGCCTCCGAAAGGGTATCGGAGGCGCCCAAAGGTTCCCTCAGAATGGACGGAAACCATTCGAAGAGTGCAAAGGCAGAAGGGAGCTTGACTGCGACACCGACGGGTGGAGCAGGTACGAAAGTAGGGCTTAGTGATCCGGTGGTATTAAGTGGGAATGCCATCGCTCAACGGATAAAAGCTACCCTGGGGATAACAGGCTTATCACTCCCAAGAGTTCACATCGACGGAGTGGTTTGGCACCTCGATGTCGGCTCATCGCATCCTGGGGCTGTAGTAGGTCCCAAGGGTTGGGCTGTTCGCCCATTAAAGCGGTACGCGAGCTGGGTTCAGAACGTCGTGAGACAGTTCGGTCCCTATCCGGCGTGGGCGCAGGATATCTGAGAGGAGCTGTCCTTAGTACGAGAGGACCGGGATGGACGGACCGCTGGTGGACCGGTTGGCTTGCCAAAGCCATGGCCGGGTAGCCAAGTCCGGAAGGGATAAACGCTGAAGGCATCTAAGCGTGAAGCCCCCTCAAGATGAGATATCCCATTCGAAAGAAGTAAACCCCCTTGAAGACGACGAGGTAGATAGGGCAGAGGTGGAAGTGTGGTAACACATGGAGCTGACTGTTACTAATCGGGTGAGGGCTTGACCAACCAGCCGAGGAAGCGGGCAGGATGTAACAGAAATGGGGCGGAACAAGCTTGCTTGTGGAGAATCATTTATGGTACAGACTGGACATTTGCGAAGCAAATGACATCGAACGGCGGAGTCGAGATGATCCACCGCTGGAGTAGCCTACAAGAACAGGTGATGCAGCTTTAGCTGCGAGCCCGTGAAAAAAGGCGAATCGGTACGCAGGTTAAAATTGATTCAACAAACGATTAATGACCATCAACAGAACATGTATGTAGTTTTGAATATACAATCGTAGAAAAGTGGCTTAAACAGCCACTTTTTTATTACCCATAAAAACTGTCCCCTAAAAAAACATAAAAATTGCCCCTTGTAATATACCCAAACAAGCGGTACTATAACATCCAAGTTATTACATTCCTACATTAATACAATCATACATTAAAGTAATAACAAAGGTAATCTTGCAGCACTGCTTCTGGGTGGCGTATATGGCGGACTTGCCGGAGCTATCGGAATGGGAATTGCAGATATCATGGACCCTGTTTATATCACAGGCGCACCAAAGACATTTGTACTGAAATTCTGTATTGGCCTGATCACAGGTCTGGTAGCACATAAGATTGCAAAGATTAATGAAAGTACAGATAAGAAATATGTTTTCAAATGGAGTGTGATTGCTTCTGTAGCAGGTCTTGCATTTAATGTTGTGGCAGATCCGATCGTAGGATATTTCTACAAACAGTATATTCTCGGACAGCCTCAGGAACTGGCACAGGCACTTGCAAAAATGAGTGCGGCGGCAACCTTTATCAATGCAGTTGTATCTGTAATTCTGGTAGCGATCATCTATAATGCAGTACGTCCGGTACTGATCAAAAGTCATTTGATCACAGTTACCAACAACAAAAATCAGGTTGCGTAAAACGACATACTAAAAAAATAATAGAAAACAAGAAATAACACAAGACAGCGAAATGGAAGTTAAAATCCATTTCGCTGTTTTTTTATGCGGATATAGGATCATTTTTTATATGGTTATCCTCACATAGAAAACAAATTTCGGAATAACCAGGATCTGTTTTGACGTATCCATGGCAGTGATTGCTGCGGTACTTTCCTTCGTATTTGCGGGAAGACTGGATGGTGTAAGAGAAGGTACTGTTATTTCCGCATATTCTCCCGCACCTTCGTAGGTGTGCACCCGAAGTGCTCCTGGAACATCCGTCGAAACAGCTTATAATTGGTGAATCCATGGCGTTCCAGGATCACATGCACGGGGTCTTTCGTATTGATCAGATCTTTGTAGATAAAAGAAAGTCTGTATTCATTCTGATATTCCAGAAATGTACCCCCCATCTTTTTCTTGAAAAAACGGCAGAAATATCCAGTCTGGAGATAAGCAACACCTGCAATCTCATCCAGAGAAATAGGCCGTTTGTAATTCTCAGAAATATAATTCAGCACCAGATTCAGCCGGTCCAGATCTTTTTTCAGCCGGCTTAGATCACTTTGAAAAACTTTGACACTGAAATTGTGACACAGCTGGAACAAAAGTTCAAAGATCAGGATATTGCAGACGAGAGTCGTATGGTGGAGTAAAAAGATACAAAAAAAGCGGAGATTTATCGTTATAAAGACTATTGAAAATAAAAGAAGTTTGTAGTAAGGTAGTAGCTACAACGCTTACGAAAGGGAAGACTGTTTCGGGTGGGCAGTCTTCTTTTTTGTGGAGAATTTTGGATGAAGGAAAACGAAAAACAAGGGGGAAGAATTTATGGAGAAGGTAAAAGAGAAATCTTCTTTTTTCCGAAAGTTCGTAGGAGATAAGAGGTTTTATCTGATGGTCCTGTCTATTGCAGTACCGATCATGGTACAGAACGGGATCACAAATTTTGTCAGTCTTCTGGACAATATTATGATCGGTCGTATCGGTACCGAACAGATGTCTGGAGCGGCGATCGTCAATCAGCTGATTTTTGTATATAATCTATGTATTTTCGGCGGGGTGTCCGGAGCGGGAATTTTTACAGCACAGTATTTCGGACAGAAGGATCATGAGGGTGTCCGCCAGACACTTCGTTATAAACTGTGGATGGCAGTGATTCTGACAGCGATCACCATTATACTGTTTCTGACAGCTGGGGGTTCACTGATCAGCATGTATTTAAAAGGTGACGGAACCGCACAGGAGATCAGGGATACTCTTATTTATGGGAAACAGTATTTATGGATCATGCTTCTGGGACTTCCGCCATTTATGATGGTGCAGGTCTATGCAAGTACCTTACGTGAATGTGGTGAGACCGTACTTCCCATGAAGGCCGGGATCGTGGCTGTGCTGATCAATCTGATATTTAATTATCTTCTGATCTATGGTAAATTTGGATTCCCGGAAATGGGAGTAAGAGGTGCGGCTGTTGCCACAGTACTCTCCAGATATGTGGAAGCCTGCATTGTCCTGAGCTGGACACATAAGCATACAGAAAAGAATATTTTTGCACAGGGTCTGTATTCAACATTAAAGGTTCCGGCGAACCTGACAAAGAAGATACTTATTAAGGGAACCCCGCTGCTTCTGAATGAGACTTTATGGGCAGCCGGAGTGGCCATGCTGACACAGTGTTATTCAGTTCGTGGACTGAACGTGGTTGCGGGATTAAATATTTCCAATACCATCAACAATGTGTTTAATATTGTGTTTATTGCGCTGGGAGATTCTGTTGCGATTATTGTGGGACAGCTTCTGGGGGCAGGTAAGATGAAGGAAGCCAGAGATACGGACAACAAGATGATCGCATTTTCTGTGTTCTGCTGTACCTGCGTGGCAGCTGTGATGTTTGTAATGGCACCACTGTTTCCAAGGCTTTACAATACCAATGCTGAGGCACGTACTCTGGCGAAATATTTTATTATGCTCACAGCATTTTTCATGCCGCAGAATGCATTCCTGCATGCAACATATTTTACTTTGCGTTCCGGTGGAAAGACCATCGTTACATTTCTGTTTGACAGTGTGTTTATCTGGGTGGTAAGTGTAACGATCGCATTTACCTTAAGCCGTTTTACAGGTCTGCCTGTACTTGTGATCTACGCAATGGTCCAGGCAGCGGATATGATGAAATGTGTCATTGGATTTATCCTTGTAAAAAAAGGCGTATGGCTTCAGAATATCGTTTCATAGAATTTTTTGAAATCTTCCGGGAGGGGTGCTTCCAGGGAGATTTCTTTTTTTGTCATTTTGTCATGATGCATGGAAGCCCGGGTGTCGGAAGCAGATTCATCAATTGAAAATGGAAGTTGAAATTTAAGCTTCCATGCGTGGAGTGCAGCCCGGGAAAACGGATTCGATATGTCCGATAAACAGTACAGAGAATCACCCAGAAGAGGATGCCCGAGAGATGCCATGTGTACACGGATCTGATGGGTACGGCCGGTTTTCAGACGGAGCATTACAAGAGAAGACGGAGCTGCTGCGTCAGGGCCGGTAGATTTCAGAACAGAATAAAGGGTTTCTGCATGTTTGCTTCCGGGAAGCGTGCCATCTGTGGATACGACCATTTTCAGACGGTTATCCGGGTCAGGTGCAAGGGGAACGGAGATCCTGTGAAAAGCTCCATTTTCATCCACAGGCATGAAACCGGAAACTGCAGCCAGATAGGTTTTCTCTGAAATCCCTTCTTCACGCTGGTTCTGTAATCTGGCGGCAGCAGTCTGGTTCCTGGCAAAGAGCAGGATACCGGAGGTTTCTTTATCCAATCGTCCGATAGACCGGACTTTGGTAGGCTCTCCTTTGGAACGGAAATAGGAAGCCACCTGGTTGGCGAGACTGTCACTGTAGTGAGAACCGGAAGGATGAGTGACAATCCCGGCAGGTTTATTTATGGCGAGGATATCCTGGTCTTCGTATATGATCGCCAACTCAGGAAGAAACTGTGACGTTGCAGCCAGTGAATGATAAATGTGAGAATTGACATCAGAACCTGCAAATTCTGAAGCTGCGGAATCAGAATATGAAATTGCGTCTGCGGAGAACTGGAAATGGTGATTGGACAAATTGACAGTAAAGGATGAAGATTCCAGCTGGGTAGAATCCACATCGTCCGCTTCCAGGCATACTATGATCTGATCCCCGGGATAAGCGGTTTCCGTTACCCGGCACTGCTGTCCGTTTTTCCGGATACCACCGGGACGAAACTTCGCCTGGCTGATCTGCTTTTTTGTAAGACCTGCCTGCGTGCGAAGAAAGCGGGAGACAGGTGCCGGAACAGCTGTTTTCGGGATATAGATAGTAAGATAGCGGTTCATTGTGAGGAATCCTCCGATTCTATTAAATTAATAAATATTTACAGGAATTTGGATGCAGGAGATTTTTACTTATGCTGATAATAAAAAACAGCAACTTGAGTCCGATCCCTCAGCTGCAGTTTATCCAGAATGGAACTGAGATAATTTCGTACCGTTCCCTCACTGAGAAAAAGTTCTGTGGCAATCTCCTTATTGCTGTATCCGTTGGCAATCAGCCGGATGATATCCAGCTCCCGTTCGCTGATGTTTCTGGAAGCATAATCAAATCCGTCGGAGGACTGCAGGAGTTCAGGGATTTTGGATATGATCTCTGTGCCGAATACGGTCTGGCCGGAGTAAACCGCCTGAAGAGCCGGAAGAATGCTGGTATGATCCTGCTTCAGAAGATAACCCTTTGTGCCGAGGCGGAGGGCTTTTACAATATATTCATCATCGGAAAAAGTAGTCAGAAGAAGAATTTTTGCCTCCGGAAATTCGCCCAGGATCTTTCTGGACGCTTCCAGTCCGTCCATTCCTTTCATACGGATATCCATCAGAAGAATATCCGGAAGATACTCTCTGTACAGAGAGCAGGCTTCTTCACCATCAGAGCCGGTGGCAGTCACTTCGATATCCGGGTTTGCTTCAAGAATGGTTTTTAGTGCTCCTGCAACCAGGCAGTCGTCGTCTACGATTATAATTTTCATGTCAAAATCTCCTGTTTATGAGTTATAAAAAGTAAATTTACAGATCAGAAAAAACAGACGGATCCAATATGCCGGGAAAGTACTTTGATCAAATCAGGAAGGTTTCCGGCAAAGTGAGAAATATCTGTCTGATTCAATTAGAAACAGATTTCGGGATCGTCACAAAGATCCGAAAACCATTCTCCTGCGTAATCTGGACCGTACCGCCCAGCGCCTTTGCACGGTCACGGATATTGGACAGTCCCATACCACCGGAAGTATTTTTGGCCTTATTGCTGTCTGATCCAGTTTGCATATCCGGAATTCCATTTTCCGGTGTCCCATTATCCTCAATGCACAATTGATAAAGTGCAGGATGCTCCCGCAGAAGAATATTCACAGAATCCGCATTACTATGCCGCATCACATTGGAAAGCCCTTCCTTTGTAATACTGATCAGACTGTATTTCACCTCTCTTGGAATCTGCCTGGACATATCATAAGTAAGATTCACCGGGCAGAAGGTGAAATCCTTTACAAGTCCTTTTATGGCATCTTCCAGATCTATCGCATCGTCATGAAGATCATGTACACTGGAACGGATGCTGTTCATAGCACCGTTCAGGGATTCTTCAAGATTTCCAAGCAGAGGATCAAGAGAATCATTTTTGTTGATGGTTTTGCAGGCAGCAGTCATAAGGATAGAACGGGATAGTACATGTCCCACATTATCATGGATCTCTCTGGCAATTCTGTTTCGCTCGCGCAATGTAGCAGCATAAATCTCGTAATCCTGTTTTTCCAGAAGTGCCTTGTTTTTTTCAGAAAGAAGAAGCGTACGTTCCTCACTGTCATCCCGGATCTGATGAAAATCCTGGTAAAGAGCCTGATATTCTCCGGCATAGAGCCAGAGAAAAAATGAGAGAACGAAACCAAAAATCCCAAGCAGACAAAGAACTGCCGGAAATCTGTTGATCTGAAAAACCAGAAATCCCCAAAGTGGAAGCGCAGCCACTGCCAGAGGAAAAAGCCCGGCAGATAAGGTCTGATACAGCAGCAGCGGGAAAAACAGAAGAAGATCCGAAAACCACAGGGAACATAATCCAAAGATCACATAGCTTCCTGCAAGAACCGGAATGATATTTCCGGCGGGTTTCAATACTGGCAAAGAATTGTGTGAACAGGATTCTGTTTTACATACCCTGCACAGATAAGTAATGCAGCAAAGGATCACCGCAAAAAGGAGGGCAAACACAAGAGCCTGATCTGCAGGCACATAAAAAAATGTTAAAGTACTGTATAAAAGCAATAGTATGGAATCTGTAAAATAACGCATAAAAAATATACCCTCCTTTCTACTACAGCATTTTCCGAAAGTCAGGCAGATAACCGGCTAAAATTATCGTATCCTGTTCCGTGAGAACCCCTTTTGCTGCACAAATTTCTGAAATCAATGTGCCTTTATTATAATATACCGGTTCCTTCCCTGCAAAGAAAAATCTATCCTTCTGAAAAAGACATGACATTTGTCATTCGCAGGTGGTGACATTCAACACTTGGAGCAGACAGAAGAAAAGGATATAATGGCATCATAGAAGAAATATGAATTTCTGCGAAAAAGATATAAAAGTCCTGCTTAACGGACTGTAAAAAAGGAGGAAAACATATGCCACAGAGTATGGTCCACATAGAAAATCTGGTAAAACGATACGGTGATCTTACCGCACTGAATCATCTGGAACTGGATATCCGGGAGGGTGAGATCTTCGGATTACTTGGTCCCAACGGCTCGGGAAAGACAACGGCCATCAGCTGCCTCTTGTCACTTCTGAAATATGACAGAGGTGAAATAAAGATATTCGGAGAAGAGATGAAGCCGGACAGCTATAAGCTCAAGGAACAGATTGGAATCGTGCTTCAGAATGTAGCCGTTTTTGATGAGCTGACAGTGCAGGAAAATATCGATTATTTCTGCGGCCTTTACATACGGGACAGGAAACGGAGAAAAGAGCTGGTGGAGGATGCCATTGAATTTACAGGTCTTGAAGATTTCCGCAAAATGTACCCGAAGAAGCTTTCCGGGGGCCTTTTACGAAGATTGAACATTGCCTGCGGGATCGCCCACAAGCCAAGACTGATCATTATGGATGAGCCGACGGTAGCTGTAGACCCACAGAGCAGAAACAAGATCCTGGAAGGGATCCAGACGCTGAACCACCAGGGCTCCACCATTATCTACACATCCCATTACATGGAAGAAGTGGAGCAGATCTGTACCAGGATCGCCATCATGGATCACGGAAGAGTCATCGCTCAGGGAACAAAGGAAGAATTGAAGCAGATGATCAAAACAGGAGAGACCATCACCGTAGAAGCCATTGCCCTGGAAGAAAAAAATCTCCGGGATATCCGCACACTGGAGCATGTGTTTGATGTGCAGTATAAAAAACAGGTGCTGGTCGTGCGCTGTACCGATGCGAAGCATAACCTGATCCGTCTTCTTAATTATCTGCAAAGCCAGGATATTTCTTTTGGAAGAGTCTTTTCCGAACTGCCTACATTAAATGATGTCTTTCTGGAGATCACCGGAAAACAGCTAAGAGATTAGGAGGGATGGGAGATGTTGCATTTACTGAAATACAGTTTTCTTTCCAAGATCCGGAATTTTAACATTGTATTCTGGCCGCTGGTCTTTCCGCTTGTGCTTGGAACTTTTTTCTATTTTGCATTCGGAAATATCAATGAAGCAGATTTTCAGACGGTTCCGGTGGCAGTGGTGAAGGAAGCTTCTGCGGATACGTTTTTTATGACCTATCTGGATGAAGTGGAAAAAAGCAGTCCGGATCTTTTAAAAGCAGAAGAAATGTCGGAAAAGGAAGCGCTGGAAGCACTGCAGGATAAAAAAGTAGAAGGGATTTATTATGTGGGAAAAAGAGCCTTCCCTTACAGTAGCAGGAACCGGAATAGAAGAAAGTATCCTTCAGACAGTTCTCGACAGCTGTGAAAACACCAGAACGACTATCACCAATATCATGAAAAAAAATCCGCAGATGGATATGGAAACCATGAAATCCTTGTTAAGTTCCGACAGCCTGGTAAGGGAAGTCTCTCTTGGTGGCCGGACCATTGACGGAAATGTGCAGTTCTTTTACGCACTGATCGCCATGGCCTGCCTGTATGGATGCTTTATCGGATTTGGCTCTGCAATCGGGATCCAGGCCAATATCACACCTCTGGCAGCCAGACGGTGTGTAACGCCGACCCACAAGCTGAAGCTGATCCTTACAGACCAGCTGACATCTTTTGCTCTGGGCTATGTGGACGTGATCATTCTGATCCTGTATCTCCGGTATATTCTCAATCTGGATTTTCAGGGACAGATGGGAAAAATGCTGGTGGTATCTTTTTCGGAAGTCTCATCGGTGTATCTATGGGAATGTTTATAGGCAGCTTCGGAAAAATGCAGGAAGGCGTCAGAATCGGGCTCATGCTTGGAATCTCTATGGTAAGCAGCTTTCTTGCCGGACTGATGAACGGAAATATGAAGGATATCGTGGAAAAAAGTGTTCCGTTTGTGAACCGGATCAATCCTGCATCACTGATCTCAGATGCGTTTTACTGTATCAATGTATATGATGATATGACCAGATACTATAGAAATCTGATCACACTGGCGGTAATGTGCGTGGTGCTGGTGATGGCATCCTTTTTCATGGTCAGGAGGGAACGTTATGACAGTATTTAAAGGCTATATGAGGATCATGAAAAAAAATACAGGTCTGATCCTCCTGTATCTGGGCATTTTTTCGGAGTGACAATGGCACTTCAGGCAGCGGCCGGTAAGGAAACTTATACCAGCTATGAAAGCGAAAAAATAAAGATTGGAGTGGTGGATAAAGACAACGGACCACTTGCAGAAGGACTGGTAAAATGGCTTGAAGGTACGCATCACGTGACCATGCTGGAGGATAACAGGGAGAAGCTTCAGGAAGAGCTTTTTTACAGAAATGTAGAGTACATCGTGGTGATTCCTGAGGATTTTTATGAGAGCTGTATGGTAAACGGCGAAAGTATTTCTGTGACCAAGGTGCCCGGATCTTATTCGGCATATTATGTGGATCAACAGCTTGAGAGCTGCCTGAATACAATGCGGACATATCTGAAAGCCGGTTTTTCCCAGAAGGAAGCGGCAACAGCGATCCTGGATAAAAAAAGAGGAGAAGTCACCATACTGGATACAGATGAAAATAGTGGTACGTCCGGATGGCTCTATTATTTCCGATATATTCCATATCTGTTTCTTGCATTACTTTGCTATGTGATGGGATATGTTCTGATGGCTTTCAAAAAAGACGATATACCAAAGAGAATGCAGGCATCTGCGGTCTCTGCAAGACGACAGAGTCTGGAAGGGCTTCTGGCCATGTTTGTGATGGGTGGGGGCTTATGGGGAATCGGTATGGCTGGAGCCATCCTTATGTATGGAAAAACATTTCTCGGTTCAGAAAATTTCGGATACTATGTACTGAACACTCTGGTAATGATGGCAGTGGCACTTTCACTTTCCTATCTGATCGGTCTTTTTGTAAAAAACAGCAACATGTTAAGCGGGATCGCAAATATCCTGTCTCTTGGAATGTGCTTTCTGTGTGGTGTGTTTGTTCCCATGAATATTATGGACAGAAACGTCCTGAAGGTGTCTCAGTTTCTTCCTGTGTACTGGTATGAAAACGTAAATGAGACTCTTGGAAGTTATAGCCACCTAACAGGTGAGGCAGCTGTATCGGTGTGGAAAGGCATTGGACTGGAAGCTATGTTTGCGGTAGTTTTTGTCTGCATGATCCTGGCAGTGACCAGGTATCAGCGGCAGAAATAACAGAAAATAATAGCAGATGGCTGTTAATTATGGTAGGATATAGCTGATAAAGATGATTTGCGGAGAAAAACATGAAAAAAATACAAGTTTTACTAAAACCACAATGCAATGCAGAAATTCAAAATCAGTTTGCAACAAAATTCGGAGATCAGTGCGAATTTACATTTCAGGGCAAAGAAACTGAGGATGCGATTGTAGCAGCAGAAGTAGTGATCGGAGAGCCAGAGGAAGAAGAAATCCTGAAAGCAGAAAATCTTCGCTGGATCCAGCTGACCTGGGTCGGTGTGGACAAATATACAAAAATGAAAGCATTTCCGACAGGAGTTACATTAACCAATGCTTCCGGCGCTTTTGGAAAGATCATATCAGAATATGTGATCGGGAATATCATTGCGCTGTACCGTGAACTTCCGAACTACTGGAAGAACAAACAGAAACACCTCTGGGTACAGAATCGATCATCAGAAACCATATATGGAAAAAACATTCTCATCCTGGGAACAGGGGATATAGGAAGAAATATTGCCCATAGAATGAAAGCGTTTGAAACGCATGTGACTGGAATAAAAAGAACTGCAGTCCCGGAGCATTTGCAGCAGATGAAAGAGTTTGATGAGGTATATGATCTGACAGCGCTGGATCAGCAGCTTCAGAAAGCGGATATTGTGATCGGCTGTCTCCCGGGAACACCGGAAACAAAAGGCCTTCTGAATTACGAACGGCTGTATTCCATGAAAAAAGATGCAATTCTGGTTAATGTAGGAAGAGGAAGCCTCATTCCAACAGAAGACCTGATCAGAGTACTGGAGGAAGGCCACTTAAAAGGAGCGGTCCTGGATGTATTTGAAACAGAACCATTGCCGGAGACATCACCTCTTTGGAATATGGAAAACGTCCTTATCACTCCACACATTGCAGGCCCGAGTTTCGGTGGAAACGCTGAAGTCCAGGATATGATCTGGAACATCTGCATGGAAAATCTGGAACGATATCTGAATGGAAAAAAATTAAAAAATATTGTCCGGTTAAAGGATGGGTATTAAATAAAAAAGATAGTTACAAGCTCCTTCTGATAAACTGCGAAGCAGTTATTCGGTTATGAGCAAGTAGCGAAGCGGATGCTTGTTATCCGCTTGACTAAAAATACATTTATGGATATTTAAGAAAGAGACAGAGTGCATAATGATAACACGCCAGAAACTGATCGATCAGATAGAAAAATACAAGCCATATAATGAGCAGGAAGAAAAAGATAAAATCCTGATCCTGGACTGGATCAGAAATAATGAGAATGCTTTTTCAGGGAAAATGCAGTAGCCCATATGACAGCTTCTGCCTGGGTAGTAAACAGAGAACGGACGAAAGTCCTTATGGTATATCACAACATATACAATTCCTGGTCCTGGCTTGGAGGACATGCAGATGGTGAGACGGATTTACTGTCCGTTGCTGTCAGAGAAGTAAAAGAAGAGGCAGGGATTTCCAATGTTCGTCCGGTGTCAGAAGAGATTTTTTCCCTGGAATCCTTGACTGTAGACGGCCATATGAAAAAAGGAAAATATGTATCCAGCCATCTGCACTTTAACCTAACATATCTCCTTGAGGCAGATTCAGAAGAGGCTGTTTCCATAAAAGCAGATGAAAACAGCGGTGTAGCCTGGTTTTCACCGGAAGAAGCATTGATGAGATCAACAGAACCGTGGTTTGTGGAACATGTTTATATTAAGCTTTTGAAGAAAATGAATCTATGTTATAATGGGATAAAGACAAAAGAGGTTTGACATTGACTGAGCAAATACGAAAATCTGACTGTAATGTAAGACAATACAGTTTTGCAGGGATCGACGGGAAGCAAGGTTAAAATAAAAGAATAAAGGACTGGATTGTATGAAAATGCAGTCTTTTTTTTATTCATAAGGAATAGGGAAACTGTTAGCTGAGAAAGGGGGAAACAAACATGAAAAATTATTCAGAGGATGCGGACAGACAGTATCACATTCAGGTAGCAAAAGGAGAAGTGGGACGTTACGTTATTTTACCGGGAGATCCGAAACGCTGCAAAAAGATCGCACAGTATTTTGATGATCCGGTTTTGGTAGCAGATAACCGGGAATACGTAACATACACCGGAACACTGGACGGAGTGAAGGTAAGTGTGACATCTACTGGAATCGGCGGACCGTCCGCTTCTATCGCAATGGAAGAGCTTTATCGGTGCGGGGCTGACACATTTGTACGCATCGGAACCTGCGGTGGAATGCAGCCGGAGGTAAAAAGTGGTGATATTGTTGTTGCAACGGGTGCGATCCGTATGGAGGGCACCAGCAAAGAGTATGCACCTATTGAATTCCCGGCAGTGGCAAATCTGGAAGTGATCAATGCACTTGTGGAAGGAGCAAAGAAAGAAGGATGTGAATTCCACACAGGTGTGGTACAATGTAAGGATTCCTTTTATGGCCAGCATGAGCCGGAAACCAAGCCGGTCAGCTATGAACTGATGAATAAATGGGAAGCGTGGAAACGTCTCGGCTGTCTTGCGTCGGAGATGGAATCCGCTGCTCTTTTTATAGTGGCAAGCCATTTAAAAGTACGTGTGGGCTCCTGCTTCCTGGTGCTTGCAAATCAGGAAAGAGAAAAGCTGGGTTTGGATAATCCTGTGGTACATGATACCGATAAGGCAATCCAGGTTGCAGTACAGGCGATCCGTGAACTGATCCGTGCAGATCAGGCACAGAAAAAAGAAGAATAACGTATACATGCCTGATTCAGGAAAGGTGGGAAAACTATGGAAGAAAAACAGATCAAAGAAATGATCGATCTGGCAATCAGACAGATGGACTATTCCTATGCGCCATACTCACATTTTCATGTAGGGGCGGTACTTCTTGTAAAAAACGGTACCTATTATACCGGGTGTAACATAGAAAATGCTGCCTATACTCCAACAAACTGTGCGGAAAGAACTGCTTTTTTCAAAGCGGTCAGTGAAGGCATGAGAGACTTTCAGGCAATCTGTATCGTTGGCGGCAAGGATGGTGTTCCTACAGAGTATGCAGCACCCTGTGGAGTATGCAGACAGGTTATGATGGAGTTCTGTGATCCGGAAACCTTTCAGATCATACTGGCAGTCAGCAGAGAAAAATATGATATCTTTACGTTAAAGGAACTGTTGCCATTTGATTTGGACCGGATAATCTGAAGAAACTGAAGTGATAAGCGCATGTGGATATGTGCAGAGATTTTCACGATATGAATGCAGTGAGAAGTAAAATATTGAAAAGTGATCGCCCGGATGTTGATATGACAGGCCGGGCGATCACTTTTTCTGCCATACAATAAAAAACGCTGAAAATCCTTAATTAAGATTTTTCAGCGATTCTAATAGCAGGGGATGAGAGAATCGAACTCCCACCAAAGGTTTTGGAGACCCCTATCATACCATTTGACCAATCCCCTATATTAAATTATGTTTTCATCACTGTTGCAATTATACATATAAAATATACAATTGTCAAGAGATGAGAGTGCTTTTTGTATAATAAAATATAAATAAAATTCTTCCTGTCATAAATCGGCAGAAAAGCGGAGATGGAGGGATTTGAACCCTCGCACCGGTTGCCCGGCCTGCCGCATTTCGAGTGCGGTCCCTTCAGCCTCTTGGGTACATCTCGGATGCAAACCTTTATTATTATATAAGGTATCCGGAGAAAGGTCAATCTTTTTAAAACTTTTCTTTTTTGTATTATTGACGAATCTTCCAGACTATAATATGATAATGAGATAAAGTGTGCAGACAGAAGTGGATGTGCAGAAATGGAGGGAATTATGAGCGATAAGAAATCAGCGATTCTCAGGGCGGTGAAGGGTCTTACTGAGAATTATGCTTCAGAAGAACTTTTTATGCCGAAGAGCGGCAGACGTCTGCCGAACCGTTCGGTGATCATTGATATAGTAAGAGATCTGAAATCTATTGTATTTCCGGGATATTTCAGTACGGATACCAGTGCTACCGTATTTCCGGAGTATTATGTGGGACACAGACTGAATGATCTTTATGACAGATTGAAGAATCAGATCGAGATCGCACTTCTTTATCACGGAGAGGAACCGGAAGAAGCAGCAGCTCATGCAGACAGAACTGCCGGTGGATTTTTTGAGCAGCTTCCTGAAATCCAGAGACTGCTTCTGACAGATGTACAGGCTGGTTTTGATGGTGACCCCGCAGCCAAGAGCAAGGAAGAGATCATTTTTTCATATCCGGGATTATTTGCTATCTACGTGTATCGTCTGGCACATGTTCTTTATAAAGAAGAGATCCCATTTATCCCGCGCGTGATGTCAGAATATGCTCATGGCCGTACAGGAATCGATATCAACCCGGGAGCGACCATCGGAGAGTATTTCTTTATCGATCATGGTACCGGTGTGGTTGTAGGTGAGACTACAGAGATCGGAAATAATGTAAAACTGTATCAGGGAGTAACACTGGGAGCGCTTTCCACAAGAAAGGGACAGCAGCTTGCCAATGTAAAACGTCATCCGACGATTCGTGATAATGTAACGATCTATTCTAATTCCACAGTGCTCGGTGGTGAGACGGTTGTAGGAGAGAATACGATTATAGGTGGTAATACCTTTATCACAGAATCCATTCCTGCAAATACCAAGGTCAGTGCAAAAAGTCCGGAGCTTGTGATCAAGAAACCGAAGGCCCAGGTTTCTGCCACAAATGTATGGGAGTATTGATAAAAAATCCAATAAATAAAAAAAATAAAAAATTTAAAAAAACCTGTTGACAAATAAAACAGCATGCTATATACTAATCATCGTTGCAGCGGTCAAGCGATCGGTAATCACCGAAGCGACGATGCGCGGGTGTAGTTCAATGGTAGAACACCAGCCTTCCAAGCTGGATACGTGGGTTCGATTCCCATCACCCGCTTATGCGATAGTGGCGTAGTTGGTAACGCGCGACCTTGCCAAGGTCGAGACCGCGGGTTCGAGCCCCGTCTATGGCTCTCATCGAAGGATGAAGATTTATAATTTCATAACTGCGGGTGTAGTTCAATGGTAGAACACCAGCCTTCCAAGCTGGATACGTGGGTTCGATTCCCATCACCCGCTTGTGCGATAGTGGCGTAGTTGGTAACGCGCGACCTTGCCAAGGTCGAGACCGCGGGTTCGAGCCCCGTCTATCGCTCTTCGGAACTCTGAGGATGATCAGAGTTCTTTTTTGTTGCGAAAAAATCCTCTGCTTTATTTTTATGCAGCAGAGGATTTTTCGCGTTATGTGTTACTGCGTAGCTTATTCAGTTGTTTCACCCTGATCGATCAGAGTATAGAAGGTCAGAAGATAAAGCCCACATAAGCCTACAAGTCCGTAGATGATCCGGGAGAGCCAGCTCATGCTTCCGAACAGGAATGCTACCAGATTAAAATTAAAGAAGCCGATCAGACCCCAGTTTATGGCACCGACCACAGCAATGGTCAGGGTGAAGTACTGCAGACATTTATTTGACATAAGTCACCATCCTTTCGTTATACAGGAAATAGTTTTTCATAGAATCGAAAAAATATACACAGGAATGAGAAAAAGAAAAACGGAAATTTCTGCCAGCCATGAAAAAATCATGAAGGAGAAATTTCCGTTTTCCTTTCATATGCAAGATAAAATGTAAATTTCCGGTTTATCGAATTTGGATCGTAAATATCCGCCAGGCGATTCCGATATCTTACTTCAGCTTCAGAATCTGAGAGGTTGTCTGTCCGCCGCTTACATTCAGAGTTTCTTTGCCCTGAAGCGTTACATCACTGGTAGTATCCTTCAGAAGAAATACCTGGCATACAGTGACGGTTTTTCCGGGATCAATGGTGCTCATGTAGTTATCTACAGCATCATCGCTGGCTTCCGGATAAGTTCCTTCCAGAACTTCTCCGTTCTGGGAAGCCTGTAGGGTGAAGTCTACAAATGCACTGGACTGGGAATCACCGGAGTTTGTATAGTCGTAGTAGATCATCAGACAGGGATTTCCGCCGTAGTCCTTGGAAATCGCAAACTGTTTGAAACGGACGGAGAATTTGTCAGTTGTAATATCAATGGATGCACTTGTGCCCTCAGCAGAAGCCGTGCTGTCTGGGGTGGAAGAATCCTCTGCAGCGGCAGAACTGCTATCTGTGCTGTCATCCGTAAGCTGGGATGATATTTCGTCTTTTACGCTTTTGAAGTTTGCACACATAACCTTGACTGTGGTGTCATCCAGAGAAACGATCTTCCAGTCGCTGCCGATTTTGATCAGAGGATAGGTAATATCGATCTCACTGTATTTCTCATCAGCTGTGGAAGCATTTTCGGCAAGAAGTGCAGCGAGCATTTCCTGGATATCATCCTGTGTCATTTCCTTTCCGGCATAGGCTGCGACAGCAACCTTACGGGTGTATTCCTGAATAGTTGCTGCATAGATATTGGTTCCGTCAATATATTTCATGTGAACCGTTATCCTGGCAGTTCCGTTCTGGATGTCAAATTTGTTTTTGGTGATCTTGTAGGTCATTTTTTTGTTGACGGTAGTGAAGAAATCTGTGTAAGCAGAATCACGGATATCTGCATCATCCAGAGCACTGAGATCATGACTCTGGAGAAGGTTCTCCATTGTGGTAAAATCCATGTTCTGCATGCCTGTGAGAAATTCTTCTGTGGCTTCTACCGGTTTATGGCGCTGCATCATATACCAGGCGGTTCCGCCGGCTGTGGCAGCGATCAGAAGGATGATCAGACAGATCACGAGAGGCTTTTTGCTTTTTTTCTTTCTGTGGGGAGTGTCGCCTTCAAAATCATTGAGATCAATGATCTGAGAGCTCATCGTCATAAAAAATCATTATTGTCTTCTGTATTCATTATTCCTCCTTACAATAAGTCATTCTGGTTTTCGGGTGGGTAAGTCAGAGGATATCTGTTTGCATTTGCGGGCAAACAGCATCACCCTATGTTACCGTAACGATTATATCATAGGTTTACTGTTTGAGAAACCCCTGTGTTATGATATACTGGAAGACACAGAAAAAGTGGTTGAGTACAGGTGACAAAGCGGAATGCGAATGCCCGCTTTATGCAGCAGAAAAGGTGAGGTGAAATATATGTTACGGACAATTCAGTATTCATTTCCTTCAAAAGCAGACGGATTGGAAATTTCCTGCTTAGCAGTAGTGCCGGAGTTGGAACGTAATGAGAAATACCGTGGGATCATACAGATCGTTCACGGAATGAGTGAGTACAAGGAACGCTACATTCCTTTTATGGAATATATGGCAGAGCGAAAATATATAAGTGTGATCCATGATCACCGTGGCCATGGGAAAAGCGTACGCAGTAAAGAGGATCTTGGGTATATGTACGGTGGTGGGGCGGATGCCATGCTGCAGGATATCCATACGGTGAACTGCTTGATCAAGGATCATTTCCCGGGTATTCCGCTGATCCTTTTCGGACACAGCATGGGCTCTCTGGCAGTTCGTGCCTATGCAGCTCATCATGACAGCTGTATGGATATGCTGATCGTCTGCGGCTCACCCAGCTATAATGTATTTCGTCCGGTCGGAGTAGCTCTGGCAAAGGCGGGAAAGACTGTTTTCGGGCCTAAACACAGTGCGGGTCTGATCGAGATGATGTCTTTTGGAAGCTATGCAATGCACTTTAAAAAAGAAAAAAACCGTTTTTCCTGGATTTGCTCTGATCCGCAGGTTGTGCAGGATTATTCGGATTCAGAATACTGTGGATTTACATTTACGGATGATGCATATCTGGCACTTTTTGACCTGATGAAAAGAGCCTATGATGTGAAGCACTGGAAGTGTACAAAGCCGGAAATGCCGGTGCTGTTTATCAGTGGGGCGGAGGATCCCTGCATGGGAAATGTGAGACAGTTTGCGAAGGCTGTCCGTGCTATGCGTTGTGCAGGATACCGGGATGTCCGGGGAAAATTATATCCGGGAATGCGCCACGAGATCCTGAATGAGAAAGACAGGGAAAAGGTTTATCATGATATATTTACATATATCTGCAAAAAAGGACTTTGAACGCTCTGTGACAGAGTGATATAATAAAAATCTGAGTGCTCCTGCAGACATCTGTGAGAGGGCGCAACTACTGAGAAAACAGGAGGATTCGTAAATTATGAGAGCAAGTGGGATTTTACTTCCAGTGTCCAGTCTGCCATCGAAATATGGGATCGGATGCTTTTCTGAGGAAGCATATGAGTTTGTAGACCAGCTGGCAAGAGCAGGACAGAAATACTGGCAGATTCTTCCTCTCGGACCTACCGGATATGGAGATTCACCATACCAGTCTTTTTCTACCTTTGCGGGAAATCCGTATTTTATTGATCTGGAGGCTTTTGTAAAAGAGGGATATCTGGATAAAAGTGATTGCGAGGACTGTGACTGGGGTACAAACGAGAGCTATGTGGATTATGAGAAGATTTATAATTCCAGATTTCGGCTTTTGAGAAAAGCCTTTGAAAATTATGACTGTGAGACAGACCAGGAGTACCGTAAGTTTGTAAAAGAAAATGCTGCTTGGCTGGAAGATTACAGCCTGTATATGGCAATCAAGGACAGCCTGAATGGGATCAGCTGGATCGAATGGCCTACGGAACTTAAAAACAGAGAAAAAGCTGCATTGGCTGAAGAAAGAGAGAAGCTTGCAAAAGAAGTGGGATTTTACTGTTTCCAGCAGTTCTGCTTTTTTAAACAGTGGACAGCACTGAAAGCTTATGCAAATGCTAAGGGAGTGGAGATGATCGGAGACATCCCGATCTACGTTGCGTTTGACAGTGCGGATGCCTGGGCACAGCCGGAATTGTTCCAGTTTGATAAGGAAAATATTCCGATCGGCGTTGCCGGATGTCCGCCGGATGCTTTTTCTGCCACAGGGCAGCTCTGGGGAAATCCGCTTTATGACTGGGAATATCACAAGAAAACAGGCTATGCATGGTGGACACGCCGAATGGCAAATTGTATGAAGCTTTATGATGTGGTAAGGATCGACCATTTCAGAGGCTTTGATGAGTATTATTCCATTCCGTACGGAGATAAAACTGCGGAGTTCGGTCACTGGGAAAAGGGACCGGGAATGGATCTGTTCCGTGCGCTTGAAAAGAATCTTGGAAAGCTGGATGTGATCGCAGAGGATCTTGGTCTCCTTACAGACAGTGTGATCGAGATGGTGGAAGAATCCGGATTCCCGGGAATGAAGGTATTGCAGTTTGCTTTTGACGAGAATGAGGACAGTCCGTATCTGACGCACAGATATGAAAGGAATTGCATTGTTTACACAGGTACTCATGACAATGAGACAACAAGAGGATGGTTCCGCAATCTGAGCCAGCATGACCGAAATTTTGCCAGGGCCTATATTGGCTGTGAGGGCAAGCATGAGACTGCGGCAGTGTGGAGCATGATACGTGCGGCGATGTCCAGTGTTGCAGATCGCTGTGTGATCCCGGTACAGGATTATCTCTGCCTTGGAAATGAGGCAAGGATCAATGAACCGTCAACTCTTGGTGACAACTGGAAGTGGCGTATGAAAAAAGGCCAGCTCAATGAAACAATTATTCAGAAGATTTATAAAATGACAAAGCTTTATGGAAGACTTGTAAAAGAAGAAACGGAAGAGAAGGAAAAAACAGAAGCTGACAGGGAAAAGATATCTGACAAATAGAGAAATATAAGGATATCAGAAAGGACAGAAATACATCATGGAAGAACAGAAAAGAGAAAATAAGGAAGAGCTGCAGCAGGAAACTGCTGAGGAAAAGAATTCCGGACAGGGAAATTCTTCCACAAGAAGCAGTCTTCTGTGGATCTTTGCAGGAGGCTATCTTGTGTATACAGGATATCGTCTCTGCGCCAGTGTCATAAGCGGAGCAGAAGACTCCGGTGTGGTATTTCTGGCAGCGGGAGGTATTTTTGTTGTGATCGGAGCAGTGCTTTTGATCATGGCGATCCGTAATCTTGCAAAGGCTGGCGCACAGAAACATGAGATAGAAGAAGCTGTTGCGAAAAAAGCGGCAGAGGAAGCTTCTCAAAATCCGGAAACCGTGGCAAAGAAAAAAATGTCAATTGCGGAGCGGGCGCATCTTGCGGAAAATCTGGATGACGCACCGGAGGAGAAAGACGAAAAATAAAACTGGATGCAGGTGAGAGTAAAATGCCTGCTGAGATATGACGATTAGTAATAGCAAAACGGAACATCATAAGGCCAAAAAATCCTTATGTATGTTCCGTTTTTTAGATCAGGCAGATCGCAAAACAGTTATCTGCGTCTTTGCGCGTTTCTGCGTTTTTTTCGAGATTTTTTTCTGTTGGGGGTATGTAAGGTAGACCAGCAGAATGCCTGTACCAGCAAAATTCCGATCATTGCTCCGCAACTGTCGATCCCTACATCCCTTACGGAAGGTCCGCGGGCCTCTACAAAAGACTGATGGTATTCATCCAGTCCAGCAAATCCCACACATACAAATCCGGCAAGGAGCATCAGCCAGATTCCCCGAACTCCGTATACATAGAGGGGGAAGGAAATAGATATGGCCAACAGGCAGTATTCTGTCATGTGAGCAGCCTTACGGACATAAAATTCGATACCTGCAGCTTCCTGGGAAAGCTGTTCCAGGCTTTTGCCGGAAGCTAATATTTCGTTTTTGGTTTCTACGATCTGGTAGCTGATCTTATAGCTCAGGGCACCGGAAACATCTCCGGTCTGTGCGGAAAAAGAGTAGATCACGCACATCATCAGGATCGCAGGTGCAAAAGAAAAAGGTTTTAATAATGTAATCAGTATTTTCATGGCTCTTAATATAGCACTCCCGCATGGAAAAGTCCAGAAAAATACAGAAAAAGAACAGGGAAAAGGAAAAACAGGGAGAGAAGGTTAAATGGGATAGGAGGTTAAAGGGGAAGTGGACAGTAAGGACTGAAATGTGTTAGAATATAAAATAAATTTCAGGGGCATTTTTAAGAAAAAAGCAGCCCGGGATCGAATAGAAGAAAATTACAGGAGGAAATCAACAAATGAGTCTTGCAGATAATATATTCATTGACATGTGCAAAGATGTCATAGAAAACGGAACCAGCACAGAAGGTGAGAAGGTACGTCCTGTGTGGGAGGATGGAACTCCGGCTTATACCATCAAGAGATTTGGTGTTGTGAACCGTTATGATCTCCGGAAGGAGTTTCCGGCACTGACTTTAAGAAAAACAGCGTTAAAGAGTGCAATGGATGAGATTCTATGGATCTGGCAGCAGAAATCCAATAATATCCATGATCTTCACAGCCACATCTGGGACAGCTGGGCAGATGAGAAGGGCTCCATCGGAAAAGCCTACGGCTATCAGTTAGGTGTGAAGCATCAGTATAAAGAGGGAATGATGGATCAGGTAGACAGAGTTCTTTTTGATCTTAAGAACAATCCGTACAGCAGAAGGATCATGACCAATATTTACGTACATCAGGATCTGCACGAGATGAATCTTTACCCATGTGCCTATTCCATGACTTTCAATGTAACCAAGGAACCCGGAAAAGACAAGCTGGTCCTTAATGCGGTGCTGAACCAGAGATCGCAGGATATCCTGGCTGCAAACAACTGGAATGTGTGTCAGTATTCTCTTCTTCTCATGATGATCGCACAGGCCTGCGATATGGAAGCCGGAGAGCTTGTTCATGTGATCGCAGACTGCCATATTTATGATCGTCATATTCCGGTAATTAAAGAACTGATCTCCAGAAAACCGTATCCTGCACCGACAGTAAAACTGAATCCGGAGATAAAGGATTTTTATAAATTCACCACCGATGATCTGATCGTGGAGAATTATGAGACATGGCCGCAGATTAAGAATATTCCCATTGCAGTATAATTGCATAAAGAAAGGAAGAAAGAATGAATATTATTGTTGCAGCAGATAAAAACTGGGGAATCGGAAGAAATAATGAACTTTTGGTAAGTATTCCGGCAGATATGAAGATGTTCCGTGAGGAAACAACTGGAAAAGTAGTTGTAATGGGAAGAAAAACACTGGAGTCTTTTCCAAACGGACTTCCTCTGAAAAACAGAACCAACATTGTGATCACCGGCAACCGGGATTATCAGGTAAAAGGTGCGGTGATCGTTCACAGCATCGAGGAAGCACTGAAGGAAGTGGAGAAATATCCGGCAGAGGATGTGTACTGTATCGGCGGAGACAGTATTTACAAACAGATGCTCCCGTACTGTGATACAGCTCATGTGACAAAAATCGATTTTGCATATGAAGCGGATGCGTATTTTCCAAACCTGGATGAGGACCCGGACTGGGAGATCACAGCGGAGAGTGAAGAACAGACATACTTTGATCTGGAATATGCGTTTGTGAAATACGAGAGAAAAGATAGGTAATGTGAGCACAGATCATAAAGCAGAATGAGAATGCCCGCTTTGTACAGAAAAACAATGAAGAAATAATAAAAAAACAGACCACCGAAAAAAATACGGCGGTCTGTTTTTTTGTGCTTAATGTTATGTATAATGACGAAAATCCGGTAATTACTCGATTACGTGGATCCATCCCTTCGGTGCTTCGATGCGTCCCATCTGGATACCGGTCAGTGTGTCGTACAGCTTCTGGATAACCGGACCCATTTTCTCCATTCCGCTTGGGAAGCAGATTTCCTTACCATGGTCAACAATCTTTCCAACAGGAGAGATAACTGCAGCAGTACCGCAGAGACCACACTCTGCAAAAATCTTTAACCTCATCGAAGTAGACCTCACGCTCTTCAGCTTCCAGTCCAAGGTACTCCTTTGCAACGTAGATCAGAGAACGACGTGTGATAGAAGGAAGGATACTGTCGGACTTCGGTGTTACAACTTTGCCGTCTTTTGTAACGAAGATGAAGTTAGCTCCGCCTGTCTCCTCAACTTTTGTACGAGTCTTGGGATCAAGGTACATGTTCTCATCAAAGCCCTGTTTGTGAGCATCTACGATAGCATGAAGGCTCATTGCGTAGTTCAGGCCAGCCTTGATGTTACCGGTTCCGCAAGGTGCGGCACGGTCATAGTCGCTGACACGGATCGTGATCGGTTTGGCGCCGCCTTTAAAGTACGGACCAACCGGTGTTGTAAGGATACGGAACTGATATTCGTCAGCCGGTTTAACACCGATCACGGCGTTGGAACCAAACATGTACGGGCGAAGATAAAGTGTTGCGCCGGAACCATATGGCGGAACCCATGCAGCATTTGCCTTAACAACCTGCTCAACAGCGTCGATAAATCTTTCCTTCGGGAATACCGGCATTTCAAGTCTTGCTGCAGATGCAGCCATACGCTCTGCGTTCAGGTCAGGACGGAAAGTAACGATATGTCCGTCTTCTGTAGTGTAAGCCTTCAGACCCTCGAATACACTCTGAGAATACTGAAGCACACCAGCACACCTCGTTGAGTACGATATTAGGGTCTGTGCTTAAAGTACCCTCATCCCATTTTCCATCTTTAAAATTAGACACATATCTGTAGTCGGTTGGCATGTAAGCGAATCCGATGCTGGACCAGTCGATGTTCTTTTTTTCCATAACGATTCCTCCGTTTACAATTTTTACTTTTTACCATTGTAAAACTTTTACGTGATGACTTCAATAGTTTTTGTTCCTTTTTTTCATTTGCTTGTAATTTTAATATGATTTCGATATAATAAAAATTATCTATGGACTGGAGGGAAAAATGGACAATCACGAATTTGAAGACCTTGGAAAAAAGATTCAGGATATTGTAGATAATGCAGTGAATTCAAACAGCTATCACGAATTAAGCCATACGATCAACCAGACAGTAAATAAGGCCATTGATTCCGGAAGCGAAGCGCTGAAAAATGCGCTGAATTCCGTGTTTGATCCGGGTGCTGATCCGGAATTCCGTAAGAAAAGCTATACATACCAGAGCCCTTATTACGGAAGAAGCAGAAAAGCAAAGCAGCAGGCTGCAAGGAAACAGTCGGAACTGCTCTACGGAAAGACTACCGGTGAGAATCTCAAAGGCATGATGATGGCAGTTTCCGGTGGGATACTTTTAAGTGGCATGGGGCTTGGAGCCATGGTGCTTCTGATCTGGATGGGCATTGGACACAGCGGTGCGCTTGCAGCAGGTGTGCTTGGAGTGATGTGTGCAGGCGCAGCAGGTGGCGGTGCTCTTTTGGGAGCAGGAACAAGCCGTCTCGGAAGACTGGGACGTTTCCAGAAATATATCCGTGCGCTGGGAGACCACACCTACTGTAATTTTCAGAAGCTTGCCCAGGCAGCAGGAAAGAACGAGAAATTTGTAAAAAAAGATATCAGCAGAATGATCCAGAAGGGCTGGTTTCTGGAAGGCCATGTGGATGAGCAGGGAACCTGTCTGATCACCAGTAATGAGACCTATCAGCAGTATCTGGAAACACAGAAGCAGCTGGAGCTTCGTAAACAGGAAGCAGATCCTAAGGTTCAGCTGGAGGAGAATATGAGTCCGGAAGCCCAGGAAGTCCTGAGAAAAGGAAATGAATTTCTGGTAAAGATCCGTGAGAGCATGACGCCATTCCCGGGGAAGAAATTTCCGCAAAGATTTCCAGGATGGAAATGATCGTTCAGAAAATTTTTGAGCGTGCAGGAGAGCATCCGGAGGTGATTCCGGATCTTAAGAAAATGATGGATTACTATCTGCCCATGACTGTGAAGCTTCTGGATGCTTATGAGGATATGGATAGACAGCCTGTACAGGGCGAGAATATCACGGCTTCAAGAAAGAAATTGAAGAAACCATTGATACACTGAATATTGCTTTTGAGAAACTTCTGGATTCCCATATTCCGGGATACCGCATGGGATGTATCCACCGATATTTCTGTGCTGCATACGGTTCTGGCACAGGAAGGGCTGACAGAGGATGATTTCGAAAAAATGAAACAGAATGCGGAAATGAAATAAGTACAACGAGCAGATCAGAAGCTGGAATACAGACATCTGCCGGAAGGTACAGCTGATCAAGGAGAATGCTTATGGGAGAAGAATTTAAAGACTTTGAGGTAGAAGCACCGGTGCTGACTTTGGAACCGGATCTCACGGAAGAAAAAGAAGAAATTGCAAAAAAAGAACCGGAGAAACCCCAGGAGCCTGCAGTAGAGGAACCGGTGTTATCTCCCCAGGAACAGAAAATCGTAGAAGATTTTGCAGCAAAGATCGATATTGAAAATACAAACCAGATCCTGCAGTACGGAGCCGGCACTCAGAAGAAGATGGCAGATTTTTCTGATGCAGCGCTGGTAAATGTGAAGACACAGGATCTTGGGGAGGCAGGAGAGCTTCTTGCAAATGTGGTAGGAGAATTGAAGGATTTTGATGCCACAGAGGAAAAGGGATTTTTCGGCTTTTTCAAAAACAGACAGCGAAGGTGGAAACTCTGAAAAACCGTTACACAAAGGCCGAGGGAAATGTGACGAAGATCACGGAAGCTCTGGAGCAGCACCAGATGCGTCTGATGAAAGATTCTGCCGTGCTGGATAAAATGTATGAGCAGAACCTTGCATACTTTTAAAGAACTTTCCATGTACATTCTTGCAGGTAAAAAGAAGCTTAGGGAAGTCAGAGAAGGCAAGCTCAACGAATTGCATCAGAAGGCAGCGGCAAGCAGAGGGAATCGTGGAAAGTGCACTTGACAAGGTACACATGATTGAGAACATGGGCTATGACAATCTGGTGGTCAGTATTAAGTCTTCAGATGTCATGATGTGTGTAAAAGCGCATGAGCTGATCGCAAAGAAATGCCCGTATCCGTTGCATGTGGGAATCACTGAGTCCGGGACGCTGCTTTCAGGCAATATTAAATCTTCAGTAGGACTTGGAATCATCCTTTATCAGGGAATCGGAGATACGATTCGTGTATCGCTAACAGGGGATCCATTAGAAGAGATCAAGAGTGCAAAACTGATCCTGAAAGCACTGGGACTTAGAAAAGGTGGAATTGAAGTCGTATCCTGCCCGACCTGTGGACGTACCAAGATCGATCTGATCGGACTTGCCAATAAAGTAGAGACGATGGTTGCTGAATATCCACTTGATATCAAGGTTGCAGTGATGGGATGTGTGGTAAATGGTCCTGGAGAAGCAAGAGAGGCTGATCTTGGAATCGCAGGGGGAATTGGGGAAGGACTTCTGATCAAAAAAGGAGAGATCATCCGTAAGGTAAAAGAGGATGAGCTTTTAGATGCACTTCGTAATGAACTGGAACATTGGGGCGAATAGAAGATGACAAAGCTATTTTTTGATGTGTTTCCAACATTGAATATCGATAACGACAGCCATATGTTGTTTGAAAAGGTGGAGGTGACGAAAATCACCTCCACTTCAGCCAGAAATCATATCAAGGTTTATATTTACAGTACCCATCTGATCCCGAAGAAAACGGTATGTTATGTGGAG
>VOFE01001086.1_pt1 | contig 40000 bp, 49 predicted proteins | sample 5384071 | NCBI WGS metagenome assembly VOFE01 (sample SAMN12384724, study PRJNA508395) | human gut metagenome | isolation source: healthy gut D | host: Homo sapiens
GTTGGCCTTGTTGGCCTCGATAACGGCCACGACGTCGGCGGCGGTCACGGCCTCGCCGTTGGAGAACGTGGCGCCTTTGCGCAGAGCGACCTCGTACTCGGTCTCGGGAGACCTTGACGGGCTCGCCGGCGGCCAGAGCGGCGTTGGACTCGCCGGTGAAGTAATCCAGCTCATAGAGGCCCTCCAGGCAGTGCTGGATAGCGGGCAGCATCAGAGCGGAGCTTGCGCCGATGGGGTTGTAGTTAGCGTTCTTGTAGCTGCAAGCAGCGGTGATCACGCCGCCGGTGTTGGCAGCGGGCCGCTGGGCTTGCCGCCCTCGGAAGAGAGCTGCTGCCGCAGCCGCTCAGGGCCAGGCCGGCCGTTGCGGCGGCAACGGCGCTGCCCGCCAGGAAAGTGCGGCGAGACAGAGAATACTGCTGTTCCATGGGGATTCCCTCCGTTCATCTGTCGAGGCGGCTTTTCGCCCCGAGCCTGCGCATGCGCCTTTCGCGCACGCACCGCCGCCAGACCGGCTTTGCCATGCTCGCCGAGGGCAATGTGCAGGAAGTTATGGATCTGTCCCCCGTGGCGCACCTGGCCGCCATCAAGGGCCGCGTCCCGTTCCTGAACTTCTTTGACGGTTTCCGGACCTCGCATGAGATCCAGAAGATCGCCGTCTGGGATTATGACGATCTGGCCGAGATGGTGGACATGGATGCGGTCAATGCCTTCCGTCAGCGCGGTCTGAACCCGCAGCATCCGCAGATGCGCGGCAGCCACGAAAACGGCGATATCTTCTTCCAGAACCGTGAGGCGTCCAATAAATATTATGACGCCGTGCCGGATCTGGTCGAGGAGTACATGGGCAAGATCAATGCCAAGCTGGGCACCAACTACCAGCTGTTCAACTACTACGGCGCGGCCGACGCCGACCGGGTCATCATGGCCATGGGCTCCATCTGCGACGTGGCCGAGGAAGTCATCGACTATCTGAACGCCCACGGCGAGAAGGTCGGCCTGGTGAAGGTCCGCCTGTACCGTCCGTTCCGCGCCGACAAGCTCATCGCGGCCATCCCGGCGACCTGCAAGAAGATCGCCGTTCTGGACCGCACCAAGGAGCCCGGCGCTCAGGGCGAGCCTCTGTACCTCGACGTCGTCACCGCGCTGGCCAATGCCGGCCGCAACGACATCGTCGTCACCGGCGGCCGCTACGGCCTCGGCTCCAAGGATACCCCGCCGTCCTCCGTGTTCGCCGTGTATGACGAGCTCAAGCGCGACGAGATGAAGCGCCAGTTCACCATCGGCATCGTGGACGATGTGACCAACCTCTCCCTGCCGGAGACGGACGCGCCCGACACTTCCCCCGAGGGCACCATCGCCTGCAAGTTCTGGGGTCTCGGCGGCGACGGCACCGTCGGCGCGAACAAGAACTCCATCAAGATCATCGGCGATCACACCAATAAATATGTTCAGGCCTACTTCCAGTACGACTCCAAGAAGACCGGCGGCGTGACCATCAGCCACCTGCGCTTCGGCGATCACGAGATCAAGAGCCCGTACTATATCAACAAGGCCGACTTCGTGGCCTGCCACAACCCCAGCTACATCACCAAGGGCTTCAAGATGGTCAACGACGTCAAGCCCGGCGGCGTGTTCATGATCAACTGCCAGTGGACGCCTGAGGAGCTCAGCCACCATCTGGACGCCTCCGCCAAGCGCTACATCGCCAAGAATAACATCCAGCTCTACACGATCAATGCCATCGACCTGGCCATCGAGATCGGTATGGGCAAGCGCAACAACACCATCCTGCAGTCCGCTTTCTTCTCCCTGGCCAAGGTCATGCCCGAGGAGGACGCCATCCGCTTCATGAAGGAGAAGGCCAAGGCCTCCTACCTGAAGAAGGGCCAGGACGTGGTGGATATGAACTACAAGGCCATCGACCTGGGCGCCACCGCCTATAAGAAGATCGATGTGCCCGCCGAGTGGGCCGACGCCGTCGACGAAGCGCCTGCCAAGGAACTGACCGGCCGTCCGGCCACCGTCAAGATGGTGCGCGACATTCTCACCCCGGTCGACAAGATGGACGGCGACAGCCTGCCCGTCTCCGCCTTTGCCGATCATGTGGACGGCCAGTTCGAGCTGGGCGCCTCCGCCTATGAGAAGCGCGGCGTGGCCGTGTCCGTCCCCACCTGGGACGCCTCCAAGTGCATCCAGTGCAACCAGTGCGCCTATGTCTGCCCGCATGCCACCATCCGTCCGTTCGCGCTCACGGCCGACGAGCTGGCCGCCGCGCCTGCGCAGACCAAGGCGGTCGACTTCAAGGTCGGCGCCGGCAAGGGCGTTTACAAGTTCTCCATGGCCATCTCCCCGCTCGACTGCATGGGCTGCGGCGTCTGCACGCACGTCTGCCCGGTCGGCGCGCTGACGATGCAGCCGCTCGAGAGCCAGGAAGATCAGCAGCCCGTGTTCGACTACATGGTCGCCAAGGTCGCTGAGAAGAAAGAGCTTCAGGACTTCACCGTCAAGGGCAGCCAGTTCCGGCAGCCCATGCTGGAGTTCTCCGGCTCCTGCGCCGGCTGCGCCGAGACGAGCTATGCCCGCCTGGTCACGCAGCTGTTCGGCGATCACATGATGATCTCCAACGCGACCGGCTGCTCGTCCATCTGGGGCGGCCCGGCTGCCACCAGCCCGTACACCGTCAACAAGGAAGGCAAGGGTCCCGCCTGGGCCAACTCCCTGTTCGAGGATAACGCGGAGCACGGCCTCGGCATGTATCTCGGCCAGAAGAAGATCCGTGACGATCTGGCGGAGGACATCCGCTACATCGCCGAAAACGGCAAGGATCCCGCCAAGGTCGCGGCTGCGAAGAAGTATCTTGAGACCTATAACGACGGCGAGGCCAACCAGACCGCCACGGCGGAGTTCCTCGCTGTGATGGAGGCCAAGCCCGCCTGTGACTGCGAGCGCTACCAGCGCATCATGACCAACAAGGACTTCCTCAACAAGAAGAGCTGCTGGATCTTCGGCGGCGACGGCTGGGCCTACGACATCGGCTTCGGCGGCCTGGACCATGTCCTGGCGCAGGACGAGGACGTGAACGTGTTCGTCTTCAACACTGAGGTCTATTCCAACACCGGCGGACAGGCGTCCAAGGCCTCCAACATCGGCCAGGTCGCGCAGTTCGCGGCTGCCGGCAAGGAGCTCAAGAGCAAGAGCCTTGCCGAGATTGCCATGAGCTATGGCTACATCTACGTGGCGCAGGTCGCCATGGGCGCCAACCCGGCTCAGACCATCAAGGCCATCAACGAGGCCGAGGCCTACCACGGCCCGTCCCTGATCATCGGCTACAGCCCCCTGCGAGATGCACAGCATCCCGGCGTCGGCCTGCCCGCCTTCGATGCGGCGGTGCAGGATGCGCAGCAGGGCGTGCCGGCGGGTGCTGGCGCGCTTGAGGGGGGTGTCTTGCGGAAGTGCCGGTGCTGCGGATGATCGGGGGATACCTTGATCGGTTGGCGCAACTGGGGATGATCGAGCCGGGGCAGGCTCTGGCTCTGCTCCCTGAGCTTCTGCCGCAGTGCCCGTTGCGCGTGCTGTTGGAAGATGCTGCTCCGCTTACCCCTGGTCAGGAAGCGTTTTTTCTCCGCCTGTCCGTGGGTGGACATGGAGGTTCGCGCCGCTTCCGGAAGCCAGGGCCCCGTTCGCGCGCCCGAAGGCGTGCGGGGTTCGCATTCCCTTCGGGGCAGTATGCATGGCCGGCCCTGCTGGCAGATATCGCGCGCGATGCCCTTGGCGCGGCTGCGGACCGGGGGCGGCGCCTGCTGCGGTTGCGGTGCCTGCTGCGGCGGCCGGCCCGGCTGCTGGTGATGACGGTGCTTCCAGCTGCGAGGACGCTTTCGGTGACGCCGACGGTTGCCGGGTTTGGGCGTTCGGCCGGTACGCAGGCCGCTGCCGTGATGGTTGCGGCGAAAGACCCCGCGGCGCTGTTCGGGCGCGTGGCGCCGGCGCTTGTTCGCCAGGGCCATGTATGGTTGCCCTGCGCGGGCGGCGTCGCTTCGTGGACACCTCGTTCGGTCGGGCCATCTCTTTCGCTTCACCGTTTCTTGATGATGGACAGGCGGGCGGCGCCTCGCATATCGAAGGGTATGGGGACATCGCTGCGACCGATGTGGAGCGTTGGAATCGTGCTGACCTGGCCGATTGGGCGTTGTCGCCGTTCTCCGGGATGACGAAGAAGGCGGCGTTCAAGCTTGATGCCGATATGCGCGCCGATCGCACGGCGCGGCGGTCGAACCTGTGCGCACGCCTGCGCGCCGACAACCCGATGTTCGCGGCGATGGAGCGGCTTGCCTTGCAGTTGGACGACCAGGCTGCGGCGGAGCTTGAGGCCGCTGTGCGGCGCATGACGAACCGTTCGGAAGCATGGCGCGCCGAGCAGCTTGCCGCGTTGCGCGCTCTGCAGCGCCGGCGCCGCCAAACTGGCGGGGCTGGGGGCTGATGCGGCGTTTGACCAGGTGCAACGTTTGAAGGTCAGCGTTTCGCGTATCGTGGCGCCGCGCGGTTGCGATGGCGCGGCCTTTGGCGCGCCCGATGTGCTGGTGACCGATCAGAGCACGGCGGCGTCTTTGGGAAGCGGCTCGTGCGAGGTGTGCGTGGTGGCGGACTTGACAAGCGGCGCCTACCCGGCGGCCGATCCCGAGGATGCTTCCCGGGTGCTGCTCGAGCATCTTGGCGTGAAGCGCGCCGATTCGGCGCTTGCCCGCATGCGCCGTGTGTTCTTCGCGCTCGAGCACGCTGCAACCGATCAGCTGATCCTCGAGCGCTGCCTCAACGATTCGTCCGCCGACCCCACGTACCCTTGCGTGGTGCTGGAGGAGTTCGTCGACTGTTATCGGGACGACCCCACGGCCACCGAGGATATCGACAACCCGTATTCGCTTCCCGAACGTCTGCAGGACGGGATGTTGCTGCGCGGCGAAGATGCCTTGTGCTCCAACGATGCGCTCTCCGATGTGCCGGCGCCTGAGACGGCGCGCATCGAGCCGCCGCTGACGGGTGCGGTGTCGGCTGAGGCGCGGCTCGCTCGTGGTGCTTCCGCGTGTGCTGCAGGGCGGGCAGGTGCTCGACGAGCCGTGCCTCGCCTTCCCAGATTGAAAGCTATCTGGAGTGCCCGTACAAGTGGTTCGCTCAAAGGCGTTTGCGCCTGGACGACCTGGACGAGGGGTTCGGGCCGCTTGAGATGGGAGACTTCGCGCATAACGCGCTGCACAGCTTCTATAAGCATATGTCCGAGGATTTGGGCGAGGCGAAGGTGACGCCGCAGCTGCTTCCGCAGGCGCGAAAGCTCATGGCCGACGTGCTTGCGCGTCATAAGGCGCTGCAGCCGCATCTCCGCCAGTCGGAGAACCGTTTGATCCCCACGTCGCAGGTGGAGCATCGGGAGCTTGCCGAGCTTGAGCGCAAGTTGATGGACTACCTGGACTTCGAGGCTGAGCTTCTGCCCACCTTCGCCCCGAAGTATTTGGAATACGACGTGGCTTGCGGCGGCGCGGTGGATTACGCGGGCCACAAGCTGCTGGGCACGGCCGACCGCATCGATGTGGACGGCGAAGGGCGGTGCGCGATCATCGACTATAAGGGCTCGATTTCCGGGTCGTACGCGCTCGGCGTGCGCGAGGAGGGGCGCCTGGGCAAGGTGCAGGCACTCATCTACGCGCAGGTGGTTCGCCGTACGCTGGGCTTGGAGCCGGTGGGGGCGCGCTGTACGTGCTACGGGCGGCGCAAGATGATTTCGGGCGCCTACGACGGGCGCGTGATAGAGAACGCGCACCTGCCGAACATGCGCCATAAGGATTGCATGTGCGCCGACAGGCCGTTTTCCGATGTGCTCGACGAGACGGAGGAGGCGGTGGCAGCGGCGCTCGAGCGCATGCTGGCGGGCGACATCCGCCCGCGCCCGGAAACGCCCGAGGCGTGCAAGTGGTGCCGGTCTCATCGTGCCCGGAAAGGAGGGGATAGCCATGGCGTTGACCATCGGCCAGGAAAAGTGCGTCAACACGCTGGGCAAGCCGTTGGCGGTGAGCGCCGGCGCCGGCAGCGGCAAGACGTTCACGCTCACCCGCCGCATCGTGTATGCGCTGGAAAGCGGGTATTTGACCGATATCGACCAGGTTTTGGCCATCACCTTCACGTCGAAGGCGGCGGGCGAGATCAAATCGCGCGTGAAGGGCGCGCTGCGCGCCGGCGGCCTGACCGAGCAGGCGCTGAAAACCGATGAGGCGTGGATATCCACCATCCACGGCATGTCTTTCGCGCATTCTTCGCGCGCATGCGCTTGAGCTGGGGCTCGACCCTGCATTCAAGGTTGCCGACGAAGCCACGGTGAAGACTCTTCTGGATGCGTCGCTTGAGGAGGTCCTCGGCGGCAGGGACGACCTGGTCACGGTTGCCGAAGGCGTTTCATCGCAGCGTTTTGATGCGCTGTTCGCATCGTTCGACGTGCACCCGGCCGGTCCGCGCACGGCGTCGGTCGAAGGGATGGTGCGGCAGCTGGTCGAGGCCGCCTCGGCGCATCCCGACGGCATGGCGTCGCTGGTGGCGCCTCCCGAGGCGCCGAGCCCGATCAAGCTGCTGGCACAGCTGGTGGACGTCGCCGAAACCGCGTATGCCCTGGCCGACGGCGTCAAGCCCGGTTCCACGCGCGACAAGTTCCTGGCGGCAACGCAGGATGCGCTGGAGGGCGCACGTAAGCTGATCGGGCGCGGCTCCGACGGGCTGACGTATCGGCGCGCGCTTTCGGCCATGAACGGCTTTCCCGTCCCCGGTCGCAACTTCGGCAAGAACACGCCGTATGGCGAACAGGCCGTTGAGCTGGCGGAACAGTATTGCGCCATCGCCGCGCAGGCGCGCTGCGGGCTGGTGCAGGAGCAGCTGGCGACGCTGATCGATGTGGCGAAGTCGGTTGCGGACGCGTTCGCGCGCCGCAAGCGCGAGGCGGGGTTGCTGGACAACAACGACTTGCTGGCCTTCGCGTCCCGCGCGTTTTGCGACCATCCCGCCATCAAGCGGCGTACGCCGACCGCTTCAAGCTGGTGATGGTAGACGAGTTCCAGGACACCGATCAGCTGCAGGTGGACATGATCAAGCGCATGGCCGGGGAAGGCTTCTCGCGCATGTGCACCGTCGGCGACGCGCAGCAGAGCATCTACCGGTTCCGCGGCGCGGACGTGTCGGTGTATCGCCGCCATCTGGAGGATGTGCGCCGCCGCAACCCCGAGGGCATCATCGAGCTGCCCGACAACTTCCGTAGCCACGGGGACGTGTTGGCGCTGTGCGATCGCATCTTCGAGCAGCCGCAGGTGTTCGGCGCCGAGTTCATGTCGTTGGCGCCGGGGCGCGCGGAATCCAAGGTCAAGCGTCCGTTCCTGCCTGATGGGCCCCGCGTGCAGGTGCAGGTGACCGTGACCCCGTCGCGCGGCGTGACGTCTGCGGATGCGGCGGCCGTGGCGGCGCGGCGTGTGGCGAAGTCGTTCTCCGGGTTCGCGGCGGCCGGGCACAGGCCGGGCGACATGGTGGTGCTGCTCGGCGGCATGGGCCGTGCGAACGTGTACGCCGAGGCGCTGCGGGCCGAGGGCTGCCGTGCGTGGTGGCCGGCGGTTCCATCTTCAACCGCGCCCCCGAGGTGGCGCTTATGGTTCGCCTGGCGCAGGCCATCGCGAACCCGAAGTGGACCACGGCGCTGTTCGAGGTGCTCTCGAGCGAGCTGTTCGCCCTGTCCGCCGATGATTTGCTGGAGCTGTCCACGGGCATGGACGAGGAGCGCGGTATTCCTCGCAGGCGGGCTTTCGACCAGGGATTTCGCCATATCGAGCGCAAGGTGGCGTCAGGGGCGCGGTCTCGCCGGCGCTTGCGGCGTGCGCAAGCCTGATGCGCCGAGCGTCCGAGCAGGTGGGAAACGTGGCGCTTGCCGACATCATGCAGGGCATCGTGGCCGATTCCGGGTGGCTTGCGCGCCTTGAGACGGCAGGTCCCGAGGGGCTGGCGCGCGCGGGGAACGTGTACAAGGCCATCCGCATGGCGCGCGATATCGAGGCGGCCGGCGGCATGGGGCCCGCGGGCGTGGCCGAGGAGCTGGCGCTGCGCGTGGAGCTCGCAAAGGAGGCGCCGGGCGCGCTGTCCGCCGAAGGCGGCGATTTCGTGCGCATCATGACCGTCCACGCCAGCAAGGGCCTTGAGTTTCCCATCGTGGCGGTGGCCGAGCTGCGCGACGATGCGGCGCGGTCGCAGTCGTTGGAATGCTGCTCGATCGAAGGGCGCACCTACGTGTCGCTCGACGGCGGCCATGTGCTCGAGCGCTTGAAGGAGAAGACCTCCTCGTTGGTGGCCAAGAGCGGGTCGTACCAGCCGTTTTGCGAGTTCGACGACGAGGAGCCGCCGCCATGGTCTCGCGCAGCCAGCTTCCGGCGGACAGGCGCGCCGCGATCAAGCTGCATGAGGAGCGCGGCGAGGCGGCCGAGTCGAGACGCTTGCTCTACGTTGCGCTTACGCGTGCGAAGGAGGCCCCTTGTGGTGTCCATGCGCGGCAAGTCGTCGAAGGTCGATGCCACCGGCCTGTCGAAGAGCTGCTGGGGCGATGTGCAATCGGCGCTGGTGGGCGAGTGCTGCGCGTTCGAGCCGGGTGTGAGCATGTTCGACTTCGGCGGGCAGCGGCCGGCGCGCGTGGAATGCATGCACCTGACGCTGGCGGATGTCGAGGGAGCTGCTGGGGACGGCTGGTTCTGCGGATGGCGCGGCATCGCAGGTTGATGGCGAACCAGGCGCTGATGAGCTTGCGCCCGGCGGTTGTCCTGCCGGCGGCAAGCCGGGTACGATCGCCCTTCCCTGGTGAGGCCGTACAGCCGACGAGCGGGGCAAGCCCTATGAGGGTGCGCGGGCAGGGGTGTTCAGCTATTCCTCCATCGCCGAGGACGGCGAAGGGTTCGCCGATTTCTCCGTGGAAGATGCGGCCGACGATGCCGCCAGCGCTTCCCTTGGGTGCGCGCGACGCCGATGCTGCTACGAGCTTGGGAACGGCGTTTCATCGCTTGGCGCAGCTGGCGGCCTTGGCTTGGCAGTCGGGTTGTGACCTTGAGCGCCCGGATGCTGCGCGCCAGCAGGCACTGGAGCGCTCTTGCGGGCTTTCCGCCGAGCAACGTGATCGTTTGGATGCTGCGCTTGAGCGGTGGTTCGCCAGCGACATAGCGTCGCACATGGGCGCATGCGAAAGCGTGAGCCCCGAGGCGCCGTTCCTTGTTCGCGTGGGCGGCCCTTGCGATGCGGCCTACCTTGAGGGCGAGATCGACCTTTTGGGGGTGTTGCCCCCGCCGGCACGCGCGAGCAGCCGGCCGGCAGCGCGTTGGTGGTGGACTACAAGACCGGCGGTTCGCCTGCCGAAACCGCCGAGCAGCTGCACGAGAAGCATCTGCTACAGGCCACATGCTATGCGTATGCGGTGCTGTTGGAAGGATATGCGCAGGTGGAGTGCGTGTTCGTACGCGTCGAGCAGGACCGTGCCGATGCGCCGGGGCAGCCGCAGACGGTGTCGTATCGTTTTGATGCGGCCGATGCCGACGAGATGGGCCGCGCCCTTGCGCGGGCGTATCATGGGCACGGTCAGCTGTAGGATTTGAAGGGACGTTTGCGTGAACATCCAGATTTTCGGCACGAAGAAAAGCTTCGATACGAAGAAGGCCCAGCGCTATTTCAAGGAGCGTCGCATCAGCTTCCAGTTCATCGACCTGAAGGAAAAGGGCATGAGCAAAGGCGAGCTGCAGTCGGTGGCCAACGCCGTCGGCGGCCTTGACGAGCTGATCAACCCCGATGCCAAGGACGCCGATACCGTGGCTTTGCTGCAGTATCTGGCGGCGGACCAGAAGTTCGAGAAGGTGCTCGACAACCAGCAGGTGCTGTGCGAGCCGGTGGTTCGCAACGGCAAGAAGGCCACGGTGGGCTATCAGCCTGATGTGTGGAAGGGCTGGGAGTAGACCAGTTTCGTCGGCGCCTGAGGGCATGTTGAGGTGCTGCTATGGCAAGCACGTTGATCGTCGCTTGCGCGCGCCCCTGTCGGAGATGTGTTGGCAGCCAGCATGAAAATGTCTGGCTGCTATCGTGAAAAAAAGCCTTCTATTTCCTGTGTTCGGGAAATAGAAGGCTTTCTTTGCATACAGGTTTCGGGATGAGGTGCGACGCGGAGACGAAAGGGGAGGCTGCCGGATCTCGCGCCGGTTCGTGGCTAGCGCCTTGCGTGCTTTCCGCGTGAGGCTTTGCCGTAGTCGGCGAACGCTATTGTGCGGTAAACGGCCACCAGGGGCCGCGCCGAGCAGGATGCCGCCAAGGATGTCGGTGGCCCAGTGAACGCCCGCCATGGCGCGTGCGGCGATGATGCCCACCATGCCCGCGGCGCAGATGACCAGGGCTGCAGTGCGAAGGCCCCCTTCGCGGATGCGTTGCACGGCCTGGATCATGGCCGTGCCGCACATGGTGACGGCAAGCAGCGTGTGCGACGAGGGGAACGACGGTCGCAAACGCCGTCCTCCAGGATGGGCCGGTTGTTGGGCGAAGCAGTTGAACAGCACGTATAGCACCAGCATAGCGCCGTAGGTTCCCAGCAACAGCCAAAGATCGCGATCGGCCCCGTTGCGGCTTCGGGAACGGATCAGCTGCTTGCAGCCGACTATGGCAAGCATGAGCGCCGACGGCCGGAACGATGAGCAGCGCATTGGACAGCTTCTCCATGAGGTCGTTTTGCCCGAGAATGACGCGGGCATCAAGGTTGAAAGTGGCAAGGCCCACCAAGCTGCCGTCGCCGGCAATGGGCTGGCGGTCTACGAATACCAGCGAAACCGTGAGCGCGGCGAACAGCGCAAAGGAGCACGCCGGCGGCGATCGCGGAGGCGATGCGCGGTAGTGCGGTTGTGCATGAAAACTCCCATCTGGCCTTCGAATATAAAGAGAAGGTAAAGAGATGGTAAAGCCGAACGCATCCGGCATGGGGTCAACCGCTCGATTTCGAGGAATTCTGCAGAAAGCGAAATGGGAGGGGGAGAAATTCTGGGCGGCGCGCTCGGCTAGGCAGGGTGCGGGCGAACAGGCAGGCGGGTTGCCTTGGGCGGCGTTTTTGCTTGAAGCGTTGCACCAGCTCAAGGCGCGATCGAGTGGATGTCGCCAACGGTTGGGGAAGGGCGTCCGGGGCAAACCAGCCCACTTCAAGGCTTTCGTCATCGGCGACGCGGGGCTGCGCATTGCCGTCTTCGCGTGGTCGGCAGAGAACAGCAGGTCCATGTATTGGCATCGGTCGCCGTTGGCGTAGGTGACCATATACGGGGACGACTTCACGCTGACCAGGCATACGGGCTCGATGTCGACGCCTGTTTCCTCGAGGGCTTCCCGCACGCAGGTATTGGCCGGTTCTTCGGCGGGTTCCACGATGCCGTAGATGAGCGCCCACTGCCCGGTGTCGGCGCGCTTGCCCAGCAGGATGCGGCCTTGGGCGTCCTCCACGTAGGCGGTGATGCCGGTGAGCCATAGCGGGTCGTTGCCGATCTTCGTGCGCAGGTTGGTGATGAACTCGGGCGTTGACATGGCGATATTCCTTCCAGATGCCGCGCTGCCCGCCGGTTGGGCGGGCAGTCAGGATGAAGCAGGGTTGGCAGGGCGTTGCGAACGGACCCCGATATGGGCGCTGCGGACGGCGGCTACGAACTTCACGGCGGTGCCGTATGCGAGCATCTCGATGGTGCCGGGGTTGATGGAGCCGCTCGAGAAGCGCATGGCAACCACGGCATCGGCGCCGAGACGCTCGGCCTCGGCGATCATGCGGCTCTCCGCCACGGTGCGGGCTTGGTCGGTCATCTCGGTGTACGACTTGATCTCGCCGCCCACCAGCTCCTTCATGCCTGCCATCATGTCGCGGCCGATGTGGCGCGAGGTGACGATGTTGCCGCGTACCAGCCCGAGGACTTGGACGTTTTGACCGGGTATCACGTCTGCGGAGGTGACGATCATGGGGAAGCTCCTTTGCGTTTGGGGCGGATGCGACGGTGCGCGTGCACGCCGCGTGTCCGCTCTATTGTACCGCAACCCTGTGGTCGCGCTGTGGCCCTGCGTTTCCGTCGGCCGGCCAGGTTGCGCTTTCGGCTTTCGCGGCATTTGCCGCCTAAGTGCGCATTTGGCCAGATAGGGGCCTTGTCGGGGCATTGCGGCGGGCGTATCTTTAACCTGCATGAGAAGTTACGGTTTGGTAACCTTGCGATTGGGTCCGGGTGTTGCGCTAGCTTTCGGCGACGATGCCTCGGATGCCGATTCGGGCAGCGTCCAGACGCCGACGACGGTGCAGCAGCCTACGGTATCAAGCCAGCCTGCAACCGCCTCGTCGGAGCCGGAAAGCCCGCTGACGCCGTTCGTGTCGCAGGTGGACAATTCCGCGTATCCGCAGGTCACCCTATATACGAAGATCGCCGACCAGGCGGGTTCCACGCCTGGCGGCCTTGATGTGTCCCAGTTCGCCGTCACGGAAACCGATTCATCCGGCTCGCAGTATCCGGCAACAGTCGAGCAGGTGGTCCCGCTTGCCGTGGGCGATGCCATGAACATCAACCTGGTGGTCGACCAGAGCGGGTCCATGAGGGCGCGCAGCAAGATGGACAGCGCCAAAGAAGGCGGCAAGCTCGTTCGTCGACGAGATGGTGAAAACCCAGGGCAATGTGGCCGAGATCACCTCGTTCAACGATTATGTGTACAATCGCCAGCCGTTCACCTCGAGCGCCGCGCTGCTCAACAGCGCCATCGATGCGGTATCGCCCGCCGGCGAGACGGCGCTTTACGACGCGCTGTACTGGGCGCTGCAGCGCACGAACCTGAAATCGAGACCGGCGCGCGTGGTCATAGCGTTCACCGACGGCGAGGGAGAACAGCAGCAATTGCAGCTTGAACGACGTCATCACGCTGTCCCAGCAAACGGGCATCCCCGTCTACATCGTGGGCGTGGGCGGCGATGTGAATCGCAGCTCGCTGCAGTCGTTGGCGTCAAGTTGCAACGGCGCGTACTACGATGCGGCGTCGGACGATTTGGCGCAGGCGCTTCGCCAGATCTACCAGTCCATCTACGACGATCAGCGCTCCATGTGCCGCGTGGTGTTCACCTCCACGTGCCCCGGCAGCACCTCCGCCATGCGCACCGTGCTGCTCAGCTGCTCGGATTCGGGTCCGTTCGCAGGGCGGATCTCGCATACGTATGTGCCCGTGACCAGCATCTCCTCCTACGATACCAGCGTGAGCTCGCAGGATTACGTGCTGCCCGGCAGCGCTTCGGAAGTGCTACTCGCGCTCCGAGCTGGAGAAGATGTCGCTGTGGGAGCTCTACCTTGCGCGCAACGAGATATTCGCGCGCCACGGCCGCGGCTTCAAGAACCAGGACCTGACCGATTACTTCGCCACGAAGCGCTGGTACACGCAGACGTACACGCCCGAGGAGTTCGACGCCATCCTCCTCGCAGCTCAACGACTACGAGCTGAAGAACGTGCAAACCATGTACGAGATCGAGCAAAGCCGCAATTCCCCGTATCTGGAGACGGCGGAGTAGGCTGGCGCGAAATCGCCCGAGATGAGCAAGGCCCGCGGTTTGCGCCGCGGGCCTTGCTGTTGCTTGGTTTGCTTTTTCGGGCCGTGCCGGGCCTTACGAGTTCACCCAGGCGCGGATGCGATAGCGCACGCCCAGCTCGTCGCAGATGCGCTGGCAGGCGGTTTCGTCCTCGTGGCTGATGGTCGTCTCCACGGTGGTCATCACGACGTTGGGCACGTATTTGCGCACTTCGCGGGCGAAGTCGAGCATGCCAGGAACGCCTTGTCGCCGAAGCGGCTGCGCACGATGGCGGCGTACTCGTCGGCATTGGGGGGGTGTTCAGGCTGATGGAGACCGTGTCCACGATGCCCTCGAACTCCGGCGCGATATCTCGGCCGCAAATCAGGCTGCCCTGGCCGTTGGTGTTCACGCGCACGGGCAGGTTGTAGCAACGCTTCACTTCGGCGGCCACGCGCTTGAGCATGTCGAAGGCGCAGGTAAGGCTCGCCGTAGCCGCAGAAGACCACCTCTTCGTAGCGGCTCATGTCCTGCTCGTCGAACGCGGCCATGACCTCCTCGAAGGAGGGCTCATGGTCGAGCCACAGGTCGTTCTCGCCGCCTTCGCCGTCTTGGCCCACGCCGTCGGCGGTTTGGCGGATGCAGAAGGTGCAGGCGCAGCTGCAGCGGTTGGTCAGGTTGACATAGAGCCCGTTGTGCACGGGGTAAACGATGGTCTCGGCTTTCGTTTTCGCCATGATGAGCCTCTCGCTTGAGGTGGGGGGCGAAGGTTGCGGTGCGGTTCGCCTTCCCGTTTCCGTTTAGGGTACGCCTTAAGGTGCGCCTGCTGCAAGGTGCACGTCCTCGGCCGGCGCGCGGTGCGCGATGCTAGCGCAGGTTGCGCAGCTCCTCCTCGATGGGCAGGCCGTCGGTGCGCGGCAGGTCCATGTCGATGGCGCGCTCGACGCAGGTGCACACGAAGTGCGACGCCTTCTCCACCGACTGGTCTAGCGGCACGCCGTTGACCGCGTCGGCGATGAGGATGGCGGAGAATACGTCGCCGGTGCCGGAGCGCTGCCCGCCTAAGCGCGCGGTTTGCACGGTGAAGGACGTGCAGCCCCGCTCGTAGCACACGTTGGCCACGCGGTCTTGGAACTCCACGCCGGTGACCACCACGCGCGCAGGGCCGGTTTGCGATAGCTGCTGGGCGAGCATGGCGGCATCTTCGCAGGTCATGTCCTTGCTGAAGGGCACGCCTGTCAGGCTGCACGCTTCGGTGAGGTTCGGGGTGATGATGTCGGCCTTCGCCGTGAGCTCGGCCATGCGCTCGCACATCTCCGGCGTGTAAGTGCCGTAAGGATGGCCTTCGTCGCCCATGACGGGATCGACCATTACGATGCAGTCGGGGCCGCCGAACTCGTCGATGAACTCGCTGACCACCGCGATCTGCTCCGCCGAGCCCAAAAAGCCCGTGCAGATGCCGCGGAACTTCAGGCCGAGCTTGCGCCACTCGCGGATGTGTTCGCGCATGTAGGGCGTGAAATCTTGAAGCTGTAGCTGGGGAAGCCCGTGTGGTTGGACAGCACCGAGGTGGGCAGCACGCAGCATTGCACGCCAAGCTGGGAGATGACGGGAAGCTGCACCGCCACCGAGCATCGGCCGAAGCCGGTGAAGTCGTTGATGAGCGCGATCTTCTTCTGGTTGTTGTGGTTGGGCAGGGCGGTGTCGGCGGGTTCGATGGTGCTCACGGGGCGTCTTTCTAGGTGATGTTTCCTTATGCGCACATTATAGGGGAAGGAAGGCCCTGCCGCGGCGCGTCATGCGGAATGCCCGCGGATTCCGTTTTCGCCGGTGAGGTTCGGCCGGGGAGGCGCCGGGAAGGCGCAGTTTAGCTGCCTACCAGGTCCATTGCGTGTCGGGCGAAGTTTCGCACTATGCGGTGGCGCGCGGTTTCGCGGTCGTCGCGCGTTACGATGCAGATGGGGATGCGCGGGTCTTCGGCCGGGTCGATGGGGATGAGCGCGATCGCGAGCTTCGCCTTCCTCAGGCGGTTCAGCACCACGCTGAAGTAATACCCTTGCTTGATGGTGATGTGCGCCAGCGCGTCGGCGGCGGTCGTGATCTGGTTGACGTTGCTCACCAGGTGAAGCTGCTTGCAGGTGACCAAGATCGAGCTATTGAACGAATCGTAGACGCCGGATTCCCCGCTGGATATTTCCCCAGGTCGGCAAAGGTGACGAACTCCTTCGATGCAAGGGATGCGTGCGCGCCACGGTGATGCCGGTGGGAAGGAGCCCATGGGGGTGCACGTGCAGCCTTGCCTCTCGTATGTGCCGATGGTTACGAGCGCGTCGTATTCATCGGGGTCGATGCCGCGCGCCATCTGCTCGCGGCTTGCCAGATCGAACGTGATGGGCATACCGGTGTTGCGTTGGAAGAACATCGACCACGCCCGGCGCAGCTCATCGTCGCCGTCGAAGGCGGGCGAGCAAAGGGCCATTCGGAACGGCGCCAGGCTTTTCGGGTTCGGGCAGCCCGCCGCCGAAGGACATCGTTTCCAGGTCCGTGTACGCCCTCGCCGCAACCTTGGCCTTCTGATAGAACGCGCGGCCTTGCACGGTGGGGTTGACGCCGCTGTTCGTGCGATCGAACAGCTTCTGCCCATATTCCCTTTCCAGGTCGCTGATGGCCTTCGACACCGCTTGGGCTGAGACGTTGTGGCCTCGCGCCGCCGTGGAGATGCTTCCCTGCTCATATACGGTGACGAAGTACTTAACCTGGTTGATGTTCATGTCGGGGATGCCTCAGCTGGTTCGGGATCGGGTATCGAATCAAATGATACCCCTTCTTGGCGGAAGCGGGCGCTATTTCGCGATGCTTGAGGTGGGGCCGCGAAAACGGCATCGCACGGCGCGTGCGTTGCGGGCGGTGGGATGGGGGATAGGGTGTGGAACACACCCCCTCAACGAGCGATTGAAACGGGCGGTTCCGACGGCTCGGGTACCGCGCGCGAGTAGAATCGAGGCTCTATGGGAATCGCGCGGCGCCTGTTCGGGGCGCAAGGCGTTTCCGGAAAGGAAAGGGGACCGTATGGGAGCGTTTTCAAAGCGAGATGGGCGGTTTGCCTGCTTGCGGCGTGCATGGCGGCGTGCGCGTGCCTGCTGGGCGGATGCGCCGCCGGGGAAGCGTCCGGCGGCGTGCTCAAGGTCGGGGTGCGCGCCGATGTGGTGGGCTTCAGCTCCTATAACGAGCACACGGGGAAGTTCTATGGTGCGGAAGTGGATATCGCCGAGGAGTTGGCGCGTCGCTTGGGCTATGCCGGTGCGGAGTTCACGGCGGTCACGCCCGAAAGCCGCGAGGAGATGCTGCAAAGAGGGGCGGTGGATTGCCTGATCGCATGCTACTCGGTGTCGGACGAGCGCTCGGAGCTCTTCGATTTCTCGCCCGAGTATTGCACCGACTCCATCATCTTGGTGGCGCAGGACACCTCGCTTATCAAGGGCATCGACGACTTGGGCGGCTGCACCTTCGGCGCCATGTCGGGCGCGAACACGGCCCCGCAGCTGGCCCGCCATCTTGCGGAGGTGGGCTTCAGCGACGGCAAGCAGCTTTCGGCATCTTCGGATGGCTGCGATGCCGAATACGACACCTGGCATCTGATGATGTATTCCAGCTATCAGGAACTCTCCGACGCCCTTGAATCGGGCGAGGTGGACGTGATGGCGTGCGACGAGGTCATCGCCAAGGCGTATCTCAACGATGAGCGCGTCATCTTGTCCGGTTTTTCCATCGACCCGCAACGTTATGCCGTCGCCACGCAGAAGGGCAGTGCGCTGTCCGGTCGCGTAGGGGACGCCGTCAGGGCATGGTCGACGACGGCACCGTCGCCGCGATCATCGACGCATGGGATTAAGGATAAGGAGGCAGGTGCCGTGATGTACCGTACGAAGGGAAGGCCGTCATCCTGGCGGTGGCGATAGCCGTCAGCATGGTGGTCATGGGCATATTGCTCAACGGCATGCAGGAGCGTTTGCAGCTTGAGAGCCTTGACCACGAGATCCGCCAAGAGGCGGCCGAGCTGCCCGGCGTCCTGCAGGCTGCGACCGATGAGACGGTGGGTAACGAGGAGACGTTCGACGCGATTTACCAAAGCAAGGCGGAAAGCGTCGCCTTCATGGCGCGCAACGACGTCGGGTTCGAGGCATCCGATGCGAAGATGCGGGAATACAAGGACCTGCTGAAGGTCGACAACATCATGGTCGTCGCGCGTGACGGGCGGGTTGTGGCGAAGGCCGCCGATACCAAGGCGAACTTCGCCTACGACAGGTTCAATGCTTTACGGGCGACGTTTGATACGGGCAAGGCCTCCGATGCGGTGGAGATCGAGCTGCCCGAGCGGGGATGGCTGGAGCGCTATTACGCGTGCGCGCTCGACGACGATTCCATGGTGGTCATCGAGAACAGCCCCTCCGAGCTGCGCGAGCTTGTCGATGGCACCAGCTCGACCGCCAGCGTGCTCAAGGATATGACCGTCGGGCGCAACGGCTACGTCATGGCGGTTTCGGCACGGGATTACCTGGTCACGTACAGCCCCGATGCCGCCGTGGTGGGTGCCGACGCCCTTGAGGCGGGGCTTGACGTCTCGGAGCTTGAGGACGGCAACTTCTTCCATGCCGAGTTCAATGGCGAGGCGCTGTACTGCGGCGTGTTCCAAATCAATGATGCGTATTATCTGTACTGCGTCCCCGAGGCGGATCTGGCGGGTTCCCGCGCGATCACCGTCGGCGTCATCTTGTTCGTGTTCCTTGCCGTGATGGCCGCCGTGGCCTTGTACGGCATCTTCGTGATGCAGGAGGGCCGCGCGGGCGCGGGCGAGGGGAGCGTCTCGTTCGGCGGATACCGCTACAACAAGGCCATCGGCAAGAAGGCCATCGTGCTTTCCATCGTCGGGTTCCTGGCGATCGTCGGCGTCGCCTTCTATATGCAGACGTTGTTCGCCCTGTCCAGCCAGGCCGTGGCCAACGGCCAGCGTTGCGCCGAGGTCTCGAGACGCTGGCGTCGAACACCAAAAGGGCGGACGTGCTGGAGGACCAGTATGCGCAGCGTTATCTCGACAAGAACCACCTTGCCGCGTACATGATCGAGCGAAATCCCGAGCTGGTCTCCCATGGGAAGCTGGTCGAGATGGCCGATGCGCTGCAGGTCGCCTATGTGTACGTGTTCGATGGCAGCAGGGAACATGACGGCGTCGAACACCTCGCAGCGCAGCTACAGCCTGTCGAACACCTACGGCGACTCGTCCTATGCGTTCCGTAGCCTGTTGGCGGGCAAGGACGAGTTCATCCAGGAAACCGTCGGTCAACGCATCCACGGGCGAGGTGGACCAATGGCTGGGTGTCGCGCTTTACGACGATAGCGGCATAGCAGGCGGCCTCGTGCAGATCGGCGTGCGCACGTCGAATCTGGCGACGCTGATGAAGAGCCTGCAGATCGACCATGTCCTCGACGGCGTGAAGGTGGGCTCCGAGGGATTCGCCTTCGCTTTGGGTAAAGAGGACGACACTGTGGCGTATTATCCGAACGCCAAATACATCGGCAAGTCCGCCGAGGAGCTTGGTTTGGAGAAGACCCAGATCAAAGACGGGTTCTCAGACTACATCACCGTGGGCGGCGAGCGGTATTTCGCAAATTGCACCGAGCTTGCCGACTATTACCTGTTCGTTGCCGGTCTCGAAGGCGAGGCTGATGGCTGAACGCGGCCCCCTTTCCGTGGCCACGGGCGTCATCGCGCTGATCTGCCTGCTGTTCGTGTTCGCCGTGCTGTCCCTTGAGCATCGCGCGCAGGGCGAGCCGGGCGAAAGAGGGCCGTCCGTCGGCGCGAAGGGGCATCGCGGCTCCGATGCGCGCATGGTGAACGTGGTCATGGCGGATGGTCGCACGAAGCGCACGGAGAGCGCGGTCAGCCGCTGGCTGAACGTGTCCATGGCCTGGAACGAGAAGTCCCCCGAGCAGAAGCTGGCGACGGTGATCCGCTGGTTTGCGGGCGTGGGCGTGTTCTGCGTGTTCCTGGCGGTGGTGTTCGGCGACAGGGTCTTTTCGCCGGATTCGGTGTTCGCCTACATCCTGGGCGATGGCTGGGAGCGCGGCGTGAACGTGTTCGCCGTCACGGCGTCCATCATGTACGCATGCGTGGCGATCACCGTGGCGACGATCGCGCAGTGGGTGCTGCGCCTGCTGTCCGACGTGCTGGGGACGCGCGGCGAGACGGTGTGCCGTTTGCTTTCAAGCGTGGTGAAGTACGGCATGGTCGTGTTCATGCTGTATTGGTGTCTTGGCGTGTTGGGCGTCGACACCGCAACGCTTCTGGCTTCCATGGGCATCATCACCTTGGCGCTGTCGTTCGGTGCGAAGGACCTTATCACCGATATCCTGTGCGGTCTGTTCATCATCTTCGAGGGCGAGTTCCGCGTTGGCGACATCATCCAGGTGGGCAGCAGCACCGGCACCGTCATGGAGATCGGCGTGCGCACCACGAAGATCAAGAACGGCGCCGGGGATGTGCTGGTCCTGCGCAACAGCGGCATATCCAATGTGGTGAACAAGACTAAGCTCGACTCCTATGCCAACGTCGATGTGGTCATTCCCACGGGCGAGAGCCTGCCGTACGTGGAGAACGTGCTTTCGCGCGAGCTGCCGAAGGTGGCCGAGCGCGTGCCCGAGATCTTGGACGGCCCGTTCTACAAGGGCGTGGTCGAGCTGACCGATTCGGCTATGACCATCCGCGTGGTGGCGACATGTTCGGAGACCGATCGCGCGGCGCTCGAGCGCAGCTTGAAGCGCGAGATGAAGCTGCTGCTCTCGCGCAACGATATCGCGCCGTACCAGCTGACCTGCGAAAGACGACGAGGCGGGAGCCGACGGCCGATGAGCTTATGGAGAACGCCGCGCAGCTCAAGGGAGGCGGATGCATTCAGCGAAAGCAAGCAGGCCAGCGCCGCGCGCGCAACGTCGGGAACGACGCCCGCAAGTAGCGCTTCCCCGTGCTGCGGCGTCGGGAAAACCGCCGAGAGCCCCGGAACCGTGGAGAAAACAGGGGATGGGTTTCCATAAAACCACCCGGAAGAGGTTGGATGGGGCTGCCCTGCGATAGTGGTACCATATGACGTTGCGCCTGCGTATGCGGGCGCAACGTTTCAGCTTGCTATGGGACGGTTGCCCAAGGTGGCCGTCCCTTTGCGTTGGGAAAGGGAATGGATATGGCGGAAAACGCACCCAAGGCGCCCATGGCGGCGTCGGGCAAGGAGACACCGGCCTCGCGCGAACATTTCGCGTCGCGGCTGGGATTTATCCTGATCAGCGCCGGATGCGCGATCGGGCTGGGCAACGTGTGGCGATTCCCCTACATCACCGGCGAGTACGGTGGAGCGGCATTCGTGCTGCTGTACCTGGTGTTTTTGGTGGTCTTGGGCCTGCCCATCATGGTCATGGAGTTCGCCGTAGGGCGCGCATCGCAGCGCTCGGCCGCGCAGGCCTTCGATAAGCTGCAGCCGAACGGGAAGTGGCATTGGTTCTCGTGGTGGGGCTATATCGGCTGCATGATCTTGATGATGTTCTACACCACTGTGGGCGGCTGGATGATCTCGTACGTGCCGCAGATGGTGTCGGGCATGTTCAATGGCGCCGATGCGGCGTTCGCGGGCGCGGCGTTCAGCGGTATGCTGGAGAATCCCGCGTGGCTGATCGGATGGATGGTCGTGGCCGTGGTGGTCGGCTTTTTGGTGTGCAGCTTGGGCCTGCAAAGGGCGTCGAGCGCGTTACGAAGGTCATGATGGCCACGCTGTTCGTGGTGATGATCGCGCTGTGCATCCGCGCCGTCACGCTGCCCTGGCGCCGCCGAGGGCATCGCGTTTTACCTGGTGCCCGACTTCGGGCGCCTGTTCGCCGACGGGTGGTCGACGTTCGGCGATGCGGTGTACGCGGCCATGGGCCAGGCGTTTTTCAGCCTGTCGCTGGGCATTGCGGCCATGGAGATCTTCGGATCGCGCATCGGGCGGCAGCGCAGCCTTACCGGCGAGGCCGTTTCCGTCACCGCGCTGAACACCGTGGTGGCAATTCTGGCCGGCCTCATCATCTTCCCGGCGTGCTTCGCCTATGGTGTTTCCCTGATCAGGGCCCGTCGCTGGTGTTCGTGACGCTGCCGGTAGTGTTCGGGCAGATGCCGCTGGGCAACGTGTGGGGCTGCTTGTTCTTCGTGTTCATGGCGTTCGCGTCGCTGTCCACCGTCATCGCGGTGTTCGAGAACCTGATCAGCTGGTCCATGGATAAATGGGGCATGATGCGCAGTCATGCCGTTATCTTCAACGCCGTGCTGGTGCTGGTGCTGTCCATCCCGTGTGCGCTGGGCTTCAACGTGCTGTCGGGCATCACCATCCCGGCCATCGGCGATATCCAGTCCATCGAGGATTTCATCGTGTCGAACAACATGCTGCCGCTGGGCAGCCTGGCGTTCGTGCTGTTCTGCACCACGCGCCGCGGCTGGGGATGGGAGAACTTCCTGGCCGAGGCCGATCAGGGCGAGGGCGTGAAGTTCCCGCGTTGGACGCGCCTGTGGCTGAAGTACGGCATCCCGGCGCTGATCGTGGTGATCTTCGTGCTGGGATACGCGCCGAAGGTTGCCATCTGGCTGGGGCTTGCCTAGGGCTTGTGTTTGCTGAAGGCGCTTGGTCAGGGGGTGTGATCGGGCGCGCGGTTGTCGTGCCGGCGGCGAAGCCGGGGTTTCGGCCGGAAGCTGCGTTCGGTTGATTGCAAGAATCGGCTGCTTATGACGAAGGGGCTCGACGCGTTGGATCGCGTCGAGCCCCTTTTTGCATGGTGCGCAGGTTATGCTGTGGGCGCCTGCGGCGGATTGCCGGAGTCGTTTTGCGGAGCGTCGGGCGCCGTTGCGGCGGGCTGTTGGGGAGCAGCCGCGGGCGCCCGCTGCGGCTGAGGCGGGGTTGCCCGTCTGCGGCGTCGGTGCGCCCTCGTTGCGGTTCGTCAATCCCAGGAATGCGTTCTGGATGCTGTAGCCCAGGGCGAACATGAAGCAGGCGGCAGCGATTGGCTTGCCGACGTAGGGCAGCGCGCAGGCTGCGCCGATGATGGCGCCCATGGCGATTGCCGCCGGGAAGCGCCCCAGGTTCTTGAAGGCCAGCTTGCCCAGCGCGGCGGCGGTGAAGCCGCCCGAGACGATGGTGAGCGCGATCAGGGAGAACGTTGCGGCGCCAGCGAGGGGCAGTGTGATGACCAGGCAGCACAGGATGATCACCGCCACGGGCGCTGCGATGGCGCCGATGATTCCGGAGGCGACCAGGTAGCCGGTGCGGGTTTTTTCGCCAGCTGGGCGGCGTTTGCGGTGTGCTTGCGTGCCAGCCATTCGGCCGCCGCCGCGGTCACCAGGCACGCGAGGGCGCTATAGACCGCTGCCAGCAAGGTGCTGACCGCATTGAACGCGGGCTCGGGCTTATCGTCCTGAGTGTGGATGGAAAGCTCCAGTGCGCCGTGCTGTGCGGAAGAGGCTATCTCCGGGCTGATCGCCGGCAGAGCCGCGTACGGCGCCTTCGATGCGGGCGTTCGGGCCCAGCCGTACGGAGTCGGCGTTGACCACAACGTCGCCGTGGACGGTTCCGTCGATGACGGCGTGCTCGGCGCAGATGTAGAGCGCGTTGCATTCGCCGGAGAAGCTTGCATCGCCGGCGGCGATGGCCACCGCCTGCGCCGTGGTGTCGCTCACCGTGGCATCTTTTGCAGCAAGGGTGATGCTGTGCGCCACATCGGCGCCCCTGATGGCGATGTCCTCGGCTGCTGCGCGGATGCTGCCCGATACGGTGCATGAGCTTACGGCGATGGACTGGCCCGCGGCAAGGATGTCGTTAGGTGCGGCCGTCTTCGTGAACAGCTTGCTTTGGCCGAACCAGACGATGTCGTCTCCCAGCATGCCGCTTGCGTCGTCGGCGATTTCGTCGGCCGACCAGGCGTGGTCGTCGTCTGCGTGATGCGATTCGTCCGCCGCGAATGCCGGCATCGCTGGGGCGATGGCGAACGTGCCCGCGGCTGCGATGGCTACCGCGGCGCATGCGAGCGCGTCCGGCGCGTTCGCGCCGGTTTTCCGGGCGTTGCGGCCCATGCGGCAATGCCCGCGCCTGCAAGCACGATGAGCGCGAGCGCTGCAAGAAGCGTTATAGCGGTCATGATGTCCTCCTCCGTTTGCGTTTGCGCGACGCAACGGCGGTCCCGGCGTCGCGTGAAAGCGCCTTTGCGCGGCAGCTTTCCCCTTTCCGCCAGTATACTTGCCTCGCGCGCGTGTGCGTAAAGAAAGGGGAGGCAAGATGGTGAAGCCGAACTGCACGCGGCTTCACCCGCATGTGGGCGTTTGGGGGTTGGTGCGGGCCGTGACGTATACTTGGCTTTCGAAGGTTTCTCTTTTCGCCGGAAGGGTTGGCATGAAGATCACGCTGCAGCAGATGCGCTATATGTTGAAGATCGCGGAAACGGGGTCGATGGTGGCGGCTTCGCGCGTGCTGTCGGTTTCGCAGCCCAGCCTGTCCGAGGCGGTGTCGGTCGTGGAGCGCGAACTGGGTTTTCCCTGTTCACCCGCGGGAATACCGGCGCTACGCCCACGAAGGAGGGCATGGAGTTCCTGGGCCGGGCGCGGCAGGTGGTGCTGCAGATGGACAACCTTGAGCGCCGCTATGGCGGCAACCAGCCCGAGGGCATGCGCTTCGCGGTTTCCTCTCATCACTTCACGTTTGTGGAGCGGGCGTTTTTGGACGTTGCGCAGCAGGTGGGTTCGGGCAGGTTCGACCTGGTGCTCAACGAGACGCAGACGCAGCAGATCATCGATGACGTGGCAAGATGCGACAGCGACCTGGGCGTGATGTACCTCTCGCGCGCGCCAACTAGGGGCGGTGGGGCGCGTGCTCGACCGCAACAAGCTGGAGTTCTACGAGCTGTTCGAAGCGGTGCCGCACGTGTTTTTGCGTATCGGGCACCCGCTGGCGGGGCGGGAGAGCGTTTCGCTTGACGACCTGTATCCGTATCCGCAGCTGTCGTTCGTGCAGGGGGCATATGAGTCGTCGGCGTTTTCCGAAGAGCCGCTGTGGGCGCCCTCGGCGAAGACGGTGAAGGTCAGCGATCGCGGTTTCGCCACCAGCTTCATGCTGCACTCCGACGCCTATACCGTGACCAGCGGCGTGTATCCGGAGTTTTTTTGCAGCGCGGCGCCATCACGGCGGTGCCCATCCGCTCGGGCGGCGCATGCATATCGGCTACGTGATGCCGCGCGGGCTGACGCTCGATGCGATAGGCGAGGCGTTCGTGGCGGCCATGAAGCTCTACGCGAAGGTGGAGGGATAAGCGTTCTACAGCTTCATGCTGGCGGGGACGATGCAGTCGTAGCGCACGGCCTTGCCGTCGATGGAGTAGCTGGGCTTGATGCCGGCCAGGTACGGGCCTTTCGCCGGACGCTTGATGACCACCTTGCGGGGCTTAGCGGCAATGGCAGCGTGCAATAGCTCTTCTTCGTTTGCGCAGGGAGACTCCAAGTGGTGCAGCAGCTGGAACTTCTTTTTCACGGCTGCGCTTTTCTGCCGAGCGGGGAACATCGGGTCAAGGTACACCACGTCGGGCACGGCAACGTCCATGGTTGCCCGCGCGCGCAGGGGCCTGCACGCTGTCGCCTTGCGTCAAGCGCATGCGCGCTACGATGGGCGACAGTTGCGGGTTGTCGGCGGCTCGTGAAAGACCGTCGGCTAATAGAGCGGCGATGACCGGATCTTGCTCGAACAGCTGCACATGAAACCCGGCGGCGGCCAAAAAGCAGCGCATCCTCGCCAAACCCGGCAGTGGCGTCTATGGCATGGGGCGCTGCAACGCCCTTCACGCGTGCTGTTCGAACCAGCAGCTCATGAGCGAGTTTGCTCTGCCTGATGCGCGACAGCATGCTCGTAAGATCGCACATGAGCTCCATCCCTTCGCCGACCAAAGCTAGCCCGCGATCGCTGCGTTCGAGGTGAACGGCGGGATTGGCAATGACGGGAAGTTGTTGCGTAGCGAACGCCATGAGCGTGCTAGCCTTGCCGCTCGAGCATGGCGATGACGAGCGCGGCGCTGTTGCGGGCCGCCTGCGCCTCGAACGTGGGGTAGTCCATGGACGAGAGCCGTCGGCCTTGTCGGAGATGGCGCGCACGATGGCGCACGGCACGCCGTTGGCCCATGCGACCTGCGCGATGGCCGCACCTTCCATCTCGCAGCACTTCGCACCGAACGTTTCGGTGATGCGCTGCTTTTTTTCGAAGTTGTCGCGCACGAAGCGGTCGCCCGAGGCCACGCGGCCGGGTGTGCGTGGTGGCGCCTATCGCCGACGCCGCGGCGACGACCGATTTCGACAGCGCCGGGCTGCAGGGGAACGCTAGCGTGTCTAGTCCAGGCGTCTGACCTGCGGCGTAGCCCAGGTTGCACACGTCCATGATGTGGTTGACCGCGTCGTCGGCCACCACGATGTCGCCGATGTTGATGGATGCGTCCAGCGAGCCGGCGATGCCGGTGTTGAGCAGCGCGCTCACGCCGAAGCGATCGACGAGCACCTGCGCGCACGTGGCGGCGTTGACCATGCCCACGCCGCACTGCACCACGATGACGGTGGTGTTGCCGATGGTGCCCACGTTGAACTCCATGCCGGCGATGCGCGTGATCTTCACCGCGCCGGCCTTCGCCATCTCCTCGCGCAACAGCGCGATTTCCACGTCCATGGCGCCGATGATGCCCATGGTGTTGAAGCTTGTAGTCATAAGCTGCTTTCTGATTGAAAAGGATAGGGCGTGCGCCGGAAGGGAGCAGAGAACGCACGCGTGCGGAACAGAGGGGGGTGAACAGAGGACGGAGGTGCGTTCAGGGTAAATCTGCGGGAATGGAAGGCTTGCTCTGAACGCGCCTCCGTCCCCTGTTCACCCTGTTCACCTGCGTTAGTCGAGGAGGGGCGGGGTAGTGCGTGTGCGCCTCGTCGAGCACCTCGAGGGTGCTGGTCATGTAGCGGCGTGCCCACCATTTCGCCTGCACGAGGTCGTTGTCGTGGTAGTTACCGCACTCCTCGGGCTTGGCGCCGGGGATCTCGCCCTCGAAATCGCGGATGAAGGCGAACATGCGGCGCACGAGGTCGGCCACGTCGGCGGATTCCAGCTCGCCGAAGGCCACCAGGTAGAAGCCGGTGCGGCAGCCCATGGGGCCAAAGTAGATCACGCGACCGGACCATTCGGCGTCGTTGCGCAGGAAGGTGGCGCCGAGATGCTCGATGGCGTGGACGGCGGCGGTGTTCATGACCGGCTCCTTGTTGGGCGTGGTCAGGCGCAGGTCAAACGTGGTGGTCGTGCAGCCGGTGGCGGCGTCGGAGTCGCGGCGCGACACGTACACGCCGGGCTCGAGCACGCGGTGGTCGACGGAGAAGCTTGCAATGCGTTCCATGGATGCTCCTTTGCGGGTATCGGGGCCGCCGGCGCTCGGCCGGCGACGGTGCGTAGCGCGGCAAAGCTGCAAGCCGCGCGGGATAAGCTGCTGCCATTGTATCCCTCCGGCGGCAAGCCGAGCCGCCCCCGGGCGGGGAAGGGGGAAATCTCCGCTATCGCCGCGAAATCGGAGAAGGGGGGAGTCGGGAAAACAGTGACCCGACTCCGACCCAACCCGTTGCGCGCCCGCTGCTCGCCAACCCTCTGCCTGCTTCGCCGCCGGGTGCGCCTGCGTTCGGGTTGCGCCGTTTACCGGTGCGGGTGCGCGGGGAGGGCTGCGCGCGGTACCATCGTGCCATCACTGTGCGATGACCTGAGGAGGTTTTCATGGAAGCGGATCAGAAGCGCTACTTGGAATTGTTGGCCCGATCATTCCCCACGCAGGAGCTGGCGGCGGCCGAGATCATCAACCTGAGCGCCATCCTGAACCTCCCGAAGGGCACGGAGTTCTTCTGCTCCGACATCCACGGCGAATCCGAGGCGTTCAGCCACATCCTGCGCAACGGGTCGGGTTCCATCCGTCTGAAGGTGGACGAGGCGTTCGGCGATCAGCTGACCGAGGCCGAGAAGCGCGAGCTGGCCACGCTCATCTACTACCCGCGTGAGAAGGCGAAGCTGATCTTGGCGGGCGTGGAAGACGAGCGCGCCTGGTACGCCACCGTGGTGCCGCGCCTGGTGGCGGTGTGCAAGCGTGCGGCGCGCAAGTACACGGCAAGCCGCGTGCGCAAGGCGCTGCCCGCCGAGTTCGCCTACATCATCGAGGAGCTGATGAACGAGGACAACCACGGCGTGGACAAGGAAGCGTACTATGCCGGCATCCTTGATGCGGCGGTGCGCACCGGGCGTGGCATCGCGCTCATCGAGGCGCTTGCGCAGCTCATTCAGCGCCTGGCCATCAGCCAGCTGCACATCCTCGGCGACATCTACGATCGCGGCCCGCAGCCCGACGTCATTATGGAGACGCTGCAGGCGCAGCATAATGTGGACATCCAGTGGGGCAACCACGACATCGTGTGGATGGGCGCGGCCCTCGGGCAGCGCGGCTGCATCGCGCACGTGGTGCGCAACTGCGCCCGCTACGGCAACCTGTCCATCTTGGAGGACGCCTACGGCATCAACATCCTGCCGCTGGCAAGCTTCGCCCTTGACGCGTACCGTGACGATCCATGCGTGGGCTTCGGCCTGAAGGGCAACCCCGACCTGTCGCCGTCCGAGCTTGAGATGAACGTGAAGATCCAAAAAGGCCATGGCCATCATCCAGTTCAAGGTGGAGGCGGCGCTGATCGACGAGTACCCCGAGTTCGGGTTGGAAAGCCGCAAGCTGCTGGACAAGATCGATTACGAGGCGGGCACCGTGGTGGTCGATGGCGTGGAGTACCCGCTGACCGACCGCGTGTTCCCCACGGTGGACCCGCAAAACCCCTTCGCGCTCACGCCGGCCGAGGAAGAGGTGATGTGCCGCTTGGAGGCCGCGTTCACCGGCTGCGAAGCTGCAGCGCCATATGCGCTTCTTCCTGGAAGTGGGCAGCCTGTACAAGATCCGCAACGGCAACCTCATGTTCCATGCCTGCGTGCCGCTCAACGCCGACGGCAGCCTGAAGGAAGTGGACGTGTTCGGCGGCCGTTACAAGGGCCGCGCGCTCTACGACGTGATGGAGCGCTATGTGCGCGCCGCCTTCTTCAGCCATGACGCCGAGGAGAGCCGCCGCGGTCGCGACCTTTTGGTATCTGTGGCTGGGCGAGGGAAGCCCCTGTTCGCGAAGAGCAAGATGGCAACCTTCGAGCTGTACCCTCATCGCCGACAAAGCGGCCCGCAAAGAGGTGAAGAACCCGTTCTACACGCTTATCGAGGACGAGCGCGTGATCGCGGGGATCTTCGAGGACTTCGGCATGGACCCGGAGACGTCGCATATCGTGTGCGGGCATGTGCCGGTCAAAGTCAAGGACGGCGAGGACCCCGTGAAGTGCGGCAGGCGCGTGTTCATGATCGACGGCGGGTTCTCGAGGGCCTACCAGCCCACAACGGGCATCGCCGGCTACACGCTCATCGACAACTCCTACGAGTTCATCCTGGCGGCGCACGAGCCGCTGAAGTCCGCGGCCGCGGCAGTGGTCGAGGAGCTTGATATCCACTCGAGCCGCCGCGTGGTCGAGCGCGTCGAGCATCGCACGCTGGTGGCCGACACCGACGACGGTGCCGATATCCGTCGCCGCGTCAAGGATCTTGAGCAGCTGCTGGAGGCGTATCGGGACGGTCAGATCGCCGAGGGCGTGCGCTAACGCCGAGACGGACGGCTTACCGTATTCTGCGGTCGGGGCGCTGCTGCGTGGCGGCGTCTCGACCGTTGCGTTTCAGGGAGGCGGTGTGTGCGGGCTGTCGGCGTAACCGTCGACGTTTGGCCGCCCGATGGCGCGCGACGCAGAAAAGATGATGGAAGAAGCCGGGGCTAAGGCATAGCGCTTGCATGCCCGAATGTAGTATTGTTAACCGTACGTCAAAAATTGACGCAGCTCTTACGAGTATGGGGAATTGCATGGCGCTTACGTTTGCTGACTTTTTTGCGCAGGCTATGGCTCAGCCTATCCTGTTCGTCATTTTGGTGCTTATCATCGGCGTTACCGCGGTGTCTGGCGCAACCGACGCGCCGAACGCCATCGCGACGGTGGTTTCCACGCGTTGCCTCAAGCCGAACGCGGCGATCGGCTTGGCAGCTGTGTTCAACTTCGTCGGCCTGGTGGGCATGACGTTCGTCTCCACGGCCGTGGCGAAGACCATGTTCGGCATGGTCGACTTCTCAGGAAACACCGATGCCGCCTTGCTTGCCCTGGTGGCGGCCATGATCGGCGCCATAGGCTGGGGCATCTTCTGCTGGTTCTTCGGCATCCCTTGTTCGAAATCGCACTCCCTTATCGCCGGCATCACCGGCGGCGCGGTGGCCATGAACGGCTGGGCGGGCGTCGTGCCCTCCGAGTGGGTCAAGGTCATCTACGGCATGGTGTTCTCTCTGCTGGCGGGCTTTGCGCTGGGCTGGGTGTTCACGAAGATCATCGAGCGCGTGTTCGAGATGGCCAACCGCCAGGCGGCCAACATCGCCTTCACCGCTATCCAGGACCTGTGCGCGGTGGCGCTGTCGTTTCTGCACGGCGCCCAGGACGGCCAGAAGTTCATGTCCATCGCCATGCTGGGCATCGCGCTTTCCTTCGGCAGCTCCGCGCCCGATGCGGGCGGCTTCCCCATAGTGGGTCATGGTCACGTGCTTCGCTGGCCATCTCGGCCGGCACGGTGGTGGGCGGCGAGCGCATCATCAAGTCCGTGGGCATGGACATGGTGAAGCTGGAGAAGTACCAGGGCGTGGCCGCCAACTTTTTCCACGGTGTTCACGCTGCTGTTCGCAAGCCTTACCGGCATGCCGGTGTCAACGGGCCACTGCAACACGTCGGCCATCATGGGCGTGGGCGCCAGCCGTTCCATCAAGCGCGTGAACTGGAGCATCGCCAAGAACATGCTGCTGGCATGGGTGATCACGTTCCCGGCATGCGGCCTCATCGGTTTCGTGCTGGCGAAGCTGTTCATGATGCTGGCGTAAGCGGCTCGTTGCTTGTCGGTTCTTTCGGGGTTTCGGCTTCAACCGCTTTTCGAACCGTCTTCCGTTTTCTGGAGCAACCAGGGGCGGAAGGCGGTTTTGTTGTCCGGTCCTTGTTGCACATGGGGCTTTGGGCGTGGGCGGCGGTTGCGACTTGGCCCTACGGCAGGTTGCCGCGCCCCTTGCGGCTTGGGCGTGTCGTGTTGGGGGAGGGCCTTGGCTTGCCAGGCGGGTCAACGGTTACAATATGGCTGACATATCCGCAATGCTGCGTGCCCCGGTTCGCAGCTTGATGCCAAAGGGGTTTTCATGGGCAAGCTTGCCAAGCCGGCGAACCGGCTGCTGTTCGCGCTGTGCGTGCTGATCACGGGCGCCATCGCCGGCGCGTTCGTGTGGGCGTTCTTCTTCTGCATGGACATCGGCCTGGGGCTTTTTGTGGGAGAAGCTGCCGCAGATGCTCAGGGGCTGCGGCGGGCGGGGAGGTCCGGCGCTGGCGTCGGGGCCGTTCGGGTTTGCCGCATGGCCGCTGATCGTGTGCCTGATCGGCGGCCTTGCCATCGGGCTGTACGACAAGCATGTCGGCTTCGCCCCCGAGGAGCTGAACGTGGTCATGGGCAAGGTGAAAGGCGAGGGCGCTACCCTTACGACCACCTTGGCAAGCGCTCGCTCTCGGCGCTGCTGCCGCTTTTTTGTTCGGCGGCAGCGTGGGCCCCTGAGGCGGGCCTGACGGGCGTGATCGCCGGTTTGTGCACGTGGGTGGGCGACCGCATGCGCCGTTTCGGCGCCGACTTCCGCGCCATGACCGTGGCCGGCACGCAGGCAGCGTTGACGGCCCTGTTCACCGCCCCGCTCTACGGTTTCGCCGCGCCTCTTGCGGGCACGGCCGACGGGCGCGTGCCGGAAGGCGAGGTGGACATCAAGCTGCCGCGCGCCGGCAAGGTGGCGGTGTACCTGTGCGCCGTGGTGGGTGCCCTCGGTGCGTTTTTTCGGGAACCGCCGAGTTGATCGGCGGCGGGGCGGGCTGCCGCGTTTCTCGGCCGCCAACGTGGGGCCGCGCGAGCTTGCGTGGCTGGTGCCGCTGGCGCTTGCGGGCACGGCCTGCGGCTGGGCATACCACGCTTCGGGCGCGGCTGCCGGCGCGTTGGCGCGCCGTATGGGCGACCGACCCGTCGCAAAGGCGATGCTGGCCGGCTTGGCCTTGGCGCTTTGCGGCATGGTGCTTCCCTACGCCATGTTCGCCGGCGAAACGCAGTCAACCCTGCTCATGGCGCGCTGGACCGCCATCCCGGCGGGCGCGTTGGTGGCGACGGGCTTCGTGAAGGCGGCGCTCACGCCCGCGTTCATCGCTTGGCTGGCGCGGCGGCCATTTCTTCCCGGTCATCTTCTCGGGGATCGCGCTTGGCTACGGCTTTGCCCAGATCAGCGGCGCCGACGCGGTATTCTGCGTTGCCGCATGCACCTCGGCGCTTATGGGCGCGGTCATGCGCCAGCCGCTCATGGCGGCGCTTCTGCTGGTCATGTGCTTTCCGCTCAAGGGCGTGATCGTGATGCTGGCTGCGGCCGCCATCGGCGCGGCCATCCCCCTGCCGCGGACGTTGAGCCCGCAAAAGACGGGGGGATTTGCCCGACGGTGGCGAAGACGCGCCCGGCTCGGCAACGCCGGGCGGGGAAGGGAGCGCCATGCGTAGGCTGCGCATGCTCGTGGAGATCGAGCGTCAGGCGGGCTTCGGCCCCATCACCTGCCTGTTCGTCGTCGTGTTCCTGCTGTGTTCGCTGGCGGTGTGGCTTGCCGACCCGGTGGCGAACACGTTCGGCGACGGCATGTGGTTCAGCTTCCAGGCCGTTTCCACCATCGGGTTCGGCGACGTGACGGCGGCAGGGGGCCGGTGGCGCGCATCGCCACCGTGCTGCTCAGCGTGGTGAGCATCTTCTACATCGCCCTTATCACCGGCGTGGTGGTCAGCTATTGCAGCGCCATGCTGCGGCAGCGCCAGGAGGGAACAAGCTCGCGCATTTCGCCGAGAACCTGGAGCGGCTCGACGAGATGACGCCCGATGAGCTGGCTGTTTTCTGCGAACGCGTGAAGGAGTACCGCCGCGGGAAGTAGCGCTCGGTTACTGCGGCTGCGGACGGTCATCGGTAAAGCGTTCGATAGATGATAATCGAATGGCGAAGCGAGGCGGGCGAGATGCGCTGGGCAACATCGGCTATCTTTGCCAAGTACGGATAAACTTCGGAACCGCTGGTGCGAAGGCGTTTAGCTTGCGGGGTCTGCGGTGTTCGGCGGGTAAGACCGCTACGTTGATTGGGCTCCGTTCCCTGCCCGCACCGCCGATACGCAATCAGGAAACGCCGCTTGCCGGTGTTTCCCTCTATAAGAAGGGAGGCCCCATGGGCTCGAACGGGAACGTGAACGCGTGGCTTGACGCTGCGCCCGACCAGGTGCGCGAAACCACGCAGGGGTTATTGTCGCAGGTGGAGGCTATGCGGGATGCGCAGACCATCTATCCTCCGCAGGACGATATCCTCAACGCGCTTGCGTTCACCGCGCCTGCGGACGTGCGGGTGGTCATCTTGGGCCAAGACCCGTATCACGGGCCGGGGCAGGCCATGGGGCTGTCGTTTTTCCGTGCCCTGTGGCTGCAAGCTGCCCCCTAGCCTTCGCAACATGTACAAGGAGATGGCCGCCGACTTGGGATGCCCTATGCCCGAGAGCGGGGATTTGACGTCGTGGGCCGCGCAGGGCGTGCTGCTGCTCAACACCACGCTCACGGTGCGCGAAAGCACGCCGCGGCGTCGCACGCCAAGTTGGGCTGGCGGGTGCTCACCGACCATGTGGTGAGCCGTTGCCTGGAGGTGCCGCAGCCCGTGGCGTTCCTGACCTGGGGCAAGCACGCCATCGATTTGGTGGACGGGGCTTGAAAGCCGTGGAGGCGGGCCCTGCGGCGGCATCGCTTGCCAACAAGCATGTGCTCAGGAGCACGCACCCTTCGCCGCTTTCAGCAAACCGTGCTACCGCCACGTTGCCCGCGTTCATGGGGTCGCGGCCGTATTCCCAGGTCAATCATATTTTGAGGAAGCAGGCGAAAGCAGCCGATCGACTGGCAGAGCGTGCTTGCGGGGTAGGTCGGCTCCCTTCGGTGCCTATGCGCCTTTTTCGGCGGCATCGCGTGCTGAAACGAGTCGGGCCCGGAACCTTTGTTCCGGGCCCGACTCGTCGAATGCGCGTTTGCGTGTGTCAGCGCCCTATCTGCAGAAACGTCCGGCTGCGGACAGCAGCGCCTGCATATCAAGCGGTTTCGCCAGGTGCGCGTTCATCCCGGCGGCCTTCGATTTCTTGCGATCCTCGTCGAAGGCGTTGGCGGTGAGGGCGATGATGGGCACGGTGGACGCGTCGGGGTGGTCGAGTGCGCGTATGGCGCGGGTGGCCTCGTAGCCGTCCATGACCGGCATCATCATGTCCATCAAGATCAGCGAGATCGTGCCCGGCTTCGAGCTTGTGAACATCCGGACTGCTTCCTTGCCGTTCCATGCTTTGACCACGGCGGCACCGGCGTGGTCCAGGTAGAACTCGGCGATCTCCATGTTCAGGTCGTTATCCTCGACCAGCAGCACGCGCTTGCCGGAAAGGGAGCCCTCGGCTTGCAGGGCGGCCTGAGCGCATTCAGGCTTCACCGCTACGTTGCCGTTTATCTTGAACGGCAACGTGAAGGTTATCTCCGTTCCGACATCGGGCGTGCTTTGCACGCTGATGGTGCCGCCCATGGCGTCGATGAGCGTTTTCACGATGGACATGCCCAAGCCGGTGCCCTGGTAGCGGGTGCGTGCGCTGTTTTGCTCTTGCGTGAACGGCTTGAAAAGGTGCTCGGACACGAACTCCTCGCTCATGCCGACGCCGGTGTCGGCGATCTTGAACTCGAACAGCGCCGTATAGCCGTTGCATGAAAGCTCGGTGATATACGTGTCAACCCTCCCGCCGGGCTTGTTGTACTTGATGGCGTTGCTGAACAGGTTGAGCATGATCTGGCGCAACCGCAGGTCGCTGCCGATGAGCTGGCTGTGCTTCACGTTTTTGCAGAATCGTTCGTGGGAGATGCCGCTTTCCAGTATCTGGGCGGCAACGAGCGATTCCACGTCATCGGCCAATTCAGAAGGTCGAACTCGTCCTGCTCGAGCACCGCCTGCCCGGAGCCGAGCTTGCTCATATCGAGCACGTCGTTGACCAGGTCGAGCAGGTGGTTCGCCGATATCTGGATCTTGTCCAGGCATTGACGGGTTTTCGCGGGGTCCTGCTTTCGCTTGCTCCGGTGATGTCGAGCATGCCTAATATGCCGTTGATGGGCGTGCGGAAGTCGTGGCTCATGCGGTTCATGAACTCGGTTTTCGCCTTGCTCTCGGAGTCGGCGGTTTGCAGCGCCTGCTCAAGACGGTGTTTTTCCGCTTGTTCCCGCTCATGGAACGCCGAGGTGTTCTTGATCAGCACGATGCCGCGCACAACGGGAAGCTCATCTTGGGTGTCGATGCGGTATTGCGAATCTTGCGACATGAGCACGACCTTTGCGACCATTGCGGTTTGCCGTCCGATCTTGTTTCGCAGAATTCGATGGTCACCTCGTTCGTGCCGCCTTTGAAACGCGCAAGCAGTTTCTCTGAGGAATCTGCGAGCCGGTAGCTTTCAGCGTGCTCTCGGTGACGGATCCGACATGTTCGCGGCAAAAGGCCGTATAGGAGCAAGGTAGCTGCATGTCCTGATCGGCGAAGCCCCCCTGTCGGGCGCGAAGAACACCTGCTCAAGCCGATCGTTGGTCAGGTCGACCGAATATGCCGCTTGCGCCGAATCGAGCAGCGCGTCCGCGTAGCCGCCACCGTTCTCGAGGATGGATTGCCTGAGCTGGTCGTAGTAGCGGGAGAGCTGCTGCTTCTCGCTTGCCGATCCGTCGGAGAACGGCTCGAGGGCGACCACGAAGTGATGGAGCGCCCCTTCCTCGCTATCGTCTAGGTGCAACACGGTGACGCGGCCGCGCCATGCCGGGCTTTGCAAAATCAGCTCGATAGGCTTGCTTTGCGGGGTAAGGCGTTCTCGAAGCGTTTCCAGCTGCAGTGCGCGGCGCACCTCAGGCCGTTGCTCTTCGCAAGTCAGCGAGCATGCGATGTGCTCGACGGCGCCTGAGTAGTTGCCGCTGTCGGCTAGAAACATATTCGATGATGTGCGCAGGATGCGGTATTGGTCGAGCTTGGCGTCGCAGTATATGCAGTTGGAGAAGTGGAAGCCAAGACGGGAAACGCGCTTCAAGATGCGCTCGTTTTGCCGTTGGCGCGCCACTGCCTCGGCAAGGCGCGCGTTGTTCTTATCTATGTACATGTTTTTGTCCGCTTGGCGGAACAGCTCGCGCATGGTGGGGGATTCGAATTCGCTGGACAGGGCGTAGCCGGCGGCATAGCTGATGGGCATATCGGGATGGGCCTGGGAATACTCATCTGCGTTGCGCCTTATCCGGTCGAGCAGCGCCGCGGCCTGTGCGGCATCGGCGCCGCGCAGCACCGCCAGGAACTCGTCGCCGCCATAGCGGCCGGTGAAGCATAGGGGGGGCTTTGCACTTTCGCCAGCTGCAGCGCGAAAGAGCGGATGTATTCGTCGCCCTTTTTCGTGCCCAAGGTTGTTGTTGATGGTGCGAAGGTTGTTCAGGTCGAACACGAACACGGCCAAGGGGCTTTCGGGGCCGATGGGCCCGGGCTGCGACAAGATCTCCTCGCACTTGTTCTTGTTGAGAAGGCCCGTCGCTTCGTCAAGGTACACTTTGCGCTGCAGCTGCCTGCTCAGGGCTGCGGTGCGCAGCGCACGGACAAGCCCGATGGCGAACAACGCCAGCAGGCCCACGATATCGGCTATGACGATGCTTTCCAGGCGGTCGAGCGCGGTGGCCTTCTGCTGCGAGTAGTCCTCCGCCAGCTTGGTGGCTTGGTCGCAGATCTGGAAGAAATCCTCGCTTTTCGCGATGATATCGGTGTTCTGGTAGCCGGTTTCGCGCACTTGCGCGATCTCGTCGCGCAAGTCGTAGAAGTACTCGGCCAGCTCGGTCATCTTCGCCTGATAGGCTTCATCGTCAAGACGCACCAAATCTAGGTCATCGCTTCCATAGCGCAGTCCATCGATGTAGGAATCCACCGCCTCGATCAGCTTATCCTGCGCAAGCCCCGCGTCCTCCATCTTCACGATGCGCTGCGTGGTGCCGCGCACCAATCCGGCATAGTTCACCACGCGAGCGGTGCCTTGTATGTCTGCGACGAGCGACATGATGTCGAGGAACAGGAAGATGAGCACGATGGTGAGCGCCGTCATGAGGACGCGCGAGATTCGGCTGCCTTTGCTGATGGTGCGCGTGTTCATCCTAAGCCTTTGCGATACGGGGAAGCTGATACGAGTCAACGACGATTCTATCATGGGGTCGCTTCGGGCGACCGTTGCGTAGGTTTAGAAAGTCAGAGCGGTGCCGTTTTCGAAACAAGCATTGTGCCAAGCGTTATCCCGCGTCAAAACAAGTTGGGCCCGGAACCATCGTTCCCGGGCCCAACGTATCGGGTTCGGTTACGTGCGTTGGCCGCTTATTCGCCCCAGACGCGCTCGGCGACCCGTCGCACCAGCGCGATCTTGGCCCACTGGTCATCCTCGGTGAGCACGTTGCCCTCTTCGGTGGAGGAGAAGCCGCACTGCGTGGACAGGCGCAGCTGCTCGAGCGGAACGTATTGCGCTGCCTCATGGATGCGCGCGATTACGTCGTCCTCGTCTTCCAGCTCGGGGAACTTGGACGTGACCAGGCCCAATACCACCTTCTGGTCGCGGATATGCGCCAGCGGGGCGAAATCGCCGGAGCGGTCGGAATCGTACTCCAGGAAGAAGCCGTCGTAGTTCGCCCCGCCGAAGAGCACCTCGGCCACCGGCTCGTATCCGCCGGAGGAGAACCACGTGGAGCGGAAGTTGCCGCGGCAGATGTGCGTGGTGATGGTCATGTCTTCGGGCTTGGCCTCAAGGATGCGGTTGATCGCATCCACGTAGTCCTTCGCCACCTGGTCGACGTCGATTCCCTCGGCGGCATACGCCTCGCGCTTGGCCGGGTCGCAGAACTCGCCCCAGCTGGTGTCGTCGAACTGCAGGTAGCGGCAGCCAAGGTCGTAGAAGGCGCGCACGGCATCGCGGTACACCTCCACGATGCCGTCGAAGAGCGCCGACTCATCGGCGTAGCGCTCGATGGGGCGGTACGTGGCCTTGCCGCGCACGCAGGGGATGAGGTGCAGCATGGAGGGTGCGGGGATGGTCAGCTTCACCGGATAGTCGCCGGCGATGTCGCGCAGCTTGGCGAAATGGGCCAGGAACGGGTGGTCGCCGAAGGCGATCTTGTCGCGGAACACCAGCTGGGCGCCCTTGGGCTTGGGGCCCTTGAACTCTACCGACCACGTTTCGGCATCGACGTGCTCGACGTTTTGCAGGCCTTCCAGGAAGTCGAGGTGCCACATGGCGCGGCGGAACTCGCCGTCGGTGACGGCCTTCAGGCCAGCCTGTTTCTCCTTTTCCACCAGGTCTGCGATGGCGGCGTCCTCGGCGGCGATCAGTTGCTTTCGCGGGTGATGGTTCCGGTGGCGAAATCGGCGCGCGCGCCTGCTTGAGGGCCTCGGGGCGCAGGAAGCTGCCGACGATGTCATATGCGTAGGGAGGGTTGGTGATGGCCATGGGTGGCGTCCTTTCATCGCTTGTGTTGCGAGGGAAAGGATGCCACAGGCCTGCGTGATAGAAAACTATCGGTTTGATAGGGTTATGTATAGCTAAAAGGAATGGAAGCGGGCTGCGGCTTGGCGCGCGCGTCGTCGGGCGCCGGCAGGCAGCGCCGTGTGCCCGCCCTGCGGTTTGCGCTGCCGCTTGGCCGTGCCGCGCAGTGGGGCCGGCGGTATGGGGCGCCCTGCGCCTTGCCCTTATTCGCCGGCTTCGCGCTGGTATTCGTCGACGTACTCCTGCAGCAGCTGCAGGTAGCGCTCGGCGACCGAGGACAGCGGCCGGTCGGCGCGTTTGACGTACCCCAGCTCCATATGCTCGGGGCTTTCGAGCGGGATTGATATGATCTGGCTGCCATTGAGGTCCTCGGAAAGGATGCCGCTCGATATGGTGTAGCCGTCAAGGCCGATGATCAGGTTGAATAGCGTCGCGCGATCGGTCACCACGATGCTCTTGTCCACGGCCTCGGCGATATGCAGTTCCTCGGCATAGTACAGCGAGTTGCGGATGCCCTGGTCATAGCTCAGGCGCGGGTAGGGTGCCAGGTCGGCAAGGGTGACGCGCTCAAGGTGCGCCAGCGGGCTGTTGCGGCTGACGAATACGTGCGGCTTCGCACGGAACAGCGGCACGAAGTGCAGGTCTGCCGACTTCACTACGTTCGAGATGACGCTTTCGTTGAAGTCGCAGCGGTACAGCACGCCCAGCTCGCTGCGCTGCACCCGCACGTCGTCGATGATACCGGCGGTGGACGTCTCCGCAGCGAGAATTCGTAGCGGTTGCGGTCGTATTCGCGCACGAGCGAGACGAACGCGTTCACCACGAAGGCGTAATGTTGGGTGGAGATGCCGAACACGCGGCGGATGCGATCGGCGCCCTTGTATTCGCCTTCCAGAAGGTCGGCCTGCTCGATGACTTGGCGGTCGCGCGAGAGGAACCGCATGCCATCTTCGGTAGGGATGACGCCGGTGCGCGAGCGCGTGAAGATGGTGATGTCCATTTCGCGTTCAAGTTCCGACACCGCCTTGGAAAGGCTGGGCTGCGCGACGAAGAGCTTCTCCGCCGCCGCGGTGAGCGACCCGGATTCGGCTACCTGGATGACGTATCTGAGCTGTTGAAGTTTCATGGGCGGTATTCTAGCAGGAAGGGAAGGGGGCCGGTAGGATATCGCCGGATCGATACGCGTGGTGGACGCGCCGCGGCGGTGTTGCGCGGGGATCGGCTGCGGCGTTGCGGACGGGGCGTCGTCGTTGTGTCGCGCGCGGGCTTGTCGTCGTGTCGTAAGCGGCTTTGCTGTCGTGCCGCGAGCGAGTGTTCGCCGCCGCGTTGCAATCGGGGTTTAGCGGGCGTTTCCCTATACGGTTGGTATGCGGAAATTGCGCGGCGCTTGCGGGTTTGGCGCATGATACGCGTATCACCTGCGGCATTGCAGGCGGCGAGTTTGCAGACCTGCAGGTCACCCTGCTGCAGAGCGCCATGTTCGTGGCAGGTATCGTCACGCTGGTGCAGCTGTTCACCATCGGACCCGTGGGCGGCGCAGTACCT
>VOFE01001376.1_pt1 | contig 40000 bp, 53 predicted proteins | sample 5384071 | NCBI WGS metagenome assembly VOFE01 (sample SAMN12384724, study PRJNA508395) | human gut metagenome | isolation source: healthy gut D | host: Homo sapiens
GATGTTCGGCGACGGCGCGACCGCGACTTCGGGCGCAGGCGAATCGGCCGAACACACCTACCGGACGGCCGGCACCTACACGGTCAGGGCGACCGTCACCCGGCTGCATGGCCCGATGACCGAACTCTCGGCCACGGTCGCCGTCGCCGATACGGAGGCCGCGATCGTCGTCAGCAACGACCATCCGGCCCGTATGGAGCAGGTCGCCTTCGCGCTCAGCCGCATCCCCGGCGTGTCGGGCGTCGTCTGGAATTTCGGCGACGGCAGCGCGGCGCAGCGCGTGACCGACCCGACGCAGCGGGTGGAACACCGGTATGAAGCCGACGGACAGTACAGGGCCGGCGCCGCCATCTCCTACACGGACGGCACGACGCAGACCCTGACGCAGACCGTCACGGTCGAAGGAGCTTCCCTGAGTCGCTCGTGCCTGAATTTCGACACCGGCAAAATGTGGATCATGGCCCACCGCGGCAACTTCAACAACGGCTACGATCTGCCGCCCAACTCGATGGCGGCGTTCCGCCGCTGTGTGGAACTGGGATGCGTGGAGTTCATCGAGACCGACGTGCAGATTACCAAGGACGGGCGAAGTCATCTGTCTGCACGACAACTACCTCAAGCGGTTCACCGACTACAGCTCCTATGCCGGCGACGAAGGCTACGTCATCAACTTCACGCGCGAGGAGCTGCGGAAATTCCGGCTGAAAACCACCGACGGCAAGGTGACCGGCGAACAGATTCCGACGCTGGAGGAGGTCCTCACGGAGCTGCGCGGCAAGGTCTGGTTCAACCTCGACAAATGCGGCAGCGACGACGTGGACATCGCCAAGGTCTACGAGGTCGTCAAACGCTGCGGCTGTCTGGACCGGGTGCAGTTCTATGTCGGAACCAACAGCGACAGAGCCGCTTGGCTGGCCCGTCAGGAGCAGCCGGGAATCATCGCCCCGCACGCCAACAACGCCTCGGCGCTGGCCGCCATGTCGGCATTCGCCCCCGTCTACATGATCCAGACCTCGACGGGCTATGTCAACAGCGCATGGATTTCGTCGCTCAATGCCAAAGGGCTTTCGGTCTCGAACCTGCTCGACGACGAGGGCGCGGCCTTCCGCAACGGCAACACCGTCACGATGGACGGCTTCGTCGCCGCGGGCCTGCGCATGATCCAGTGCGACTACCCCGCCCTGATGGACGAATACCTGAGAGACAAAGGGAAACGCTAAACCTTAAAATTTCAAAAAATCAATTTCAATGAAAAGAATACTATCATATCTGGGTATCGTGTTGCTCTCCGCATCGGTCGCATGTTCGGACAGCAGCGAGATGGACAAGGCCTACAACTCGGTCATCACTCCCGGCTTCACGTTCGGCGAAGAGGAGATCATCGCGGGCATCACTCCGGTCACCTTCACCAATACGACCACGGCGGAAGGGACGACCGTTTCCGAATACTTCTGGCACTTCGGCTTCGCCGGAGAGGGCAACTGGTCCGAGGAGGCCGCTCCCGACCCGATCGTCTACAACCGTCCGGGCGACTACACGGTCACCCTCACGGCGTGGGGCGCCGACGGCAACCGCGCCACGACGACCAGAACAATCACCGTCCTTGCGGACAACGTGCTGCCGACGGCCGACTTCAGCTACTCGCCCCAGATGATCAGCATCGGCACGACCGTGACCTTCACCGACAAGTCGACCGATTCCGACGGCGAAATCGTGTCGCGCGAATGGCTCTTCCCCGACGGCACGACCTCGACGGACATCAACGCGACCTACACGTTCGAACAAATGGGCATGTTCAACGTCCAGCTGACCGTGACCGATGACCGCGGCGGCTCGAACAGCACCTCCAAGGCCATCAACGTCCGCGCAGGCGACGTCAACGCCTTCACGCTGCTCTGGTCCACTGCGGTAGCCTCCGCCGATGCGCTCTGCGCGGCGAGCGTCGTGGCCGCGAGCGACATGGGCTATATCTATTCGGTATCGGGCGACGGCAAAATGGTCGCGCTCAACACCGACGGCGCCAAGGTATGGGAATACGACGCCATGGCAAAAGACGGCGTATACCTCAAGAGCGAAATCTCCTATCCTTCGGTGGACACCGACGGCACGGTTTACTGGGTGGCGCACGGATACGGCGGCTCCTCGTCGGCATCGCTCGTCTATGCGTTCGAGGCGTTCGACGGGTTCGGTGCTCTGGAAGAACCAGACGGCCTACGCCGCAGGCGCCCGCATCGCCTTCTCGACGCCGAGCGTCGGCCCGAACATGGTCGTCGTCGGCAGCCGGGGCACGAACGGCGCGATCCGCGGATTCGAGAAGGGCACCGGCAAGAACACCGCTACGGCCACCCCGGCCAACGGCGGCGGTACGTCGGGCACGATCGTCCTCAAAAACGGCGTGGTGATCTTCACCAATACGGGCGAATACGGCTACGGCATCATGGTTCCCGACGATCAGTTCGTCTGGTCCCCCGTTCCGACGGCCGATACGTTCGCACCCGGCAAGATGCTCTCGGCCGGCCGCTGCCAGCCCTGCGTCGGCGCCGACAACTGCGTCTACCTTCCCGGCATCGCCGAAGGATCGGGCACTTGGAACCTCGCGAGCTTCGACTGCACGAACCTCACCGCATCGTCGAAGAAGACCCCGAAATGGAGCGTGAACCTGCCCGACGGATTCCAGCAGACGGGCGCATCGCTCAGCGCCGACGGCACGACGCTCTACATCGTCGCCGACAAGGCCACCCCCTCGGTGGTCTACGCGCTGAACACCTCGAACGGTTCGACCCGCTGGTCGTACACGCTCGACGCGGCAAGCAACAGCATCCCGGCCGTCGATAATCTCGGCCAGATCCACCTCTGCACCAAGACGGGCGATTACGTCGTGCTGAGCGCCGAGGGCGAACTCCGCTACAAGGAGCATCTGGCCGACTCGGTGGACGGCTCGCCGACGATCTCCGAATGGGGCTACTCCTACTTCCTCGGCAAGGACTCGGCGGCAGGTGCGCTCAAGGTTTACTCCGTCGCGCTGCCCGGCGTCACTTCGCCCGCAGCTTCGGCGTGGTCGCAGTACGGACAGAACGCACGTCACAGCAACTACCAGAAATAACCGAATGTAGAATTCCCGGGGGCGGCGAACAACCGAAAAATAAAGGAACCTGAACATGAAAAAAACAATAATTCTCGCGATGTTCGCGGCGCTCTGCACCCTGACAGCCGGATGCGCCGACGATTTCAAAACGGTACTCAACGACAAGTACTACGAGGACGACACGCCCTCCCGCGAACCCGACATCACCGAGCAGACGCTCACGCTCGGCAGCTACAACCTCTGGATTTCGAGCAAGGGCACGGGCGACTACCTGTGGACCAACCGCCGCACGGTGCTGGCGCAGTCGATCGTCAAAAACAAATGGGACATCTTCGGCTTCCAAGAAGCCAACGGAACGATCCAGAACGAGCTGCCGACGCTCGTCGGGCAGCAGGGCGGCAAATACGAATGGTGGTTCGTAGGCCGCGACTCGCAGGACGGCGTCAGCGGCGAAGCGCTGGGCATCGCCTACAACCCCGATCGTTTCGAGCTGACCGACAAGCACTTCTTCTGGCTCTCGCCGACGCCCGACGAGATGAGCTACGGCTGGGACGAGGTGAGCTACCACCGCATCGCCGCCTGCGCCATGGTGACCGACAAACTGTACAACAAGCAGTTCTTCATGATGGTCACCCACGCCCCGCTGGGCGCCACGGCGCGCGCCGAGGGCGCCAAACTGCTGATCGAGCGCGAAAAGATGTACAACCCCGACGGCATCCCCTCGATTCTAGTCGGCGACATGAACGCCGCCATGGACGACGCCTCGTCGAAGACGCTCCGCACCCATTGGAACGACTCGTTCCTCACGGTGGAATCGGATTTCGTCAGCGGTCCCGTCGGCACGTTCAACGGCCACAAAATCACCGCCGACCTCACGCAGGCCACGGCGCGCATCGACTACATCTACTCGCGCGGCGACGTGGAGCTAAAATCCTACAAGGTGGACAACACCGTTTACGGCAACATCTACCCTTCGGACCACTGCCCCCTGACGATTCAGTTCGACACCGACTACGAGAAACCCGCACCCGACGTGGTCGAGGGCTCCGGAACGGCCGCGGACCCGTGGCAGCTCAACTCCGTAAGCGACTGGAACACGGTCGCCGCGTCGATCAACGGACAGGCCGAAGACGCCGTCTACACATCGGCGGCCTACTACCGTCTCACGGCCGACATCGACTTCGACAACAAGAACCTCACGCCGATCTCCTTCACGGCCGACAACACGATCTACTTCGAGGGCGAATTCGATGGTGCGGGACATAAGCTCCTCAATGTGAAGATCGTCGCCCGGGCAAATCCTGCGGCGTATTCGGCGCCAACAAGGGCACGATCCGCGATCTGGCCGTCGAAGGTGCGCTTTCGACCGAATTCGAGATCGCGGGCGGCATCGTCGGCATAAACGCCGGCGTCATCGACGGGGCGACCTTCAAGGGCGACATCACGGGCGGCACCGGAGCCAAGACCATCGGCGGCATCGCGGGCCAGAACAAAGGGTACGCTGGTCAACTGCGCCAACCTCGGCGGCACGATGAAGACCGACGCCCCGAAAGACCCCAACATGGGCGGCATCGTCGGCCAGATCGCCAAAGGCGACGACGGCTTGGGCCGCTATGTCATCAACTGCTACAGCCGGGTGGACCAACTCGAAGCGAAACACAACGACGTCGGCGGCATCGCCGGCATCGTCAGCGACGACAGCTTCGTCATCAACTGCTACTCGACCGTGGAAAAGATCACAGCCAACAGCTCCTACGCATCGGTGGTGGGTTACAGCAAGAAAGGCAACCTGCAGAACATCTACGGCAACTCGGCATGTCCGTCCAAGTCTGCGGCGAACTCCGCCGTCGGCAGCGACAAGGCGGCCGGAACGGTCTGGAAAAAGACGACCTTCGCCCTGCTCTCGCTCGACGAGATGAAGTCGGGCGCCGTCACCGTACCTTCGAGCGGCGAGTCGTGCGCAAACTTCGCCGCAGCGCTCAACGCCGGCGCAACGCTCTTCAACGACACCCCGGCGGCAACGCTGCCGGGCAAGCCCGACGTCGTCCTGCGCAAGTGGACGGCATCGGAGAGCTATCCCGTACTGGAAAAATAACTCTTCAGGAGAACCGGAACTTTCCGGTTCTCCCTTTTTAAACCGAACGAAATGAAACGTTACCTACTCATCCTCTGCGCAACAGCCGGTCTGTACGCCTGTTCGCAGCCGGCGGCCGAAACGACGGACAAAGCCCGGTTCGTCCGCGCGGAACTCCACAACCCCTCGTCACGGTACGTCGTGGTGGTCTCACACCGCGGCGACTGGCGCAACTGGCCCGAAAACTCGATCCCTGCTATCGAATCGGTGATCCGCATGGGGAGTCGACATCATGGAACTGGATCTCAAACTGACCAAGGACAGCGTGCTGGTGCTCTGCCACGACAAGACGATCGACCGTACGACCAGCGGAAAAGGCCGAGTGTGCGACATCACCTACGACTCGATCCGCCGCTGCGTGCTGAAAACCGGCCACGGCGTGAAGACCTCGCTCAAAATGCCGACCCTGCGCGAAGCGCTGGAAGTCTGCAAGGACCGCATCGTGGTGAACATCGACCAGGGCTACGAATATTACGACCTCGCGCTGGCCGTCACCGAGGAGCTGGGCGTCACGGATCAGGTGCTCATCAAGGGCAAGCGTCCGGTGGAGACCGTCTCTGCAAAATTCGCGGAATACGGACACAACATGATGTACATGCCGATCATCGACATCCTCAAGCCGCAGGGCAGGGAGCTTTTCGAGGAATATGCCTCGAAGGGCGTCGTCCCGCTGGCTTACGAAGTGTGCTGGGACGACTATACGCCCCAAGTCGAAGCCTGCATGCGGCAGGTCGTCGCAGGCGGTTCGAAACTGTGGGTCAATTCGCTCTGGGACTCGCTCTGCGGCGGTCTGAGCGACGACAAGGCCTTCACAGAATCGCCGGACGAGGTGTACGGCCGCCTGCTGGACATGGGCGCTTCGATCATCCAGACCGACCGGCCCGAACTGCTGATCCGCTACCTCGAAGCGCAGGGACGGCGCAAATAACCGAGCGACATGAACAAATTACTGATCTGCATGGCCGTCGCATGCGTGACGGCCTTCAACGCCGCGGCGCAGAGTTTCTCGGCCGCGACCTACAACATCCGCCAGCTCAACGCCAAGGACACGGCCGAGGGCAACGGCTGGGAGCGGCGTCTCCCGGTGATCTCGTCGCTGATCCGGTTCCACGACTTCGACATCTTCGGGGCGCAGGAGGTCTTCCACAGCCAGCTGCAGGGCATGCTCGCGGCGCTGCCCGGCTACGATTACGTCGGCGTCGGACGCGACGACGGGGCCGCAGGCGGCGAATACTCCGCGATCTTCTACAAGCGCGGCCGCTTCCGACTGCTCGATTCGGGCCATTTCTGGCTCTCTGAAGACCCCTCGAAGCCCGGCAAGGGCTGGGACGCCAAATACGTCCGCATCTGCACATGGGGCCGGTTCTATGACAGACAGAGCCGTCAGCGGTTCTGGTTCTTCACGACCCACACCGACCACCGCGGCGAACAGGCTCAGGCCGAGAGCTGCCGCCTGATACTGGCGAAGATCGAAGAGTTGTGCCGCGGCGAGCGGGTCATCCTCACGGGCGACTTCAACGTGGGCGAAACGAGCCGGAGCTACGCGATCCTGCGCGACTCCGGCATCCTGTCCGACACCTACGACACGGCCGAAATCCGCTATGCCGAAACAGGCACCGAAAACTGGTTCGACCCCGACATCAAGACCTTCCGCCGCATCGACTACCTCTTCGTAACGCCGGGCTTCCGGGTGCTCCGCTACGGAATCCTGACCGACACCTACCGTTCGGAAAACCCGGACGGCGGGGAGCGGAAATTCCGGGCCCGGACTCCATCGGACCACTTCCCCGTGCAGGTCGAACTGGAATTCACGAAGCGGTAAGACTCCGATTAACCTGATAACGCAACCAACCTGCTTATGTCAATACTCTCATTTTTCAGAAAAAGCGCACCGGCGCCGCGTCTGCCGAAGGACGACGACGCCATGATGCGTCTCTACAAAAAACTCCGCTGGCAGAGCTTCATCGCCGGCACCGTCGGCTACAGTCTCTATTACGTCTGCCGCACGAGTCTCAACGTGGTGAAAAAGCCCATCCTCGAAAGCGGGGCGCTGGACGCCACGCAGCTGGGCGTCATCGGTTCGGCGCTGCTGTTCGCCTACGCCATCGGCAAATTCGTCAACGGATTCCTCTCCGACCACAGCAACATCAAACGCTTCATGGCCGCGGGTCTTGCGGTATCGGCGGTCGCCAACCTGCTGGTCGGCATCCTCGGCTTGGCCAACGGAGGCGGCATCGTCGGCAACATGGTGCTGTTCGTCGCCTTCGCCGTCATGTGGGGCGTCAACGGCTGGAGCCAGTCGATGGGCGCGCCCCCGGCCATCATCGCCCTCTCGCGGTGGTACCCGCTCAGCAAGCGGGGCACCTACTACGGATTCTTCAGCGCCAGCCACAACCTCGGCGAATTCCTGTCGTTCCTGTTCGTCGGCGCGGTCGTCGGCTTCTTCGGCTGGCAATGGGGATTCGTAGGCTCGTCGGTCGCCGGCGTGCTCGGCGTACTGACGATCGTACTGCTGATGCACGACACCCCCGAATCGAAAGGGCTGCCCCCGATCGAGGAGCTGACCGGCGAAGAGACTCCCGGCACGCCCCGCGACCACGGCAAAACTTCCGACCTGCAACGCTCCGTGATCCGCAATCCGCTGGTCTGGGTGCTGGCGCTCTCCAGCGCGTTCATGTATATCAGCCGCTATGCGATCAACGGCTGGGGCGTGCTTTTCCTGCAGGAGATCAAAGGCTATACGCTGGCCGCGGCCACGCAGGTCATTTCGGTCAATGCGCTCTGCGGCATCGTGGGCACGGTCTTTTCGGGCTGGCTCTCCGACGCCTTCTTCTACGGGCGGCGCAACGTGCTGGCCTTCGGCTTCGGTGTGCTGAACACCGTCGCGCTCTGCCTGTTCCTCTACTCCGGCGACGGGCTGATCGTCAATATCCTCAGCATGATTCTGTTCGGCGTGGCGATCGGCGTGCTGATCTGTTTTCTGGGCGGCCTGATGGCCATCGACATCGTACCGCGCGAAGCGACGGGCGCCGCGCTGGGAATCGTCGGCATGGCGAGCTACGTCGGCGCCGGCCTGCAGGACATCGTCAGCGGCTGGCTCATCAACTCCGGCAAAACGGGCTGGACGGCGTGACGAGCTACAATTTCGACTCGGCGATCGTCTTCTGGATCGCCGCGTCGGCCGTATCGTTCATTCTGGCGCTCTTCGTCGCCAAACGCTCGCACCGGTAAGCCGCACACAACTCATCCTCGAATCAGGCTGCAAGGGATCCCTTGCAGCCTGATTTTTTACCCCGCGGTCCCCTTTTCCGCACTTTCGCCGGCATAGGCCGATCGTTCAATTTATAAATTCTATGCGTTGATTTTTAGAAACATCCGGTTCGTTGAATTTATTTGCACGTAAGAAATCCGCGCTGTTTCTTTGCTTTCGGAACAGAAAAACAGCTCCATTTTTCAGTCAAACTAAAAACGCAACAAAGATGAAGAAAATCATTATCGTACTGCTTGCAGCAGCTGCAAGCTTTACGGCGGCCAACAAAGCTTCGGCGCAGGAGAAAGGTTTGTGGATCGGCGGCAAGCTGGGCTACTGGCACGACAAGACGGAAGGCGTCAAAACCGATTCGTTCTCGATCGCTCCCGAAGCGGGCTACGATTTCAACAAGAGATGGTCGGTGGGCGTGGCGCTCGGTTACGAGTACCTGAAAGTAAAGGACGGCGGCAGCGCCAACGTCTTCACGGCGTCGCCCTATGCCCGTTACAAATATTATAACAAGGGGATTCTGTCGCTCTTCCTCGACGGCGGCGTAGGCTTCGCCTGCTGCGACCACGAGGGCTTTCAGGCCGGTATTACACCGGGACTGAGCGTGAAGATCAACGAGCACTTCAGCTTCCTGACGCAGGTCGGCTTCCTCGGCTACCGCAAGGACTACTTCAACGGCGGCAGCGGCGAGGCCTTCGGCCTGAAACTCTCCTCGTCCGATCTGAAATTCGGATTCTACTACAAATTCTAACCGACAACGAGGATATTCCCGCCGCGCCGGTCCCGCTGGCGCGGTGTTTTTTTGACAACACGAATCCGCTGCACATACGCACATGCCCATCGGACCTCAGCCGTCGGTTCACCGTGCAGTCTACCCGTTCCACGCAAACCTCATGGGAAGCCCCTCCGCCGAGGGCATGAAAAAAGACAGCCGCACTCCTGCAACTGTCTGATTTTCATTGGTGGGAACATGCGGATTTGAACCGCAGACCTCCTGCTTGTAAGGCAAATTGCCTAAACCACCTAATCAATTAGCGGGCTTTATGTTAGCTAATGTATGTAACTTTTGCAAAACCGGTAATAAAAAAATTAGTATAATATCAACAATTAAAAAAAACGCCACAAACACCTACATATCAGCTAATTGCGCGCCTATTGCGTGGGGGGGTGTTATTCAGACCTAATTTTCGCTCAATTCTTCTACATGAATTTTTAACCGTTCATTTTCTCGAATCAGCTGTTCATCACGATGAAGAATCATCCCCACAGTAGTATCAGTTGCAACATTATCTACGACCTCTTTATCAACTTTCATTCTTCCCTTGCCCTGCATCAACCATTCAATCGACACGTCAGGGAATGTTGCAATAAATTTCGCCAATACATCTTCAGTAATACCCGTCTTTGATTCCAGTGTACCACGAGACACGCCTATTTTCGCATAAAATTCGCGTTTGCTAATATTAAGATTATCAGCAAATTGCAAAATTCTTTGTTTGATCGGCGAAATCTTTTGCTCTTTTTCTTGCATTTTGGCGAAATCTTTTGCAACTTTGCATTGTGATACATGCGTACTACATTCAAGTACCACAATAAACTGGGTAAAGATATAATAAAAACCACTGAAAGCCAAGCGAAATGGGCAAAAAAATATCATTCTGCGAAATACCAAGCACAGCTGGCTGGGAAAAATACCTGAAAAATCTGGAAGTTGATGCCTCCCTGAGTTTTCAAAACATTGACAATACTGCAGCCAACGCCCGCCAAGCGATCAAGAGATTTCTCAAAAAATGGCCCGGAAGAAAATTTTCAACTAAAACGTGTAAAGAAGATCATTCTTTCACGATAGTAAGGATAAAATAGCATGGCACAGGAAACTATCAAACGACGTAAACGCAAACGCGGAAGCGAAATGTCCATGAAGGAACTCCAGCAGCTCGAATTCCTAAATGGCGTACAGGCTGCGCGATACTGTGGAATATCGCCCAGAACATTCTACTACTACCTCAAGCAAATCGACATACAGAAGTACACCCGCACAACCATGTCAAACGGGGAGAAAATACTCTACCGTCGAAATGAGCTGGATGAAAAATTGCGACCCAAATCTTTGATACAGACAGTTCAATTTATACATATTCAGGAGCAAAATCAATCTCTGACCGCAAAAAAGAGAAAAGCTCTTGGCCCTCAAGGTAACGCCGTGACGGTCTTACAGAGGGCAGCGAAGTAGATGGTCACAATTCGCGCATTGGTCGTAAGTACAGGTTCTCACGAGCGATGTATGACAAGGCCAACAAACAAAACGTCTACTTCGGACAGCAAGGGCGCATTGCAGAAAGTTATCTCAGCGCCCTTGCTTTATAAAAATTATTCAACTATGCCCGGAAATAAACCACTGACACGCGAAGAGTTCCGAGCCTACATGAAGGAGCGGGATCGCAAACTCAAAGCCTATGACACTGCCGAAAGGACAGTGAAGGTCATGTATAAAAGTCTGTGCCCGGCTTGCGAATACAACGCAACCCATGGTAAGAAAATCATCTATAATTGCCCAAATTGCAAAGTCAGATATTGGAATAATTGCAGTAAGAATCAGGTTAAGAACGGCGGGATATTATCCGCCCTTCAAAGCAAGTATGGAAATATCGAATGGGTCAAAGCCTACAACCCAGATGGCACGCTTTACTATGAGTGGAAACGCCACGAGCGTAGGTACGAGCAAGATATTGATGGAAGATGGGTTCCAAAAAGATTAATAAAAATATTGCGTTATGGCTGCTAAAACTTGCGTCACACAGAACAAGGTCACAATAACCTTCAGCACCCCAGAGGAGATAGCAACTCTCAATCTTATCAAGGGAATAACTTTCTCCCGATCATACAAAAAGGCAATCATGCAGATGGTCGAGACATACGATGCGCTCTCGAAGGAGTGCTCTAACCTGAAAGCAGCGTCTCATAAATAACCGCTATTGACGAAGCCGTGAATCACAAGATAAAGACAGACATCGGGTATTGTGTGGTCAGCGACGATTGTGCGCTCGACGAAGAAGAACTGAAAACATTGGCTGCCGACATCAAAAAAGCAACCGAAGCTCACACAACCGAATTTCTTTATCGACATGCGTTACGACTATAAATTCATCCAGTTGCAGGCATTGTTGAAAATCACGGAACTACTCCAACCGGTAATCCAAGGTAATATTAAGAACAAAACATCGGGAATCGCCAATATGGACTGCGTAAGCGTATACCAAGAACGAAACGAGGTGGAGATCGTACTTCCCCTCGCCTCTTTCGGCGTATTGCGACATTATTACGAAGAATTACGGGCCGCTTTGATTGCCATGCCTACTATCCAAGTCGATTACCCCAAATGGTCACATCAGTTCCGTAAAACACTACATGGCAAGGGGCCGCTCTGCACGTATGTAGCCATAAGTCGGGACGAGAAGAACAAACGCCGGGAATTGGTACATTTTTTCTTCCCGATCGAGGTAGCTGCATGCATGGTCACTCCCCAGTTCGGCTTTACAAGATTGCTTCAGCGCTCCCTCGAAAAATTCAAGAATATCTATACAACCAAAATCTATTTGCAGATTTGCAGATCGGCAGATGCAGGCAAATGGGTCGTAAGTTATTCTACCCTCCGGAAGATCTTATGTGTCGGCAATAAATTCCGGCGCTACTACGACTTTCGGAACCGCATTCTCAAAGAGGCCGAAAACGCACTCCGAGGGAACTCTAATCATTGGTTCGGTCTGGCTGAATGTTTCAAGAAAGGCGAGCAAGATCCTTACCTTTTGATCTTCAATATCTATTCGGCAAACAACCGACAAAACAGTTACGACGAATATAACCGACTCCGGGATAAGATGCTCTCGACAATGGTTGATTCCATGCATATTACGAGAGCTACGGCGCTGGCGCTTACGCGGAAAGTCAATATCCGCAATTACAATTACGTCTGGCGCAAGCATAACCTGCTAATAGCCAACATCGCCGGCAATGACGAAGTCCTCGACAAAAAGGCATACTATGTCAGCACCATGGAGCGCATCATCGAAACGGAGAAATACAGCAAACTCGCAGTACAACAAGATCTTTTTTAATAACCTTCAAAAACCGCTTACTATGAAAACGATCACGATCACAAATCTGAAAGGCGGGGTTGGCAAGACCACAACCGCGATCAACCTGGCGCACCGCCTCGCATCCGAGGACAAGCGAGTTCTCCTGCTCGACACGGATCACCAGGCCAACCTGTCCCGTTTCTTCAACGTCCAGTCCGAAAGAAACATCTACCAACTGTTCATCGGTAAAGGCTGCTCCCCAACCCTACGCAATCTCCGACAACCTGCATATTATTTCTTCCGACATGGAAACCGCCACAATCAATTTCAGGTTGATAGGCCAAATGGCCTGGCACTCTGTTCTGAGAAATAAACTCGTGTCCAGTGGCTTTACAGCACTATACGACTACTGTATAATCGACTGCCCGCCGGCCCTCGATATGATAGTAACGAATGCACTGACGGCGGCAGATTACGTTTTGATTCCGCTTACATCCGGGCAGTTTGCGTACGATGGCCTCGGAACATCATAGACCGCATCGACGAGATCAAGGAGAGCGCCAACCCACATATTGAAATTCTGGGAATTCTGCTGACGATGGTGTCCGAACGCACCAGAGCAGTAAAAACGGTGAAGGATATGCTCAAAAAGCATGGTCTGGACATCAAGACCTGCGAAGCTCGTATCCGTCAATGCGAGGCCTTCAAGCAGGCCGAACTCAAGCATATCTCAATATTCGATTACGACCCCAAATCCAACGGGGCCTGCGACATGGAGACATTTTTCCAAGAAATACGCCCGCGTATTGAAAAATAAAGAGCGATATGAAATCAGACAGCATTTTCAAGTCATTAGACGCTATTGCCACGGAAGGTATTTCCCGCAAAAAAAGAACGCTCTTTGCGAAAAAAGGTCACGATCGACCTCGACGAGCAACACCTAATCATCCTGGACAAACGCCTAAAGATGGCCGGCTACCATGGATGTATGCGGGGCGTAATCTGGGAAGCCCTGGAACTCCTTGCAGATAAATACAACTTACAAAATAACGATTAACCATGACTGATAGCGAATATCTGAGCCAGAGAAAAGAACTGGAGAATCGTATTGCGCAGCTCGATGCCGCGCACCTCAATGACCGCGAATATATGGACGGCGATCATGTCCATATCGACATAGGCTGGAAAAGTGTACGCGGGGTGATTTGCGGCTGCTACATCGAAAAGGCTGACGGAAGTATACACTACTACTATCACCCGCTGAAAAAGGATGGTACTCCGGGGAAAGCTGTCAGATCGACATTTGTGGGTTGCAAACTTACGAAGCTATGAATATCGTGTATCTCTGCATAATCACCTTGTTCGCAGGGCTTACTCCCTCCGGACAAGCAAAATCGACAAGTTGCTGAATATGGCTTCGAACTATCAACAGGTCGAAAAAACCATCATGCTCCTCATGCAGCCGAATAAGGTAATCACCCGGATACCTTGCATCTCGCCGTTGCAGGCCGAGGATCTTCGCCATATCCCGGTAAGTTCAGCATACGGCCAGCGGCTTCATCCGATCCTGAACGAATACAAACATCATTCAGGCGTAGACCTTCCGGGAATACTGGGCGAACGAGTATATGCTACGGCCGACGGCACAGTGGCGGAAGTCGGAGAAAATAAAGTAATCGGAAAATTCGTCAAGCTAACACATGCCTACGGATTCACGACGGTTTACGGACATTTAAGCCAAATTAAGGTCACTGACAATGGAACTGTCCATATCGGTCAGGTAATCGGGTTGGTCGGCAACACCGGCCGCAGCACCGGCCCGCACCTTCACTATGGAGTAAAGAAAAAACGGCAAGGAACAGAATCCCCCTGCCGTATTGCTATCTGTACCTACACTGGCTGAAAATGTTGAATTGTGAAGGAAGAATTCCGCTACTTTAGGACCAACATCGTCGGATGGGCTGCCGGGAACATAAACGCGGCCGTCGATCTGAACGTGAACTTGCACAATACGATCAACATTCCGGTGTCAGCCAATCCGTTCAAGTTCGGAGATACCCAATGGAGCCATGTCGTCCTGCAACCGGGATGGCGACACTGGTTCGTCGAGCGATACATCGGACAGTTCGTCTCCCCCGTCGCTGTTTTATGCCAACTACACCATAGGCTACGACAAACGCACCTTCAAAGGCAACGCCTACGGCATCGGATGCTCGTGGGGCTATTCGAAACTCCTGAGTACCCGCTGGAACTTCATCGTCGAGATCGGGGCCGGTATCGTCTATACCCCCTACACCGAGAAGCTGCGGCCGAAGTACATCGGGGAGTTCGACGACGAGTATACCTATCGTCACCGCCGGTTCCTGCTCGTCCCGATCAAATGCAACCTGTCATTTTCCTACTTGTTCTAATTCACAGATCCCATGACAACGACTTTCGAAAACTCCAAAGGATATAAAGTACTGACATTATCGGCCGCCGAAATCAAAGTATGGGTTCGGGCCAAAGTCTGCGACCGCTGCGGTCGGAAGATCAGTTCAAGCGGGTTCTATGTGGGAGCCGTCAATCTCATGTATTGTCCCGACTGCTATGAGGAGTGGCATGCCACGGCACCGGAGAAGCAGGAACTTCAATGTCCGCGGGAGAACTCGCATCTGGCAAAGGCAAACGAATATATCGCCGAAGGATTATCGGACATCAAATCAACTAAGAAATGAACCCATATAAAACACTCGTTTCCATAGCTCTGACTGTCCTGATGCTCTCTTGCGCCATGACGCACTCCTTGCTGCGCAGCACCCCGACGGCCGACATCCACCTGCCCGGCAACGGGCCTGTCGAAACGCCCGAAGTCGAAGACGTAGAACGTGCCGTGGCCAAGATGCGCCGCATCTCGATGAACGGCGGCCGTGACAGCGCCTATCTGGCCGAGGTCGAACGCGACTCCACGGGCGAAGTCACCATCAAGGGCGAGGACATTCAAACCGTCTACATCGTCGCCAAGTCGAAAACCGTAGCCGAACGCAACGGGGAGATTGCTATCGACTTCATCATAGGCATACCCGCTGCTCTCCAGAGCAGCACGTGGGGGTTGTCGCTCACCCCGGTCATAGAGAACAACGGGACTGAAGAGGCACTGCAACCTCTCTCTATCCGGGGTGAGCTTTTTTCCGACATCCAGAAGCGCCAGTACTGGCAGATGAACAAGTACCTGAACCGTATTCTCGGCGACTCAACAGAGCTTACGACCACTACCGGTCTGGCCGCGAAGTACTACGAAGCCTACAACCGCTACATCGCCGGCGGCCAAAAGCGCCGGGCCGACAAACTGGAGTCCACCTACAAACAAACGATCTCGTTCCCCTACCTGAACGATCCGAGGCTCGACTCCGTACTGATCCGCAAAGGCGAGATACGCTACTATTACACCCAGACCTATCGGCCGACGAAGGATACCAAGCGCCTGCATCTCTTTTTCCGGGGCCGCGTCGATGCCATCGACCGCAGCCGTTACGACCTCACGAACAGCGATACGCTGACCTACACCGTGACCTCCATGTTGTCGCTTTTGGACAACGAACCGCGGTACATGCTCAAGATCATCGACAAGTACGTCGAAGTGCGCGACCGCAACTACATCACCTTCCCGGTCGGCCGTGCCAATGTAATCGACACGATGGGCCAGAACCATGTGCAGCTTGCCAAAATCGAGCGTCTGATGGACACGCTTATCAACCAATACGAATTTTTCGTCGATTCAATCACCATTACCGCTTCATCCTCTCCCGACGGTTCGATGGCGACCAACAACCGTATTGCCGGCGAGCGTGCCCGCTCGATCAAGGAGCGCTTGGTGCGCAAGTTCGGCCACGAGGTCGATACGCTGATCCGAACCCGCTCCATCGGCGAGGACTGGACGCTGCTCAAGCGCCTGATCCGACACAACAGCGACGTGCCCAACTGGGAAAAGATTACGGACATGATCGACCGGAGCAGAAACCTCGACGTGACGGAGCAGCAGATCCGCCAGCAGTTCCCCGGAGACTACGCCTTCATGAAGGAGATCCTCTATCCCCAGTTGCGGGCCGTGGACTTCCGCTACAACCTCCGCCGCGTCGATATGGTCAAGGATACCGTCGTGCTGACCGTACTCGACACGACCTACATGCGCGGGGTGCAGCAACTCCGCGACCGGGATTATGTCGGGGCGCTGCGCACCCTGAACGACTACAAGTGCCAGAACCTTGCGATCGTGCTGCTCTCGCTGAGTTACGACGAGGCGGCTTTCGAGATTCTGGAGCAACTGCCGCCGGCCGAGAAGAACCCAAAAACCGATTACCTCTCGGCCATAGCACTATCGCGCATGAATCGACCGCGCGAAGGACTGGAGTATTACCTCAAGGCGATTCAGGCAGACCCGGTGCTGAAGTTCCGCGGCAACCTCGACCCCGAAATCCAGATACTCTATAAGCAGAACAACGTAAAATCTACGGCGTATGACAATTGAGTTAGGTGTATTCGACATCGTGCTTTATACGCTTCTGCTATGTACAGGCACCATATTATGCTACATGCTACCGCACTCGGTCTCCTTTCGTCGAAAAAGCTACGAGGCGATGGCTCTCGACCTTTTGGAGCAGGGAAAGATCAAGGACGCAGCAGACATCATGGATTGCCTGCATTGGTGGCATTTCACAAAAGAGACACACGCACTGGCCGCCTTGGTATACTACAAGGCCGGGCGGATCGACGAGGCAAAGGAACACTTGGCCATGATCTGTAAACCCCGAAATATGCTCTTCCTGTATTTGGCATCCAACGCGAAGCTCAAGACGCTATTCGACGAACTCAAGAAACACAACGAATAATATGAAATACCTCTGCTACATACTCACGGGGCTTTGGCTCGCAAGCCTTCTCCCCGGCTGCGAGATCCACGACGACATCGACGTCGATGTGAAGCGCAAGGCCATCGTATACCTGCGCTACAACTACAACGACGGGGAGCACGACACCATGGACGAGGTGCAGACCCTGCGCCTGTTCTTCTTCGACCTGAAGACCGGCAGGCAGTACCGCGACACGACGCTTACGCGGGACGAATTCCTGACCGATACCGGAGCCATGCAGACCTACATTTCCAATGGAGAATATGGGATTGTGACGCTTGCCAATGTAGGGCATGGCTCCTCGGTGTCGGCAGACAACATCCGGGACGCTGCGATCACCTTCCCGGGTACGGGTGCCGACCCGCTTTTCTTCAACCGCATCCAGACGCCGATCCAAAAGGGCGACTCGCTGCGCTTCGACATCGACCTGTTCAAGTCCGTTTACAAGGTCAACGTCCGTGTCGAAGGGATGCAGAACATCAACAACCCCGAAGATTTCTATTTCGGGCTGAACAACTACGCCGCTCTGAGTTTTGACAACAAGCCCTGCGGCGGCTTCAGAATGTATCGTCCCCAACTGGCCCGCGACCCGGCGGCCGGCACCATGTCGGGATCGTTTTACACGCCCTACTTTCCTTCGGACTCGCCAATCTCAATCGGCATCTATACCGATGATCCCGCCTCGATTTACGGGCATGAACTCTTTGTGGCCACGATACAACGCTACATGGAAATCGCCCCTAATCCGGGACACGACGTCGAGATAGACATCCGCATTCTCCTGAACAGAGCCAATGTGACGGTGATTATCTCCGACTGGGAAGGAACAGTCATTCAAGAAGAACATTTCGGAGCATAGGCTCGAAAATAACTTATTTTCTCACTTAATTTTTTAATCATCCCTCTATGAAAAAATTTTTTATGAAACTGACCGCAATCGCGGTAATGCCGATGCTGCTTGCAGCCTGCACGAAAGACGAAGTTAATCCTACACCGACCAACGGTGGAAAGGAAGGCGAAATCGAACTTATCCTGAAAAATGAAAGTGTAGCTGACGGAACCCGCGCCTTTGGCTCCGGCACTACCGAAAGTTGGGAGAAGTCGATCTCCTCCGCCGTACTTATCGTCTACAACACCTCGGGCACGCAAATCCTGCGCCGCGTACTGACCGCCGCCGAAGTGAACGGCTCGACCACGACGCCGATCAAGTTCGTACTTCCGGGCGTGAGCGCCGATGCCTCGTGTGATTTCTATGTCGTTATTAACCGTAACATAGCGGATAACATCACCACCAAGGCCAAGCTGCTCGAAGAGTTGGAAAGCGACATCGCCTCCTACAACGGCACCTACGCAAACGTCACGACAAAGGCCATGCGCTCCGGAGGATTCGCAATGACAGGAACCGTGACGGCAAAGATCGTATCCGGCACCACGGCCGTAACCGTGACCGTAAAGCGTGTCGTGGCAAAAGTCGAGATTCAGACCTCCATGACCGACTCGTTCCGTACCAAGTACGGCAACGGCTGCGTCGAGGTCAAGAAAATTACATTGAGCAGAGGAGCCGAGAAATCTTATCTGATTGACCAGACGGCGAGCAAATATGCAACCGTAAGTTCTTCCTTCACCTCGGCACAGGACGCCTACTGCGACAAGACCGGAGCGTCGAAAACGAACGCATACAAGTACAATAACCTTTTCTACATCAACGAGAAGGCCGCAGCCGCTACGGGATCGCGAATAAAAGTAGTCCTCGATGCCGTCTATGATGCTGACGGCAACCTCTCGACTACGACCGACCAAGTACCGTTATCCTATGAAACCGAACTAACAGGCACCACCGACGGAAAGATGCTTCGCAACGGTTCATATAAACTCAATGTAAACCTCGACGGACTTACCGGTAAAGACATGACGCTGTCAATCGCCATAGCCAATTGGGATGCCTTGTCCACGCAAGAACGTGAACTTGGGGCAGTAAACCCGACCTTTTCCAATCATCCCCGGCATTGCCGGGGGTGATCCTGTCGCCGTAGCTCAATCGGAAGAGCGCATGTCCGGTTTTTTCTCATACGAATAGATTAGTAAATTGGATACGGGCATGAGGTTGTGGGTTTGAGTCCCACCGGCGGCACTTTCACCAAATACATTGTGCCATGAAAATACGAATTATTCTATCCTTACTGCTTGTTATTACCATCGCATGCAGCAAAGACTCCACAGAACCGGATACTCCCGGCCCGAAACCCTCGATCAGCATGACACTCGATTACCAGAGCCGAGAATACGAGTTAGGCGAAGTAATCGAGGCAACACTGACAATCACCGAAAAGAATCCGGCAGCAGACTATTTCCTGTTGAACACCTCCTGCAACGGAGGTAAGGCCGTGGCAACAGTAGACGGCCATGAACTGCAATGGCAAGCAGAACAGCAGATTCCCTACGAAATTGTCAATGACGAATTCTCCTCGAAAGTGCTGCACCTGAAGATAACGCCCCAAGCCGGGACAACAGCCAAACAGCCGTTCAACTTCGGGATCTATGCAATCTCGGACGGCGGGACAAAGGTCGAAAAAAGAATTTATGCAGTGAGTGTCAATACTGCGGAAATCATAACGAATGTCGAATGTATCACCCCGACAATCAATTTGGAACAGCAGTGCAAATTTATTTTAACAGCAACCAAAGAGAATTATGCCGGTGACTTTTTTCGTACAACTGTCAACTGAAGGCAACGGATTTTTCATACTCGAAGACGGCAGTGCCGGAAATCGGTTCTACTGCCCTGCAGACTCCCATAATATGCTCTCATACCAGCCCCATGAAACCGGCTTACACAAAATCCACTGCATAGTAAAGGACGACATCAGTGTTTCCGAAGTGGACATCGAAGTCGAAGTCAAGGGGATTAACGGAAGCCTCACGAATCCCGAGCCCGGCGTATATATTTACTGCAATTCACTCTACTACCCAAGTTCGGCATGGCACCAAGAATGGAAAGAACAAGCTGAAGGTGTCGCAATCATCACGGAGGAATGCAGGTTTCTGATGGCCCCGGATCCCGTTATCGGAGATTGGGGCGGTGGTGAGTTCACGAGTGTTTCTGACCTCACGGTCATGCAGGACTGGAGAGAAGCCAAATTCGATTATAACGGCCGAAAAAACACAGAGGCATTACTCAATGCCAAAGACGTTATGCGGAAAATCGAGTTCACCGAAAAATGTTACAACTACAATAAAGATAATCCGGGCAAGTGGTACCAGCCTGCTGCGGGACAAATGTATCTGATCCGTCAAAATCTGGACGAAGTACAACGATGTCTGAGCTTGATAGGTGGCCGAAAACTAAAAGCCAACGAGCATTACATATCCTCCACTGCCGCAGATGGATTGCACCTTTGGGCAATCAGTCTCACACAATTCGAACGAATATATTTTTTCCTCTACGAACCCGACAACCGGACATATCCCGTCCGCGACTTGTAGACGGAAGAGCTGTGATAATTCAAACGACTACCCTATGAAACTTTTCAGAACGACACTCCTATACCTCTGGGCCATGGCAGCCTTCGGTTGCGGAAAATCCGAATATCGGATCACCGAGCCTCGGCCGACGCTCGAAGTGACGGCCTTGCAGGACGTCTACATCATCAACCAGCCGGCGTATCTCCAGCTCAAGGTCTCGCAGCAGGGGTACGACGGGGAATTTCAGCTCTCGGCCGTACTCAGCGAAGGGGCCTGCGAGCTCTCGATGCAGGGCAGCGACCTCCCGACCGACGGCACATGGGCGTCGATGTCCAACACTACGGAGATCCTGACGCTCACGCCGACGCTGGCCGGGCCGCTGCGCATATCCTTCGAGGTCAAAACCAAAGAGGGCGAGCAGTCCGGCCGCAGCTTCATAAACTTCAACGTTCAGAAGAGTCCCGCACTCGCACTGGAAGTCGAATACCCCGAAACGGCATCCGTCACCGAGCGGATCGAGCTGACGATGCTCCTCACAAAATCCGGATGGACAGGGGCGATCCCCGTAACCTACACGCAACTGGCAGGCAGCGGCACGCTCCAGTACGGAGCCGTGGCCGTCACCCCGGCCGAAGCGTTCTCCGTGCCGGCCAATAGCGAACAGCCGCTCTACTACACTGCCGCCGAGCGGGGCATGCACCGTCTCCAGTTCTCGGCAACGGACGGATATACCACCCAATTCAAGACTCTTGAGATCATCGTAACAAACTGACGACACCATGAGAACGACCTTATTTTACGCATTGGCGCTGTTCGTATCGGCCGGATGCTCCCCGTCGAAATACCGGATCGTCGAGCCGAAGCCGCAGCTATCCCTGTCTACCGTCGCAACGGTCTGTGAACTGGGACAGGCCGTAAGTCTTACGCTGGCCGTCTCTCAAGAAGGCGTCGACGGAAACTTCTCCCTCTCGGCGTTTATCCGCCAGGGGCAGGCCGCAATCACGCTCGACGGAAGCGACATGGACACATCGGGACAATGGGTGCAGCTCGCGGACAGGAATGCGCGCCTCGTGATTACACCGGCCCAAACGGGAGATCTGCTCGTAAGTTTTCAGGCCAAGTCACCTGATGGCGAAGTCAGCGAACAGCAAGACCTGAAGGTCACGGTAACAGCGCCATCAGAAATCACGGCCGAAGCTGTCTGCGAAGCGAAGATCGTAAACCCCGCGGCCGATGCCCGGATTCCGGTGCAGCTCCACATTCAAGGTGTTCCGGGCGCAGACGGGAAATTCATCGTAACCCCGACCGTCAGTCTGGGCAAAGGCAAGATATTCCTGAACGGAAACGCCGTGAACGGCCAGGCTTGTCCCGTAGATGCCGACGTGACGTTCGAGTATGCACCCGAAGAGATCGGCGAGCAGATTCTCGAATTCGAGATCGCGGCAGGGAAGGCGTCGGCAAAAGCACGCGCATACATGGACGTCGTGAAAAACATCGTCGTGACAAGCGTCGTCGAGGGCTGCTTCACCATCGACGGGGCCGGGGAGCACAACGTTGAAGGCGAGACGGTGACGCTCGCCCTCGTAAACGAAGACCTCTTCAACTTCGAGGTCGAGGGCTGGTACGACCCATCCGGGCAGCTCCTGTCCGGCGAGGCGACCTATGCGCTCACACTCGCGCGCGACTGCATCACCGACATCCAGCTCAGGCTCAAGCCCCGGACTGTGACCATAACCCGGCAGGGAATTGCCCGGATAGAATTTCAATATCTCGTCATGGAAGGCGGACGTCCCGTACCGAAGGTAGCCTACGATTACCGCACGCAGTATTCGGCCGACTACAAGGCATCCGAGCCGGTGAAGTTCTACTACGAGGAGTACAGGCTCGACACATCGAAGATCCCGCCCGTAGGCCGGAAGTCCGCCGGGATGCCGACGATACCCAAAGGGGCGACGAAATCGACATTCCTCTGGCGCTGCGACGAAAAATTCTCCGTCTCGATACGCCCGGCCGACAACCCGGGCTTCAAGTTCAATTACAACGACAGATCCGTAGAGTCGCAAACGACGAAATACTACCTGCCCTCAGACATAACAATGACCAGATAACCTCAAATCGGCGTAGTTCAAAAACCAGAACGGCGCGTTCACTCCAGGACAGGGACGCAACTATGGGATTGTGCGGTACGGATGCGCAATGCGGGTGAAAGGCCCGCCGCCGATAATTTTTAAATTTCAGAACCATGAAACATATTGCAAAAATCATTCTCACAGTGCTCCTGCTGCCCGGGCTCTCAGGATGCGAGCAGCCTTCGACATCCGACCCCAAGGAAGGGAACGAGGTATCCGTCATGCTCGAAGTGCTGTCCGAGCAACTACACACTACCAGGGCGATTGCCGAAAGCGACATCGACGACGTGAACATCTTCATATACTCCGACACCGGAGGGCTGAAGCAGCACATATACGCCTCGGGAGCTTCGCACAAAATAGACATCGCACCGGGGCGATACAGCATATACGTAGCAGCGAACATACATCAGGATATGGGGGATTTATCCCTCACGAGGCTCCAGTCATATGCCATAACCGCCCCGACGGACGAAGGGACGCTGACAATGATCGGGTCGGACACCTTCACCATCGACGGATCGGGACAGGTATTGCCGATCTCCCTGAAGCGCCATGCCGCGAAGATCGCCTACAACATCGCGGTAGACCCGGCCGCCGGAGACATCGAGATCTCGTCCATACAGTTATGCTCCATACCCGACAGGGAGTACCTGATAACGGATCTCACGGCACCGACAGAACCCGCATCCGGATTCCACGACTCCGAGATCCGCAAATTCCCCGACGGGAGCAAGCACGCAAACGGGATATTCTATATGCTCTCGAACCGGCAGGGCGACGTATCCTCCATAGCCTCGCAGGATCAAAAGAACCCGGACAAAGCTCCGAAGTACGCATCCTACCTCTGCATCCGCGGCCGAAGCGGGGAGAACAAGGTCGTGGACTTCGTAGTTTACCTGGGGAGCAACATGACCACGAATTTCGACGTGCTGCCCAACGAGGCGCACACCTACAACATCACGATCCTCAGCGACAGCGAGACCGACACCCGCATCACAAGCTACCTCTTCGAGTTTTACAGCTCATGGCCACGGAGTCCCTATTGCATACCGGGTGACTACGGAGAATTCTCCGTGCGCAACGGAAACAGAAGCGACCACACCTTTACCGGGCAGCTCGAAGTGACACAAGGCGACGCGGCGAGTTTCCGCTACGGCGACGGCGGAGCCTGGCACGAGGGAGCCCTGCACGACGTATACATCCCGGCAAAGAGCGACGCCAGGGGCGACATGGAATACACCCCCGCACTGATAAAAAAGGGCGTAAACCAGACGCTCGCATACAGGCTGACGATTACAGACGAGCAGGGGGGGGGAAGCAATACGGTTCGAAACTGGCCGATATCGCATCATCCGAGTTTGACAAGCAACTAAAAGCCCTGACATCTATCAGAGGGATCGGAATCACGCTCGCTACGGCACTGATCCTTACAACCGGAGGATTTACCTTCTTCGACAATGCAAAGCAACTGTCACGCTTCATCGGAATATGTCCCACCTATCAACAATCCGGAACATCCGTAAATATCAAAGGACATATAAACCGAAATGGCGATGAACACTTGCGATCCTTGCTCTATGTCGCCTCGTGGACTGCCTTGCGTTACAATGCGGCTTGTCGGGAATGCTATATCCGATTAAAGGCCAACGGAAAACCGTCCAAAGTCGCCCTGATCGCTGTGGCTAACAAACCCCCAGAATTAAATTTTACTTTTCCCAATAAATTTAACGAACTATATTTCAACAGATTTTCCACGCATTCAAAGAGTTGCAATTTGCCATTATCGGGAATTGTTGAGAATTCGCGTGTTCCACTTGTGTTCCACACTTAAATTGTATCATGATTGCTGCGAAGCCATTTCTTATAAATATTAGCCAGCATTGCGATCTCTAATTTTGAGCTATTGCCAATAACTGTAATTCCACATTTAATGCATCTCTTTGTTCCGTTTCTATAAAATATCGCAATACTAACTACCATATTATAGCCAAATTACAACCATTTTTAGCCAAAATATTAGACAAATCTTTATTGGCACTAAATGCTCCCTCCTTATTCATGTTCGTTAACTTCTTTCCAAAATGCATACAACGGAGATCGATTATCCCCTTCTGCCATAAAGATATCAGATAATGCATAATTTTTCAATACCCAAGCTTTTGACGATGCCTGAGATGTCCGTTTATTACTTTTTTCCTCTATTATGTTATACTTCAAAAGAAGTGGTATTATTTCATCAAAAATCATTGTAGGCTTGCCAAAATTATTAATTGGCTCTTCTTTAATGGCTGTTTCATACTGATATGTCGCCTTAACATATTTATTCAAAAAACGTTTAATGCATTTTTTGAATTCCGGATTTAAGGTTTGAACTAACTCCTTGTCATCATTTATATTATCATCTTCTATAGAAATTCTAACATTTTTTAGATTGGCAATAATTTGACTCGGAGCATATTCTGAATATATTTCGTTATCGCCCTCATTTATCGACAATACTTTTACCACTGAACCTTGATCAAATGTAACATGATTAAAAATGTTATCCGATTTTTATCAATTCGCAAATCAGAAAACACACAGTTTTTAAACTGGACATTCGATAATTCCGTATTACAGAAACTTACATTAACAAACGAGCATTGTTCAAAAATTACATTTGACAATCTCTTATTTTCAAATATTAAACTCGAAAAAGTCAGTTTGGGACCAATAGTAAGTACATCGACCGGGATAAAATCATTCAACAAATAGGGAATAAGTGTACCTACATTTATCTGCAAAAGGCGGGTTTCCACTCATCATGAGTAATTTTTATTAATTTGGAAATCAATATAGGCGTCATTAATGGATCAACAACCTGCCCAATGTATTGAGCGACATTATTAGACAATTGAGCTATGTATAAGAAAGATTTTAACTGAGAACATGATTCTTTTGATAATGTATCTCGCATAACCTGCCCTAAAGATTTTGCCAAAAATAATTTTAAATTCTTCATGGTCAAACTTTCGTTGATCTTCTCGTCCAGGAACAGGGATCAATAATGCATGAGATTCTGCCATTCTAATAATTATAGGACGTAATCTCGTTTCAATATTCCATTCATCAAAAAGCACGGTTAGTACAAATTGAATCATATCTGTAGAAATAGCATCTTTTTGGCTATTCCACATCTCTCGAGCAACTTCAGACAATAATCTTGTATGCTGTTCAAAAGTTAAATACGGTCTCCCTGTTTCTTGATCTCGATCTTTCCATTTCAATACTTCTCGTCCGACAAAAGCATCAATAACATCATTTATTCCTATATATGCTTCTCCATTCAGTAAGAATTTATCAGGTGTGATATTATCCTCATAGGCCATATTTACCATTTTTCGTGAATAAATACGGACGAGCCAACAAAGGATGTTCTGATGAATGCAATTTATTCACCATAGACTCATATGCCTCCGTGCTTTCATTAAATGAATAAAACTTCAATAAGTATGCAATACATTGCTCCCTATTCCAATCTTTTATTTTTATTTCATCAAATTCACCCTCTAATCGAATTTTAGTTTGCAGTATTCTTGCTCGTTTTAGGTAATCTTGAGTATTAAAAAACGTTCGACGAGAAGCAGCAATAATAGTTCCAGTACCATCCATTTTGTAATTTACAAGGCTTTTTAAAGACCTAATGCAACTTCTCCCCCAACTTCTGCAGCAAGTTCATCAAAACCATCAATTCCTAACACCAACAAATTTCGTTTCATTAAGGATATAATAGACGCATAATATAATCCAGAAAACCGCAATTCTCCAAGATCATACATAATGGCTTCATTCAGCCGAACAAGATCTCGACCATGTAAATCAATATGTAAGAAAAGATAATTAGATTCTCCATTAAGATATTTTTGAGCTATTTCCTGCTGAAATTTATGCAACAATACCGTCTTTCCATGTCCTGCATCGGCAGTAACAAAACAAATTCGAGTTCCAGACCACAATAAATCTTTACACTCTTTTTCCAATGCCTTTAGACCGGTTGTTTGCAATTGCTGATCAATACGATGCAAAGATGCCGTCGTATCAATATACGTCAAACTATCTACATTAGTTTGTAGTAGTTTATCTGCAAGTATATCCAACCGTGCTATTTCTTTGGCAAGAAAAGTTGTATACCGCAATTCTTTGCCATTATATAGTACATACAGTACTTCATCTTTTTCAAAAATTCGAAATGACAATGTTTTTCCAAACCGCTCAAATACAATCGTATCTCGCTCGATCAATACATCATTTTCATCATCTGCAAACGACGCTATTTCACGTCTTACTTCTTCTAATTTATTCATTGCAATTACGAATTTTAATATTAAAATCAGATAATGTCGCCGAGTAATAATCAAATCGTTTTTTATTCAGAACCAATAAAAATAGGGGCATCGAATTATTGATATTCCGTCCTAAAGCTATAGCAGGAAATAAATCAATATCATCTGATGCAATATATACTCCTCCTACATTTTGCTCTTCACAAAAAAAGATAGAACATCACAAGCCATCATTGTATCAACCATTTTTTGAGTTCTTTGGATAAATACATCGTCTTGTTTTGTTAAGCAACCATCAACATGACACAATTTGCTCTTAGCACGTGTAAATCTCGAAAGAATATGAACAGGACAGGAATTCTTATTCATCGAACAATGATCTCCCACATTTGCATGCGCTATTCTTAATTTTGGGAGGCCAGACCTTTCTTGATAAGTATTATACCAAACATGAGCTACTTTAAATAGGCTAAACACCATATCTATGGACCCTTCAATTTTTCTTTGTTCAATTACAACAGGAAAAATACCGTCACTTATCAGTTTTAATATGCTTAAAAGTTGTGACGCGCGATTTGTTAAAGTATCATCTTGATACCATCCTCCATATATACGAATAATGATATTTTGAACATTGTGTACATTTGTTATAATATCTCTAACAATTTCCTTGAATAAGAATTCAATCTTATTAATTGGGATTTCAGGAATCGGCCGAGGAAAAAAGTTATCGAAATCAACTATAACAAAAACTTTGCAATCCATTGAAAAAAATGTTTTGTTAAAATTAATAATTATTTTTTTCGACACAAAATTTCTTGCAGTCTAAAAATTAAAACCTTAATCCTCTATAGGATTATTGCAAATGAAAAAACATTTTCTACCTACCTAATACCATATAATCGGCATACGTATTTGGGAAATGTTTAACTCTTATTATATAGATTACACAAATGCGAATCCGCAATTTGCAGCAAATCGCAATATACTAATTATCAACTGATCCATAATTAAAACCAAAAATATTTGCAATCGCTTTCTCGGCATATTATTTTTGCCTCGTCTACGACTAATGGGCAATTTAGTAATCGCATCATACTCTGCAATTCTCGGGTAGGCGGTTAGTGCTTCGGCCGGATCTATCGAATCCAGCTTTGACAGTATCTTCATTCGCTTGTCGTATGACATTTCGATAACTATCAGCGAATCAAGAAGAAAAACTGTGCAAAGCTATGGCTTATTCCATCCGATTTCCCCGTCGTCACGACAAGGCCGACCGCAACGGCCGTTATGCGGTCAGGCTGTGTATCACCAAAAACAAGCGGCGCAAATACATCGCACTCGACCTCTACGCCGATCCCGCATATTGGGACGAGGCCGGCGAGCAATTCATCATCCTGCGCAACCTGAAAGGAGCCGAGCAGAAGGCCGAGAATAAACAACGCGAGGCCGACAATGCGCTGCTGGCGAAGTACAAGGTTCGCGCCCGCGAGATCGTCGAACGCTTCGAGATCGAAGGCATCGACTGGACGCTGAACCAGTTCGAGGACGCCTTTCTGAATACCTCCAAACAGGGAAAGTTCAACGCCTATTTCACCGACCGTATCGCGGAACTGCACGCGACGGGACATATCGGCAATTCCCAAACCTATAAGCAGACGCAGGACATGTTGAGAAGCTATGACCGGAAGCTGGATCAACGGCTCTTTTCCGACATCGACCTGCGTTATGTCCGGGGATTCGATATGTTTCTTCAAAAGCGGGGCTGTTGCGGCAATACGCGCAAATTCTATTTCAAAGCGTTACGGGCCATTCTGAACCGGGCCAATGCGGAGGGCGTCGGCTCGGTGGCAACCTATCCGTTCGGACGAGGCGGGTTCGAGGTCTCCAAACTCGAAGAGGCGACTGCCAAACGTTACCTGCCTGCCGCCGAGCTGTCGAAACTCAAAAGCACCACGGCCAGCAATCCGCAATGCGAATACGCTCGCAAGCTGTTTCTCTTTTCCTACTATTGTTACGGCATTTCGTTCATCGACATGGCGATGCTCACGGCCGCCCATATCAAACAAATGGAGGACGGCGATTATATCGTTTACAAGCGGCAAAAGATCAAACGGCAGAAAGGAGTCAAACCGATTTCGATCAAGATCACGCCCGCAATCCGGCAACTGATCGAGAGCCTGCAAGCGGCCTCGCCGACCGTGGACGATTTGCTGCTGCCGATCGTCACCCGCTCCGGCTATACGGGCGAGCGGCTCTACATGCACATTCGAGCCCGTTACAGCAAGTACCAGAAATACCTGCGCCTGCTCGCCGAGGAACTCGGAATCGATTTCCACCTGACGAGCTACGTCTCCCGCCATACGGCGGCCATGACCTTGCAGCGCAACAACATTCCGCGCGAGGTGATTTCACAGATGCTCGGCCATGCCGATCTGGAAACCACGAACATCTACCTCGACAGCTTCGACAACGGAGTGATCAACGAGGCGGCAAAAGTTTTGTAATAAGCCAACAATAGTTTAATATTTTTTGTATATTTGTACTATGAGTACAACATCGCAAACAAAAATAAACCAGCTATTACAGTCCCTCCCACCCGGAGCAGTCTATTTGTCGTCATGGATGAAACTCAAAAACATCTCCAACGACTTACAGCACCGTTACATAAAATCCGCTTGGCTGACTCCCATAGGCACAGGTGCAATGATCCGCACGGGCGATACGCCTACATTATACGGAGCCATGTACAGCCTCAATACACAGGCTGACAAACATCTGACAATCGGAGCCATGTCGGCATTGGAAATCCACGGATATTCGCACTACCTTCCGATGGGCAGGCCGACCGTTTCGCTGTCTGCTCCGCAAAAGGAGTATTTACCGCTTTGGTTCAGAAAATACGATTGGGGAGTTACGCTCCGGCTGTTTACCACCGAAATATTCAATTCCGACACCGGAATCACCACCACCCGACAAGGGGTTTTCGAGTTGCCGATCTCTACCCCGGAACGGGCGTTTATGGAGTGTCTGCACCTCGCTCCGCAATATTACGACATTACCGACCTCTATTATGTGATGGAAATGCTGTCGATACTCCCGCCGAAGAATGTGCAACGACTGTTGGAGGAGTGCCGTTCCGTCAAAGTGAAACGGCTGTTCCTCTTTATGGCCGAAAAGGCCCGTCATGCGTGGTTCGAGGCCCTCGACCTCGACAAGGTAGACCTCGGCAGCGGCAAGCGGGTAATCACCAAAGGAGGTGTTTACGATAAGAAGCACCAAATCACAATTCCGGCAGAACTGAAAAATGATTAATCAAGAGTACAAAGAGCGCGTGCGGCTGTTGCTCCGCATCATCCCGATTATTTCGACGGAAGAATGTTTTGCCGTTCACGGCGGCACGGCAATCAATCTGTTCGTGCAAAATCTGCCGCGATATTCGGTGGACATCGACCTGACCTATATTCCCGTCGAGCCGCGGGAAGCAAGCCTCACCCATATCAAAGAACGGCTGAAAGAGATAAAACAAAAATCGAGGCTACGATACCGGGCATTGCAGTACGCGAAGTTCCCAACAAACTGATCTGCACCCATAACGGGCATTTCGTCAAAGTGGAGGTAAACGACGTGAAGCGAGGCATCATCGCACCGCCCGTCGAATTGCCCTTATGCGACCTCGCCCAAGAAGATTTCGGTGTATTCTGCAAAGCCCGCATCGTACCGCTGTCACAACTCTATGGCGGCAAGATCACGGCGGCACTCGACCGCCAGCACCCGCGCGACCTGTTCGATGTAAACCTGATGCTCGATTATATCAAAGACTTCGACGAGATCAAACGCGGATTCATCTTCTGCCTGCTGGGAAGCGACCGCCCGATCTTGGAGTCGCTTAACCCCAATTTCAACGACCAGCGCGACGCCCTGACCAGCCAATTCGAGGGCATGTCCTCGACGCTGTTCACCTATGAACAGTACGAAACAACCCGCCGCCGACTGGTCGAGTATATCAACGACCATCTGACACCGACCGACAAAGCATTTCTACTCGGATTCGAAGACGGGACGCCGGATTGGGACGCATCGGAATACCGGGACTTCCAGCATTATCCGTCGGTGCAATGGAAACTGTTCAATATACAGAAATTAAAGTTTCGCAATCAAAAGAAACATGAGGATGGGATGGATTGAGGAAATTGAAAACGTTCTTTTTCGGTTCATAAATCTACGTTTGCCATGTATTCCCCGCCTATTAAATACGATGATTTCCTACAAAAATTCCCGACGGAAGCAAACGCTTTTCAATTTTATCAGAAGAGTTGTGGAATCTATTGTCCCTCATGTGGGGATAAACAGTTTTCTTATTTACGAGACGACAAGCCCTACATGGCTTACTGCAAAAAATGCCATAAGGAATTCTCGATATTGAAAGATACGATTTTCGTTCGAAAGGAGACAGACTTCAGATTTTGGCTCTACATCGGGTATCTGCATTACCGAATGCAAACAGATATGATAATCGATCGCCTCAACATAGCAGCCTTACAGCGGGACATGCAGGGAACCACCTACAAATCACTGTGTCGCATCAACCGCAAACTGGCACGCTGGTTCGATGAGATAGATGCTACCGACAGAGACAATTTATTCGCATCGCTTCACAGAATATTATAGACCTGTTTTTTGTACTTATAGGGATATTTTCAATGACACTCCCCTGAAATCCGAGGATTTCAGGGGATTTTTTCATATGTAGTCCAACTAAGTATACATTATGATAGAAACAGACGAAAACCCATATAATTCAATAGAAACATGAACAAATTCACCGATGAAACCCCGATCGCAATGCTGACCGTGGGGCAACTGAAAGAGATTCTCGGCATCGACCGAATCTTGGGTAATCTTACTGCGAATCAAGCTCCGACCGAGCAAGTAATGACCATCGAAGAGGTCGTGCGCCTGACCGGATACAGCAAGGCGACGATTTACAAATTTACGAGCGACCGAAAGATTCCGTTTCGCAAGCCGGAGCATGGCGGACGGCGGCTCTACTTTCAGCGCGAGGAGATTCTCGACTGGTTGCAGAGCGAATCACACCCGACGATCGAACAGGAAAACATCCAAAGAATAAACCAATTAAAAAAGCATTAATTATGAAAAACGAAAAACTGCCATCTAAACCTGCATTCGACCCGGAGGTTCCGCCCCGTGAAGGGTTCATCTTCTACCGTACCTTTTATGAAGCGCTGGCCTCGATGAAGCCCATGGCAAGATTACATCTCTATGATGTGATTATGAGATATGCTCTCTACGGCGAGGAACCGACGGATCTCAACGGGGAGCAGATGCGAACCTTCATACTGATCCGACCCCAGTTGGATGCCAATGAACGAAAACGGCAAAAAAAGTACAAAAGGAGAAGGCAATCAAAAGAATAACGACGAAGAACTCAACGAATTTTTCACAAAAACTGAAGACGAAGAAAACGACAATTTACCAATACTCAACGATATACAATATAAATAGGTCGCTCCTAAAAGATAATTCTAACATGAAAGAAAACGAATATGACAATGGGTACATAGAAAGGCAAACAGTCAGTTCGAATCCCCCGGAACTCCCTCAGATCAGGGTCTCCGTGTTCGAGAACTACTTCGCACAGAAACCACTCGGCGATGTTGACCTGATAAAGTGGTGTAAGACTGCCAAATTCAAGGAGCAGGTTATCGCGTTCCGCACGACCTCCAACGAGAAGGTTCGCCAACGAATTAAACGCAACCTGCCGTGCATCACTCCCAGCGGGATATTCAAGACTCGGAGCCGTGACGGGCTGGTTCAGCACACCGGGTTCATATGCATCGACATCGACCACAAGGACAACGGCGTATTCGGACCGGAGTGGTTCGATAAGAAGAGACTCGTCGCCAAGACCTTCGACAGCTTGTTGTGTGCAAGTATGTCGATCAGCGGAATGGCTTGTACCTGATTTTCCGCATCGCTCACCCGGACATGCACCTGGCACAGTTCGACGCTCTGGTTCGGGAGATCTACGAGAAAACGGGACTCGTCGCCGACCAAGGATGTTGCGATGTCTGCCGCTTGCGGGGAGCCAGTTACGATGCCTATCCATACATCAATCCGCACGCGAAGCCTTATCGGGGCGTGCTGAAAGAAAGAACCGCAAGGGCCAAAGTCCGGACGGCCCGGGAAAAGAAGCTGCTCGATGAAAAGGTCTATAAATTAATCAAGAAAATCCGTGAAGAGAAGAAGGATATCACCGACGACTATCACGACTGGTATTGCATCGGATGCGCCTTGGCACACGAATACGGCAAGGAGGAGGGGCTGCGGCTATTTCATCTGGTCAGCATGCACTCCAAGAAGTATTACCCGACCGACTGCGACGAGCAGTTCGCCAAATGTCTGCGGAGCCGGAAAATCGGGATCGAGACCTTCCTATGGATTTGCAAGAAACACGGGGTGACGTTCAAGTAGCCCGCCGTCCTGCACGCCGAAGCCGGAACCTTGTCGAGGGGTTCCGGCTTCTTTTTATTATATCTGCATCCTGCGTAGATAGTACCCGAAAGCATGTTTGGCGAAATTTGCACAACAAGGCCCCGATGGGTGTCGTCAATTGCGAAATATTTTTACCTTTGTCTTGTCGCGCAAGCGGCGTATATTGGTGAAAGTGTTTCGATTTAACCTCGAATAGGAATCTGGAAAATTCAATTTGCTGAGGGTAAACGACGGCACTCATCACTTGTATTGGTATGTGAGATATAATCCCCCATACTATACAGGTGTGGGGTCTTGTGTCAGTTTATTTCAGCAAAGGTATTCCAGAACCTCTATTCGAATAAAACGGGCAGCACCACACTTTCTTTTTTGTAATCATGCCAAGTCGGGGCTGGGTGGCAACAATGTTTACTACTATGCCTAAAACTACCGTACACACTATCTTGCAAGAAATTGGCATTCGCGCATTACGCGAGTATATCTACAAGTACCTCCCTGCACCGGATTTCCACTCACACGATTTCACAAAGGAACTTCGAACATCATTTTACAACCCAGTATATTCAGATGCAGGGGCTATATGCACATAAGAGCACGATTGAAGAACGGAACAAAACAATATCTTCTGAAATCGGAAAATTCCTTAATCGGAATCGTGATTTGTTACAAATTGAGAAAGGCCCCAAGCGCATATCTATCAATATGAATGGCAAAAAGTCTCCGGCTCGTATATGGCATAAAAAACTTCGCAATTATGAAACGTCTACTTTTACTTACAATCCTAATCGGCTTACTGTTCACCAGCCCTAACAGTTTCGCCCAATCATCAAACCCAAACGCGCCACCATTAAATACGGAATGGCGTCAAATATGTCGGAGAAATCCGAAAAGTCAGCCCCAAAGGATTCATTATTAGAAAAATGAAATTTAAGCATGGCACGGGTATCATGTATTTTGCCAACGGGGATCAACTCAATGGAGATTGGTGTTATGATCAATGTAAGCGTGGAACTTACAAATTTGCCTACGGAGATATTTTTGAAGGAGAAATTAGCGAGAGTTCCATCCAAAATGGAAAGATGATTTTTCTTCCGGCCTTGGAACGATGATATTTGCCTCGAGGGAGATATTACGCTGGGATATAAGATATGGCACTACCCGGCTAATTGCAGTTTTACAGGAACAATCAAAGATAAAAAACCTTATACAGGCACTTTTGATTGCACATTAACAACGAAAGATGGGGATAGTTTTACTGGAAGGCTATCCGACGGACACTTCGGGTACGGTAAAATCGAATATACCAATGGCGACACGTTCGAGGGAAATTTCATATCCGACGCCCCGTCAAGCGGCAAATATCGCTACGGAAGCTTATCACGGAAATAACAAGAGCAAATCACAAATGGGAAATTCCAGCCGGATGCGTTTTGAGGGTAATATCGTCCCATTTACAGGAACAGTCAACATGGAAATCACCAATGCGGCCGGAGATAAGTTTGTCGGAAAACTCAATAATGGCGCACCGGACGAAGGCACAATGGTTTTGCCGCCACAGGGCATACCGAAACGGGAAAATGGCAAGACGGATTATCCCCTCGTGAATACCAGATTCAGCAGCGTGCCAAAGAACGAGCACGAGACTCAATTACTAAGGCGTTTGTGGCACAACAACGAATAAAAGATTCTCTGAAACTCGCAGATGAAAAGCAGAAACATCAGACTGAAGAACAAAAAAAGCAAGCATTCATCCGAAAATATGGTCAACGATACGGCTCGCTTATTTATCAAGGAAAACTCGAACTCGGCATGACCCAACAAATGTGTCAGGAGGTAATTGACATAAAATCATACGATATAGGAAAAAGCATGCGATCCGGGCATAGGGTTGAAACATGGACTTTCAATAAGGACAAACAAGACATGCAAGTCGCCGCAGCGATGACGCAACTTTCCGGCGAAGAAGCAATGGCTTTAGCCTTACTGATGGGATTTGCCGACAGCGTAGGCGCATCAACGCCCAAATACTCTATTTTAGTTTTCACCGACGGGAAATTGACAAGCCTTTATTAACCAATATCATGAAACGAATAATCATCTCTCTGCTGTTTATCATAACGGTACTATGCGGATATTTTTATGAAAAACAAAAGGCTATCGTTTATCAAAAGGAAGTGAACGAAGGACTCCAGCAGTACCTAAACGAACGCAACAACGATGAAGATCGTGCATCCTCGCACGTTCGGAAAGATGTGATTGATTACACAAATCAGAGACCTGAAAGGAGGGAAATTGCTCCGTCGCCGTTAAAGCAGCTTAAGACTCAATTTATGCAACCGTTTAAGGGGCGTGCTTTTCAGGAATTGTTGGACATGAGCGAATCCTTAACAGCATTTTACACTGTGACACATTAGATGTTGCACAAAGAGCAAGTATCCTATCAAAAATAACGAATAAGCCTTATTCAGAAATGAATGCTTTGGTTTCGGAGGTAGATCGTTGTATCTCGGAATGCTGTGATTCTCCATGCTTTGCCGCTATACAAGATTCTATTATCTATTCCTACACCGACGAAACTCTCGATGTATACTGGTATTACAAAGTTCAAGGGCAAGATTCGGTCTTAATGTTCAATATAGTTGAATATAAAAAAGATTATCCGGAATTATATTTTTCTCGAAGACCTTACAACCGATGCAAACATGTTGGATTGGAAAGCTATGATAACTGCGTTTGCAGCATCAGCACGGCAATCTTCCCAACTGGACGATTCAATATACAAAGCGACCTTTGAACAAATCTGTTTATGCAATGGGATTTATCGTCGGCTTAAACGATGGAGATTGTACCGCACAACAACTTTTCGAACGTGCAAAACATACGGCGGGTATGACACCCCAAGAAATTTTAACCGAGAACTACCAAAACGACCTGCCGGAAATGGACACTTTCGGTCTAATTAAACAAATACATGATCCACAAGAATTTTATGATCTGATAACTGGCGATCAAAAGGATTTGGATTCTATTTTATGCTGAAAGGATATGAAGCTGCAATCCGCGTATTGGGATGTAATGACTTAATCCGAAAGAAATACAATAACAACCAACAAAGAATAGTTCAAAAATGCCGCGAATTATACTCCGCAGCGTATTCTTCGTCTTGTAAAGAATAAACTTAACGTACTGCATAATTACTAACTTGCATTATTATGGGACTAATTGTATCTATAACTTTAGTATTAGGCCTCATATTTTATTGGGAAGGCCGCCGATTATATAAAGAGCCTGAAGAACATTCGAAACTACAAAGAATTGCAATCACGATAAAATTGGGAGGCATCAAGCTATCTCAAATCACTCTTTATGCTTGCATGCCTAATAGCACCATGCTGTTATTATGTACTTAATAGGAGATGCTATTAAAGACCTTTATGATTTTTCAAAAGATTTCAAGGAAAACCCCTCTTTAACGATTACTTATCGACTCAATCAATCATCTACTTCTCTCTATTGGGGCAGGACTCGCCATTGGAATAGCCGTTTACTGCTTTTTTGTTTAGGATTGTTAATCATCTATCGCACCCGAAAATTGGAGAAAGACGAATAAATTAGCCTTCTATAGAAGAACCCGCACCAGCCTTTATATAGAAATATTTCGGCGAATCCGGCATTATGGTTTTAGGAGCATTGCTTTATCGTAAAGGAATGTAAAGAATCAAGAGTTTCAATTGGGTGATAAAATAATCATAGAATACTCAATCAAATTAAATCAGATTCTCAAAATATAGAATATTCATTTTAACCATCTCGATAACTATGAAAAAATTAATTATCTCCATATTACCAATATTCATGAGTTTGTGTGTTAATGCTCAAATAAAATTGAAAGGGGTTCGGCTCTATAGCAATACATATTATTATGAACTTAAAGACGTCTTTGTTGATACCAAAGGAGAGCAATTTACTTTGGAGAGTATGAGGATCATGTTTTCCCCTAATGGATCCGATATTACCGTAGCAATTCAAATACCGGGCGAAGCTCCAATTTTTATGAAAGTAGATGATACAAAAGAGGAGCCACTATATATGGATACAATAAAGTCGGGAAATTACTAAAAACTCTGTGTTCTGGTCAAAAATGCGATTGGAATATAGATTTTGGATACACAGCAAGCACTACCTCAGCAGTAGATATCAACACCTATCCATTTTAAAATAATAAACAAAACGGCAAAGCACAGGTCATCGATGAAAGTAGTATAAAAAAATGTCCGCACCGCTCAGCGTGCGTTCAGAGCCGAACAATGGCGTTATGCCGAACAATTCCATGAAAGTTTTTTATGGAAATCTTCTTTAAAAAAAGAAAATGGATTACCTAAATTAACAATGCGACATCGAGCAACCGTTATGTTTCCCAATTCCGACAACGAGTTTATCTTGGAAACCGGATTTACCAAGACATCCTCTAATCGTACCGGCCCTTTCATAGAAGTTCGTGCCCCCTACAAACTCTTCCTCGATACGATTAAATACCGGCAGGAAATAATCAATCTAATTGATGAAGAAGTAAATGTTTTCGACCGTTATCCCGGCATCAAATTCGGCTCGACAGATGAAGCCGATAATGATATTGGTAATTGGGAATAAAATTATTTCTTATATAATTCCGGTCGAGGATAAAGCACATAGTTATAAGTTGTTATCCACATCCTTTCTGAGTCTTTATCCCGACCGTGATGAGTGCCGTGGCGACCTGCCGCCAACCCGGCATGGTCGTCAGCAGTCCCGACAGTTGTCTGCTGAACTCGACTTCGACAAGATCCGTGAGTTCGATTGAAGCCTGTCACGCCTCTTTTGCTTCCATGACACAGTGGATACTGCCGTCTTTGGGAAGAGCACCGATAAACTGCTTGATCCCGGTGGTCGTGTTGTTAAAAGTCCGGATTTCTCCTCCTTTCAGAGGAGGTAAGCCACCACAAACGTAGCTTTGCTCATCATCGATCCCAATGTACCTCATGGCCGTTTGTTGTTTACGTCTAATGACATCTGTTACATCTTGGTCCTTCATTGCGAATGCGGGTTCGGACACCTTACGAACTATCGGATTCTGATGTAAAAGTATGGGGTCGGAACATGACTTCCGGTCTCGAAGACCAATGAAAACTCGGACTTATTCCATACTCTGATGTCTTAATTACTCAAATTTATAATGATTAAAGGAAATATACAAATATTCGAATGATTACAATATTTATCATACAGATTCTTAAATACGAATAAATCAATCAACCCAAATATAGATGCAAATATCATTGAAATAACCTTTTGAGTTAACAATTGATCTACATACTCCTTAGAGGGTAAATTAAAATAATATCTCAATAAAATAGCACAGATCAATGTAATACCGAAACACCAATACCATGTCCGCAATCTCCACTTGCGTATTTGACCGGAAATATATTTGTTTCTTGTTTGTTCTCTATTTCGATTGATTAAATTCAAACGCTTTTGTTTTTCTACATCAATTTCTGAAGTTTTGGAGGACAATCGTTCTAATTTTTTCAATACATCCTCAAAACGAGCTATTCGTTTATCCTCGTCTTCTTTTTGTTTACCTGCCTCTTCTTTTAGTCTTTGAACAAATTGCTTACTGTCTGATTCTGCAATCTCATTCAATTCTTCGATGTTTTTGAGTTGATGTGTTGTAATACGAGTTGCTATACGCAAGATATCTTTATCCGATATTGATGCATCTTTGTATTTTTTGGATGTTATCATCCAATTCTTTGATAATCGAAGCCTGAGGCAAAGATGAATTGAAAGTACATGATATTAGCGCATTCAGGTTCGTATCAACTATACCATCATTCGAACCACTCTAATTTTGTCCTCGATGAAAAGATTCCCGCCCCTCATACCGCTCCTGCTGGCGCTTCTCGGCACTGCCTGCGGAGGCTCCGCGAGCTACACTCCGGCCGATTTCACGACCGAAGTCTATACCCCTGCATACGCTTCGGGATTCGACATCCGCGGCACGGAACGCAATGCGGCGACGCTCGTCACCGTCCGCACCCCGTGGCAGGGCGGAAGCGGCGTCGAACAGCATCTGCTCGTTCTGC
>VOFE01001504.1_pt1 | contig 40000 bp, 50 predicted proteins | sample 5384071 | NCBI WGS metagenome assembly VOFE01 (sample SAMN12384724, study PRJNA508395) | human gut metagenome | isolation source: healthy gut D | host: Homo sapiens
ATCTTGCCGTTACGACGATTGCCAGAACTACGGTCAACTTTAAAGGGTGGGCATCCATCACCTTCTAAGGCTGCGTTTAGGATACGTTCAGCATGGGGCCAGCTCCGTCTTTTACCAAGTGCTTCACCGCTACGCAGCTGCTGGGCTGCTTTCTTGTAGTCTATTTCCAAATTGTCCATATTATAAGAACTGTGTTAAACAATTATTATTATAGCCTGACACAGTTTATTTTACACTCTCTATCTTTCTAAAATGAATTTATAGTTAGCTTTATTAGTGGCGGCTCAAAAAACCGCCACTAATAAATCTATAATATGTTTTTGGAAATATAATCTGCTTCTTTTATCAAAACCATATAGTTGATAAACCATATTGTTTATTCTATCCTCTTGTTCTTTGTTTTTTGTACCAAGTTTTCTTGAACACATTTAATTATTTCGTTCTGAACATCAACTGGTCCTTTTACAATTGGAAATTTCACTAAGTACTGTGCAAGCATTTTACACATTATATACGCAGTATTCAAAAGCAACAAATTCCTTTCATCGAAAGAAAACATGGGAACGGATAACCTTCCTTTGGATTATCCGTTTGTATTTCCATATAAACGATTTTTGGCTTAGAAAAATCCTCCCAATAACTGATGCTATCCTGTTTCAAACCACTTGTTGTTGGTCTTCTTACGAGCCTTAATCTTTTTTCACCATTCACGTTGTGCACCTGCCTGTTTGCTCCAATTTTTCAATGCCAAACGAAAGAAGATATTTCTTCACGGCTGGGTACTGATTGTCGTAATGGCGTGAAGGAAAGTGGCAATCAGATTATAGACCAGCCCAGTTATATCCATACCTCTTGATGTCCCTGCCACGCAGAATCGGTCGTATAAGTTCAGCCGTCCGTTCACGTTCATCATCGGATTGGCAGTTGGCAAGAATCTCATCACGTTTAGCGGTGTCTATGATAAAGCGTCATTGTAGCCTGTCTTGATGCCGGTAGTTGATTTGGTATCCCAGTCTCTTCAACGGAGTTCCCACGGCTTCAATTTTTCGCTTTATGCTCTGCTCGATAGGCGACAGAATCACCCATGAATCAGTCGCTATTGCAAAACTCGCATACAGCCCGCTGCTGCACGAAAACGCTCAAATTCTTAACGCCATCTTTATTTTGTTTATTGGTGACAGCACACCATGTCTTATGCTCATTAGCTGCTTTGGCAAAGAGCAATATGTTAGTGTCAACGGTTGCACTCTCAAAGATTTTACACCAGCAAAATCAATCAAGAGCATCGGATTTGTATTCTTAGCAAAGAATCCACGTGTTTTTTCTCCGTATCCGGCACGCATCCATTTGTTGGACGTGATGTAGCATAGATGTCCATTAGACTTCAGTAGCTGATGGCCACGCTCGTAGAACAGACAATATATATCGCCTGTACGTGCAAATGTCTTATAGTTGCAATCTGCATACAATTTGCCAATTTGCCACCATCATTCTGAAGCTGAATATATGGCGGATTACCTATGACAATATCAAAACCATCGCTGACCCCGAACATCCATTCAGGATCGAAGAAATCGGCAACGGCATTTTGATCGTATGGATTCCATTCTGCAAGTTGCTTAGCATCAGCAGGAGCAAAGTCATTGTCTTCAGCCAACAGACGAGCCAGTTTCTCGCGAAGCTCTTTGTCCTTTGGCGTAATGTACTTTTTGCGGTTTGCTGTCTTGCAGCAAAATGCTCATGACGAATTTCGGTTAGAGCCTGTTTCGTTGGTTCTATTTCCGGATTTTCAAAAGACTGTGACATGTCTGTCGTTTCTTGGCTATCAATGAGTTTGCAGCGACAAACTTTGTCTCGAGATTTGGTAACGTAGGAATACCAAAATTAGGTTTACTTGCATCTTTCTCACAATTACAAATAAGCGAGATGAAAAAACGAAGCTTGGTAATTTGGGCTGCTATACTCTGAATGTCACTACCATAAATACAGTTTTCAATGATAGATAATTTCAAGTCATAAGTATTCTCTTCAGGAGAAATATGGCCAAGAATATCTATCATACGGTTAAGCAATCCCATAGGGAATGCTCCAGAACCACAGGCGGGGTCGAGTATCTTAATGGCTTTCAGTCTGTCAGCAACAGCTTTATATTCATCTGTTTTGTCTTATCGTAACAGAACTCAGGTGAAAACAGCGAACGTACAAAGGCTGTTTTACCCAGATAAGAGATAAGGCTTTCGTCAACCATATAGTTCACAATCTCTCGTGGAGTGTAGAATGATCCACTTTGATTGCGTGCTGTTTCTCTTGTCTCAGGGTTATAAGCTCCCAAAAGATTCTCGAATACTTTACCAAGCAACTCCGGGTCAAGTGCAACTTGCTGCTCTTCAGGCGAGTTCTCTTCAATGGTGAAATTATAGCGGCTGAGTATGGATATCAATCCTCTCCTCATCGAAGAAAAGGATATTCGGCACCACAGCACGATTACGGTAGCGTCCGTCAGCAAATTTCTTGTCATTACGACTGAAACCGTCATAGTTGTAAGCTTGTTCTACTCCGTCTATAGTCTTTGTCTTGTCAAGACACTCAAACAGACCACCATTAAGGAAAGGCACCTCCGAGAACATCTTTATCACCTCATCCTCACTGATTTTGAACATTTCAGGATAGCGGTAAAGAGTCTTGATGTCTTTCTTTACATTGGTCGCAAAACGACGCTTGTTACCCTGCTCGTCCTCTATGGCACGGTTGAGCGTGGCAAAGAACAAGTTCTGAAGAATGGCATTGTAGTAGTTGCCCACCACCTTACTTTCTGGGTCAAAGTCTTTCAGAATAGTGTCAAGAAAATCTACATCAAAAGATTTTGTTTGGCACAAGTTCTTTTTGCTTGATGAACCATACAAACATGATTCGGGTTATCATGCGGATAATTTTAGTCTCAATATCCTCACGATCATCATCTTCAGTTGATGTATTGTTGGGGAAATACACGCCAGATGCAGGGTCCACAGCCCATTGGTACCAATCAAACAAATCCTTATAAAATTGCTTGGTAAGAGCCTCGACTGAGAAGGCTGCAGTCACATCACTAAGCGACTGTTTACTGTCCTTCAGTGTTAAACTGTTCAATGGCGGTACGGCATCCGCGACCTTCTCCAAGGAGATAGGTGTATCGCTTAGTGTTGGTAGACAACTTCTCATAATCGCCTTTTTTGTTGAATCCCCATGTTTCGCTGACATAAGAGAAACGCAACACGCTCTCGTTTTTACGATAGCAGAACATGAATGCACCAGCATGTCCCATATCCTTCCAGTCTTTGGTAAGCATATCTCGTATGCCACGTTTGTTCCGTTCTATGTCCACCTTATCAGCAAGTTCCACCTCGTAGATACCAAGTGACTCTCCGTCAGAAAGAGAAATTCTCCCGATGTACAATGCACTTTGGCAAGCCTACTATTCACTTTCACTTCACTGGTGCTATTGTAGAATTGCACCTTGTTGAGGAATATATCGTGGAGGAGCTGTTGCCAGGCTTCACGATTATATTTTTGCTTCTATGACTTCTTTATAATTCATATAGTTTATCTCAATGATTCTGACAATATTATTTCAGCATTGGTCTCTTGCTCATTGAGTTGTGATTCCTGTGCCATAAAATATGGCGAGTATTTTTTTGCCATTTCGATAATTTCAGCCAAAGCCTCGTCATGTGTCATACGTGCCTTTCCACTTGTTCGGCGCAAATCCTTCTGTATGCGCTGCAAACGTTTCGGAATGTAGGTGATAACACCACGCTCTGCTAATGTCTTTAGCTGAACAATTTTCATATAGCTCACTATCATCTATTTCACGCAAAAGTTGTTTAACAGGCTTACTGCAGTACTGACCTGTGCACCAAGCGTATTTTGCGCGTCTTGCGCATTTTTCTTGGTTGCGCATTTCCTCATCTTGTATAGCACGGAATTTTTGCAATGCCATATTGATGTGCTTGTGATGTTGCTCTATTCGCTCCACAGGTTGTTCCTCTTTTTTAGCTTTGAAATATTTTGAGTGCATCAAGCACAGACAACTCCTTAGCTGTTTCCGACACGAGAAAGAACACCTTGCGGAAATTTGTCTTTAGGAATACGAGCGTGTCTCCAGATAATGTCACACCATCAACCAGTCTTGCGTCACGTCCAGTTCTACTACGCAATGACAGTTTCTCTATGCGATTGTACTCCCTACGATTTGTCTTGTAAAGAGTTCGCAGTTCCTCATAGAATGGCAATTCTTGATTGCTTTCTTCCTTCTGTCGTTTCATGCCTTCGTCAAACAATTTAGTAAGGTCACGATCAAGAATTTCCTCCTGTGAGTAAATCTGGTTGTCCTCGCCAAATGTAGAATGGAATGTTTGTATCTTACTCAAAGCTATTTGATTCAGATTGATTTCCCTATTACCTTCACGCGAAGGATAGAACACATAGTTGTATATGTGCTTTGATGAAGAACCTATACGGTTCACACGGCCTATGCGCTGCATAAGACGTGTACTGTTCCAAGGTGTATCGTAGTTGACTATCACGTTGGCTCGATGCAAGTTTACTCCTTCTGCTAAAACGTCTGTTGTGAGGATTATATTGTATTTATTGAGCTTTGTTTTATAATTTGCATCAAAATTCTCACGAATTGTCTTGAACAGTTTACTTCTGTTGTCAGCAGAGATGACCAACACGTCCTTGCGGTTAATGCGCCGTTCGAGATACTTAACCGTATCAACAGATTCTGAAAATACTACTAACTTTTGTTCCGGATTACGTTCGACCTTAAACAACTCATGCTTTAAAAGTTCGTTGAATTTTGCAAACTTGGAATCATCTTCATCTGTTATGCCCTCCCAATCCTTGTACAGTTTTTCGAGTATCTCTTGGTCTTGCTGCAACAATTCGATATACTCAGGGTCGAAATCATCAGCCTTAAATACAGAATTCTTTGGATTCTCCTCCGCCTTAGCATTCAATTTTTCTTCTATTTCCTCATCTGAAAGCCCTGCTTCCAACAAGTTGTTTATGTCAAGGTCTGGAGCGATGAATACCTTATCACGATTGAACATGTCAATCATATTTTGGTTCGCCCTGACGGAAATTGTTCAACGATATTTGGAAAGCATAAAAACTGCTTTCAAGTCGTTTTACCAATCCATTCTTGCGGATTCCTGCCAGGCTGCGGCTTATCAATTCGGCATTGTCATACAAACCATTTGCAGCTTCAGGTTTCAAATAGGCAATAGCCTGATAACGGGCATAGCTTAACTTCTTATCAAGAGTTTCCATTGCACTTTCAAACAGATTGGCTAAACGTTCATTCAGCTCATACCTGTTTTCAATAGGGACGTTCAACCTTCGGGAATCCATTTACATCTTTGTTATAACGAGCCACATTTTCAATGTCTGTTCTTGTGCGGCGGACGGTCAAAGGCTTTATAACACGGTCACACATGCTCGGCCAACTTCTTAAACTGTGTCACATCGAAGTTGGGATCTTTCCTTAATTGTTGAAACTCCTTGATAAGAGAGAGAAGAATGCTGTCAAGTTTGCCACTCCGTCTATTGTACAACGTCGAGGGTCTTGGAACAACTGTATCTCATTGTAAATGTCTGCTGGTGTATTGTTCATCGGTGTTGCCGAGATGAGCATCACTTTTTTCTTATATCCAGGAATATTTCCATTTTCGATGCGAGGCATCTTGCAGATTTCCTGCAGTTGTTCAAATGCAGCTGTAGTGTGTGAACGAAACTTGTGTGCCTCGTCCACCAATATCAAATCGTACTCATCAGCATTCCAATAGTTATAGTTCTCTTCATCAAGGACCTTTGCCAAACTTCCATTGGAAATAAATTTGGCATATTTATCTATGCCAAAGTCTTTGAATGTTGCTTTCCAGTTCTGTTCTACTGCAGGAGGATATACAACAAGAATTTTTGTCTTATCGCGTCCATTCTCTATCAAGAACTTCTTTGCAATCATGGTTGCAATAACAGTCTTACCAAGACCAACGACATCTGCAAGGAAAAATCCATCATACCTAATGAGCTTCTGATATCCCTCCACAACTGCATCCATTTGGTAATCATACTTGGTATATCCCTCAGGCATATCAAACGGATTGTTGTCATCTGTGGCCAACACACGATCAGAGAAGTATTCCATAAGCATTTTGATGTACAAATCGTATGGAGCGACATCACCTCTTAAGTAGGTTTTGTCTATGGATGTTTTCACATCTTCTGCGGTAATCTCACAACCTTCAGCTTCTTTCCACAACAATTCAAATTCGTCTTTGGCAAATTTTACATCATCAAATCGGTCAAGTTTGACATTGAACTCATATTGCTTATCTTGCGAAATGCCAAGCCCATTGCCGGACAAATTGCTTGAACCAGTTATGGCGATGCCTTGGGAATACTGATTGAAATCATCTGGATAGAGTACATACAACTTTGCATGTATTCTCTTTGACGGATGAGCACGTAGTTCAAGTTTACCATCTATAAGGTCTTGAACCATCTGAAGCATACCACTCTCTACCTCCTTTGAGTAGTTAGAACGCTCTATATCCTTACGGATTTTTACGCAAACAATCTTCTTTTACTTCCTCTTCTGCACCAAAGAAAATTTTTCCTTGGTTGGCGGCTTGTGCTATATACTTGTCTACATCTATACCGATAAGCACCCGCACCTTATTGATATGGTCTAAGAATGGACGCAAGGAAAAATATCCAGACGCACGCAGAAAACCAACTACAGCATCAAGATTTTTTATATGATTGTTATGTTGTAACACGCCCTCAAACTCTTTCATAAGAGTGTTTCCATTCCTATTCGTAAAGAAATTGGAATTATTTATTGTTTCGTTCATATTGTCGTTCTAATTAGGTTTATTATTGTTTCGCTCCTGGCATCTTCTTATACACAAATCCCTCGCCACCAGGGAAGTAAGTTTCGAAAACCGTGCAGAGGAACTGGGCAATGCTCTTACGCTTCTTGCCAATCTTGAAGAAAGCGGAGCTGGCATACGCCATGAGGTCGGCTTGGCTGCACTTGGCATTGACGGCTATGCTGACTTTGTTGGGTATTACTATCTGGTCACGCTCGGCAAAGGCAATGGCACAAGTGTTGATTGCCTCTTGCTCTTCTTTGCTGAACACGCTCATCTTCGCTGCAAACCAGTCGAGTGCTTCTTGCACTTTGTGTTGCTGCTCTTCATCCACGGCTTGCGACATTGCAGCAGCACGTTCCTGTTCGAGTTTCTCCACCGTATCCTCAAGCACCGCTACCTTTTTCTTCATGACATTGTACTTCACCATATTCGCCATGACGAAGCAATAGCAACACACAACGACTATGAACACAAGCACGGCTTGATAGCGTAGCTCGTCCACAATATTGTTCAGCCCTGCAATATAATGGCTCATCATTGGTACTGCCATCAACGACAGCGTAGCACCAACATACATAAACCTAATCTTTGCCTTGTCGCTTATGGGCGATATGCCCACAAACAAGGCAAGGATGAGCGACAATGCGCAGAAGCAGAGTGCCAGTAATGCTGTTCCCATATTCTATTATTATTGTTTTGTTTTATGTTCTTTGTCAAACAATTCATCATCCTCATGAAGCAGATATTCATATTCGGTACCGATAAGACTTTCACGGTCATATTCTTTTTTCTGTACTCCATGATGTAATAACTTATGGTTTCGGGATAATCATAGACGAATCTTCGGCAAACTTTCTTGTACATAAGCAATATGCGTCGTCGTCATCGGCAAACTCAAACAGATAGTCAAGCATCCGGCCTACTTCATTTGCAGTTGCGTGTTTCCTCGCACAGAACTCCTCCACAATGGGAGCATATTCTATGGCTGCTCTCTCACGAATTTGCATAAGTCCCTTTGCCAATTCTTTTATTCCTGCAAAGAATTCCTGATAATCCTTGTCCTTACTTATATCATTCATGACATGTCTTTTTTTAATCTTTCAAACAAGCAAGCGGTATTACTTTGACTCCGTCTGGGCGTGTGTAAGCCATGCTGCCACCTGTCATGACAATCATCAAGTCGGGTTCGCGCAACGGCACCTGCTTTTCTGTCTCATTATGCACTTGAATAAGTCGTTTAATTTCCAAAAGATGTTTGGCTCCTTCTTCTATTTCACGGCTGCCAAGTTTGCACTCTATCAGAGCATAGCGTCCATCGTCAAGATGAAGCACCAAGTCGGCTTCCAGTCCGTAGCGGTCGCGATAGTATGACAGGCGGCTATCGTGAGAGGCTGAATACACCCCTAAGATCTCGTGCGCACATTTGCTCAAAAATAAAGCCAAATGTCTTTAATTGAGTCATTAAGGATTCTGGTGACAGGTTGAGTGATGCGACTGCAACCGATGGATCACAGAACGCCTCGTTTGGGTCTGCTTTGGATTGTTGTCTTGCTCCTTATGGAAGGGCACCAAGCCTCTATGTCCTGAATGACAAACAGTTTTTCCAATGCCTCGATGTAGCTTTCAAGCGTAGGCCTGGTACATTCTACATCATCAGAAGCAGTAACGTCTGCCAATATGGATGTGGTTTTCGCCAATGTTGAGATGTTGCGTGCGTATGATTTCATTATCAGGTGCGCCAACTTCTGATTTCTCTTTACTCTATCTATGCGTGATATGTCATTCTTATATACAGACTTTACATACTCTTTGGCAACAAGTAATTTTGACTTGTCGTCACCTAAATTCAATGTTGCTGGCCAACCTCCTCTGCATGCAGCAAATATGATTTCTTCCATTTTTAGTTCCGAGGTAGCGAAGATTTCTTCTTGAGGATTGTCGAACATCTCCATCAATGATACGCTGCCGTTAGATTCACCATATTCCCACAGGCTCATGGGCAGCATCTCCATCCGGGAAATACGCCCTGTTCCACTATGATGGATTTTACTGTCGTCAATAGCGTTAGACCCTGTCAATATGAATTGACCAGACAAGCCACGCTCATCAACCTTTGTGCGCACTGCATCCCATAGCATTGGGGCATCTTGCCATTCATCTATCAAGCGAGGCACTTCCCCTTCTAATAAGAATGAGGGCTTGGTAATGGCTGTAGCCAAATATTCTTCACGATGGTCAGTATCTTGTAAACTAATAACACTATTGGCCAATTGCTTGGCAGTGGTGGTCTTGCCACACCATTTTGGTCCTTCAATGAGCACTGCTCCCATTGCTTTAAGGTGCGCTTTAAGTCGCAAGTCAAAGACTCTATTTAGATATGCCATATTCGATTTTGTTTTATGCTGCAAAGGTACTCATTTTAATTTTATTACCAAACATATTTTAAGTTTTTGATGTGTTTTATTTTAAGTTTTTGTTGTAATCCATTTGTAATTTTTGAGGTGTTTTATTTGTAGTTTTTGGGGCGTTTTATCATGTGTTTTTGTGGTAAAGCACTACCTTTTAATAAGGTAGGCTGCACCTCGGAAATAAAAATAAATGTGATTTATTTTGTTTTCCTCTCCATTTGCACTACCTTTGCAGCAGTTGAGTGCGTGTTTGCTTATCGTTGCTTATTTCCATATTTGCAGCACATTTGCAGCACGCTCACGCAGATGGCTTTGTTTAATAACGGTTTGCATTTCGAGGAGGTGAAGTAATTGCATTAGGTGTTAGTTAATAGATGTGAGCTCCCTCCACCAACTTTTGAAAGTTGGTGGAGGGAGTTCTTTTGTTTGTATACTTTTATTTGAGTAGAGAGGCCGGGTATTTCAAGTCTTACTTACCCCTTTCCAAGATAAGTTTTAATGAGGGATTCGAGTCTCTTCCGGGGGTTATTCAGGGGTGTACGAAGCATCGCTTGCATGTTTGGTATAGAGCATGCAATAACAAATATATGGGGCTGATAATCGCGACAAGAACCCATAATACTGCATTTAGGAACAATAATAAGAAGGCGTAAAAGCGTTGCATCTTTGCGAAGTTGGAAAATATAATACTGGATTATGCTTGCAAAAGTATGGCTTTTTTTTTTCGTACCTTTCGAAATATAACCATATAAAATATTGAAAAGATGAGGAATGTGAATAAAATAATAAAAGGAAGTGGTTTTCGGGCTTGCCATTACGGCGGTCGGACTATGGGTTCCGCATACGGCTGATGCATGTACGGGAATTACGTTGAAGTCGCAGGACAGCGCCACCGTCTTGGCTCGTACCATAGAGTGGGGCGGCAGTTATCTGAACAGCCGTTATGTGGTTGTGCCTCAGGGGGTATGTGCAACAATCGTATGTGCCGGGCGGACAAAAAAACGGATTGGAATTTACGGTGGTATACGGTTATGTAGGGATAGCCGTGGAGTTGGAGGATTTTGTGGCCGACGGACTGAACGAGGTCGGACTGGCTGCCGGTTTGTTTTACTTCCCTCACTACGGTAGTTATGAAGCGTACGATGAGGAGCAACGTGAGAGTACTTTGTCCGATTTGCAACTGGTACCTTGGATGTTGTCTCAGTTCAAGACGGTGGATGAGGTAAAAAGAGGCACTCGGAACGGTGCATGTGGTGTCGTCCGACCCGCGTGCCTCTACGGCTCATTGGCGCATTGCGGACGCTTCGGGACGACAGGTCGTGTTGGAGATTGTGGACGGCATTCCTCATTTTTATGAAAATGAATTAGGCGTGCTTACCAACTCTCCGGGTTTTGAATGGCAGATGACGAACCTGAACAATTATGTAAACCTGTATGCAGGAGGGGCGGAAGCCAAGCCGTTCGGCAAGGTGAAGCTCGCCGCTTTTGGTGCGGGCAGTGGCTTTTAGGGATTCCCGGCGATGTGACGCCTCCGTCCCGTTTTGTGCGTGCCGCTTTCTATCAGACTTCTTCTCCCGTGCAGGCTACGGCGCGAAAGACGGTACTGCAAGCTTTCCAGATATTGAACAATTTCGACATTCCCGTGGGGATTGAATTTGCAGATGCCAAGGTGCCGGCGGATATTCCAAGTGCTACGCAGTGGACTTCCGCCACGGACATGAAGGATTTGGTGTTTTATTACCGTACCATGTACAACAGCGAAATCCGGAGCATCGATTTGAAGGCCATAGACTTTGCCCGTGTGAAGTACCGTTCTGTAGCGATAGACGATGTGAAAGAACAACCGATTGTCCCGATTATATTGAATTAGTGGCGGAAAAGTTGTACTTTTGCAGGGAAATAAAGATGACGACGAATGAAAATAGGAATTATTGCAGCGATGGCTTCCGAACGCGAACAGTTGGCCCGGTTGGTCGCGGGATGCGTACGGAGCGACATGGACTTTTTGAATATACCATAGGACAGTTGGGCGGGAACACCTTATATATCATGGAGTGCGGCATTGGGAAAGTGAATGCAGCCGTCGGTGCGTCCGAACTGATGGCCCGCATGCAGCCGGATGTGGTGGTGAGTACGGGAGTGGCCGGAGGCATCGACGCAAAAGCCGGTGTGATGGAAGTCGGCGGCTTCGGAGGTGGTCTATCATGACGTATGGTGCGGCATGGGGAACGCATACGGGCAGATTCAGGGGTTGCCTCCCCGGTTCACGTGCGACGAAAGATTGGTTCACAAGGCCGTTTCGTTGCCGTCATCGGTTCCCGTGCATGCCGGGTTGATTTGTACCGGCGACAAGTTCATCACGGAGCGCGGCGAACTGGATGCCATAAAAGCCGAATTTCCTGAGGGACTGGCCGTAGACATGGAATCGGCTGCCATAGCGCAGGTTTGCCACCTCTACCGCGTGCCTTTCATCAGTTTCCGGATTATCAGCGACACGCCGGGAGCCGATGCGCACTGGCAGCAGTACGAGAATTTTTGGGAAACGATGGCCGACCGTTCTTTCGGGGGTAGTACGTACCTTCTTGGAGAGTTTGCTTCTTCTTTGTCTTAATCCGAAAAAACATATAAATCCAATGAAGAAAATTCCAAGTTTTACGATTGACCACATCCACTTGTTGCGGGGCATTTACGTTTCCCGTAAAGATGAAGTGGGAGGTGAGACAGTGACCACGTTCGATGTCCGCATGAAAGAACCCAACCGTGAGCCGGCTTTGGGGCAAGGCGCGTTGCATACGATAGAACATCTGGCGGCCACGTTCCTGCGCAATCATCCGGTATGGTCCGATAAGATTGTATATTGGGGACCGATGGGGTGCCTGACGGGAAATTACCTGCTGATGAAGGGGGACTTGCAGTCGGAGGATATTGTGGAACTGATGAAAGAAACGTTCCGTTTCATTGCGGAATATGAAGGGGAAGTTCCCGGAGCAACCCCGCGCGACTGCGGCAATTATTTGTTGCAGGACTTGCCGATGGCCAAATGGGAGTCTGCCAAATACCTCCATGAAGTGCTGGAACAGATGACGGACGCCAATTTGCATTATCCGTCGCAGGAAGGTTGAACCGTGCGGAGGCAGAGACGGAAATCCGTTTCGTAGGAGTGGACGGTGGATATTTTTTCAGGAACTTGAAGGGGATGGCTTCGTGCGAAGCCATCCCCTTTTTTAGCGATCGTTTTTCCGGATACCGGAACAGGGTGTAAGGATTGCAGAACGCCTTTTTCCGTTCTGCTGAGAATGAAAAATCGTTTGGCTGAGAACGGAAAATCGTTTGCCTGAGATTGATTTTCCGTTTGGCGCAGAACGGAAAACCAAAATGAAGGAAGCTGTAATTAATTATAAAACAATGTTTTATGAAATTTTGGAGATGCCATTTACTTTTTCTCGAATGTCCGTAAATATGATGGGGACGCCGGTTTCATTTACCCAACGGTTGTATCTTCCGTCTTAATGCCTTGGAGATTTCCAGGAACATGTATTGCCGTGGGAGCGTATGGATGCGTGCGCTGTCGGCCGAGTATTTACGATGGGCATACTCTTTGGATTTCTCGAAAGTGAGCCGCGACATTTCTTCCTGCGACTTGCCTTCGGAAGTGGAATCCAGTTTTTCTTCGGGGAAGAAATCATCCAGGTCTATGTCTCCAATCATCGTTGTCTCCAGAAAATTGGCCTGACTGTGATTGCGGTCGGTGTAATACCCTACGTACATGTGCCCCGGAATGCGCACCAATATCGGGTCGATGTTGATGGCGCGGAGCAGGGAGGCGAACAATACGCTGCCGTCCACGCAGTTGATTTGCGAAGAAGCCAGAGCGTCTTCCAGCGTCCGTACGCGTTGGGAATAGACTACGTTGCTCGACAGGCTGCTGTATGAAATCGAGCTGTAACGGAACTTGCGCCGTTGCAGTACGTTCCAAAGGGCATAGACCTGCTTGTCCACGTAGTCTTTACGCTTGTTCTGATAGCCCATAAAGCGGTTGACGATACGTGTGTTCAAGGCTTCCCGCAGGATTTTGTCTATCAACGGACTGTCTTCGTTCACGTATGCGGCAAACAGGACTCCCGTATTGTGAAAGCGGTTCTTTTTGTCATTGTAGCCGATGAGGCATTCATTGATGCTGCGCACGGAGAACGTGCGTACGCGTTGGCTTTGCCTCCCGGTCTTTGATTTGTACTTCCACCGACACGGTGATAGGCTCGGCCTGTGTGTTATTGCGTAAAGCGTCGTAGTTCCAAAGAATGTCGGGATACACCGTGTAAGCCTTTCCTTCCTCGGGAAGGATGAATTCCGATACGGAACGTTTGAAAAACGGCGTTTCTGCCACCTCTACATGCAGGCGGGCATCTTTTACGGACTTGTGATTTGTATCGAGATTCCCGATTTGGGATTTCCCAGCGCGCCTTTTTCCGTGGGGGCTACGATAAGGGTGTCCGTAGTGGCTGTGGAGAGAATCAGGGAAGGGAAGATGTTTCCCCCTAATTCGTCATTCAGTTCAAACGTGGTGGAGGGAAAGATTTTTATCACGCAAGTGGAAGAATGCTACCGTAAGTCCCCCGGCCAGAATCAGGAGGGCCAGAATCCATATTATGCGTTGGGTTGCGCCGCGGCCTATTTTAATGACTACCATATCACGTTTGTTTTTTATCTTTTTGCGAATTTACGAAAAAAAGATAGAAGTTGTGTGGTTTTGCATCAAGAAATGCGGTTGCTCTCTTCCTAAGAGAGCGACAACGGTTGCAAATTTATTGAAAATCTATAGATTCGACAAATAAACATTAATAAAAGTTTGCCAAACCGTTACTTTTTGTTTGAAAACACAAATAAAGCCTCCTTGGAAAGCACGTAGAAATGCCAATATGACGAAGGTTGTCGCTCTCTTAGGAAGAGAGAGATAAAAAGAATGATTTGCCGAAATGCAAATTTTACCGGAATAGAATGAAGGTTACGGTTTTATTAACGTGTTTTTTAGTATAGTATTCATATAAAATAAAACGATTATGAGAAGAAGTTTACTAACTATTTCTGCTGCTTGTATGTGGTTTGCGGGTACGAACGTTATGGCTATGGGAACTCCAGTGGAAGTGGCGGCTGCTGCCGAGGGAGATGATTGTTCAAATCCGATTGCTGTGAATCAAGGTATGTACACTCCTATAAAGGCTAATCATCCGACATGGTTCAAGATAAATCTGGTTTATCCCGGTTTGTATAGTGTGCGACAGTTCACGGCTACAGGCTCTCGGCTACGGTCACTTCTGTGAAAGTGAAGAGCGGTGATTGCAATGCCGTGGAGAACGAAAGCAATCTTTGATGCCGGACCAGGTTTATGCCAAATCCGGTGAGAACCTGTTTTGTGTGACTTGTTCGGGGATACTCAGATTATGTTCAGATGTCTTCCCCTGTAGCCAGTTGCCAGAACCATCCGAACGTATGACCGTATTGTCCGAAAATACGGGAGTTACATATCCTAATGCCGTTTATGAGAACTATTGGCGTTTTATCGCTCCTGAGACGGCTACTTATTTGGTGACAAATAAGGCTCCGCAGGGGAACGATTCTCCAAGTCGGGACGTTGGAAGAAGATGACAACGCCAAATTTGCCTGCAATTTTGAGGATGCCCAGATGGCCGAAGTGGGTGAAAATGGAGAGGGCAAGGTTTATGTGGAAATGAAAGAAGGCCAGACTTACGTGATCTCCAGCGAAACTTTTGCCAAAATGAGTACGGGTATGCCGAGTGTTCAAATCAGCAAGGATGCGACAGGCGTTCGTAGCGTTTCCGAGACTTATCGCGATATGAAGGTCAGCAAAGTGGCCGAAAGGGAATATCGTGTCAGCAGCTATTTGTTGGGCGAAGGTGCCGGTATATATGTGTACGATATGAGCGGACGTGCAATCAACAGCATCAAGGCACAACCGGCTTCCGATGCTGCGATTGTAAACCTGTCCGGTGTTCCTGCCGGGACGTATATGTTCTTGGTTGTAGGCCGTAGCAAGTCTGCTTCGACTAAAGTTATTGTGGAATAAGTGAAAACGGTATTTTGATGGATAAAGGGCGGTCCTAACCTTTTTTGGGGTTAGGCCGTTCTCCTTTTTTTATATATGAACATTCCGAAGATTATATTAAGCGGCTTGCTGGTCTGCCTGTGCGTTTGTGGGTGGGCACGTCCTGTATCTTTAAAACAGGCTTTAGCGCAAGCCGAAGCATTTTATGAATTAAAGACGGTTTCCGCGCCGAGAAATGTACGTTCTTTGTCCGCGAAACCTCGTTTTGAACTATCTTATGTGGCTTACCGTAAAGGTAAAGTTGCGGCCCGTAGGACGGTTTCTGCGGAAGAAGCCTGTTTCTATGTGGTGAATGTGAACGGGAATGAAGGCTTTGTCATTGTGTCGGTGACGACCGCGCCCGTCCCATATTAGCCTATAGTCTGCATGGCGGATTTACTCCCGACGCCCTTCCTGCCAATAGTCAAAGTTGGCTGCAAGGTTATCAAGAAGAAATTTCCTTATTGAAAGATATGTCCGAGGACGGGCGGAGAGTAAGGCTGCCGCATTTCGGAAAACGGATTATCCGACGGATGTCATACAGCCTATGTTGCAGACCCAATGGACTCAGGCGGATCCGTTCAATTTGTTCTGTCCGACGGAAAACGAATCCGGCGAGTCGGACGAAAGATGTGTCGTGGGATGTGTGGCCACAGCCATGGCACAGTTGATGTATTATCATCGCTGGCCTCAGCGTCCTTCGGGATATATAAAATATTATGACCGGAAACAGTCGGTTTACCGTGAGTTTGATTTTGATGAGTGTCCGGATTTCGATTGGGATAATATGCTTGCCTATTATCCTTATGCCTCGGGTACGGAAGCGCAGCGTCATGCCGTGGCCAATCTGAGCGTTTGTGCCGGATATGCCTGTAAGATGGCTTACTCAAGGAGTGAAAGTACGGCCTTCCTGAAGGATGCAGCCATTGGTTTACGGGACTTCTTGGGATACGATGCCAATATGCATCGTCATATCCGTGCGCTTACCCCTTATGACGAATGGGTGAAGATACTGGTCGACGAATTGCAAGCCGGTCGTCCCGTGCTTTATGAAGGATTCAATAATAAGGCCGGCCATGCTTTTCTTTTGCGATGGTTACGACGGAGACGGGCTGTTTCATTTTAATTGGGGATGGGGTGGTTCCAGTGATGGATATTATGCCCTTTCGGCTATGAATCCGAGTACGCAGGGCATCGGAGGCTCCAACGGGTCTTATGCTTTTAACCAAACTATGGTTTGCCGTATCCAACCGCCGGTAAGTACCTCAACGCCGCAGCCGAACCGGCTTTTATATCTCGTCGCTTTATGCCCGCCGGCCAGCTCCCAGCTACGAATACGTAAGTGAAGGCGTGGTCGAAGCAGGACGCGACGAAAGTATCGGAGTGGGATGTTATTTCAATGCGGAGACGGTGGCTGCGTTCGCCACGACGGTTTGTGCTGGCATTTACCGCGACGGGGTCGTGGTGCCCCTTACCGTTGAACGTGAAATGGCTGTACCTTCCAACAATGACGCCCAATGGTTCACTGCTTTTTTGGACTTGTCTTCTTTGGACGAAGGTTTCTATGAAGTGGGACTGTATTATAAAGGTGATGACGGACTTTGGTCGCCCATGCAAGCCGAACAGGCAAATGCTTCTGCTTTTCGTCTTGTGATAGGAACCGAGACTGTGACGATGGAGAAAATTCATCCTGATTTTCGTATAGCCTTGGCTGAAGATTTCCAACCGGGTATTTTGTATACGACCGGCCTGAAGACTTGGCAGCTTCATATCACGAATCCGGGGGCTGTACGACTTGAAGGATGGGGCGGCATACGGATGCAGAGTGAAGAGGCCGGAGTGGATACTCTTTTGCTTCGTTGGCTTATTGTGAGGCGGGAGAAGACGTGACGGTCAATGTATTGGCTAATTTGGATGGCATGGCGGCTGTCGATTATCAGTTGACCCGTATTATTGCAATGAACGGTATTTATGCCAAACCAACGGTGGCTAACAGTATATCTTTGGGTGAGAGCGTTACGGTGAAGGCTACGCGTAAACCTCTGGTCAGTGTAATGACTCCTTCCGACGGATTTAAGTTGAATCGGCGTGATGGGGGGTGTGACAGTGGAAGTGTCTCAACCCTCTTCTAAGATACCGTTTGTAGGACGTATCTATGCCGAAATATTCCGCAAGACGGCTACGGGAGAGGAGACTACCGGTGTGAAAGTCTATTCCGGTCTCTTGGAGTTAACCAAACCATCGGTAACGGATGTAACGCTTTGGGCCTCTGAAACGGTAGATTTGCCTTTAGGCGACGGATATAATATCGTGTTTATTTTGATGACGGCTATGCTACGGCATTTTCGTCCGGCTCATTGACGGTCGTGGACGAAGGTTCTTCGGTAGAAGAGGTCGAAATGGGCTTCAGAAGTCACTTATCGGCGCTCAGAAGCTCAGGTGACACTCTGTGTGCCCCAAGCCGGACAAGTTTCTATCGTCAGCTTGTCGGGTATGGTGGTGCGTAACGCTTCTCTTGCGGCCGGAATCAAAACAGATATTTCCGTGAAAGACTTGCCTTCGGACTGTATTTTGTTCGGATTGGAACGGGAGGCCGTGTGCAAATAAAAGAAATCGTGATACCTTAACCCATACAATTATTAAGATGTGTAAGAATAGGTTTTTACCATTTTGCGGCCATGCCGCGTGCGTGTTGACTTTGTGGGTGGGACACCCGTATTGTTCCGTAGTGCAGGCTGCAACTCCGGAAATGGCGGGACAAGTTACCCAGACAAGTCGGTATAAAGTGACAGGAACGATTATTGATGACATGGGAGAGCCGCTTCCCCGGTGCTTCGGTCCGGATAAAGGGACCGATACGGGTGCCATATCCGGAATGGATGGCACGTTTGAAATCCCGGTCAATGGCACGGGGAAAGTTACTCTGGTCGTTTCTTATATAGGAATGGAGAGTATAGAACGCCAGGCTGTGCCGGGAAAGAAATTGAATATCCGTATGGCACAAGAAGAGCGTATAATGAACGAGCTTATTGTGACCGGATTCCAGACGATTTCGCGCGAGCGTGCTACCGGTTCGGCCGTAATTGTCAATAGCGAAGACTTAAACCAAGTGCTGGCGCCCGACCTTGTGGCGAAACTGGAAGGTATTGCCCGGGCCTGAGTACCTATAACAATGAACTGAGCATTCGCGGAGTTTCGTCGTTTGCCGTGGGCACGACTCCGCTTTCGTGGTTGACGGGCAACCGAGCAGTCTGACCTTGGAAGACTTGAATCCGGAGACGGTGGAAACCATAACGGTGTTGAAGGATGCTGCGGCAACGTCGCTATATGGTGTGCGTGCTTCCAACGGGGTCATTGTCGTGACGACCAAGCAGGCTGAAACGACAAGTTCAATGTCAATGTGTCGTTAGGTTACTACCTCAAACCTTTGCCGTCGCTCGACTACATGCACTATGCTTCGACGAGCGACATCATTGATTTGGAGCGCGACAACTTGCTGTCCGACCCGGAATATATCAAGAGCCCTACAGCTTATTTCTCAACGATGACGGCCAAATCGAGTCCGGCGTATATGACACAAGTGGACATGCTTTACTACCGTATGGCCATGGGCGAAATCACACAGGAAGAGGTGAATGCGGGACTGGACCGTTTGCGTGGCAACGACTATCGCCGGGAGTACCGCAAAAAGCTGCAACACCCTGAATCTGACGCAGGATTACAACGTGACGCTTTCGAAAGGCGGGGGAAGAACGACCTTTTTTTCTCGGCGCGCTATCAGGAACTCGGACAGTACAACCGGTACGACGAAGCCCGTAACATTTCACTTTATCTGAAGAATACGTTGTCGGTAGCTTCCTGGATGAAACTTACGTTAGGGATGGATACCCGTTTCGAAAACCGAAGTGAGTTTTTGTCAGGCTTCCGGAATGGGATATACCAGCGCCATGCCTTATGACCGTCTTTACGACGACGATGGCCAGCCGGTGAATCGTTATATTTATAATCAAGTGCTGGCTGAACAGTTGGCCACACAGGACGGATATTACGATATGGGGTTCAACGCAGCGGAAGAGTCTGAGCATAACATCAAGAAGACCGACCGCCAATATCTGAAACTGTTCTTGCATACGGTTTCAACATTACCAAGGATTTGGATTTGGAGTTGAAATTCCAGTATGAACGAAACCATGCCGAAACCAATGAGTATGACGAGGAAAATTCTATATGATGCGTTCCATCCTCAACGAATTTGCATCGCGCAACGATGACGGTACGCTGACTTATCATATTCCACGTGGGGACATTTGCTCACGGGTAATACGAATGCCAGTTACTATAACTTGCGAGGGCAGTTCAATTACAAAAAGAATTTGCCGGAAAGCATGATGTTTCAGCTTTGTTGGGAGGAGAAATACGGCAGGACAAGAACCGTTCGGCAAGTAGCGAACGTTACGGCTATGATGACATGCGCCTGACATATTCTATGGTCGATTGGGCCACGCTGTCGAAAGACGGAGTGGAAGGAGGGCTCTATTCCGCTTTGCGGCGCAGAAGTGAGGTCTTGAACGTCTATGAAAAATGCATCGCTATGTATCAGCTTATTTCAATGCCGGTTATACCTACGACACCCGTTATTCTCTGAACGGGAGCGTGCGTGTGGAACAGGCGGATCTTTCGGTACGGACCCCAAATATCGTTATCGTCCCTTATGGTCGGTGGGGGCCAGTTGGAATGTGACGAATGAACGTTTTGTCAAAAGATGCGGGAATGGATTGGCTGGACATGTTCAAACTGCGCCTGACTTATGGCATTACGGGAAATGTAGACCAGACCTCGTCTCCTTATCTGTTGGCTTATTATCTTACTTCCCTTTATACGAATTCACCCATTACTACGTTGCAGACTCCTCCCAATAGCTCGTTGCGTTGGGAAAAGACCTCTACGCTGAACTTCGGTATGGATTTCATGTTGCTCGGCAGATTGACGGGAAGTTTTGATGTATACCGGCGTTATGGTTCGGATTTGTTGGTCAATAAAAGCATAGACCCTTCGTTGGGATTCGATGGAAAGGCACGTGCCAATAACGGAGAGATGCAGAATAATGGTGTGGAACTCTCTTTCTTACGATTGGTTGAAGAAGCGTGATATGTCTTTCACCACATCTTTCTCGGCAGCTTACAATAAGAATGAAATCAAGAAAGTGGATTATGAACCCACTGATGCATTGGATATGATGCGTGAGCCTACATCCAACTATAAGATGGGAGATACTTATAACTCTCTTTATGCCTATCGTTATGCGGGCTTGACAGCAACCGGTGACCCGTCTGTTTACGATGAAAAACGGCAATGTCATTTCCATAGAACAGGTGCGTAATGTGAATGCCGTGGTTTGTGTGGGGCAACTTACTCCGAAATGGAATGGTGCATTGCAGCTCGACTTCCGTTGGAAAGGATTGAATGTGTTTGCCAAAGTCGTTTATTATACCGGCCATGCTCTGCGTGACGATGTGGTAACGCTTTATGATCCATACAATGCTATCGAGGGAGGAGCGATTCACGAAGATATTTCACGCCGCTGGACTCCGGAACATACGGATACCGATATTCCGGCCATGGGACTGCATACCAATGTAGGGAACGCAACTATCATTGGAAATATGCCGATGTGAATACGGAGAGCGCTTCGTTCATCAAACTGAGGAATATCGGAGTGTCCTACACTTTGCCTCAGGGACTTGTGTCGAAACTGAAAATGAAAGGCATAACAGTGAAGGCTCAGGTGGACAATCTGTGTTATTGGGCTGCCAACAAGCGTGATATTGACCCCGAGGCTTTCAATGCAAATACTGGAACCCGTACGGACGCTATCATGCCGAGCTATGTTTTAGGGCTTAATGTGAAATTCTAAAAAGAACAAATGATGAGGAATATAATAAGAAATTGGACGGCTTGTATCGGCATGGTCGTAACGTTGGCGGCCTGCGACGACTATTTGGATATTACGCCCAAAGGTAAGGCTTTGCTGAAATCTACCGAAGATTATTTGGGATTGATAGAGGACAGGTCGCCCGAATATGATATGATGAATAGCTGGATTTTGGCCGGTGAGGCCAGTTGGTATAAGGCCGAAGAGTTGAAAAGTTATACCAATCCGTTGAACTCGGTAGCCTATTTCGGGACGAGTCGTACGATCGTGCCGGGGATATGATAGAGAATGCAGCTTACAATGCATGTTATGACCGTATTACGAAATTCAATGTCGTGGTGGATCGGTATTGCCTCGTCCGAGGGAAAGGAAGAGGACAAACGGATGGGAGAAGCTCAGGCACGAGTGTTGAGAGCATACAATTATTTTTCTTGATAAACACTTTGCCCGCCCTTATGATCCTGCTACGGCCTATCAGACTCACGGTATCATTGTCAGGAAAAGATGTTCGAGAGTTTGGGAAGATGTGGGGATACAGCAGTCGGTAGGCTATACCTATGATTTTATACAGCGCGACATAGAAGCGGCTATACCTGATTTGCCGCATAAGGCTACAAATTCGTTTCGTCCCGACAAGACTTTTGGATACGCTTTCAAAGCCAAGGTACATTTATTCCGACGGGAGTTCGAACAATGTATAGAAGCGTGCGATTCCGCACTTGCGGAGGCCGCCCGGGCCGGGCACGAGTTGTGGGATATGACGGAAGGCTATAACACTTTTTGCTCCGATGCTTGTGGCGGCAGGGTACCCCGAAATGGCGATAGACGAACCTCAGTATGCGGGAGTGAACGACTTTGTCGAGAATGTATGGAAAACGAGAATACCTTTTGAGTATGATGCCCCGGAACAACTGTTGTATCAGTTCGGTTCCACTTATACCGATCCTTATCCTATGTACGTGCCCAAGCAAGTGCTGGATCTTTTCCAGAAGGATGCGGATTTGCGCTATCGTTATTGCATCCGTTACAAGGCCGAGCACGAGACGGCTCCGGCGGGTGACAGTAATTTTTCAACGTTGGCTGTCAAGTGGAATCCCGGCGGGAGGAGATTGTCCGAAGTCTATCTGATGTTGGCTGAATGTTATGCCCGTAAGGGAAACACGGCAGATCTGTCTAAAGCCATGGGATATATGGAAACATTGCGTGCCTGCCGTATGGTTCCCGGTCGCTATCAGCCTTTTGCACCGACCGATGCGGAAGAAGCATTACGTTTGGTACGCGAGGAACGTAAACGTGAACTTTTCCTCACTTGTAACGGTTTCTTTGACCTCAGACGTTTTGTTACGGAGTTCAACGAGACGCAGACACGTGTGATTGAAGGGAAAACCTATACCTTGTCTCCTGCGTCTCATTTGCTAACGTATCCGTTCCCATTGAAGGCTATGCAGACGAGTAATTTGATTCAAAATAGTAAATGACGATGGAAAGAAAAAGATTGATAAGCTTAGTCGGCGGTTTATGCCTGACGGTAATAGGGACCGTAGGGGGCAAAGCGCAAGAAGTGTATATAACGGTCGAGAATAAAAGTACGGAAGACGTGTTTCTGCAACCGGAAGATACGACGGGGTATCGTAAGGTTCTTCCCGGAACCACCGTAATGAAACCGGTCGTGGACGGTGCTTGTTATTATCGCTTTGTGGATGCCAATTCCAATTTCTACTCTTTATACGTGGAACCGGGAGACACGTTGGAATTACTGTATGACGGGAAAAAACTTTCTTGGAGCGGTACGAAAGCCCGGGTACAGACTTTTCTGGACGAACATCGTTATATAGGCCGTGCTCCGGAACCTATAAAACTTATTCTCAAGAGTGGGTGCGTTATAATGAAGAGAAGTTGGGAGAGCTATACGGTCTATTAGACCGCTCCGGTTTGCCTGCAAACTTTGTGGCGGTTCACAAAGAATATCTTCGTTTTGTGTTTCTGAACCTCAGATTGAATGCCCGTACCATGCAAATGTTCGGACATGGAGCCGATGCAGGTCGGGATTATTATGACTTTTTGAAAACGCTTACCTTCGGAGATTCCCTTATTCTTTGCCTGCCCAAATGGTTCTCCGTAATGAAAGATGCTATGGAAGAGATGGAGAAACAAGGCTTTTGACGGTTTCCGCCACCCATTATCTTCCGATTTATGCGGAGCGCATTACAGACGAGAAGCTACGCTCGAGATTTCTGGTGGAGATGCTGAGATTCACTTTACGTAAGGGATTCTCTGACGATTTCAATGTATATGTAGATGATGTGCGCCCGTTGATAACCGACAGGAAAGCTTTGGACGATTTGGCGGAAATAGAAAAACAGTACCTTACCTTGCGCGAAAAAACAAAGACTTGCTCAGGGGATGGAAATGCCGGACTTTACGGCTTATACCCCAAGACGGGAAAGCTTATACCTTATCCGACATGAAAGGCAAGGTGGTAGTCATAGATTTTTGGTTCACCGGCTGTATTCCTTGCCGTGCGGAAATGCCTTACTTCGACCGTCTGGCAGAAACATTCAAAGACCGTCCGGTTCAATTCCTGTCCGTTTCGTTGGATACCGGCGACCAATTGATGGCACTGTGGAAAAAGATGGTGTCGGAGAAAGACGGGAAATCACCTGTATTGAATTTGAATCTGCCCGGAGGTTTCCGTTCCGATTTTACGGCAAGAATGAACATCCGTTCTGTTCCCCGCGTGGTATTGGTGGATAAGGATGGACATATCGTGGATGCCTATGCGAAACGACCTTCCGATCCGAAGTTGAAATTACAGTTGGAAAAGTTGATGAAATAACGTTCCCTTCTCTTGTTGAGAGGAACAGCCACGATGCCCGGCCTAAGTTTACTTGGACCGGGCATCGTGGTTTGTCGGATTATTCTTCCGTTTCCGTACAGTCTGTGGCTACCACTGTGTCCAGGACTTCATCTTTTGTAATTTGATAACTGCCGTCGGGCGAGATGGTGATGGACAACGGGATGTAGATGTCCGAAGCCGGGTAGCTGACACTGGTGGCAAAACGCAGGTTGTTGCCGTCCGCTTTATCGAAGGCCATTCCTCCAAAATGGCGTGGGATATGAATCCTTTTTCCATATAGCTTCTGAAGTGGTTTTTGGTAAAGACTTTATTGAAGATTTCTTTTCCTTCGCGGTTCACGCGCAGCCGGATATAGTTGTCGGCATAGCGTTCGCCGTCGTCCCCCGTCACTAACGGAAGCGTATCGTTTACCTCCCGTACGATGTCGTACGTATATCGCGTTTGTCCGACTTTGACTTCTGCACTGTAATGATAGTCTTTCATTTCCTGCACGGAATTTGTCGTGTCCGGTTTTTCATATTCACTGTATCCGCTGGTGGTTTGCGGGTTATTTCCGCCGCAACTGTAGCACAGCAATACGGTGCATGCCATACATAGGAATTTGAAATGTGTCTGCATTTTCTTCTTTTTTCTCAACAGTTTCACAAAGGAACAAAAAAGGTGAGTTGGACAAGCCGGTTCATTATATTTTTAGGTCTTCTTTTTGTTGCCTGTTATTCCATAAATGTCTATCTTTGAAGTCCCCAAGCATTTGCAATGAAAAACAACATTTTACTTTGTCATAGTTTTGTGCCTGTCTCTTTTGTCGGCTTGTCGCGGGGAAGAGACGCAAGCAGAAGTCGTCCGGGTCGATACGCTCTTTGGTTATGCAGGTAAAGGAGTGTGCCCGTCTTTATACGGCCGAATATGAAGTCCATAAATTAGTGTTGAAGGACGACCCTTTGCGGGTGAAAGGAAATCTTTTTCAGCGGGCGTTCGACGTAAAAGTTCCTATCGGCGAACGCAAGGTCATGATACCTCTCGATGTAACTCTGAAAGCTTATATTGACTTCACGGGCTTCGACGAGAAGAATGTGTTGCGTTCGGGCGACCGTATTGTGGTCACTTTGCCCGACCCACGGTGGTCGTGACCTCCTCGCGCATCAATCACGATGAGGTGAAGCAATTTGTGTCTTTGACACGTTCGGACTACACTTCTGCGGAGTTGGCCGATTTTACGCGTCAGGGGGAAGACGAGATTCTGGCTTCCGTGCCGCAGTTGGGCATTTTGGAGATGGCTCGTGAGAATGCGGCTCACGTGTTGGTGCCGATGTTGACGAGGTTAGGCTATGACGAGCGGAATATAGTGATTTCCTTCCGTAAGGATTTTACGACGGCGGATATGCCGTTGCTGTTGGAACGTGAAGGCCGGACTGAAAAACTGAAATGAAATGGGAAAATGGTTGAGTGCACTGAAGTGGCTGGTCGGCCGTCGTATTGGCTGTCTTTATCGGGCTGCTGATAAAATGGAATCGTAAAGGAGGCATATCGGTGGAGGTCGGTTTTGATGACCGTATCAAGCTGACCTCTCAGGAGATACGCCGTATCGAACAAATCGGACAATGGGAATTTTTGTCAGTTCAGTCTGAAGTCGTGGCCGATACGTTACGCAAAGGGTTCTTTACCGACGACCGCTTGGTGGCTGTGTACACCGGAGTTCCCCGCATCGGGATCGACATGAACCGGGTGACAGGAGAATGGGCGCAGGCGCATGGCGATACCGTGACTCTCCGTTTGCCTGCCGTGCATTTGTTGGACAAGAATTTTATCGACGAAGCCCGTACGAAGGTGTTCTATGAGAGTGGAAAATGGCCGAATGGCGCACGCCGCGATTTGTACGACCGTGCTTACGGGAAGATGTTGCGTCAATGCCTGACGCCGTCGAATATGCGTCGGGCGGAAGCCAATGCACGCAATCAGTTCACGGCCTTGTTCCGTGCTTTGGGTTTCCATGCGGTGGAAATCTATTTTATAACAATAGTTCGTTAAAAATAGCCACGCCTAAGCGGCTCTGGCAGTAAATAAAATGAGTTCTTTGAAAAGTTTGTCAATAACTTGCGGGTCTGGTCTAATCCCAAACACGCAAATAAATCGTTCAAGCATATAAGCATTGTGTATGAATGACTTGCAAGAGGATATGGAATAAGCTATTCCGAGCCTCTTACATGCCGCTTTGGCCAAGTTGATAGCTGCAAGCGACGCATTGAAGTGAAAATCCAACTTCCTGAAGTCGGTTGACTGGCAGTTGGTGATTCCTGCATGCTGCTTGCCATCTCTAAAGCAAAATTCCAACTGGAACCTGGTTCTGTAATAATCCAGCACCTCACGTCCATCCATGGAATCGTCTGTAGAGAAATAAAGCTGCCACTTGTCTGTCCTCCCGTCCATCGGATACCAGACGGATAAGGAAACATACCTTTTGAGAGCTTTTGCATATACCCTCAATCCGTATAGCCTTCCCTTTTTTCACCTCGTATTCCTTGCACCGGGTCAGATCCAGATTGGCAAAGTCAATCCTACCGTCAAACCACTTGGGATGACCTGGCCTTCCTGTTTTCTTTTCCAATGTCGGATAGTACAGGACTACATCATTCCTAAAGCGGCTGATGACATGGAAATTGTTCTCACACATAGGCGTTATGAAAGTTTCCTTGGAAAAGAATGCGTCTGCAAACAATGATGCGCAATTGAAAGAGATGCTCGAAGGTGTCATTCGCCGTCAGTTCCTTTGCATCAACATTGATCCGTACGCCAATGCTTTCAACGACGGACCTACGGGTGGCAACTGGATGACTGACTTGACAGATATGAAGCCCGAACTGCACGAGCGCAAATGGGAGATAGACTCTCTTTGTTACCCGCTTCGTCTGGCTTACCAGTATTGGAAAGTAACTGGTGACAGCAGTATCTTCGACGGTGAATGGATGAAGGCAATTACTGCTATCCTGAAGACTTTCAAGGAACAGCAGCGTAAGGACGGTGTAGGCCCTTACCGTTTCCAACGTAAGACGGAACGTGCTCTTGATACGCTGAATAACGACGGCTTGGGTGCTCCGGTCAAACCGGTGGGACTGATTGTTTCCGCTTTCCGCCCATCGGACGATGCCACTACGCTTCAGTACCTGGTCCCTTCCAACTTTTTCGCTGTCTCTTCTCTGAGAAAGGCTGCTGAAATTCTGACGGAAGTAAACAAGGAAACATCCTTGGCCAAAGAATGCACCGATTTGGCAGCCGAAGTGGAGGCAGCCCTGAAGAAATATGCCACTTACAATCATCCTGAGTTTGGGACAATCTATGCATTTGAAGTAGATGGATTCGGCAATCATCTGTTAATGGACGATGCCAATGTACCCAGCCTTCTTGCTATGCCTTATTTGGGTGATGTGGACGTAAACGATCCTATCTATCAGAATACACGCCGCTTTGTGTGGAGTGGCAGCAACCCTTACTTTTTTAAAGGTAAAGCCGGTGAAGGTATCGGAGGTCCGCACATTGGTTATGATATGGTATGGCCTATGAGTATCATGATGAAGGCATTCACCAGCCAGAATGATGAGGAGATAAAGATTTGTATCAAAATGCTGATGGATACGAACCATGACGGAACCACCCACAAAACCTCCTCCGGCCGCTTCGGGACGAAAGGCCGATTCCACGATCAGTTTCACCGCGTCCCACACATAGCCGCCATTGACCCACAGAATGTAGCAGCATCCTAAGAAATAAAGTGCGGCCATCAGGGGGACAAACGCGCTACAGACACGTGCGATACCTTTCACGCCGAAAATGACGACCAAAGCCACGCATACGGCTACTGCCGTTCCGGTAAGTGCCTGCGGCACACGGTATGTCTCGTAGCACAGCATGGATATGGCGTTGCTTTGCACCAGATTGCCGATTCCGAACGAGGCGCACACCGTGAAGATGCAGAACAAGACAGCGAGCCATTTCATGCCCATTCCCCTGTCCAAGGCATACATGGGGCCTCCCAGCATTTTGCCTTGCGGGGTACGGATGCGGTATTTGACGGCCAGCAGTCCTTCGGCATACTTGGTCGAGATGCCCAACACGCCGGTCAGCCAGCACCAGAATACGGCGCCCGGTCCTCCTAACGTGATGGCCGTGGCTACGCCTACGATATTCCCCGTGCCGATGGTGGCTGCCAACGCGTGGCCAACGCGCCGAACTGGCTGACGTCTCCCTGCCCCGACTTGTCCGACTGTACCGAGAGCCGGATGGCTTTGAACAGTTTGCGTTGCGGAAAGCGCAGCCGTACGGTTAAAAACAAGTGGGTGCCTAACAGGATAATCACCATGGGCCATCCCCAGAGCCAGTCGCTGCACGACTTGATGAGTGCGCTAAGTGTTTCTGCCATATGGGTTATCTTCAGTCGTTGGTCAGTTTACCTCCCTGCCATCCGTATACTTTCGTATGGATTTCGTGGCAGATATGTTCAAAGTCTTTCTCTTCGTCCAAATCGCCGTGCACCATAAGGAGCAGGGGAGCGGCGAGAGGTCGGCAGCGTAAGGAGGCTGTATATAGGTGCGATGTTCCCACAACCGGCAACCGCAACGGCGGTAAAGCCGATGCGCCGTGCGGCTATGTCGGTAGTGGGCGGCTCCACTTCCAGCACGATGGGTTGTCCGGCGTGCCGGATGAAAGTGTCGAGGATGCGTCGTCCCAATCCGCCGCCGCGTAGGGAAGGGCAGGTGGCCAGATGCTCTCCGTAGAGGAATCCGTCCAAGGTCCAATAGTTGAACAGTCCGGCAAACGTCCCGTTTTCTACAACGACCTGAGGGTGGAAAAGCGGATTGTGGTCGGTGTATTGACGTTGTCGGTCCAGGGGCGTCGTTCTTCGGGCGGGAAAGCGTCCGTCATGAGCCGTTCGGCTTCAGCATAATACGGGTCTGTCGTTTTTACGGGTATAAGTTCCATTCTGTTTGTTTTTAGATTATAGGTCACAAAAAATACAAAAGATCGTTTTGTTTTATCCACAAAAAAACGTAATTTTGTTATAAAACGTAAGGAAAAAGAAGAAATGACGGAACTTTTATGGCTGTTCGCCGGTTTGATATGTGGTGCCGGTGTTGTTTTTTGTGGACGAAGGCGCGTATGTCTTCCCTGCAAACCCCTGTTGCAGGTCCGTGAGGAAGAGATGGAAAAACGCCGGAGCGAGATGGAAGAATCAGTTGAACGGCAGTCGCAGGATTTCAAGGAACGCGAAGAACGCATGGAGAACCATTTGGCAGCGTTGCAGGAACGGTGCGAGGCGCTGAATCGCGAGAACAAAGGGCTGGCTGCCGACAAGCAGACGTTGGAAAAAGAATTGGTGTTGGTGCGCGAACAGATGGTGCGCGAGGGCGAAGAGCGCAACCGCCGTTTCAAGGAACAACTGAATCTCATGCAAGAGCAGTTGCAGAACGCTACCCGTGAAATATTGGGACAGCGTACCCGTGAACTTTCGCAGCAGAACACGGTGCAGATGACGGCTATCATAGACCCGCTGAAAGAGACCATCCGGGAAATGCGTACGGCCATGGACAGCAGCCGCGACACGCATAATAAGAATACGGCTTCACTGGAGAAAGCCATCGAGGAAGTGATGAGGCGTACGCGTGAAATCGGGGCTGAGGCTGACAAGCTGGCTTCGGCGTTGCGCAACGAGAACAAGGTGCAAGGGAATTGGGGCGAGTTGATTCTGGACGAGTTGCTGGAAAGCCAAGGGCTGAAGGAAGGCATACATTACGAGAAGCAGGTGACCCTACGCGACCGTGCCGGTAAAGCCATCCTGAACGAAGAGTCCGGGAAGCGGATGATTCCCGATACCATTCTGCATTATCCCGACGGAAAAGATGCGGTAATCGACTCCAAGGTGTCGCTTACGGCTTTTTGTGGACTATCAGAACGCCGAGACGGACGACGCGCGTGCCGAAGCCCTACAGCGGCATGTCAGGAGCGTACGGCAGCATGTGGCCGAATTGGCCCGCAAGGATTACAGTGCGTACATCAAGTTGCCGCGTCAGGCTTTGAATTACGTCATCATGTTCGTACCCAACGAAGGGGCGCTCCAGTTGGCGTTGGCAGAAGCACCGGAGTTGTGGCGTGAGGCATTCTCCAAAGGGGTGTTCATCACCGGTGAGCAGAATCTTACGGCGGCACTCCGCATTATCCAGATAGCCTGGACCCAAATGCAACAGGCTCAGAACCAGGAGGCCATCTACGATACGGCTCGGATGTTGCTCGACCGCGTGGCCGATTTTATCGGCCATTTCGAGACGGTGGGACAGAAGTTGCAAGATGCTTCGTCCTCCTTTACCAAGGCTGCCGACAAGCTGAAGGACGGGCGGTTGAGCGTGGTGGGAGCTGCCAACAAACTTATCAAGTTGGGTGCCAAGGCCAGTGCCAAGAAGGTGATTCCCGAGGAGAACGAACCGTGGCACGGAGTGGAAGGAACGGCGGAGACGGGTGCGAACCTCCCGGGGTGACTCTTTTTGCGACTTTGATTTAAGATAGGTCTTTCGTGGTTTTGCTGTCTTTTTGATAGTAAAACCACGTTTTTTGTTTTGTGCATGCCCTGAAACCATGCAGGTTTTAGAGGGAGTTTAGATCGTTTTGAATACAATTTTTAGCGTTTCCGGTAGATTTTTTTTGTCTTTTTAAGTCTAAATGCGTTTCAATCTCAAGCGAATGATTTTCCGTTTGGCTGAGAAAACATATTTTTTCTCCGCATGTCGTTTGAGAGCTGTCCTCATGTTGGGCCGGAATATGCCAGAAAACGAAGCGTGGACAAGCTTTTCCGGTTCGTTTTTACGCTATTTGAAGTGCTTCCGTTCGCAAAAACGGATGTCAAAATGGCATGTAAATCCGCTTTGCGCTTCCTCGCCCTCCGGCCGTTTGCGTTACGTCTTGCTTTCCGGCGGTGCAGGATGTAGCCCGAAAGCCTTATGGGCTGTCAGATTGCCTTTTCGCAACCCCGTGAGAATCCCGTATTTCCGTAGACTTCCGTATCGGGGCGTAAATAACGGATTCTCGTGGAGTCCGGTTTGACTTTTGACAGGATTAAATGACTTCTTTCCTCTTTGCGGTTAAAGCGAATTGGTCGGAAGAAGTCTTGACCAGTTCGAATCCTAAGTTTTTCAAAAGGTCGTTGATTTCATATTTAAGGTTACTTATTTTCCGTTTGGATGCCGGCGAACCGTCGAAGAAATTCTCATTGAATACGGTATTGAGTTCCGTGAATGAGATTTCGTGTGTGGGAGCTTTAAGGAGATAATCCAGTAAGGTCGCCACTTGGCGGCGGCTTGGGCGGGTCGTGCCGTCTATGGTGATTTCGTTGGTATAACGGTTCACCCGTATTTTTTTGAATTCGCATTCCGATGTGTCGGCTATCATGTCGCTCAGTTCCGGATGGAGTTTTTGCTGATGGCGGAAATACCATACCAGCATGGCGACAACCAGGCATAAGCAAATGAAGGCTATCCCCATCCAGTAATAGGCGTGGAAAATCAGGTTTTGCGTAAACTTCACGGCAGACGAGGGCAAAGTTCCATTGTCGCAGTAGGCATCCCATTTCATGCAATGGTGCAGGCTGACGGTGGCTCCGATGACAGCCGTAAGGATTAAGGCGATGCCTAATGATACAATAAAGGTAAGTTTGTGTTTCATGTTTTGCATTCGATGTATAGATTAATGTCTTACAAATTTAAAAGTTTAGTTTGAGAAATCAAAGCAACCGGGAGTTTTTTTGGTGAATGAAATCCGGAAAAACATTCGGATGCTGAAAAAGAAAAAATAAACGTTACTTTTTAGCGTTTTCTTTAAGCGTTGAATATCAGTGATTTGATATTTTCTGATATTATTTGATACCGGATCTGATAAGATTTGATAACGAAAAGTTGTTTATATTGTTTCTGTTGCGTTACTTTGTAGGACTTGGTTACTTCAATAAAGATGTGAGACTATGAAGTGTGGCTTTTTAGGATTAATGGTGATGTGCTGGGTCGGACTGCAATCCTATGCCCAAGGTCCGGGCTTTTGGATAAATCGCTCACGCTCGGCAGACTTCGGGCAAGCTCGGTCTGCGCTTGCTTATTCGCGATTTTCGCAGTTTGAAGGTCTCGATACCCTTTACCGTAAGGTGAAAGGTTTCGGGGTGGGCTTGCCGCAGGAAAAGGCGTATCTCCATTTGGACAACACCTGCTATTTCCTCGGCGATACCATTTGGTACAAAGGGAAGTGCCACGGTTCGCCTTTACAACAACAGCAAGCGGACGGCTGTCAGTGTCGAGGCTGTGGGCGTTACGGACAGCGGGCGGTATATGCAATATAACAGTGTGCGGTAAACAAACGAAGTGGTATGAGTATCAAAAAGAGAACAATATGAGGAATTCAATATTCATTAAAATGCAGGCTTTTTTTTCTTGCTTGCATGTTGCCTGCCTTTTATTTGGAAAAGGTGAGGTCGTCTCACACCTGTTTGCAGTCTCTGTATTCCAATAATGCAGGAGGATGGAATATCGAGAAGGTCGTATTGTCCGATACGGCTACGGTGGTGAGTTTTTCCGTAAGTTTCAAACCTTATTCTTGGATTCAAATGGCTTCGAGCACTTATTTGAGTGACGAGAAAGCTGTGGAGTATCCCGTAAGAAAGGCTGTAGGACTGACGCTGGACGAGAAGTTCTACATGCCTAAAAAGCGGAAAGACGGAGTTTCAGTTGATTTTTTGCCCCTATGCCCAAAGATACGAAGATATTCGATATGATAGAAGGGGACGGACGTGACATGGCATGTTGGTACGGACTGCATGATGCCAAGTCGAAAGTGAAGATGCCTGTGGCTCGGGAAGAAGTGGATGCAGAAGAAGTGGGGGAAAACATGTTCCGGACAGGCAAGGCTGTGGTACGGGGCAAGATAGAAGGTTACAAACCTGGGTGGGGATATGGTGTTGTGGCGGTGACCGACAATACGTTGGGAAGCCGTCCCGAAAACACATCGTCTACACTGATTCGCTCGGATGGCACTTTTTGCATAGAGTGGCTCTTGGAGCATCCCATGTGGGACGAACTGAAGCCAGGGTATGGGCCGGACATTCCAGTCTATGTGCGTCCGGGCGACACGCTCGACTTGGTGATAAAGGCGAAGGGTGAGGGATTGAGTCTGTAGAATACACCAGCAGTAATCCCAAAGGATGTTATGAGAATTTGCTGAAATGCAAGATGCCGGAAGTCTATGCCGAATGGGAGTGTAAGGGAGAGATTTGGAAGACGCTTACCGATGAGGAGTTTTGGGCTATGACGAAGGAGACAATGGAAACGGGAAATCGGCTTTGTGATTATTTTGTATGGAAATACGGGCTGTCTCCATGGGAGGCACATTTCCTGAAAGCCCGGCAGCAGGTGGCGGTGGTAATCAACCAGACCGTATTGGCCAACTGGATGCTGTCGAGCCGGTATGGCTATTATCCACCGAATGAGGAACTGCGGAGGGATTTTTTACGAAGGCAATGATTATTCCTTATACAAAGTGTTGAATGAGATGCCCACGGACGACCCGTCCATGTCCTTTATTCCTTATTTTCGCGCAATGGTGTCACGGATGAAGGACATGCAGCCCATGACGGATGCTTGGTCTTTGGCTTCGATGGGAGACGTGGACTGGTCGGATGTGGAGGGACAACGGTTGATGGATAGCTTACAAGTGGAAGCACTTCGGGGTGTCATGGGGTTCAAGGAGATTCCTTATTTGGTTCAAGCTTATCTCGTTAACAAAGTCTGTGACTTGCCCGACTTCCTGACTCCGGAAGGACGGAAAGAAATTGTGGAGTATAGGGCAGCTTGCCTCACGAATCCTTATTTGAAAAGGAAAATATGGAATTTGGCTTCCGACTATGCCCAGCCGCTTCCGGCTACAACGAAGTTGGAGGGAAAGGCACTTGAGATATTGCAGCCGATTGTGGACAAATATAAAGGAAATATGTGCAGATAGAATGGATGAAACCCGGAAAAAGCGGTTTTGATTTCGTGAATAACCGGATGGTCAATTTGATACCCGACTTCCGGAACCATAAAGATTTGCAGTTCGTATTTTTTGTTCAGTGCCAATACTTGTACGAAAGAGGAGTTCGAGCAATTTGTGAAAGCGTATTTGCCGGGTGAACCCTGTTATTGGTTGGATTTTGAAGAAAGCAGTATTTTGCGCGCACAACTTCTACTTCCTAATTATATAAAAGATATTACGTTGAACCGAGAAGGGAGGTGTTGTCTACACCGCTTTATACAGCGGATGAGAGGCAGTTCCGTCGGAGTTTACGTGAATTATTAGAAAAAGAAGAATGATGAATAGGAAAAAATTCTTGTGGTTGATGGCAGCATTACTGCCGACCACGCTATTGGGGAAAAGGTGAAGTGGTCTACACCCGTTTGCAGTCCTTCTATTCCAATGCGGGGATGGTGACCATAGACAAGGTGGTGCTGTCCGATACGGCCACGGTCATGTATTGCACGGCGAAAGGGAAAATCAACTCTTGGTTTCAATTCGTACCGTCCACGTACCTGAGCGATGAAGAGGATGCGCGTTATCCCGTGAAGGGGCTGTGGGGCTGACCTTGGGAGAAATGCTATATTCGAAAGCCGGGCAGTTGGAGTTCCGTTTGCTCTTTGAACCGATGCCGGAGGACACGAAGATATTCGACCTGATAGAGGGACGGAAAAGGATATGTTCCGCATCTATGGCATCCACGATGCCAAGGCCAAGGTAAAGATTCCGGAGGCCAAAGAAGAGATAGACGCGGAAGAGACCTCCGAGAAGATGTTCCGAAAAAAGGAAAGGCCGTGGTGCGCGGCAAGATAGAGGGGCTATTCGGGATTGGAACAAGGGCGTTTTGCTTTTTGATGTCAGTTTCTTGGGGCAAGGGAGGGTAGTGCCTTTTCCCATAAGTCGGCCTTGCACGGCTTTGGAACCGGACGGGACATTCTATGCGGAACTTTCTTTGGATCATCCTATATGGGCAGATATGGTGTTGGGAGGCGAAAATACGGCTGTTCCTTTCTATATCCGTCCTGGTGATACGCTTGACATTACCGTGAAAGGAATGTTGGAAAAGGATGTGACAGTGGACTACGCCAGTAGCCATCCGAGAGGCTGTTATGAGAACTTGTTGAAGCATCAGTACGTGCCGGTCATCTATTACGGATGGGAACGTTTGTCGGATTATGGACGGAACTTGGACACTGAATATTTCTTGAAGAATGTGGACGAGTGTAGCGGAAAACATGCGGCTTTGCGACTATGTGGCATGGAAGTACAAGCTTTCTCCATGGGAGACGCACCTTTTGAAAAACCGTCAAAGGTTTGAATTGACAGACCGTTATTTGTTCATGGCCAGTCGGTTGTTCGAAGAAAAGGTAGAACGTCCGAGAAAATATCCTGTGGAAAAAGAAGACTATGTAGGTTATGATTATTCTGCCTATAAGGTGTTAAACATTCTTTCTTTGGATGATCCGTCGCTTTCTTTCTTGCCTTATAGTTTAGGATATCCTCCGTCCATCAGTATGACATATATGATGGCTTTTCTTGATATGTATGCTTTTTGGGATAATTCTTCTGAAACAGAACCTTTGGACTATGCGAAAGTAGAAATCGAAAAGACAGTCTTCAAGTGAAAACGTTGCGTGAACTGACCGGTACAGAGGGACTCCTTGGGCTGTGCAAGCCTATCTCACCCAAAAAAATGACTGGTTTACAAGGGGAATGGAGCATAGGCCAACGCGAAAGGTTGGTGGACTTCTTGTCATCTTCCTATCTGACTTACCCCTACTTCAAGGAGAAAATAAAGGAATTGAACCGTTTGGCCGGGGTTTCCTCTTCATGGGTCTATGAAATGCCGGAGGAGAAAGGCCGCCGTGAGATGGAATCTATTTTTAAATAGGTATAAGGGGCGGTATGTGCAGGTGATTTGGGCTTTCTGACCCGAATGAGGATTGGGGCTTCTGTTCCAATTCATCCGTGAAGAACATTATGGCCGATCATGAAAGTTTTCCGGACTTGCAAATCATCGCGATAGTCAATAGGGAGGCGTATTCAGATGAAAACAGGTTCGCGCAAATAAGGAAAGAGTTGTCTGCACCAGTGGTTCATATTGAGGACAGCGAAAGTTACCTCAAACAACAGGAGTTGTTCCATTTCTACAGCAGTGGCAAGCAGATGACTTTCGACCGCAACGGGTTGGTTTTCAAACAACCGCTTGACATGAAAAACGAAACGATGTTCCGTGACCGGTTCCGTCGTATATTGAAAGCGGAAAAAGAGATGCAATGATGGCAATGGAGGAAAACAGTGACCGTGTTGGGAAATGCGTTTCAAAGGAAAGCAGATGGCAGACGGGACAGGCATTTACTTTTACTTGTTCCTGTGCTTGTTTGCCGCCTGTTTTTTTCCTCCGGTGAGAGGCTTTTCAGAGGAATGGCTAAGGCCGAAATGGGTCTTGGCCGAAACAACAGGGCTGTTGGTGCTTTTGACATTAGGAATACAGGTGCTTGTGGCCTGCAAGCATCGGAATCCCGGATGGCGGGTTCTTTTGCGGTGGGGACGTGTAGAGGGACGCGTTTTGTGAAGCTTTGGTGGCCGTGGCCTTTATGGAAGCGGTGTACGCAATAGGCCGGATGTATCGGGACGGGCAAGGAATGCCGGCATCCGGCACGTTCGATAACCCTGCCGGATTGGCTTTCTGTCTTTGTGCCGCCTTGCCTTTCCATGTCTGTTTATGGCAAAGGTGGACGAGGAGGATTGGGTATCGTGTTGCCCTTGCTGTGAGTGGTCTGGCCGTTTGGGTTGCCATATTGTGCACGGAGTCCCGCACCGGATGGATTTGCTTGGCGTTGTATGCCGCTTTGTGGTTGCAAAAACAGTGGAAAGGTCATCGTACGATGAAACTGACGATTCTGGCGGTATTGGCTGCTGGTTTGGCCTGGAGTATTTCGGTTGTCAAGACGGATTCTACTAATGGTCGCCGTTTCATATTGGAACGTTCATGGGAACTGGTTCAGGCACACCCTTTTGCCGGATACGGATCCGGTGGCTTCCTGCGTGAGTATATGCCCCAGCAGGCCGATTACTTCAGACGGCACGCTGATAGCGGATATGCGTGGTTGGCCGGCGAGGTGTATCATCCGCTGAACGAATTCGTATGGGTATGGATTGAGTTCGGTTTGCCGGGAATATTATTGTTATTGGGGGCTTTGGCTTGGCTTTTGGCCGGATTGTTCCGGAGGCGCGACATCTTTTCCCGTATGCTGGCCGTTTCTTTATGTGCAAGCGTTATTTTTGCCATGTTTTCCTATCCGTTGAAATATCCGTTGGCTTCCGTAATAGGCATAGTGGCTATGTGGCGCGTGTGTGCCGGTATGTCAGGACGGATAAAGATGAATGAGTGGGGTTGGCGTTGGGTAGGCATGGCCGGAGTCGTGGTGTCGGTTGTGGCGTTGATAAAGGTGTCCGTTGCCTATTCCTATGAATATGAATGGAGCCGGGTGGCTCGCTGTGCCTTGCACGGGCATTCCCGTGAAATGATGCCACGGTATGCGGATTTGTATAGGCATTACCATCGCGATGCTTCTTTCTTGTATAACTATACGGCAGAACAGTTCTATGCCGGGCAGTATGAGGAGGCACTGAAGACAGCTAAAAAGAATGCAGGGCGTTATGGCCGTCTTATAATTTGTCCCTTCTGACCGGAGACATCTGTCGGGCAGCCGGAAAGTATGGCGAAGCCGTGCAATATTATGTACAGGCTCATTGGGTGTGTCCGGTGAGGTTTGCTCCCTTGAAGGTTTGTATTATGCTTATAAATCAGGGGAACCGACCGCTTATGGCAGATTCGGTAGCTAACGTAATTTTCCGGAAGAAGATAAAGGTGGATTCCCGGGATGTCCAACGGATTAAAAAAGGAAATATTGGAGGATATGCGGCACGGTGAAAAGATGGTGCCGTGAGACGGAATAGATGAAAAAAGGTATGAAACTCATGAAAATGAAAAATACAGTTGTTTTAATGATAGTGGTCGTAGCTGTTGCCACGATTGTTGCAGTGTTTTCAGCCGTCAGTTGTTCGGAACACACGGATAAAGGAACATGTCCGTGATATGGTTTTAGCTGAAAATCCCGGGTTAAAGGGCATATGGAATTATACCAAGAAGATTCTTTGAAATATGAGGCCGCGTTGTTTCTGATAGACAATATGGGATATTACCAAGGGGCAGACAGTGGCGAACTGAACTCCATGTACAAAGCATACGAAATATTCAGCACGGACGATATACTTACCGGCAAGCATTGGATTCGGCCGCGAAGCTTTGCGGAAAGCCCAAGAATGTGAAAGACATCGTATGGAAGGCAGATGTGGATATGGATCCCGGATTTTTGGTATCCAATATAGAGTGGGCTTTCAAAGTATGGAGGGAACAGCCATGGGAAAAACGTTTCATTCGAACAATTCTGTGAGTATATACTGCCTTACCGTATTGGAAACGAAGAATTGATTCCATGGCGGGAAAAATTATATTACCAGTTCATGCCTATTATCGAGAAGTACAAGAATGACCCTCAAATAGAGAACCCCACATTTGCCGCCCACATTGTTTTGGACAGTTTGCTCCGGGCACCTTTCTATTTTACGGGCGAGATGGCGACGAGCGTACGTATCGGACCGAGGATTGCGGACTGGCGAGGTGGAAGTTGTCTGGATTTGTGCGACATGTTGGTATACATTTACAGGGCGTTGGGAATCCCTTTGTGGCATAGAGGAACTTCCGATGCGTGGGAACAACAACGCACCGCATTTTGGAATTTCCTTGTTGACCAGCATGGGCAGACTTGGTATTTTTCTATGTTTTATTGGTGGCATCGCCTGCTGAAAGCCGAAGTGTATGCAGATGTCTATGGAAAAGTGTTCAGGCAACGGTTCAGCCTGAACAGAGATATGATGGATTCATTGCGGATGCCGTTGGACAGTGTGCATCCTGTATTCCGCTATCCTTTTTTGAGGATGTCACCCGTCTGTATGCTACGGACAAAGGCTTTTACTTTATCCGTAGGGAAACAGCATCTTGCCAGAGATATAAGGGCAGGAGAAGTAGTTTATATTTGTATGTCTGACCGTTATGCTTGGAAACCTGTGGGATGGACAAGATATGACGGTTCCAATGCTGTCTTTAAGGATTGTCACGGAGGTACCATTTACTGTTTGGCGGTTTATGACGCGGCTAATGACAAGTTGGCTCCGGTGTCTTCACCTTTCAGCGTTGGTCAGGAGAACGGGAAAATGGAGTTTTATGATGTGCAGGAAGAAACGGAAGATGTCGTTCTGCTGAGTAAATTCGGAATGCTTGGGGAGTTCTTTTTTAGGACGGATGGTCAATGGGGTATTTGAGGGCAGCAATTCGCCTTCTTTCAAACAAAAGATACGTTGTTCTGATTCGTGCGACTCCGGACAGACTTTGCACAGTGGTAAAAACAGGTTCTTCAAAGCATATCGTTATGTAAGGTATTACGGTCCGGCTGGTGGTTACGGGAATATCTCTGAGGCCGGATTCTATTCGTCTGTGAATGACACAATGCCGTTGGCCGGAAAAATATTGGGGCCGGAAGACGGTGCAACAGGCGACCATTCTTATTTCAATGTGTTCGACGGGCATACGGATACATCGTATGATTATCCTTTCGCTGATGGAGGATGGGCCGGACTTGATTT
>VOFE01001583.1_pt1 | contig 40000 bp, 64 predicted proteins | sample 5384071 | NCBI WGS metagenome assembly VOFE01 (sample SAMN12384724, study PRJNA508395) | human gut metagenome | isolation source: healthy gut D | host: Homo sapiens
GTATTTAAGCGTAAACGTGATGGATTGTTGGCTACTTCTTCTGCAACAGATCCTGGCATTGTAGGCGCTTCCCTTCCGCAAGAGAATACAAAGGAAAGTGATGAAACCTTTGGTTAAAAGCTTAGGGCACCGCAACAGAGTGGCAGGAGTTACTTTATTGGGTAAACGGACAAATCAGTGCGACCAAGAATCGTTGGGATTATCATTCCGATAGTCAAGCTTCCAATTCTATGGATAACTGGTATCGCAGAGATGTTTCCGGTCGTAATAAGGATATTTGGTTTACTTATGAGGAAGGTGGACGCAGTTACGATGATATCCGTTATCATGGTACAACAGGTGCGAATTACGGTCAAGGTACCTTGCCGTGACTACTATTACAAGGACTGGAATGGTGACGGTATTATAGACGATTCGGATAGACATCCGATGGCTACCTTCAACTTGCCGGTATTCAACTACGGTATCACACTGGGGGCTGCTTGGAAAGGTATCGATCTTTCTATGAACTGGCAAGGTTCAGCTGGTATACAGTTCCTATAGTGAAGTTTTTACTGAGGTAGGACCATTCAACGGTGCTGCTGTACTGAATATTTACGAAGATCGCTGGCATACGGAGAAACCGACGGACGATCCGTGGAATCCGAATACTAAGTGGGTATCCGGTCTCTATCCGGCTACCGGACATAGTTTTAATACGGGTAGCACGGGCATTAAGAATACTTCATATATTCGTTTGAAAACTTTGAAGTGGGCTATACCTTGCCTAAGACATGGTTGGCTAAGGCAGGTATTAAAGATCTTCGCGTTTATTTCAATGCTTACAATCTTTTGACTTTTACCGGACTGATAATATAGATCCGGAGCGTCCGGGAGAAAAGGGCGGTGCGAACGAAGATCCCAATAAAAAGAGTGTCTTGTTCTACAACTACCCGGTAAACCGTACATTCAATATTGGTGCAACAATTAAATTCTAATACGAGAGGATAGAACATGAAAAAGATCAAATATATATTTGTAGCAGCAGCATTAGGCCTGACGATGTCATCTTGTTATGATTTGGACTTGGAACCCAAAGGTCTGATCTATGAAAATGTGTTGATGAAACGAAAGTGGTCTGCAGAAATACTGGGCCATGGTTTTCCAGGACCTGCCGATTGAAGACTTCAACTTTGCGATGAATGGTGAACACAATGGCTTCGGCACAGTCTGTGCGGCTGGTTGGCACGAAGCGAATCAGTGGGGTGCGCAGAAAGCGAGTCCTGCATCCGCAGCTATGGAGGCTACCGGACGTACCACTTCCTATGGTGACGGTTGGGGATATTGGCCTTACGACCGCATCCGTGACATTAATAATTTCATGGAGCAATTTCGAATTACAAGGAATACTATAATGAAGAAACATACGAAAATCTTTATGCTGAGGCCTTTTTTTCTTGCGGGCTTTTTACTACTTTGGACTGGTGAAGCGCTATGGAGGTGTGCCCATTGTGGACAAGGTACTGATCCGAAAAGCATCGCTTGCTGAATTGCAATTGCCTCGTAGCACAGAGTATGATTGTTGGATGTTTATTCACAATGATCTGGAATATGCCATGAATCATATGTCTACTGCCAAGGGAGATGCCAGTCGTCCCAACCGCTATGCAGCGGCAGCGTTAATGAGCCGCGCTATGCTCTATGCGGCTTCTGCTGCAAAATATGGCAGTTATGGCAAAATAACAGGACCAGCCGTGGATGCAGGACTTATGGGTGTTGCTCCCGAAAAGGCTAAGGAATTTTATCAATATGCCTATGACGCCTGCAAGTTTGTCAAGGAGGGTGGTTATGCGCTGAACGACGGTAGTGACAAGGAAACGGCCTATGCCGAGCAGTTCTTTAAAGACAATATCCAGAGGATATCTTTATCAAACAGTATGGTGATTACATAGCCTTGAAGGATAATCAGGGGTACTATGCTGTTTCACAGTTGGGATTCAATGATTCTACCTAAGGGCATAACTTGAGTATCAGTGCTCCGAGGTTGCACCATACACCCGCATGGGAGCTGATTCGTATGTTCGAGATACCTGCCGTGACCGACGAGGAAGGCAAGCCTGTTCGCTTTGACAATGTGGAGGACCTCTGAACTCGGGCGAGATGGAGCCTCGTGCCCGCGCTATCTTCTTCTTTCGGGTATGACTGAGAAAGGTTCGGGTACCAAATTCGATTTTCAGGCTGGTGTATACAAAAAAGCTATCCCGAACGGCGGCTGACGGAACTACGGAAACCGGTGGCAGCACGAATGACTATACGAACGCCTATCGCGTGACGGCACAGAATGTGGAAGCAAGTCAGATGTATCAGGATATCGGTGATCAGAAGAACGTAAAAGTAGCCGGTCCGCATGGTTGTTTCAGAGGTACGGGTGATGAAGGATACTCCTACATGGGGGCATTGATTCGTAAATATACGAACCCTAACTCAAACCTTGCTATTAGAGGTGGTCTTTTTGGAAGTTCGCAGTCATGGAAGGTATTCCGCTACGGTGAAGTTTTACTGAACTGGGCAGAGGCCGCTTATGAATTGGGTTTGGAAACCGGTGATGATAAGTTGAAGGCGGAAGCATTTACTTACGTTAATGAAGTCCGTGCGCGTGCAGGCGCTACTCTTCATCAGATGGTCAATAATCCGGAAGATCTGGGTATGGAGAAATACGGATTCCCGGTAGATGAGAACTTGCAGTACATTCGTGATGAGCGTGCACGTGAACTTTGCTTTGAGAATCTGCGCATCTATGACCTGCGTCGTTGGAGAGTGGCTGATATTGACTTTATGGATGGTAAACAACCGCATACGTTGCTCCCTTACTACGTACTTAATGAGAATAAGTGGATTTTCTTGAATGAAGTGCCGGTTGTAGCCCGTAAGGCTACGTTCGATAAGAAATGGTACTATGAACAGATTCCGGGTGGAGAAATCGGCAAGAATCCGAATCTTATACGTAATGATGGTTATTAATACTAAATTGTATATGGATATGAAAAAGTTGAAACATAGTCTGTTGTTTGGAGTATTAACTCTATTTGTGACTTCCTGTATGGAAGTGGACAATTTTGATGAACCCGACGCTCACTTCACTGGACGTATTATAGATAAAACTACGGGGAGAATATCCTGGCCGATCAGGTGCAGGACGGGTGAAGATCTGGGAGAAAAGCTTCAGTCTTAATCCCGTTCTCAAACGATTCCTGTGAAGCAGGATGGCACTTTCAACAATACGAAACTGTTTAAAGGCACGTATGACGTGGTCCCCGAAGGCGCCTGGTGGCATGCCGATACTATTCGTATAGGTATTGGTAAAAAGGCTGTTCATGACTTCGAAGTAACTCCTTATCTGAAACTGATTGATCTGAAGACGGAACTGGTGGATGACTCACTGGCTATCTCCTGCCGTCTGGATGTTCCTCCTATTACAGCGGGACTTCCCCGAATTCTGGATATACGTCCTTTCTGAGCCTTAATCAGTTCTGTGGCGAAGGCAATTGCATTAGTTACTATAATGATATGGGTAGTGATGACGAGAAACCTTATGCTAAGAACTATATTGCCAAGGTAAGAAGTACTTGGGAGAAACTGGAAAAACTGGAAGATGGTAAGAGCAAGATCTTCTCTTTCAAGGTGGATGTGAAGCCCGGTTATACTTACTTTGTTCGTGTGGGTGCCAGGGTTGACGATACTTTCCAAAAGTGCAACTATACGGAAATAGTGAAAGTTGAAATTCCTCAAAAGTAAATACAACAGAAACGTAATTAGATTGGTATGATGGTGCAGCTGGGAGAGGAGGCATACAGCTTCTTTTCCCGGTTCTATTTAACTGAACAACAATAAATAAAGCTATGATGAATTTGAAAAAGATATATTATTTAGTGCTCTGTGCTCGTGGCATGCACTACAGCCTCTTGCAAAGATAGTAATGATGATTATATTCCGCCTGCTTTAGAGCCCGAAAAGCCTGAGGTACCTGTTGAACCTGAAGACCCGCGTGCGGATGTCCCCATTCATGTAGATGGAGAGCCTTACACCACTTACAAAAGGGTTGCTGATGACCGGTTATCAAGGGTGGTTTGGTACACCGGGCGATGGCTGTAGCCATGCGAATCATAAGAATACGGAGTGGTATCACTATCGTGAAAACGATATGTTCAAACCCGGTGTACTGCGTAACAGCATTGACCTCTGGCCGGATATGAGTGAGTATGAAATCAAGTATGATACAGAATTCAAATATCCTGATGGAACGACGGCGCAGGTGTATAGTGCTTATGACAAGTCTACTGTGATGCTGCATTTCAAGTGGATGCAGGAGTATGGCATTGACGGTGCATTTATGCAGCGTTTTGTAGGCGAAGTGATTGATAATCCCGACGGTAAGGATCACTTCGATAAGGTATTGGCAAGTGCTATGGATGGTTCCGACCAATATCAGCGTTATTGCGGTGATGTATGACCTTGGCGGTTATAATCCTGCGCGTTTTGAGAAAGTCGTTGCTGATGCCCGTAATCTATGATACTTATGCCTCCCAACGGAAATATTATCTGCACGAGAATGGCAAACCGCTAATTGCTCTTTGGGGGTAGGTTTCAATCCTGCTGAACGTGGTTACAGCAATGAGGATATCCAGAAGTTGTCTCGACAAGCTGAAAGAAGTGGGGTACAGTATCATGCTGGGTGTATCTACTTACTGGCGTGCCGGCGGAGGTGATACCTATACTCCCCGGAAGAGCTAGCTTGCATGCTCTCATCACGAGTGTAGATGTAATTATGCCCGGTATGTAGGTCGTTTCAATGATATCAATAGTTATAACACGGGTGGTAGTGACGGTGGATTTGCCAACATGGTCGGTAAGGATATAGAATGGTGTAAGAAATGCAATGAGTCTGGAGAAAGCAAAGTACAGTATGCACCTCATTGCTATCCGGGGTGCTTCGGATTTGAATATGCATCCTTACTATGAACGGGGATCCCGCGAAAGAGGTAAGTTCTTCTGGACTCAACTCCATAACTGCATTCGCAGAGGTTGTACGATGTTGTATATTGCTATGTTTGATGAGATAGATGAAGGTACAGCTATTTATAAGGTACTTAGAAAGAGTGATGTGCCCAGTAATGCGGCCGACGTGGAATACTATGTGGTTTATAACCCGAAGAATGAAAAGATTTCTTATTCAGACATGAACGGCATCGGAAGAAGCACTGAGAATACTGTTTTCATGGCGAAGAATAAAGTAACAGCTCCTACTGATGGTTGGTGCAAATCAGAAAAAGAATTGGGTATCACTTTTGAAGGTATCGATGATGATCTGGAAACTGACTATTATCTGTGGCTCACCGGACAGGCCGGTAAAATGTTGCGCAAGCAGATTGCTCTTCAGGAAACACAGCCGAAGCGTTAAATAGAATCGATAATATGATTTAACAGGAAATATACGTATGAAAACTTTTTTTATCACCTTGGCTGCCTTGTCGCTCACATTGATGAGTTGTAACAGCCAAAAGCAAAAAACGGTTACTTTAGGGCCGAATCCTTTTATTACTCACATGTATACTGCCGACCCTTCGGCCCATGTATGGGAGGACGGACGCTTGTATGTGTACGCTTCGCATGACATTGATCCGCCACGTGGGTGCGACTTGATGGACCGCTATCATGTATTCTCTACGGATGATATGGTAAATTGGACAGATCATGGTGAAATTCTGAACTCTTCACAGGTGCCTTGGGGACGTAAAGACGGTGGATTCATGTGGGCGCCCGATTGTGCATATAAGAACGGTACTTATTACTTCTATTTTCCGCATCCGAGTGGTGATGACTGGAATAATACCGAAAGTCGGTGTAGCTACCAGCAAGTATCCCGCCAAAGACTTTGAAGTGCAGGGATATATTGAAGGATTGGGTAATGCTTTTGCAATGATTGACCCTTGTGTGTTTGTAGATGATGACGGGCAGGCTTACTTCTATTATGGCGGTGGCGGTCGTTGTGCGGCAGCCAAACTGAAAGATAATATGATGGAAATAGCTGAACCTTTGAGAGACATGGAGGACTGAAAGATTTTCATGAAGCTACCTGGGTGCATAAGAAAGACGGTGTTTACTATATGTCGTATGCTGACAATCACTCGGATAATGGAAAAGGTGCCAACCGCTTGAATTATGCAACAAGTGACTCTCCGATGGGGCCGTGGAAATATCAGGGCATTTATCTGGAACCGACAGGTTGCGATACAAGCCATGGATCTATAGCTGAATATAAAGGTGAATGGTATGCTTTCTATCATAACTGTTCTATTTCAGGACAGGGAACCTACGTTCGGTCTGTGTAGACAAGCTGTATTATAACCGGATGGAACAATACAGGTGGTAAAACAGACACGAGGACAGAAATAATTATTAAAAAGAGACTTATTTAGCTATTTATTCAATTTTAATCGGCTATTAAGTCTTTTTTAATCGAAAGGGAAAGCTTTAGGTCTTACATTTGCCTTCACGAATAAATATAAACTAAAACTGTTATATTATGAAAATTACACATTGCCTGGCTTCTGTAGCTTTAGTTTTCATGTTGGGCGCTTGTAGTGGAGTACAAAATCAAGTAACTGCCGTGAAAGGTCCGGTTGACTATGTAAATCCTTACATGGGAAATATCAGTCACTTGCTGGTGCCTACTTTCCCGACTATTCATCTGCCGAATAGTATGCTTCGTGTTTATCCCGAACGGGCGGACTATACAACAGATCAGTTGAATGGTCTTCTTTGATTGTAACCAGCCATCGTGGAAGTTCAGCTTTCAACCTGAGTCCGTATCAGGGAGAGAATCTTCGTCCGGTTGTAGCTTTATAGCTATGATGATGAAAAGTTGAAACCTTATTATTATGAGGTGATTCTCGATGACGAGGAAATTAAAGTGAAGTATGCACCCTCTCATCAGTCGGCTCTTTATCAGATAGATTATAGTCAGCAGGATAAACCTGTATACATGATGATTAATTCACGAAACGGTGCCATCAAAGCAGGTGACGGATTTGTGAGCGGTTACCAGCAATTGGAGAATAATACGCGTGTGTACTTGTATATAGAATCGGATATTGCTCCTATAGAAACGGGTATCTTGGCTGATGGTAAAATAGATGCAGGCACGAAGGAAGCTGAAGGTCGCAATGCCTGTGCTGTTTTGCACTTTGCCGACGGAACGAAAACGGTAAATCTGCGCTATGGTATTTCGTTTATAAGCGAGGAACAGGCTAAAGAGAATCTGCAACGTGAATTGCCGGACTATAATCTACAGGCTTTGGCAGAAAAGGGACGCCAAATCTGGGATAAAGCATTGAGCGATATTCAAGTAGAAGGTGGTAGTGATACAGATAAGCAAATTCTTTATACGTCACTCTATCGCATATTCGAACGCCCCGTTTGTATCAGTGAGGGCGGTCGTTATTTCAGTGCGTTTGACGGAAAAGTGCACGAGGATAATGGCGAACCTTTCTATACGGACGACTGGATTTGGGATACCTATCGCGCAGTCATCCCCCCTGCGTCTCCTGATTGACGAAGGTACGGAAAAGAATGTGATTGACCTTATCTGCGTATGGCTGAACAAATGGGTAATATGTGGATGCCTACCTTCCCTGAAATTACAGGTGACTCCCGCCGTATGAATTCCAATCATGCCGTAGCAACAGTAGCTGATGCGGCTGCTAAAGGCTTACAATTGATTTGGCTAAGGCCTATGAAGCTTGCCGTAAAGGAATTGAAGAAAAACACTGGCTCCGTGGTCGGGGGGCTGCTGCCGGTTGATTGATGATTTCTATAAGAAGAACGGATATATCCCTGCACTTCAGGAAGGGGAAAAAGAAACAGATCCGAATGTACATCATTTCGAAAAGCGTCAGCCGATTGCAGTTACACTGGGAACAGCATACGACCAATGGTGCCTGTCGCGTATAGCCGATATGTTGGGAAAGAAAGAAGATGCTGCTCACTATCTGCAATGTGCTCATAATTATCGCAACGTGTATAATGCAGAAACAGCTTTCTTCCATCCGAAGGATAAGAATGGTAAGTGGATCGAACCATTCGATTATCGTTTCTCCGGAGGTATGGGTGCTCGCGATTATTATGGTGAAAATAATGGTTGGGTTTATCGTTGGGATGTTCCACAATGTAGCCGATCTGATTGATTTGATGGGTGGTAACCAACAGTTTATAGCAAATCTGGATCAGACTTTCCGTGAACCGCTGGGACGTGGAAAATATGCTTTCTATGCACAGATACCGGATCATACGGGAAATGTGGGACAATTCTCAATGGCCAATGAACCTTCTTTGCATATTCCTTATCTGTATAACTATGCAGGTCAGCCTTGGAAGACACAGAAACGTATCCGTCAGTTGCTGAAGACTTGGTTCCGTAACGACCTGATGGGAATACCGGGAGATGAAGATGGTGGCGGTATGTCGGCATTTGTTGTATTCTCTTCTTTAGGTTTCTATCCGGTTACCCGGGATCCCGGCTTATAATATCGGTAGTCCTTGTTTGCTAAGGCTAAGGTGATGTTGAGCAACGGAAAGGTATTTGAAATAGAAGCACAAGGTGCGTCGGATGAAAATAAATACATCCAATCTGCAACATTGAACGGAAAAGAATGGAATAAGCCTTGGTTTAGTCATGACGACATAAAAGAAGGTGGAAAATTGGTATTGGTGATGGGTAGCAGACCCAATAAGGCATGGGGTAGCGCAGGTGATGCAGTGCCCCATCCGCAGAAAAACAATAAGGTATAAGTCAATAGGAAAAAAACATGAAAACACTTAAAAAGATTGTATTTATAGGATTATTAGTTTAATAGCCTGTGCCGGAGTGGCACAGGCTCAAGAGCTATATAAGGATGAGAAAGCACCGATGCATGAGCGCATCATGGATTTATTATCACGCTTGACGGTTGAAGAAAAAATCAGCCTGTTGCGTGCCACCTCTCCGGGAATTTCCCGTCTGGATATTCCTAAGTATTACCACGGTAACGAGGCGCTTCACGGAGTGGTTCGACCGGGGACGCTTTACCGTTTTCCGCAAGCTATCGGACTGGCGGCAACTGATCCGGAGCTGCAATTGCAGGTAGCTACGGTTATTTCTGATGAGGCCCGTGCCCGTTGGAATGAATTGGATCAGGGACGGGGAGCAGAAAAGCCAGTTCAGTGACTTGCTGACCTTTTGGTCTCCCACAGTGAATATGGCGCGTGACCCACGTTGGGGACGTACCGGAAACTTACGGAGAAGACCCCTATTTAAGTGGTATCATGGGTACTGCTTTTGTGAAAGGTCTGCAAGGCGATGATGACCGTTATCTGAAGATTGTATCGACCCCAAGCATTTGCAGCCAATAATGAAGAACACAATCGTTTTGTATGTAATCCGCAGATTTCAGAAAAACAGTTACGTGAATATTATCTTCCGGCTTTTGAAGCGTGCGTGAAGGATGGTAATCAGCTTCCATCATGTCAGCATACAATGCGCTGAATGATGTGCCTTGTACCTTTGAACGCCCTGGTTATTGACGAAAGTACTTCGTAAGGACTGGGGATTTAAAGGATATGTGGTTTCCGATTGCGGTGGACCTTCTTTGTTAGTGAATGCGCATAAATATGTAAAGACTAAAGAAGCAGCCGCTACTTTATCCATAAAAGCAGGTTTGGATCTGGAATGTGGAGATGATGTATATGACCAGCCTTTGCTGAGTGCATACCGTCAATATATGGTTACGGATGCGGACATCGACTCCGCAGCCTATCGTGTGTTGAGAGCGCGTATGGAATTAGGCTTGTTCGATAGTGGAGAACAGAATCCTTATACGAAAATATCTCCTGCTGTGATAGGATCGGCAGAACATCAGGAAGTGGCTTTGAATGCTGCACGTGAGTGTATTGTATTACTCAAGAATCAAAAGAAAATGTTGCCGCTTAACGCCAGGAAGGTAAAATCCATAGCAGTGGTAGGCATCAATGCGGGTAGCAGTGAGTTTGGTGATTATAGCGGATTGCCAGTAATCGCTCCGATCTCTGTATTGCAAGGTATTAAAGACAGGGTAGGCGATGATGTAAAAGTGGTATACGCCCCATGGAAGTCTGCTGTAGACGGAATGGAACTTATACAGGGTGCCAGTTTTCCGGAAGGATTGAAGGCCGAGTATTTTGACAATACCAAGTTGCAGGGAACTCCGAAAGTGCGTAAAGAAGAATGGATCAACTTTGAGCCTGCCAACCAGGCGCCGGATCCCTTCTTGCCTAAATCTCCTTTGTCTGTCCGTTGGACCGGAAAATTGCGTCCTACGGTTACCGGACAATATACACTTAGTTTCACATCGGATGACGGTTGTCGCCTGAGCATTGACGGTAAGATGCTGATTGATGCGTGGCCGGGACATGCTGTCCGGACTGATACCGCTGCTATTTATCTGGAAGCCGGAAAAGGTTATCAGTTGAAGGCTGAATATTATGATAACCGTGACTATGCTATTGCCAAACTGCAATGGCGTGTTCCACAGGTAGGAAAAGTGACGCGACTGGATTTGTACGGCGAAGCCGGAAAGGCGGTGCGTGAGTGTGAGACAGTGGTTGCCGTATTGGGCATTAATAAGTCAATAGAACGTGAAGGGCAAGACAGATATGATATTCAGCTTCCGGCGGACCAACAAGAGTTCTTGCAGGAAATCTACAAAGTAAATCCGAATATCGTAGTTGTATTGGTAGCAGGTAGCTCATTGGCCATCAACTGGATGGATGAGCATATTCCGGCTATCGTGAATGCTTGGTATCCCGGTGAAAGTGGTGGTAAAGCTGTAGCGGAAGTCTTGTTTGGTGATTATAATCCGGTGTGGCCGTCTGCCGTTGACCTATTACAGAAGTCTGATGAACTCCCTCCGTTTGACGATTATGATATTACCAAAGGACGTACTTATAAATACTTCAAAGGGGATGTTCTGTATCCTTTCGGTTATGGTTTAAGTTATACCACGTTCAAGTATTCCAACCTGCAAGTGGCAGATGGTGAAGAGGAGATAAATGTTTCTTTCCAACTGAAGAATTCAGGTAAATATGCAGGTGATGAGGTTGCTCAAGTATACGTGAAGTTGCCTGAACGGGATGAAGTAATGCCTATCAAAGAGCTGAAAGGTTTTGAGCGTGTCACATTGAAGAGTGGTGAAAACAAGAAGGTGACTTTGAAATTGCGTAAAGATCTGTTGCGTTATTGGGATGAGGCGAAAGATAAGTTTGTCTGTCCTTCCGGTGATTATACGATCATGGTAGGTGCTTCTTCTGCTGATATTCGTTTACAGAAAGTGGTTTCGGTATTGCAGAAATGACAGAAACAGTGCTATTAATTACTAATATAAAACACATTACTTATGAAAAAGCATTTTTATCCTATTTTTGCATTATTCCTGGTGGGAGTTATGTTCTCTTGTCAGTCGCCTAAAAGCAATTCGACGAAAGAAGAAGCGGCGGGAATTGACAGTATGGCTCCCAATCCATTTATCACGCACATGTACACAGCCGATCCTTCGGCACATGTATGGGCGGACGGACGTTTGTATGTATATGCTTCGCATGATATAGATCCTCCGCGTGGTTGCGACTTGATGGACCGGTATCATGTGTTCTCTACGGATGATATGGTGAATTGACAGATCATGGTGAAAATCTGAATTCGTCACAAGTGCCCGGGGACACAAAGAAGGTGGATTTATGGGCTCCCTGACTGTGCTTACAAGGATGGTACGTACTATTTCTACTTCCCGCATCCCAGTGATACGAAGTGGAATGATAGTTGAAGATCGGTGTAGCTACCAGCAAAGAACCGGCTGCTAATTTTACTGTGCAGGGTTATATAGAAGGAATGGACCCGTTGATCGACCCTTGTGTATTTGTGGATGATGACGGTCAGGCTTATATCTATAACGGTGGCGGCCAGATTTGTAAAGGCGGTAAACTGAAAGATAATATGGTGGAACTGGATGGAGAAATGAAGGAAATGGAAGGTCTGGAAGACTTCCACGAAGCTACATGGATTCATAAATATAATGGAAAATACTATCTCTTATTCCGATAATCACGATGAAAACTGGAATGACGGTGTGAAAGGTGACAACCGTATGCGCTATGCTATCAGTGATAACCCGCTCGGTCCCTGGAAATCTATGGGTATCTATATGGAGCCTACCGACAGCTATACCAAACGGTTCTATCGTAGAATATAAAGGTCAGTGGTTTGCATTCTACCACAACAGTGCTTTATCTAATCATGACTGGTTGCGCTCTATTTGTGTAGACAAACTTTACTACAATGAAGACGGAACTATCCAGATGGTGAAACAAAGAAAATAAGATAGCTATCGGACTATTCAACTTTAATATCAACTCCTGTTTATCTGGTGTTAATTGTGTGGAGGTGTGCTATTCCTAACATACAGCCGTACATGAGCCGGTTAATATTAGAATTTGTTCCGAGTACAAAGATATACAGAGTTGTTCAATATAAGACGTTAATTGTCAGATTTTTGTATCGGGTTTCACTTTCCGACAAAAGTGAAAGGAGTATCGAACTCATTACGAGATACATGGACGATAAAAGCCCACGAAAAACGTTGTTTTCGAGGGCTTTTGATGTTTTATAGACTGGTTCTTTTTGAAGGGAACCAGTTTTTGGGGTCAATCGGCGCTATCGTCGATTGACGGGGTTTGACGTGTATCTCGATACGTCTGTCGTCCAAGATTCGGCGGACGGCTTTCCATAGGGGAAGTTTTTCTACTCCGGCCAGTTTCATGGCCTCAACTATCATTGTGTTTTCAACTAATTGGAGGTAGTCTTCTTCCCGAATCTCGACGTATTTGTGAAGGTCTTTTTGAGTCTTGCCATAAGTCGCGGGGTTGAATTGTTATTTCTCGCCGAAATCAGCGGGCGTCTCGCCCCCACAGGAATTGTTCCAGTGGAGCACTTCGATTTTGTCGATTTCGGAGGCCATCGCTTTGAGAAAGATTTCCGCTTTTTTGAGTGCGGCGTTTCTTTTGCGCGAGGCTGTTCGTTTCTCGTTAAACCACGTCAGGGCGGTAAGACTATCGGTGTAGATGATTGCCGGACTGAAACGATGTTCGATGATGTATTTTGCGGCTTCGACAACGCCTAAAAATTCACCGATATTGATGGTCTGGTTTCCGATATTCTGTTCAAAGAGGAGTTCGCCGGTGCCCAAATCAACGGCTCTGTACCGGGTAACTCCTCTTTTCATAGAATGTGCCCCGTCGGTGGCTATTCCACGTTCCGGGCGCATTACAAACCGGGAATGGCCGGTGTGCTGAACGTCGTCGGCCATTCTCCGCAGAAGTCTTGCGGCAGCGGATTTGAAGCTGTTGATTACGCTTTCCAAGTTTTCGATGTCGGTGCGGCGTTGTAACAGGGGAGACAACTCCCGATACTGTCTTGCTGGAGTATGAATTACCTCTCAGCGGATCGAAGTAAACGGTTTTGTTTCCAAAGTTGACGGTTACCCGATAAGTTTCACCCGTATCACCAGTGTGTTAATCGTGGCCTTGAAAAGAAGCGGTGTAGCCGCTACTACGACAAAACCGTTGCGTGAGTGCATTGCTTTGAGTTCGACCGAATACAATATGTTCGGCTGGACTTTGCCTTTCAGGTCTTCAGACAATACACAAATTTTCTTCTTTGTAAGGTGAATCCTCACGTACTCCTCGCAGTTGCTTTTGTCTTCGAATGGCGCGACACGAATCCGATGATCTCGCCGGTTCTTTCCGAGGTCGCAAATTTTAATTGCGTTCGCTCTGATATCATACTCCGTTCTCATATTATTCCAATCTGGTTGTACGGTCAATTAACAAAATGTAAATCAGTCATTATTATTGAAAATCATATCGCAAATTTATATTTTCATTTCGGAGTAAGCAAATAAATTTACGACTATTTTTTGACCGATAAACGGGCTATTTACAGAGAAAAACGGAGCCTGTTACCATAGTCTTTCGTCTTCGGAAAAATGACTGAAACGTTCGTCAGTAGTGGACGTTGAGTGGTTTCCGTGACATTTCCAATACCGATAGACTCTTTCGCCTTTGCCCACACGGAAATAAATATCATCTGCATTGATATATTGTACCCCTTGTTCGGTGGCAGGATTGATCCATGTAGCGGAATTTTTATCCGAGGGTTCTCTCCAACGTATAATTTCTGCTTTCGGGACCGAAAATGAAGATGTTCTGCATTCGCACGTCATCGTCCACATCGAACTGACGGGCGTATGCGGCAAAGTCGTAGATGTCGGTTTGGAGCAGACTTCCGCCGAAGTAAAAAGCCGCGCTGTCTTTCAGTTTGCAGAATGCGCGATTCAACGGCTGGCGAAGTCGGATTTCGTTCAGCCGCTGAACCGTGACAGCATCATTGGTAACGTACACTACACGGAATCCGTTTCGGGTGGTGTCGCATACTTCGAGATGACGGACGACTTCCTGCGAACGGTTGATGCTGTCGTCTATCGGGTCTCGTGAGCGGATACAGTCTTTCAGCAGTCCGATACAGATGATAAGTATCAGGAGCATCCACGGAAGGAGCCGGAAGCCTATCCGCCACCGGATTTCCCGTTCGGTCTGTCGTTTTAACTCTTGTTCTGTCATGGCGCTATTGGATTAAAGATGTTTCGGAAGGATCAGCAATCCCCGTTTGTTGAGTTCTGCACGGAGCAATTTCACTAATTGCTCCAAGGTCTTCACTTCCTGCCTTTCGCCGGCTTTGCGATGAAACAGCGGGGCGAAATAGAGTTTGTGGTCGTCCTTGGTTGGATACGAGAGGCCGCCGAGGCAGATTTTGTCCGTCCGTATCTGAAACAGTCCGTTGACCAGTTTGCACTGTTTTGAGGACGGCACCGTGATTTCGTATTCGGGAAGTGCCACGGCCACCATTTTCAGGATAGGCCGGATAACTTCATCCGCATAGTTCGGTACTGAAATAGTCAATTTCGGCACGGGTTGCATATCGGCCTCGGCACGTTCGATTGTGTCGAGCTGTTCGGAAACTTTCGCATCGCGTTGAAAGTAGCTGTTTAACAGTTCTTCTATTGTCATAACGTTGCTTTTTAATGGTTCGTGTAAATAAAGAATAATGCTCCGGACGAAGGAACCGGTGCAAGCCGCCCTGTTATTTTTATGCGGCAGCTTCATCGATATGCTGTTGAGCCTCCTCGACGGAAGAGATGGCTTCGTCGATTGCATCGATGGCGTCGGTCATACGGGAGCCGTTGTCCGATGATTGAGGCTTTCGGGCATGTTGTCGTAGGCATCCTGTTCTTCGTCCTTGATGTCGTTCAATGATGCGATGATTTCGTCGAGGGAATCTTTTTTACATCTTCGAGTTGTTTTCGTCTGTCTTTGTTCATGATTGATTGGTTTTATTGATATGATATTGAATGAAATTTTGCTGCATCGTAAATCATTCATATCTTTGCATTTAAGTATTAAAGCCTATTTATGTCTAACTTTGAAATAATTATCAATTGTATTACAGCCCTCGTGCATTGGCAACCGCAGGGACCTTTATTTATGTGATTAAAAAGCCAGAGAGGAACACAGAAACAGATTGACAGTCTGTCCCAGATGGCGACTACATTTACACGCCAATATGAAATGGCACGTATTCAAGCGGGAAACACCATATACCCCAAAATCCAAATTACATTGAAACATGATGTAATGTGGGGTATGGAGATATTGGTCAAGAATTTGTCTTATCCCATTGAGATTTACCGTATAATTGTACATACAGACCAGCATCATTCCGATATAACCATAAAGCCTAAAGGGGATTATATCGCTATAAGGCAAGGTGAAACCAAACCTATATTACCTGGCGAAATGGTGCGACATCCTTTGTACTTGTATTCAGCATCTCTTCGGCTCTTTTTGATAACTCCTTTTGATGAGGCGTATGAAATAAGATATGCGGTTAGCAATGAGCAGGAATCCTATCAATCTGAGGCTATTCCCTATTTTGTTCCGTAAAGAAGACCATGAAAATGATACAGAATCCACTATCTCGGCCAAAGAATATAGTATTCACGGAAATATACCCGGAACGGTAGATGATAATTTTCCGGAAATTTCTCGGGATTCTGAGTGCATTTAGTTCTTTCACAAGACAATCAAGGCGGGCAATAACCCGATGCCGGGGCGAAACAGACGATGTCCCCTGTCTTGCGGGAGAATATGGTTACGCTTACTCCGATTTGTGTCAGTGCGGCTTTCTTTGCGTCCCACAAGCGGACGAAAGAGAGCCGGTGTCCGTACCATTTGTCGCAGAACCAATAGTTCGTGGTTGTGAGCTTTGAGGCTGTGATATGGGTGGCGGCATCTGTTCGGGAAGCAAGCAGCAGTTCTGCCGCGTTCCGGAGAAAGTCCGGCCAGTCATGGTACGACATTTTCGACCGCCAGAAGTAGTCTTTGAGTATCAAAGGTTGAATGCTGGCTTCTTTCCCGGTATGGTAGCCTAAAATGTTTGCGTAGGAGATTTGGGTGGCGCCGTCCGCTAACGCAGGAAAACAGACACCGCCATTACGGCCGGTCGGCTCGAATTTACCCCAAGCGGATTTCACTTGTCGAACCGCGACTTTCGGCATGCCGTTTTCGTCTGTTCCATCGTGCAATAATACCGAGGCGGAATGACGGAGTTTCATTGCTAATGATTTCGATATGAACATGGTATCGGTATTTAGAACGGTAACAGCAATACGGTGTAGCTAACGATTCCCTCGTCTTTCCATCCCTGCATTTTTCAGAGCGGATTTCAGGTTCGTATAACATCTCACAAATCGAGAATATGGGCTATTTTGATAGTGTTGGCGTTCTATCTCGAATCTTTTGTATTGGCCAGATTCAGCAATTCATCATCACGACACCCCCATGTGAAGTCCGTCGGTTTTGATTTGCCTGAACAGTTCGCTGATTTCCGAGAAGTTTTTTTCTATAAGAGAGACACTTTTGCAGTATTCCGGATATAGTTCCCGTATGGTCGGGAGGAATTTCGTAACTCCTTTCAGCTTGAGTCTGGGGTTATTCTTTGCGATTTTTCGTAATTCTCGGAAAAGTTTTTCGACTTCTGCAAGCTGAATCCGCCCCTTTTTTCAAGGTTTATGAAGAGTGTATTGAATTACTGACACGTATGAGATTGTTTGTGATTCATAAACAACGCCCTCGATAAGAGGACGCTGGAGGTATTCTTTTCTATCTGTTTCCACAATTTCTTTTGTTAATCAATTATTTGTATGAATCGGACATAGTCTTCGGTATCGTTAAAGCGTTCATCGTTGATGCGCTCGGCTAATTGTCGAGCGTCAGTCGTTCGACTTCGTATTCGGGTTCCTCGTCTTCGTTTGTGGTGCTGCGAGAAGGACCGTTTCGCCAGCTTCGAGCAGTTGCGCATTGGAAATATTGCGATCCAGATGGCAGCAATTCCAGATGAAAGCATAATAACGTGGCTTTGATTCATCCTGATGCAGCCAATTCTCAAATGCCTTGCTGTTGTCTTTGTCCAGCAGCAGATTCTGCCAGTGTTCCTCTACAAATTCCCGAATCACGCTTTCGTCGGCGTTGCTATTTTGCAGGAGGACCTCTACCGCATGGTCCTTCCATGTTTTCTGCTCGATGCTTAACTCGACGTACCAGTTCCAGACGGTTATAAGCCAATCTATATTGATCTCACAAAGTTCACGGTCTGTTTCCTGGACCTCCGTATTCGGGCGCTGGAGCGTACAAGTACCGTCCGCGTGATAGTCGATCAAGTTATACCTGACATAGCAGGGATAGCCGTCTTCTCCTTCTTCTTCCACGAATACGATGTGAGGTAACCACCCGTCAGGGCGTTCGGATATGTGGCATAGAGAATCTATGATATTCTGCGATAATTTCCGTTCTTGTTCTTGCGGTGTCATAATTTATTGTGATATGTAAGTAGTTGGAAAATCAATATCCTCTTCGTCGAAGTCGGTTTGATTTTCTTTGTTGTATTCTTCAATCACGGATGACGGGATGTATGTCTCGCCATCAATGTCGAAGCTCTTCTTTCCGAGAAGCCGATTTAAGGCCGTATGGTCTCCTTGAATGATTTTCTCGATGTCGTCTTTGGTCCCGTGTACGGTTATGCCCAATCGCATCCAAAGCGTACTTTCTGGTTGGGGCGTTTCGGCAGTTTTCGGGAGGATGTGATAATCGCCCCACAAGTGGGCATCCGATACGCCTTGCACGTAGGCGTTGTACTCCGCTTTTGTGGGGAATTCAATGTTCTGAACTGCACCGCCGTTATCCATCAACCATTCGGCTGACGGGATTTGGCCGGTTTCGTTATAGTATCTGATGGCATCACCACCGAAGATGATTGTTGCTTTTATCATTGTTCAGGGTGTTTGGATAAGTAATCTTGGATGGATTCGTAGCGGTTCGGTATGGCTGCGTTTTCGTTGAATCCGTTCAGGCAATGTAGCAGTGCCTTTTCCATGCTGACATACCGGCGTGAGAAAGATTGATGTTGTCCAGCAGTAAGCCTCTATGGCATATTTGAACGGGGCAACTCGTGGCCCGTCTTCTTTGCGGAGTTCTACATACCATCTGAAATTGTTGTAGGCGGAAGCCGTCCGACTCTCCGTTTTTTCATCAGGCGTTCTTCGTCTAAAAGCCTGCGAACGTAAGCGGCATCGAGTAGGCCGTCATACTCTCTGTAACATTTGATTCGGGCAGTGTACATGGCGGCATATTGCCGGATGTCGTCTTCGGTAAGATGATAATCTTTCGGGTAGAAGTCCAACACTTCTTTTGTTGTGACGGGAATGATTCGTCCGTCTATTTCGATTTCGTAAGTCTTATTTTCCATTATATGTTTTTGTTAGTGAATTTGGATCATGCTCGCTGAACGACGCGCAGATCGGTATAACCGATGGCTTTCAGTTCATTGAGCAAATCTTTGTATTCGTTTTCTTGCGCGGGAGACGTATCCGCGATTACATCGGCATAGTCTGCGGCTCCGTGTTGACCGATGTGCATGTAGGAGGTAGTCATATAGCTACTCTGACTCCACGGTTCGTCGGGGAAGAGTGCGATGATGTCGCCGTTCTTCCATTTTCTAAAAACCACCTTCATCATTGCGGCCGCAGATTTCTGTGTTCACGATGATGTCGCCCACGATTTTCGTGTCTCGGTGGAACTGGTCGAGGATGTCGTCGATATCCTCCTCGGATACCTCGCTGCCGTTTCGGTTCGATGTCGTAGCGAACCGTAACGTAAACCGTCTTGACTTCGGTTGCCCGAGAATCGTTGTCGTTCCCGGCGATGCCATCGGGAGACGTGATGTCGAATTTCATCAGTTGGGCAAGGCGGTTGTATTCCTCGTCGTAGAACCGATTGTATTCGTCCTGATACTCTTCTTTATAGCAGGTTCCACTGTCCGGATCGTCCGGGTCCTCCGGCTCGACAAAGGCATCGAAAGGCAGTTTGTGTTTGTCAACCAACCTGGCAACAGCCAGGTCGCTGGCAATTTCCATGATGGACGAATTGATTTCGTCTTTGTTCTCTTTGTAATACTGGTGTAAGTCCATAATCGTCAAAGTTTAATGAAGTATTCTTCGGTTAATGATCGTTTGAGTTTCCGGTTGCCTCGTGCGATTCGGACGATGAGTTTCTGAATGCGTTTGTTTGCCAGTTCGGCGATTTCCTGCGGTGTCGGCTGGGGCATTGCAAATTTCCGGCAGGTCTCGGAGCAGTATTTCTGGCGGGCACGAAGCGGTTTTCCGCAGGCCGGACAACGGCGTTTGCCATCCGTTTCGAGAATCCCCAACACACCGGCATGGATACCTTGCCACCATTCCAGACGGTCAATCTCGTAAGCCTGAAGAGTTACGTTGTTGGAGAAATCCCGGGCCTCCAGTTCGACCGATATTTCGGAGTTCTCCACGATGACTTTGATGGCCGGGGTCGTCGTAGGGAGTTCCGTCGTTATCGAACCAAATAATGAAGGTCGGATCCTCCTGTTCTGCATAATCGCCCAACGAGAGTTCCGTCAGACCATTGTTTTTCAGAATGGCCACAATGGCGGCCATGATATTGCTTATGTTATCCATAAAGAAGAGGTTTTATAAAGATTAGTTGATATGTTAAAGAGACCGGCGTTACCCGTCTCTTGATTTTTCAAAAGGTGGAGCTGCGGGACTCACGTCAGGACAGCTCCGGTTATCATTATGGCGAATGATGTATCAATAATTGAGTTGGATTGTTCCGTAAACTCCGGCAATCTCTTCCTGTCGGATTCCCAGATAGACCATTGTCACCTGTGGCGACGAGTGTTTGAGAATCATCGACAGCAGGATCAGGGCCTCGGTTGTGCGCCCCATCGATTCGTAAACGTAACGGCCGAAAGTCTTGCGGAAAGTGTGGCTGGAGAATCGTTTGATCGGCAGCCGATATTTCACCCGCAGATATTTCAGGGTGTCGTTGATGTACTGTGAAGTATAGGGTTTCTTCTGTTTTAGGGTTGCAGATGACCGGCAACCGTTTATCCGGTGAGCCGAGCAGTTTATATAGCGACGTGATTCGCCGCTGTACGTTTTCGTTGAACGGAATCTGGCGCGTCTTGCCGGTTTTCTGTTCGATTTTTGTAGAGTGCATCTCTTTTCGAGTACGTCTTTCCATGTCATGGAAAGAACATCTGACACACGGCAGGCGGTACAGAAAGAGATGCAGCAGTAGAGTTCCCAGAGGTAGTTGCCGTCTTCGTGAAGGCTGGAAAGCAGGCGGATGAAATCCTTGAATTCCAGCGGCTCGGCGGTGGTAATTTGACCTTTGACTGACATAGGCAGATAGGATTTACGTTTATGATACGGCATCATGTGCCTGTTTTGGTGGTCGGGGGTTCCTGAAAAAGGGACATGACTTTCGCCCACGTTTCCCGCATCCGGAAATAGTCGTCGTAGTCTTTCTGGTTGATGAAGAAGACGTAAGGCGGAATGTCGGCCTGCTTGAATAGGTTGTACTTTTTTCGTTGAGTTTGCGGACCGTGGGAAGTCCCGTTCTACATAGGGCTTCATTGACGATCCATGCTCCCCGGAAGTTATTCATCCGGAGTGAGTCGATGCAGACCACTTCGCCCACACAGCCATTTATCAAAAAGTTGCATACGCACATCAGGCAGCAGGTGTAGTCGATGTCCCAGCAACCAGATAGCTTTGCGGTCGGTCGGCCTTGGCCGCCAACAGCGTCCGGCCACTGCCTGCCGTAGGGTCGCACACAGAAATGATTTTGGACGGCGATTCTTGCTTGCCCATAGTTATCTTCGACATAAGGTCGGTGATGTGCATGGGTGTGAAGAACTGGCCTTCTGTTGCTGACCGCTTTGGGAGGTCAGTGCCATGAACAGATCGCCGAAAGCATCGTACCAGCCTGTGCCGTTCGGATCTGCTGGGCGACATGATTTGTATCCATGTGGCGAACATGTCGTAGAATACTTTGGTCTGTCTTTATTGTACCTCCAGTCAGTGAGCGGAGGCGTGTCGGGGAGCGAGAACCCGTGTACGATGTAGCGCAGCAGGTCCTGAAAGACGGTTCCTCACGTCCAGTCCGTTCCGATACGTGAAGTCGTTGATTTGTTTCTCCAGTTCCCGACTTCTGCTCGGGGCGTTGTATCCTTTGCCATAATCTTAATCTTCACATTCTGTCAGGAGGCGTTTTACATTGCGGATTTTCTCGTCGATGCTGTTCAGTTTTTGCGAACGAGGGGGGGGTACATTTGGTGCGGCGCATTCCGGCACCCCAACCGATGTTGTTGGCGACCCGTGTAAGTCGGGCGTTTTCTTTGCTGCGACTTTCTTCAAGACGCTCCAGCCGTTTTTTGAGAGTTGCTTTCTTTGTATTTCATGTCTGAAAATTAAAAAGGCGGAGAACTTTCGCCTCCGCCTCGGGTGAATAAATTGTGTTTACTATCGTGTCGTCGGGTATTTCATTGCCCGTATAAAGGGTGATATAACGGTGTGTTGCCGACAGCTTCTGCGTCAATGGCAAAGCTGCCAAGCTGCACATCATAGAAGAGTTCCAGTTTCATCGGTTCGGCGGCGGCGATGTGTTCGGCTTCCGATTGCGAAAGACCGGAAATCATCAGGCTTTTTACCCTTTTTTCGGAAAGTCTTCGGATTGGTTTGGGGTGTCGTCCAAACCTCAACGATTTCCTCTTCGTCATCGGTAATGGCGACAGAGTGGTCGAGAGTATGCAATTCTTTCATCATTTTGGTTCTTCTTACTCTTCGTCCCAATAGTTTTTCTTGTACATCTCTCGCTGCTGGTCGAAAGACAAGGAGTTCCACCAGGCGTCGAGGTCCCCGGCATCGCCGGACAGCCGTTTGTTTTCTTCCAGATCAAGGTGTTTCCACCACTGGTACATTCGCTCTTTATACTTTTTCAATGAGACGAAATAGTGAGCCTCTTCACACGAATCGCACCAAAAATCGTCGCTGGAATCATCAATGTCCGAAATGTGTTCATTCGTGTTACCATCGACCCATGCCCGTATCTGAATGTCACGGGAACCGCAACATTCGCATACGTTGATTTGGCTTTCATCTTCCTCCTTCCTTTCGGTAACGAACCTCTGCCCGTCATAGAGTTCGCACGCCCGTTCCACGATTTTGTCGCGGGCGTTGTTGCCCAGTTCGGCATAGAAGCGTTCGGCCGCACCCGACAACGTGGCGCTGCTCAGACCGCACCATCTTGCCTAGAAATGGCCGGCCATGTTTCCAAATACGGTTTCGCATTTCGGCTTTGCTCCAGCGGTTCCACATGTAGTAGAAGAAGCTGGAGACGATGTTTTCATTTGTACGTTTCATATTTCCCCTCCTAATTTTATGCGTGCATCCATGAAATAAGGACGAATGGGTTACGTTGATCGCTCTTGTCAATCAAGTGGTCGAGGACATCGATAAAATTCGCTTTAGTCATTTATGCATTGTCCAAAGCCTCCTTGAAACCTTCTTCACAATTCTGATACTCAGTTCCATCTTCCGTGATAATTGTCCGAAGACGTTTCAATTCTTCGCGGGAAACTTCGTAGTCTTCCGCAAATTCATCCGATGCCGTGTTGTTGATATCGAACATCGACAGGATGTTATATAGGGCTTTTTGTCCGTCACTTCCGAACATCCCTTGACCGCAAGGGATGTACTCTATCTGATAGACTTTCCCTGTGTGTAAACGTGTGCTCATATTGTGTATATTATTAGTTAATTTACTTTGTATCAGAATATAAACTCAGCATATACCTTTTGTCGCCGGAGAATAATTTCTCATGATTGGTGTCATCATATCGGTAGGTGCTGTATTTTCTCGCTTCAGGTATATATTCTCCACGCACCCAGACTGGAGCAGTTTCGCGGTCTGAGAGACGGAAAAGTTCTCCTTTTTTGAGTTTTCGGATTGTTTTCTGCTTCATCGCCATCATTTTGTTGCGTCGGATAATTGGGCGATGAATCCAACCTCAATACCGATTTGGTATCCACGTTCTATGGTTTCTTCCAAATCTTTATCGGATTCGATTTCGGCTTCTGAGTCATCGTCATAAAGGCGATATAGTGTGAAGACATCAATTTCCCAAAGTTTACGGGCTTGTTCAGGAGTAATAAGAAGCCACACGAATCCGTCGGTACAGGTTTTTGTATGATTGGTGTCCATAATGCTACTATTTATAATTGTCAATCTATATCACATCCAATGAAGGTTTGCTCGTTTACTAATAGATAGTAATAACCGTTTCCGCAATTCCTGAACTCTTTTGAGAAGCCGGCATTCAGGTCTCCGTTCTTGTGGTATCCATCGTCTTTGTCGTAGATTTCCACCCAAAGTGATCCGTCATAGCCGCGAAAGTTGAACCGTCCCGAATGATATGACGTGCGATTTCTGACGGCTTCGCAGAAACACCGGTAAGTTCCTTCACCGCACCATTTCCGTACAGCTTCAAGTGTAATGATTTGCCCGTCGATACGTGTTCCGGTGGTAATTCCGTTTTCATAAAGGCTTTTGTTGTAATCGGCATTCTGGATTTTGCGGATAAAGGGACTTGTAAATCCCGCCTTGGTAGCTTCCCGTTGAAATTTGCGAATCAGGTGGCGGTTGATTTCGACGGCTCTTTAGGTGGAGCCGGGTTGAAAATCTTTCGATTCCGTCCCAATCGCTGAATCCGAAACCACGCCTTCGTTTTCCGATACCGATGATACCGAAAATACTGTTGTCTCGGTTGTAGAACAAACGTCGTCTGCGTCCTTTATACTGAACATACAAAGAATCCGGGGTTTCCGGATTGCGTAAATATTGCTCTGCTTCGTGCATGATTCTGAACTATTTTAGTTTTCGTATAATGATTTTGATTGTTCATTCAAATGTCGTTTCGATAGTCGAGCAGGTATTGCTCGAAATGGTTCTCACTAAATGATCTGGTTACGGTCGATGTCTGCGGAGAAATCATCCCACTTGTAACCGTAATCTTTCAGTAATTCTTCTTGCTCCGACCGGCTGAAATCCGTCACGTCGATTTCGCCTTCCCGCCAAAGCATATTGTCCGTTGCGAATTTTCGGACCTCGGGCACATTGTGCGCATCATGCAGAAACTCTGTCGGGTATCCGAGATACCGCTGATAAATCCGATTGGATTCCGTTTCAGCACACGGTAGCAAATCACGGTGGCAGGTATTCGGCTCGCAATACCAGAATACCGTATCCGATATTTTCAAGCAGAATTGCAGTTGGTCGGGATCGGTGCATTCGGTGGCAGGATTGAACAAACGGTTCATTGGTGTACCATCTTTGCAATTTCGCGGATCGTCTCGTCCTCCAAATATCCCAGCGGGATCAATGCGCAGGGATTACCACCCTTATCGAGTGTGATGTATTGGATATAGAGTTCGCTCCGGGCATCGAACACGGTCGGTTCACCGCAGTCGTTGGTAAGGTCACACGGCTGATCGCCTTTGCGTTTGAGGTCATCTGCTATATCGAGCAGCACTTGATATCTCTTTTTCTTCCATTTCGATTGTTTTTTGATTGTATGAAAAAAATGATGCGATTACCGATATGGGGCATGGCTTTATCTGTTCGATGTATGGTCTTCCGGAAGGATCCTGAGGCACGGCGTGTAGCCAGCGCCTCAGGATCCTGTCAAGGAAGACGAACTGAAAGTTTTCGGTCCATCACATCAAGCCTGCCAGACGATGACGGCTTACTTCCTACGCCACTGGGCCATCTTCTTTTTGATGTCAATACCGTTGTCGTCGAGCATCTTTTTCAGTGCGGCAAGCAGGCGCCAACCATTGCCGTTCTTATACTCTTCGGCCTTGGCCGAGAGGAATGCGAGCGACTGGTATTTGTCCAGCCGTCGCCCGTTGTCGTCGATGGCCGTACAGTTGTGAAAGCGGATGAGGTTTTGCATCGTGTAGAATGCGCCGGTGCCCTTGTAGGCATCTATCCACGCCTTGCTTTGAGGTGTGGCGTGCTTCATCTTGAACCGCTTGTCGTTGAACTTCTTCACGGCATTGTAGAGCTGGGTGGCATTTTTAGCCGCTCCGATATGGTACGCTGCAAGACGCAGCGGGCTGTAGAGTTTGGAGTGCAGGTCCTGCACGAAAATGTTGTGGCCGCCGAGACGCTTGTAAGGGAATGCCCTTGCATTTTTGACCGGCAGGCCATCGACATGCGTTTTCAGTTGTTCGATGTAATCTTCCGCCAGAGCCGTAGCGACCTTTGACGTTGAACCAGCGGTTCCTGTCCGCAAAGTTCTCGGGGTCGTTGCGCTCCATCTTCATCTGTGCACGCAGTTCGTCGAGCAGCATTTTCCACTGGTATTCAAAACCAAAACGGTGGATCATCTCGGTCACGCCGACCGGACTCCAAGCACCGTAGTCCTTGTAGGAGAGCATGTGGAACATCTGCGCCATGACGAAGCGGCGGAACAGACGGCGGTTGGGTACGGTTCCCTTTTCGAGGATGTAATCGAAAATCGGGTCGTTGTCGTCCAGAATCGACAGCTTGCCGTTCTTGTTCGAGGCGACATAATCGCCGCCGTTGGCTCCCTGCATGGCAAACAGGCAGCTCACGTCCACGCCGACACTGCGGAGTGCTTCAATACGTTCGTGTGCCGTTTTGGGCAGCTGTGCTTGTTTGATTGATGCCGCAGGGTTTTCTGCGATGGTAACTTTTTTGCCTGCGATGGCAAGTTCCGTCCCATGTCGGGCACGTAACATTCGTCTCTTTGTTTTTTCCTCATGATAAAATAGTTGATTGATTATTATTCGGCTCTACCCATTGTCTGAGTATTACCAGTTCCTTGTCTTCTTGGCTCTGCCAGAACCACCGGCCGAACTTCTCGGGATTCCATTTGAAGCCGCCGAGCAGTTGGCAGAGGATGAATAGTTCCAGCTCGATTTGTGATTTGTCGCGCCGCTCTCCATAGAGCATGTCATCATCACTTAGTTCTCTTTCCGGCAATGCCATGAAATAGCGGCGCGATGTACTCTCGCTGCGTTCCGACGGAATCGAGTGCTTGTACCGACGGTACAGCTCTTCCACTTTCGAGAAGAACTCCTCTTCACTGCAATGCGACACTCCGAGAACGCCTTCATACGAGCCGTCCCGAATGACGTACTTGCCGTTTACTTTGAGGCTTCGCGTTTGGAAGTCAACCTTGAAACGCGCCCCGTTTTCTACGGCACGGACTGTTTCTTGATAGATATTGTCCATAGCTCCTACGAATTGGCCATGTCCGTTCTCCTGAAGGCGGGAATGCTCAGCTTCAGGTTGGCGTTAATCAGGAATTTCCTGTCGCACTCACAAATGATGTGGGTGTCCGTTACCCGCTTGATTCTCCGTGTAACTTCGTCATGGGAGGTGTAAGGCTTCCCGTCCTTGGTCCCGTTATCTATATCTCCCGAGATATGATACCAGTTTCCGATTTCAATGTCTTTTACGTTCATTTTTTATCTGGTTAAATTGTTTGTCCTTTTATGCACTCGAATCGCTGACGCATGGCTTTATAGCTCTGATGAATACAGTAGGTCCTGGATCCAGAACAGGTAATCGCCTGGTCAGGATCCGTAGAATACTGTATGCTAAATTCGATTCCTCGTGCAAAATCAGGCTGCGTTGCCCGTAAGTCTCAATCAGGCCGGCACATTGCTTTATCAGTTCGATATGAGCAGCTATTCAGCTACGGACCTTGTCCACAGGCATCTAATCAGATGCCTTTGGACTACGGTCCTTGATGTTATTAGCTGCACCATTAAACTCCTGACCTTGACTTTTCATTTCGTGCTAAGTTTTTGCGGTTCTTAGGATTGTGGCACGTTGCTCTAATAGGTCGATGTGCGCCGCGATTTGAAGTCCGGGCAGCGACGTCGTGTTCCTGATAGTGAATAACGACGTCATTGCCGGGACTTCATTGCTTGCGGCACGCTGATTCTTGTCCCCTGAACCGCAGTTTTCCGTGCTGAAAAAAAATCTCATTCGGACGGTACATTCCTTTATTTTCCTGATGTTCGCTGCTCTGTTCTGCTGGCCTGATATGTCCTCATCTCCGCTCGGAGATGAGGAGGTATGTGGCCGCAAGTTCAAGAGCTGCATAGCTGAAATTCCGACCTTGACTTTTTGTAGCTGTGTACTCAGCTTCTCATGATTCTCAGAATATCGGCACATTGCTTTTATTGCTTTGATGTACGCCAGTTTCGGAAGCCGGATGGTCGCCGTCGTATGACGTTAGGGATACGACGGCGCCGGACGGCTGTATCGAAACTCGGCATATTGAATCATATTCCTTGAATCACTGTGCTTTCGTGCTAAAGAAGAAGTTCTCATAATGACGACACATATCTTTACTTGCTTGATGTCGCCCGCGAGAGCCCAGCTCTTGAGGAGTCTGAAGGTGATGGTCCGATCACCTTCAAGACTCTCGATAGAGCTGGGCACACACGCGGGAATCTCAAATCCATTCCTCGAACTTCTGCTGATGTGTTTCAGTTCATCGGATGTCAGGCAGGCGACACATTTCTTTACGACTTCGATATATTACAGGAGGAACCAGAACTCACCGATCCTCGCCGGTTGTTAGACCGGCGAAGATCTATGCGTTCTGGTCTGCCATCCTGTAACATTGAATTTTGCCTCTTCATCCATTTACCGTGTGCTCGGTGTATCCTATAATGATGCTACCAGCGTGTTGTACACAGCCCGACTTGTCAGCAGTGCATTCCTCATGCAACCAATCGTCAGATAGCCGGGGATGTTGCCTCCGGTTTTGGAGCGGTTCGCTTTCACATTACGTCCCCGTCCCCGGACGATACATCCGTCAGACTTGTTTCTGACATATCCCAGACCTCCGATCTTGCGTTTGCCGGTTGCAACTGCCCGCAGACAATCCATGACAAACATATTCAGTTCGTCAAGGTCTTTCCGCACATTGCATACAGGAAGAATCTGTGTCGCCCAACTGAACTCGCCGTTGCCCTTGTACAGGTAACGGTTCACGGCATGGACGGCTTTCGTCAGCGTCGTATCCCGACAACGAATCGTTCGCTGTTCAATCTCTTTCTGGAAGGTTTTGATACGGCTGGACGAGAGCGAAATCATCTTGCCTTTGATGCTATACCCGAGAAATTTGAACCAGTTGTCCGCTGTCAGGTACTCCACCTTTTTCGGATTGAGTTTCATGGACTTCTCGGCAAGTCGCTTTTGGAGCAGTTCCATTGCTTTTTCATAGTCGGCACCGACAAAGAGCATGTCGTCCGAATAGCGGACATAGTAGCCGTTCAGTTCCGACAATTCCTCGTCGAGGCCATACAGGAGTACATCGGCCAGCCAGCTCGCCACGGCGCAGCCCTGCTTGAGGACTGGTATTGACTTCGGAGCCTGTTTTCCTCATCGAAATACAGGTCCGAATGATAATATTTCCGCAGTACGTCGATTAAAACGGAATGACCGTGTTTGGCCTCAACCTTATCGAATGCCTCATCGACGAATTGAATCGGCACGCTGTCGAAATATTTGGAAAGGTCGGATTTCCAGCCCAGAACTCCGTTCTTTGCGGCGTTCACGATCTGATGGCTGACCTCGATAACCACTCGGCCGCAGCCTATTCCTGTCTGGTAGGACTTGCAGGTTTCGTGGAGCATTTCAGGCATCAGGTCGAACAACAGGTCGTTGGCGATGCCCAGCACCACACGGTCGATGGGTTCGTTTACATACACCGTGCGGAACTCGCCGTTCTCCTTCGGTATCTGCGCGGTATGCGGAGGTGAGATTTCAAAGTTTCCTTTCCGCATGGCATTGGCAATTTGCAGGCGCGTGTGTTCATCGGCCAGCCGGATGAGCTGGTCTTTCCGGATGTCTTTGCCCACACCTTTCTCGATTGCTTTCGTCCATCGTTCGATGTTAAAAACATTTGCAATATCTTATCTGCCATTTACAAGTTAATCATATTGTTAGAAAGTTAATTTTTGTCTTTATGTTGGACTGCCACAGCCGATATGCTCTCTCATTGCGTTTTTTCGGGCTTAATTTTTTGCAGGTTTGCAAAACGCATTAAATAATCCCTGACTGATGTATTCCTCACGGGTAATAGGTTCTCCGCAGCATTCACATCTGTATTTTTATCTGCACCTGACATAGTTATTTGATTTGTTTGTTATCACACACGAGCACATCCCCGACAATGTAGTCCGATACACTCGGGTGGTTTTCTTTGAAAATGCGGGTTGCCGCAGGATTGTATGCGAGGTCGTTTATTTTCCCCTCTTCGTTCACGACCATGATTTCCGTTTCGTTCAGAAATACAAGTTCGATGTCTCCGCCGACTATTGCCTGCATTTCTTCCAGCGTAAAGTCGGACCCATTGGCAGGTTGCACCGATTGGCGCATCCCGTTTGTTTTTATGATTTCTGCCATTTATTTCTTATGTGTAAAAGTGATTATGGTTTGACCGTCATAACCGAATTTCGCTTTTAGACCGAAAGCCTCGGCATCGGAACTGATGCAGCAGATGTCCCAGACATTTAGTTCATGGGCACAGGTTATGACAGTGTTGTTTTCTGAGATAAGCGGTAATTTGTCTTTCAGCGCCGCACCGCCGCATATTCCGCGCTGGATTACTCCGCGCTGGTGAGTAGTAAGTTTCTGAAACTCCATAGACTTATTCGTTGACTTCGATCCCGAACATATTCGACATAGTGCTACCAAGCGCATCCTTAAAGCCTCCGCTTACGGCCCAGTATTCAAGCAATTCATCGGCTATTGCCTGAATTTGCTCATCGGTAGGCAGATTACCGTTATACCCGTACTCTTCGAGCAGGGCGCGGCTGATTATAGTGCCTTGTACTTCGTGGATCTTATGGGCTACTTCTACCTCATAGCCATAGAACAGAGCGATATTGTCGTACTTATCCTCGGCCGTGCTGCCTGCGAAGTATTTATACCACGTAAGGTTGCATTCGGTGTGGCGTTCCGTAACACGAATTATGGATAGCGTGTCCCCGCAGAAATCGAAACTTGCAAGAGTTTCCCGCTTCACAACCTCGCGGGAATTATTCTGCCAATTATGCCGTTCCCATACCGGCAAGTCCAGGGGCATATTGGCCAATCCAACTCCAAAAGTCAGGAGTATCAAGGCAGCGAGCCGGTTTGCCGGAAAACTTGCGCCATGCTTCACGACAAGCGGTTTCCACGGTCGGAAATTCAACGGGGAACCGATTGCGGTCATTGGCGATACGCATGTGTTCTTCCCACGCATGATTGCACACAATGAGTGTAATATCTTCATCAAGGCTGCTCCCCGGTTCGTAAAACTCCTCGCTGGCAATATACCATGTTCCGCCCGGACCGGACGTGTCCCGTATCAAGAAGCGAGTCGGTTTGTTGCTGTCGTCGGAAAAAGACTTCCCAATATTCCCTGACAGTAGCCCTTTGTCGTCATGGTGAAATCGTATTTTTATCTCTTTCATGATGTTTTATTTTATTCCGTGAATAATTTCGGCATAAAGCGGTATCCATATAAGATTAGCCCCGTTTCTGATGCCCGGTTTTTAGTCGCATGTTCTTTTTTCAGATTTTGCGAAGAATCCTATCTTGCGTTTCCCCCGTTTGCTTTTCTTTTTCACGGAGGATTTGTCAGAACCTTTCCGTTCGGATGATGCTGATACTTTGGGCATTTCAATGCCGTAAGCCAACATACGCTCCTCGTACATTTCAAGAATTCGGTTTCTGTCAGTTCCGGAAAATTCATGCAATAGACTTCCCAAGCGTCTTCCGGTGTATAATCGGGGTTGGCCATCATGATGTCGAACATCATATCTTCCGTCCCATTGTAATCATCGGTATCCCAATAAAGGACTGTGCCCATGATAACCCTCAGTCGATTCATAGGCATATACCTTCGTGCAGGTTTCGATGATGTGCCGCACGAAATACAGGCAATTCATCAAATCTTCTTTGACTGTAAACTCATTGTCCGTATGAGGTTCATAGTATCCGCAACTGAGGTTGATGCAACTGACCGAAAGACCATTTCCCCGCAGGGCTTCCACATCCGTCATCATCCCTGCTTGTGGACGGTAACCAAACCGCTCTGGCTCTACGTCATGCAAGAACTCCTCACTGCAAATCTTTTCCCATGATATTTGTGTGATAATATCGTTATATCCACGGCGGTCGGGCTGTATTACAAAACGACAATTCTCAAAGAATGTCATGTTTGCCGCATTGCTTCCCACGCATCCAATCTCTTCGCCCACGAAAATGCGATTTTTATGACGTCATATCTCGCAAGGCATTGTAGGGCAATCCAAATCCCATTCTTGTCGTCGGCACCTAATCCTTCCCACTGACGTTTCGAGGGCGAGTATCCGAAAATGATGTCGCGTGTTTCAATCGCACGGAAATCCCTGCTGTGTATCTTTTGTACTTGGTCAAGATGGGCCACGATGCAGGGATAGTTTTCTACGATGCCACGGGTAATATATAAATTCCCGATGGCATCTTGTTCAATGACTGCATCGGGGGAATGTTTTTAGATACGTACTGTTTGATAAATGTCCGTATCCGGTTCTCGTTCCTGCTTGGGGAATGTATTTCGTAAAGTCGTTTCAGTAATTTCATTTTCTTGTTGAATTATAAATAATTGATTAAGCTGCTTCGGGCATTGTCGCCGCAACGAGGCGCATACCGTAAGGCAACCCTGTATTTTCATCGATTTCATCGTAGGCCGTACCTTCAAAAACATGACAATCGCCGTCACCCACCAGTTCTTCGAGTGATTCGGTGCTGATTGTACGCTGCTCATAGCGATTCAGGGCAGACCGCCAGCACATGTATTTGACAACATCGTCGTCATCCTCGTAATACTCCCCGTCGTAATCGGAATAGTACCAATTGCTCTCTTTGTATTTCTGCTCTGCATTACTCATGCAGTCCTCACAGCAGTAGGATTCTTCGGTAAGCTCCGAATAATAGCAGTTGTCCGCCAGCTCGTAATCTCCACAATATTCACAACAGTACACATCATCCTCGTGATGATATTCGCCGTCGCTTTCCACAAATCGGAAGTCTTCCAAATCTTCCACATCGCAAGTATATTCACGTCCATGCCAATAGACGGTTCTTACCTCGTTGCAACAACGGTCATGGTAATTGTCATATTCCCTCTCATCATCCTCGATTTCCCCATTCGTGGTATCCAGTTCAATGTCGCCCTCACCGAAGTTGGTGGCAATTCTTTCGTATTCATCATAGTTTTTGAAGCTATCCTGATACGAGAGCGTATCTCCATAGTCCAAATCGCAGGCAATGGAGAGTTTAAGATGACTGAGCGAATTGCCTTCATTGTCCACAAAAGCCTGTGAATCGCCACAGCCTGCACCGATTTTTTTGTACCCGTCTATATGACCGTCACGAATAAGGGCATCTACCAATGCCCGTTTGAGAATATCATTGCACTCCGTAGAATATTGACGTTCGGCCAGACGCCAGACTTTATCATGCTGGTCACGGACTTCGTTATAGATGATACAACGAGCAATGATTTTTCCGTCCTCGTTTTCAAGATAGGCGGCACTGGCATTCACTGCATTTTCATAGAACGTATGGAATCCCTTATCGACCATGCAACTATGGAAGTCGCCGACACATTCATCCGAATCATATATCCTTTGGAAGTCAGAATTAACGTGCAGGCGGTTTTGCGGCAGGCATCCCATTGTAAATGTCTGCCACTCTTGAGCGATTTCCTCGCACAGATACGTTATTACCTGCTCCGGCAATGTCCTGCCAAATGCCGTTTCGAGAATGAGCTTGCGGTAGAGCTTGCCGATTTTCATCTTGAACACACGCCCGTTTTCGGCATTGACATAGCGGATGGCACGATAGTCTCCGTCCTCGCAGACACCTTTTGTAGTCATCCGTGTAGTAATTGGCACTCCGATAGATGTTTTTCAGAATCTCGACCTTGTACGGCAGATTATCGTCACGGATGCCGGAACGTAGGATTTCGGCAATCATGGTTTGCTTCAACTCTGCCATACTCGAAATATGGAGCAGATGAAAGTCGCCGGACGTGATGGCGTCATGGAGCAACTTGCGGTCTTTGATATAGGAGAGCAGAATTTTATTTTTTACGGCTTTTTCTCCCCATTGCCGTGATGCTGTATTCCGAAAAGTTCGTTGAACTCCTCGAAATTGCGGAATTTGTAGAATAACATATATTTAGGCTTTAGAGATGGGTAAAAAACTGCACTCACCGATTGATGCGGCAAGTGCAATGTTGAATGGAACACTCTCTCCCTGTTACTATTCGGGCATATTTTCGGCACACGTTCAGGCTACACTGCCTTTCGGGGGCTGTTCATAGTTTCAGAATCCGAAACAAAGGAGCACACGGAGCCGTCAGCACACGGATTCCGACCCAGACGAGCAAGAGCAAGCCTGCGACAAATACCGTGTTCAGAATGGCATCCTGCCGTTTGCGGGCAAAGGCGATTATCTTCTTCATGGCTTTGATTATTACGGTTTGACTACAATCGGGCATAACAAAGGCACGAGTTCTCCGCCCGTGCCTGCACCGATATATTTCACACTATGCTATGCCGCCGGTGTCGGCGACGGTGGCAGTATCGGCATTTTGATGATACGGCAACTCTCGCCCGTGAGCACACGATATACCCGCACGAGTCTTCGCCCGCGAAAACTGCTTACCGTAACGCTTTTCACACCTCTTGAAGCCAGAGTTGCAAGCACACCTCCGGCACTTTTCAATTTGTCGAAACTGCCGTAACTCTCGGTTCCGGCATTATTATATAATTCTATCATTGTCATTTGATTTTAGTGCATGATTGGATTGCCGAACTCACATGAATATCGGCAGCGGCTTTACGAGCCAATCGGGCTGACCGGCATGGAAACACTTGTCAGCACGCCTTTGCGCTTCTTTCGCACGGATGCGCCGAGGCTTTTTAGATTGTTTTTGCGGTACTCCTTTTGCCCGCAATTTTTCTCCAGCATCGGGTGTTTTCGCTTCTTTAGGCACACGCCAACGGCCGTTGAACGTTGCCGTATAAATGCGTTGCAACTCCGTGCCTTTGTAGCACATGACCAGTACGGCAGGCGGTTCGCCGGCAATTTCGCCTTTTACCCGCAGCCTGTCGAGCGTGTCTTTGGCCGCCTTGAAATGGGCATAACGCCCGTAATTACGAGTGCGGTCTTCGCTGAATATTTCAATCATACACTCAGGTTTGTTACATTAGTTTTTTGAGGAATTTCCAAGCCTGCGGGCTGTATCTCCGGCACACGAAATTCTCTAACGATTCGGTGCGTTCATATCCGCAATTCTGGCATAAGTACCGCACAAATTTGTGCGTGATGAAGTGCAGCATCCCGTTGGCGAGGTTCGGGGCGAAATTCATGGCGTTGCGGATAGCCTTTGCAGCGGCATGGATTGTCTTTTGGAAATCACGGTTTGACTTCTCGAGGTCTACTTTGGTCGGCACAAGACCGATACGCGCCCAAACGCTGTCGGTAAGGTCGTACTTCTTGATACGATTTCCCGACTTCTCGCAGATGATGATTTCCGCAGGGGTTGTGGCACGGAATTTCGAGCGTATGCCGTCGGCATCGGCACGCAGTTTCTTTTCCTCCGCAATGGTGTGCCACATAGTTGCGACCATGTTTTTAATCACACGGAAAATCTCGTTGTCCGACTTGTCGGCAGGCTCAAAGTCCGCACCGAAAAAGTGCTGTGCCGTCTGCACGAGTTCACCGTCCTTGTTGGTAGAGTTGTAAACCAACATGATACCTGCAAACGAACCGATGTTTGCATACTGTTCCTTGTTCAATTTAGAAGTTGCCATAATGATAAAATTTTAGAAACACTGCGCAAAATCACGCATTGCGGGCACCCGGGGAATCGAACCCCGACCTTTGCACGCTGTACAAAGTGTGGCATTTCCCGCCACGTGCCCAAAAAATTGCCGTGCATTTCACCCTGCACGGCAAATTTTTTCGTAACTTTGTCGCACCTTATGACGTACCCCATAGCAGAGCTATCCGAATGAGCGCACTTTCGGCATATCGTGTATCGGCTTACTCACGCATCACTCGTGTCGTGGCTCTGCGCTGCTTTACTCCAATTTCGGCAAGACGCTTCTCTGGCACGTCCCGGATCTTTCCCAATCCGGCAGCTAACTGTAAGGTGAGGCATTTAGGCGTTACCACCGAGCTGGGTATTGGGTATAGCATTGGCATATACATTTACCAGCGTCCTCTATGCGGATAGTTTTTACCGCTATCGTGCATTTTATTCCGAGCGCACAAGGGCGCAATTATGGCATTATTCTTACACGTCCTTTTTCCATACAACTCTCGCACTCCCAAATTTGCGTGCTTTGCGTATGCGGACTAAAAACACGTTTTTAGCCGTTCCAACTTGCTACATTGGTCTGTAGTCTTGCTCGGTGTGGTTATTTAACACCCTATTTAATCGCTCCAAAGCGAACAGGCGGTTAAAAAACAGACTAAAAACAAGGGAGAATTTTTTTTGCTTTCAATCCGAAAGAAACAAAGGTCTATTTATAGGCTTTTAGTTTCACTTTTCTACAAAGTGAAGGTTGTAAATAATTGAATAACAATGTACTAATAATTTTTGAAAATAACGGGGTGGGTACTACCCCCTGGTGCGGATTCGATACGCGCCCTACGGCCTGATTTTCAAGTCCCATTTTTGGCTCTGACTTTTTGTTCAAAGTTTGGCACGGTTTCGGGGGATTATTTGTTCAAAATAGAACAGGATTTGCAGCAGGAGAATCCGTCAGGTCATTGACAGACTTTGCAAGAATCCATTTACCCGCCGGCTTTGCATTGGCGGATCCTTTTGACGATTGTCATTTCATGTTATGGCAGACACGGTTATGCGGAGAATGTCACCGGCTGAAACATACCGAGCTTGGATGTCAAAGCAGGCGGTCGCATATATAGTCTTGTATAGGAATTTGTGCGCTAATGAATTATCGAATTTTTTGTCGAAACTTTTATTAGGTTCCCCTAAAAAGAAAATTGATAAATTAAGCCCGCATTTCCCGGACAATCTCTATCTTTGCCTAAAGTAAACCTGTATATAATTTATAGATGCAAATACCGGATGAGTAAAAGCAAGTCGGCAATCCATGATTTCTTCCGATGTTACAGACCGAAGAATGAGACGCATGAACTGGCCATAGCGCAGTTCTGTGCCCAGCGACGCTTTGTCGTCTCTATCGACGCAACACCCGACAAACGGTTGCCCGTAACATACGAAGAGTTCCGGCAATGGTTCGAGACGGATACGCCCAGGCGCGGTGATGTCGTGAACCTTGTAGGGCAAGGGATTTCGGGAATTGTCGAAACGGTGGGTGTAAACCAATCCGTGTGCCTGTACGTCTCCATCAGAGGTGATGAACTGAACGCCTCTTCCGGATGCTTCGACTACACCTCGTTGGAAATCGCCGACAAGGAGACGGTTCTCCACCTCCAACGGTCTCTTTACAGGGAAGGTCTGGTCTGGAACCGATGGCGTAACCGAATCAAGCCACGTGAAGTGCCTCCAAAGAGAATGTCCAGTACCAGATCAGCGTATTGGGGCGGAAAATCGGCTACGGCGTGTTTCGGGAAATCGATGCCGAGGGACGGATTGTCATGTACTGCATGAAACCGGAGGACGGTACAGTGCGGTATTCGCTGCGGGAGGTTGTCGGACCGGTAGAAGATTACCAGCTGGAGCCAATCAATGTAGGACAGCGTGAGGAACTGGCGAAAGAACTGGAAAAGGCCGGTGTCCTTTGGAACGGGTTTTACAAGCGCATCGAGCCGGTCAATTATCTGGCTCCGGCAGGGAAAGGCTACTACTACCTGGACGAGTTCTGGGAGGTATGCAGGACTATCGAGCAAGGCAAGGCCAAAGGTGCGAAGTATTTCAATAACGGAAACTATTCCCGGTATCGGGAACCGCTGGAGGAACTCCGGAGGTATCTTTTCAGCGAGCTGGGTGTCGGTGCTGTTTCCCGTTCTGAAGAGACCGTATATTACTACCTGAAAGAGTTCTGGAAGGTCTGCAAGACGACGGATAAAGGACGACGGAGGGATATAAAGCGAGCCAATGCCGGTAATTATTCCACCGATGAAGAGAGCATAAAAAAACTTGCCTTACAGTTACAGGATAAACGGAAGGAACAACTGTCCCGTTATCCGTTAAAGGGATAGCCGTTTTACAATCATCCGCTATCCGTCACCTTGTTGCTGGAAAAAGTAAATCCCGCTTTGAAATTTCTGTATCGGTATTCTCTATCTTCTTCTAAAGAAGAAGCAAGATGGAGGGTATAAATAAAAGCACTTCCGCTACGCCCAGTGTTTATTTATACCCTTTAATGCTCACCCTAAAGGGGTTCGCTCTGTTTTTCTTTTAGTAGATAAAAAGAAAAAGTAAGATAGTAGTATAGTATATATAATATTACTGCATCTTACTTTTCTGTTTTATAGAGTTAGAAATAGTTGTCGGTCAGCCCCCATCGGGGCTTTTTTTTATGCCCGTAGGTTTGCTCGAACTTCTCCCTGAAAGCCTTTACCGTCTCTTTGGGCAGGTAGCGGCGCACCTCGCCGCAGAGCCGGTCATACTCTTCCAGAGGGAGCGTGTCGAGGTCTGCCATTTCAATCTCCACGTCTGGATGCAGCCTGCGGAAATAGAATCCCGCCGCCTGCGCATATTCGCCTTTGCAGGCCCGGCTGACCGTCTTGACAGATGTTCCGGTGATTTCGGCGCACGATTGCATCGACTTGAAGACGGCGACCAGTATGCGCGTGTGGCCGAACAGCAGCACCTGCTTCGGATGCCGGAATGAACTGCTGCTTTTCCCTTTGTGTTTCATACGGTTTTCATTTTACCATGCGTTGCAGGATTCGGGTAATGAGCGGGATGTTTTCCACGTTGATCCACTCTTTTGCCACGTTCCAGCTCAGTGATTTACTAAAACAGATACTCTCTTCCGTGAGGATATGATACGACAGGCGTCCTTCCGTCGGTTTGAGTTTTAGCTCATGCAGTTCACAGAGCCCGTTTTTCCAGAATATGCAGCCGTGCTCCGTCTGGAGGGCCTGCACCATCAGTATCGGGAACGGTATGGCTCCGACCAGCATACCGACAGCCCAAAATGTAATTCGCAGCCGTTCTTCATATCCGGCCTCTATCAGTCGCCAGATGTCCTCCGGTGTACCCAGCAGGGCGTCAGGCATTGTCTCCGACAACGGGGACAGTCGCAGCTCACGGGATAGCGCCCCGTTGCTCTTGAAATCTTCTCGGTCAGTTCCTTGCTCATGCTGTCTCTTCCGGTTGTTGTTCGGCATTTCGTTTGTTCCACAATTCGATGATTTTTTCCCCTGCCGAGTAGTGACCACCGCTTACGGGTACCGAATGCCCATCGTTTCTGAGTTTTGGGATTCGTCCAGTAGTACGGCACGTCGATTTGCCATTCGCGGCGATATGCCGAGTTCGTCAGCGATGCGCGTGCTCTTGAACCAGTCCCTGTTCTCGATAAACTCCTCGTAGAATACGATTTTCGGCAGGGATTCACTCACCACCTTCCGCAGTTCCAGAATCAGTCTCGTCGCCGATTCCATATCCTGCGGCATGGGACAATCCATACAGGGCAGACCGGGTGCCGCCACCCTGGGGCGTTCGCGTACGATTGTCTTCCCTCGTTTCACGGAGAGTTTGCCGATAGCCTCGCCCAACCATTCCGCCAAAGACAGGTCAGGGGCGATCCATCTGGCCAACGGTATGACAAGCGGTGATTCCAACCAGGTCGCACCGTGCCCCCGCCCCCGTGTGGTGAAGACTTGCGACTCGTATTTCCCGGTATGTCCGTTGCCGGCCATTTCCCTGCGGAGCATATCCGTGGAAGCGATGCGTAGCCATTCAGACGGGATTTTCCCGAAGTGCATCGTGATCTGCGTGGCGTTGACCATCAGCTTGTCGCCGACACGCCGGAACGTGACGGGGAACCCTTCCTCGAAGTGCATGACGATGTCGTCCTGCGGGACGGCGTGCAGCTCCCCGGCTTCCAGTTCCAGAAGCTTGTTGCCCCACACTTCCAATTCATCAAGCAGGTCACGGGGTATAATAGTCTCCTTGCGTACCAGTTGTAAAAGCCGACGCATATCGATGGGACGGAAACCCCACTGTTCCCTGCCGTTTTTCCGGAAACTGATTTTCAATGCCGTCGGGCAAACACGGGCGATGGCGCCGTTTTCAAGCAGTTCGTCCCGCTTGAGTATATCGCATATATCCACGGCGCAGATATGGAGCTGGCCGTTATGGTTCCGGGAAACC